>Ga0207661_10001418_pt1 | contig 16160 bp, 16 predicted proteins | sample KBSC713LmetaG_FD_184337 | JGI IMG/M metagenome (GOLD analysis project Ga0207661, IMG submission 184337) | Corn rhizosphere microbial communities from Kellogg Biological Station, Michigan, USA - KBS C7.1-3L metaG (SPAdes) (version 2) | ecosystem: Host-associated > Plants > Roots > Rhizosphere ...
TCGACCGCCCCGGTGGTGGCGCACGGTTCCGGGTCGAGCTGCGGGAGCATCCGTGAGGAGCGCCATGGGCCGGAAACCGGCGCTGGTTGCCCTCGTCGCGCTGCTGCTCGGTGCCTGCGGCGTGCCAACCGAGGATTCGCCCCGCCCGGTCACGCCGTCGGGCCGGTTTCCCGTCGCGTCTGCCCCGGGTGGGGCGGCAACGTCGCGGCCCGGATCACTCGCCGAGACCCTGTACCTGGTACGCGACGGCATGCTCGTGGCTGTCTCGCGGAGCGCGTCCGAGCCGCCGTCAATCGACGACCAGCTCTCCGACCTGCTGACCGGCCCGACCAAGCCCGAACGCGAAGCCGGTCTCACCAGCGCACTCACCGGGTTGGCGGTCAACCCACAGGTCCGGCTCCGCAGCGGCGAGGCGACCGTCGACGTGGGAAGCCAGCAAGACGACGCCGGCCGCAATGATCAGATCCTGGCCTACGGCCAAATCGTATGCACGCTAGTCTCCCGCCCGGACGTCGACGCGGTCGCGTTCTACCAGAACGGGGAACGCCTCGGCGTGCCACGGGCCGACGGCTCGCTGGTGCAGGGGACACTCACGTGCACCGACTACGCCTCGCTCGTCACCCGACCATAGGGCTCAGCGCTGCAGCTTGTACCCCATGCCCCGGACCGTCAGCAGATGCTGTGGTGCCCGGGTGTCGTCCTCGATCTTCTGGCGCAGGCGCCCGACGTGCACATCGACCAGTCGCTCGTCACCGATGTCGTACTCCCAGACCCGCTGCAACAGCTGCTGACGGGACAACACCGTGCCGGCATGTTCGGCCAGCTCGCACAGCAGCCGGAACTCGGTATGGGTCAGCGCCACCAGCTCGCCGCGCACCCGCACTTCACCGCCGTCCGGGCGGATCTCAAGCTCGCCGAATGTCAGCACGCCGGTTGTCGCCGATCCCGAACTCATCCGAGACCGGCGGCGAAGCGCCCGTAGCCGGGCCGACAGTTCCTTGACCGCCACCGGCTTGACCAGGTAGTCGTCGGCGCCCGCCTCGAGCCCGGCGACGATATCGTGCGTGTCCTCCCGGGCACTGACCACGATGATCGGCACATCGTCATGCCGGCGCAGCTCGCGGATGCACTCGAAGCCATCCATCCCCGGCAGCATCAGGTCGACGAGCACCGCATCCGCCGGATCCGCCCGCTGGGCCTCCAGCCCGTCCTCCGCACTGACCACACCCCGCACGGCGTAGCCCTCGTCCTCAAGGGCGAGCACCAGCGACATCCGGATCCGATCATCGTCCTCGATCAACAACAGGCTGACCATCATTGCATCCTTGCTTGTGCCTCTCCCGCCCTCGGCAAGACCCCTGTCGACGAACAAGGCGCCGGAGGGCGGACCCCGCCTCGGGGTGGGCCGTGAGGCACGGCGGGGTCCGCGCACGAACCGAGCGGGCACGTGCCCGCTCGGCGTAGCCCCGAGCGATGATCGTCGGCTCGTTTGACGATTGGCTCTCGATCGTGTGACAGGTCTGTGACAACGCCGCCCGGCCCGCCGGCTTCGCAGCGCAAGCCCCGGCCGGGGCATACAGCAGTCTTTGCATTGTGCATGTAGTTCGCGTACGCTGAGCTCCGGCACTGTTGAACGACTGTTCGGGATGTTGCGTATGTGTTCAGCACTCTCCAGCCCTCGTGGGGACCTCACCACCCGGGCAGTGATCCGCGACGAGGCGTTGCGCCTGTTCGCCGAGCACGGCCCGGAGGCGGTCAGCCTGCGCCGGGTCGCCGCCGAGGCCGGGGTGTCACCGGGGCTCGTCGCACACCACTTCGGCTCGAAAGCCGGTCTGCGGCAGGCGGTGGACGCTCACGTCGGGGCGCTGTTCGACGGCCTCTTCGACGCGCTGTTCACCGCGCTGCACGACGCCGACTGGGACAGCCCGGCCATGGCCGGGTCGTTCGCCGAAATGATGCTGCGCCAGCTGCCGCCCGGCTCCCCCATTCCGGCCTACCTACGCCAACTGCTGCTGTCCGGCGACGGCACCGGCCGCGCGCTGTTCGCCCGCTGGTTCGACCTGACCGAGCAGGTTCTCGACCGCCTGACGACCGCCGGTATCGTGCGCCCGGCCGCGGATCCGCCGGTACGGGCCGCCTTTCTAATGATCAACGACCTCGCCGCGCTGCTGCTGCGCGACCACGTGACCGCAGTGCTCGGCGTCGACCCGCTCTCGCCCGACGGGGCGATGCGCTGGACGCAGACCGTGCTCACCGTCTACGGCAACGGCATCTTCACGTCGGCCCCCGACGTCCCCAAGGAGGTTCAATGACCAACACACCAATCGTCACGCATCGCCTGACCAAACGCTTCGGCCGGCTGACCGCAGTGGCCGACCTCGACCTGCAGGTCGAGCGGGGCGAGATCGTCGGCTTCCTGGGCCCCAACGGCGCCGGCAAGACGACCACGATCCGCATGCTGATGGGCTTCCTGCGCCCGAGCGCCGGTCGGGCGGCCATCCTGGGCGCGCGCGCCGGCGACGTCGGCGTGCGCCACCGGATCGGCTACCTGCCCGGCGACCTGCGGATCGACCCGGCAATGACCGGCATGCAACTCTTTCACTGGTACGGGCGGCTGCGCGGCCATCGCAATCAGCGAAAGGTCGACGAGCTGACCGAGCGGCTCGACCTGGATCCTTCCCGCCCGTTCGGCACCCTCTCCAAGGGCAACCGCCAGAAGGTCGGCATCGTGCAGGCGCTCTGCCACGACCCGCAGGTGATCATCCTCGACGAGCCGACCACCGGACTCGATCCCCTCGTCCAGCGCGAGTTTCTCGCCCTGCTGGCCCAGGCCGCCGGCGACGGCGCGGCGATCCTGTTCTCCTCGCACGTCCTGCCGGAGGTGGAGCGGGCCGCCGACCGGGTGGCGATCATCCGGGCCGGCCGCCTGGTCACCGTCGCCACCGTCGACGCACTGCTCGATCAGGCCCGCCGCCGCCTGGAACTGCGCTTCGCCGCCCCCATCGCAACGTCCACGTTCGACGACATTACCGGCGTCGCCAACGCCGAAGTGCACGACCGGATCGCACTGCTCGCCATCGATGGACCGGTCGGCCCGGCCCTTCGGGCCGCCACCGACGCCGGGACCCTGCTCCGGGTCAACCCCGCCGGCGACGACCTGGAAGACCTGTTCGTCTCCCTGTACCACCAAGACAAGGACGCCAGCAAAGACCGGATTGAGGTGTGAAGCATGGTGCCTGTTCTGACCCACACTCTGTGGCGCCGCCGCATCGGCGTGGTGTGGTGGGCGCTCGCCGTGGCCGGTATGTGCGCGCTGCTCGCCATCGCGTACCCGACGGTCCGCGACAACAATGAACTGGACAAGACCTTCGCCAACCTGCCGCCCAGCGTCGAAGCGCTGCTCGGCCTGTCCGGCGGCAACCTGCTCAGCTCACCGGTCGGCTATCTGGACAGCCAGTTCTTCGCCAACATCCTGCCGATCATGCTGCTCGTGTTCGCTGTCGGGCTGGCCGCGTGGAGCGTAGCCGGCGACGAAACGGCGGGCAGCCTCGAGCTGCTGCTCGCCAACCCGATCAGTCGCATCCGAGTCGCTCTGGCCCGATTCGGCGCGCTCATCCTCCTGATGGCCGGCCTCACCGTCGTGTGCATCGCCGCCCTGATCGCCCTTGCGCCGCTCACCGGACTGGACAAGGGCCTGCCGGCCGGGCACGTCGCCGCCGGCACCATCGCCTGCGCTTTACTTGCACTCACCTTCGCCGCGGTCGCCTTCGCCGTCGGCGCCGCTACCGGCAGCCGGTCGGCCGCCCTGGGCGCCGCTTCCGCGCTCGCCGTGGCCGGATACGTTCTGGAGGGGCTCGCCCAACAGGTCCACGTACTGCATCCGATCGGGGTGGTCAACCCTTGGCACTGGTTGCTGGCCAACGACCCCCTCCGCCACGGCCTGACCTGGCGCACCTGGATACCGCCCGTCGTCGCGGTCGCGGTCATGACCGTGCTGAGCTTGCCGCGCTTCGCGCGCCGGGATATCCACTGACAAGACCAGTGCGACGGATGCTCATGACCATGCGGTGGCGTAGCGGCGTACGCAGGATCGAGCACCGACACAACCGGCAACGGCCGGTCCCGAATGTCACGACCTCGTCATGTGTCTGCAGAGACCTCGTCATTTCGGCGGGTAACCGTCGTGGAAGAACAGACCGCACGGATGAGGAGAGGAGCAAGCCGATGACGGCATCCACCTATCGTCCCCACATCACGGCAACGGCGACTCGATCGTCTCGCGTCCTGGACAGCGCACCGACATTTCGTACCGTCGCGCAGTTTCCCACGTATCTCGCGGCGGAGCGGGCGACCGAGCACCTGAACGACCTGGGCGTTTCGGCCGAGGATGTCACGATCGTCGGTCGGGACCTGACTCCCTTGGCTTCTGCCGGTCGCCTCGTCGCCTGGCGATCGAGCGGTCGCTCCGCCGCTCTTGGAGCGGCGATCGGAGGTCTCCTCGGGTCTCTTCTCGGGCTCTTCGACGTGCTGCCGCCCGCCGTGGCGTACATCATCCTTTCCGGCATGGCCATCGGGGCCACGCTCGGGACGATCATTGGCTACCTTCGCCACCGCCTGCACAGCACCCGCTGCGAACTCACCCGGCTCGGTGGCGTCCGCGCCGGCGCCTACCAGATCCAGGTCGACACCCGCCACGTCGACCCGAAACGCGCCGAACACCGTCTGGCCCGGTACTGGCCCATGTGACAGGCCATGCGAAGCGGACATTGCGATCCCAGTGCCGTCGCTGCGCGGCGGCTCGAACAGCACGAGCGATGACGGTGCAGATCATCAAGCTCGTCGCGAACGGCGTCGCCCGGCCGTCCGTCGTGAGATGACCGTCATATACGCGCCCGATCGACGAAGCCTGTAACCTACGTACTAATGTTGAAGGTTACTATGCGACGGTACGCGGCAAGGGGCTTGAGCAAATGTCGTTGACGTGCGCTCCGGTGGCCGGGGTGGCGGCGGAGGCGCTGCTGCCGGTCCTGCACGACGCCGAAGAGGACGACGAGCGCATCCGAGCGGCTCTGCGGGATCCGGCTTGCCAGGCCTACGCGGCAACGGTCGCCGGGCACCTGGTCGGGGCGGCCGTCGTGCGCTGGCGGCAGTCGGAGCCAAGTGAGATCGTGTATCTCGCCGTTGCCGCCGCCGAGCGCGGCAAGGGATACGGCCAACGGATCGTCGCCGCCCTCCAGGCCGAGCTGCCGACCTACGGCCGGACACTGCTGGTCGGCACGGCGAACTCGGCGCTGGACAATATCGCGTTCTACCAGAAGTGCGGCTTTCGCATGTCGGCGGTGAAGCGGGATTTCTTCGACTACATCCGGCCGCCGGTGCGCGAGCACGGGATTGAGATGCGCGACATGATCGTCTTCTCGTACGAGATCGATGATGTCAGCGGCATCCGCGTGCTCCTCGTCTCCGGCAGCACGCGAGCCGCCTCGACCAACACGGCGGCGCTGCGAACCGTGCGCATGCTTGCCCCGGGCGGCGTGACGGCCGTGCTGTTCGACGGGCTGGCCGACTTGCCGCCGTTCATCCCCGACGATGACACCGCACCCATGCCGGTCGAATGGTTGCGGCGCCAGCTCGCCGCCGCCGACGTTGTGCTGTTCTGTACGCCGGAATACGCCGGCGCGTTGCCCGGCAGCTTCAAGAACCTCATCGACTGGACCGTCGGCAGCGGTGAGCTGTACCGCAAGCCGGTCGCCTGGATCAACGTAGCCGCGGGCGGGCGCGGCGGTGGTGCGATGGCCGAGCTGCGCAGGGTACTCGGATACGTCGACGCCGCGGTCATCGAGCCGGCCTGTGTCCGTGTGCCGGTGCCTCGAGACGCGGTCGGGCCGGACGGCACCGTCGTCGACGACGCCATCCGGGCCGGGCTCACCGACGTCCTGCACACCATCACGAAATACTGCACGGAGCATCGCAATGCCGCCGTTCGGTGATGTCCACGGCCGACCGACGATCGGCTCGGGCCGCATGCACGTCCGCATCGCCCGCCAAACCGGCCGGCTCGACGCCGTCGTGGCGTTCTACCGCGACCGTCTTGGACTGCCCGAGATCGGCCGGTTCACCGGACACGACGGGCGGCGGCCGCGTCGGCGCCGGGCCACCTGGACCAGGTCGTGCATGTCAGCGCGGTCGGAGGTGACCCCGGACCCGACGCGATGGCGACTGCATGACTCACCATGCCGGGCACGAATTCTGGGAAACTGACCGGACGGATGTCCAGAATGGCAGGGTCGGCTCCGACCAAGGGCCGGCGTCCAGGGTGGGCGCGGTCAGGAGTACCACGATGAAATATATGATCATGATGTTCGGCGGAGTCGGCGAGGCGATCGCCGACCGCTCCCCGGAGTGGATCACCGGCTTCCACGAGCTGATGATGAAGCTGGACAACGAGCTGCGTGAGTCCGGCGAGCTGGTGGACAGCCAGAAGCTGATGGACCCGAGCCGGGCCCGGACGGTCCGGGTCGTCGACGGCGCCCCGGTCCCGACCGACGGGCCGTTCGCGGAGGTCAAGGAGTCGCTGGCCGGCTACTGGATCATCGAAGCGACCGAGGAACGGGCCATCGCGCTCACCGCGCAGGTCGTCGGCTACTCCGGATACCCGATGGAGGTCCGGCGGATCATGGACGAACCGCCGCAGATGTGAGCACCCCGGCGCGGATCGAGGACCTGCTGCGCGAGTGCGCGCCGCCGGTTCTCGCCGCGCTCGTGCGCCGGTACGGGCAGTTCGACGCGTGCGAGGACGCGCTGCAGGAGGCGCTGCTCGCCGCCTACCGACAATGGCCGGACCACGGCGTCCCGGATCACCCGCGAGCCTGGCTGCGGGCAGTAGCCGACCGGGCACTGGTGGACGCCTGGCGGGCCGACAGCGCGCGCCGGCGCCGTGAAGCACTGGTCGCACTCGACCCCACAGCCCAAACACAGACCGGCGACGACACTCTTACCCTGCTGTTCCTCTGCTGCCATCCGGCGCTGTCGCCGCCCTCGCAACTGGCCCTCACCCTGCGCGCGGTCGGCGGCCTGACCACCGCGCAGATCGCAGCCGGATTTCTCGTGCCCGAGGCGACGATCGCGAAACGGATCAGCCGGGCCAAGGAGCGCATCCGGGCCGCCGGTGCCCGGTTCGAGCAACCGCCGCAGCTTGATGAGCGCCTCGCTGTGGTGCGCCATGTGCTCTACCTGATGTTCAACGAGGGCTACTCCAGCAGCGCCGGCCCGACGCTGCAACGCGTCGACCTGACCAACGAGGCGATCCGGCTCGCCCGGCTGCTGCACCGCCTGCTGCCGGGTGACACCGAGACCGCTGGGCTGCTCGCGCTGATGCTGCTCACCGATGCGCGCCGGGCGGCCCGCACCGACACCAACGGCTCGATCGTGCCGCTCGCCGAACAGGACCGCACCCGCTGGGACGCCTTGCGCATCGCCGAAGGGCGGGCCTTGCTCACCCGCACGCTTGGCACCGGACCGGTCGGCCAGTGCCAAGTGCAGGCCGCCATCGCCGCCCTGCACGACGAGGCGCCCACCGCCGAACAGACCGACTGGCCTCAGATCCTTGCCCTCTACCACGTACTCACCCAGGTCGCGCCCGGCCCCATGGTCACCCTCAGCCGCGCCGTCGCCCTCGCCATGGTGCACGGACCGGCCGCCGGCCTCGCACAGATCGGCACCCTCGAACCGGCCGACCGCGCCGCCCTCGGCCACCGGCTCGACGCCGTCCGGGCCCACCTGCTCGAACAAGCCGGCGACATCGACGAGGCCCGCGCCGCCTACCTGCGGGCAGCCCGATCCACCGCCAGCGAACCGGAACAGCGCTACCTCGGCCTCAAGGCGGCCCGCCTCGCCCCGGCTCACGAATGATCGTTCAGCCGGTCCCGGTCAGCCAGCGAAGCACCGGTGCGAACGGGACCAGCCGGCCGGCGCACCACTGGACCAGTTCCGCGGTGGCGACCACGGCCGGCCGCCGATACCGCCGTACCACGTGGAAGCCGTCGCGCACCGCGTACCGGGCCGCAGGTCCGGCCAGGAAGTCCAGCCCAGCCGCACCGAACCCGGAAACCCGTCATGTGCTGCCGGGGGCCGCGATACTGGCGTGGTCACGGGCCTCGGCGAGCAGGCTGCGCCACCGGCGCCGGTCCGGCCGGGCCACCGCGACCCATTCGCGGAACACCCGTCCGGCCGGCGCGAATGGATGGCCGTGGCCGGCCAAGACGAGCTGGGTGACCCGCTCGGCCGGCAACTTCACCAGTAGCGCCCCGCTGCCCCGATCGAGCGACGCGAAGAACCGCCCGTGCAGCCGGACGCAGGGCAGGCCCATCATCGTCGAACGGCGCACCGCCGGGTCGGCGTACAGCGGCTCGACAAGCTCCCAGAACAGCTCTTCACCGGACATCGGCATGGCCGTCTCCTCAGCAGTGCGGGCGGGGTCAACCGGGGCCAATCGGGCGGGTCAGCCGGCGGGAACGAACAACGCGACCAGCCCATCGCCGGGATCGGCGACTACCACCGACGTGCCGCCCGGACCTTTCGTCTTGTCCCGCACGACCCGGCCACCCAGCGCGACCGCCTGCTTGGCAGCCGCGTCCAGGTCGTCGACCACGACGTAGGGCACCCACCGGCCGGCCGGTGCCGCGCCAGCCGGAATGGTGCCGGCCCACGGCTGGCCGCCGTCGGTGAACCAGCCGGTGTAGTCGCCGGCGGCCGGACCGACCGGCCAGCCGAACAGGCCCTGGTAGAACTCACTCACCTTCCCGCCGTCCTCGACGGTCACGTCGAACCACACGAACGGTGCGCCCATGCACGTTCCTTTCACCTCGCAGGGTGGCGGATCGCAGCCGACCCGCCACCCTGATAGATCCCGCTGGAACAGTGAACTCATCGGTTCTGTCACACCCGGGCGCTACGGTGACCCGGTGACTGTGGACACCCGCCCCGACGCGTTGCTGGCCGCCGCCCGCGGCGGTGACGGTGACGCGTTCCAGGCCCTGATCGCCCCGCACCTGCGCGCGCTGCACGTCCACAGCTATCGGATGCTCGGTTCCTACCATGACGCCGAGGAGGCCGTGCAGGACACGCTCCTGCGAGCCTGGCAGGGCCTGCCCGGCTACGAGGCGCGGGCGCCGCTGCGGCACTGGCTCTACCGGATCACCACCACCACCTGCCTCAAAATGATCAACCGGCGGGCCCGCGATCCGCTCACCAACACCGTTGATGTCGCGTGGCTGCAGCCCTACCCTGACGCGCTGCTCGACCAGCTCACCGACTCGGGCGCCGACCCGGCCGCCATCGTCGACAGCCGCGAGAGCGTCGCCCTGGCGTTCATCGCGGCGCTGCAGCTGCTACCCGCCACCCAGCGGGCCGCGCTCATCCTCCGCGACGTGCTCAGCTGGCCCGCCCAGCAGGTCGCCGACCTGCTGGACACCACCGTCGCGGCGGTCAACAGCGCCCTCCAACGCGCCCGCGCGACCCTCGCCAACACCCACCCCGGAGTTGCCGCCGCGCCGCCAGACGGCGAGCGGGAACGACGCGTCGTCGACGCGTTCGTGCGGGCCTGGCACAACCGCGACATCCCCGCCCTCGCGCAACTGCTGCGCGACGATGTCAGGCTGACCATGCCACCGCAGGCGGTGCAGTTCCTCGGCCGGCGGGCGGTCACCGAGTTCTTCGCCACCGTGCCCGCCGAGGGTCGGCTGGACCTCATCCAGCTCGTCCAGACCCGCGCCAACGGCCACCCCACGGTGGCCGCCTACCTGCCCGACAGCACCAGCGCAGACTGCCGCGGCTACGGGATCATGGTCCTCACCATCGTCGGCGACCAGGTCGCCACCATCACCGGCTTCCCCGACCCCGACCTGTTCGCCGCCTTCGACCTGCCCACCACTCGGCCTTCAACACCGACATGACCACCTTCGCAGCTTTGCTGGGCCCCTGGGCGGAGCGGTGTGAGCGTGCCTGTTGACGCCGGGTTCGTCGAGGCCACCGAGCCGTTCCGGCGCGAGCTGTTCGCCCACTGCTACCGGATGCTCGGCTCGATCCAGGATGCGGAGGACCTGGTCCAGGAGACGTACCTGCGGGCTTGGCGGTCCTACAGCGGCTTCGAAGGCCGCTCGTCGGTGCGTTCCTGGCTGTACCAGATCGCCACCAACCGGTGCCTGACGGAGCTGGCGAAGCCGGGCCGGCGCGTGCTGCCATCCGCACTGTCCGGGCCCGAACCAGATCCTCATGCACGGCTGAACGAGGCCGGCACGGGTGTGAGTTGGCTGCAGCCGCTTCCGGACGCGATGGTGCTGCCGGACTGGGCTGACCCGGCGGTCATCGTCGCGACGCGGGAGGCCGTGCGGCTGGCGCTGATCGCGAGTTTGCAGTACCTGCCGCCGAGGCAGCGGGCGGTGCTGGTCCTGCGCGATGTGCTCGCGTTTCCGGCCGCCGAGGTCGCGACCATGCTCGGCACTACGACGGCGTCGGTCAAGAGTGCGCTGCAACGCGCCCGGGCGCGGCTGGGCGAACTGGACCTCAGCGACGGCCAGATCAGCGCACCGACCGAGCCGCGCGCACGCGCGCTGCTCGAGCAGTACATCGCGGCGTTCGAACGGGCCGACGCGGCCGCCTTGGAGCGGCTCCTGCTGGCTGACGTCACCCTCGAGGCGACACCGCTGCGGACCTGGTTCGCCGGCCGCGCCGTGTGCCTGCCGTTCCTGCGCGACCACCTGCTGGGTGCACCGGGCACCTGGCGCATGCTGGCGACCAGCGCCAACGGGCAGCCGGCCGCGGTGGCCTACACCCGCGACGAGCGCGGAGAATACCAACCGTACGGGATATGCGTACTCACCGTCACCGACGCCGGGATCCGCCGGATCTCCTCCTTCGGTGACCCCGGGCTGGTGACAATGTTCGGGTTCACAGCGATTCCTTTGCCGGTGACGCCGGGTCTTCCTGGGTGAAAGGTAGCGACCCCCGATCTGAGCTGAGGAACCCATGTTCGCACTGCAGCAGACCTCGCTGAACGGCCCGAAGGACCTGCGTTTGATCACCGACGCACCGGTGCCGAACCCCGGCCCGGGCCAGGTTCGAATCCGGGTGACCGCCGCGGCGGTCAACTTCGTCGACATCTCCCAGTCCTACGGCACGTTCGCCGGCGGACCGCAGCCGCCGTATGTGGCCGGCATCGAGGCCGCCGGTGAGGTCACCGCTCTCGGTGCCGGGGTCACCGACCTGGAACCCGGAGCCCACGTCGTCGGCGTCGGCATCCACGGCGGCGCCTTCGCCGAGTACATGGTGCTGCCCGCGGCTGCGGCAGTGCCGGTGCCGGCGGGCTGGGCCGACGAGCAGGCGCTGGGTCTGGTCGTGAGCTGGCCGACCGCCCTCGCGGCACTCAAGCCGCTGGGTGGCGTCAGCGCCGGGCAGACCGTGCTGATCCATGCCGCGGCGGGCGGGACCGGCCAGGCCGCGGTGACGATCGCCAAGCACTACGGCGCGACGGTGATCGGCGCCGCCTCGCCGGGCAAGCACGAGGTGGTCCGGGCACTGGGCGCCGATCACGTCCTCGACGCGGACAGCGCCGACCTCGCCGCCGACGTGCTTCGCCTGACCGGCGGCGCGGGCGCCGACCTGGTGCTCGAGTCAGTCGGCGGCCGCACCCTGCAGGCCAGCCTGGCCGCCACCAAACGGGTCACCGGCCGCGTCGTCGTCTATGGACTAGCCGGCGGACCGGCCACGGTCACCAACTGGGACCTGATCTACAAACACCAGATCCACCTCGTCGGCCTCAACCTCGGCATCCTCCTCCAGACCGCCCCCCAGATCTTCGGTGACCTCATGGGTGAGATGTTCGGGCTCCTCGCGGCCGGCGTCCTCGGCCCCGGCCGGCCCACCACGTATCCGCTGGCCGACGGACCGAAAGCACTCGCCGAACTAGAAGGACGAGCGACCGTCGGCAAACTCGCCCTGCTGCCCTAGACAAAGACATCCTTGACGGCCAGCCTCCATCCACCATTGCGGTTCGTCCTCGGCGGCGGCATCGGGGTCGAGCACCGAAGCGTTGTTTCGGTGCTGTGGGCACGTCGACCTCGCATAGAGGACATTTGACGGAAACGCTGAGTTTGATATCTGCCTTAAGAATCTATTTGGTGTTGATCCTCGCGACGCGGCGGTACGTACGCCGGATCACGTTTGTGCAGATTCGCACGCCCGTTGCGGCGAGGGCGGTCCGGCGGCGTCTTAAGTAGCGCTCCGATGCAGCGGGCCGCCGGTTGAAGACGCTGATCATCCCAACTACTTTTCGCCGTGACACACGCTTCCAGGCATCGGTGTCCGCACGGAACCGCCGGGATACACGGAGGATGACTGGTGAAAGCGTTCAAGGGCCGCGGGATGGCGTTGGCGGCGACGGTAGGTGCCGTGGTCGTCGCCGTCACGGCCACCGGCTTCTGGATGGCTGCCAACGCCGCCGACTCCCAGAGCTTGTTCAAGACCTCCGACGCCCCGACGGTCCGGGCCGTCGCCGATGACTCGCAGAGCGTCGAACTGGGCGTCCGGTTCGCCGCCGACCGGCGGGGCACGGTCAACGCCATCCGCTTCTTCAAGGACGCCGGCAACGACGGGACGCACACCGCGCACCTGTGGGGCCCGGACGGTGCCCTGCTCGCCTCCGCGACGTTCACCGGCGAGTCGGCCGGCGGCTGGCAGAGTGTCAACCTGAGCGCGCCGGTGGCCGTCCGCAAGGGTGCCACGTACACGGCGTCCTACACGGCGACGCGGGGGCATTACCCCGATGACGAGGACTTCTTCGGCGGCGCCTACCGCGCGGGGTCGTTGACCGTTGCGGCGGACGGCGGTGTTTACCGGTACGGCGGTGGCTACCCGACCGCGACGTGGCACGCGTCCAACTACTGGGTGGACATCGTTTTCACCCCGGGCGGCCGGAACACGCCGCCACCGCCGTCGCACGGGACGGTGACGATGATCGCACAGCCGCCGGCCAGCACTAGCCCGACCGGGCCGTCGACGGCCACCACGGCCCCGAGCACTCGCGCACCGAGTTCACCCGCGTCGAGCAGCACGCCGCCCGCCGCGCCGGGCACGTGCAGCGGTGCGGCGGGCACGCCCGGGGGTCCCGACGGCTTCGGCGGCTGCTGGCCCGGCCCGGACAACACCGGCGTACCGGCGGCCCTGAAGAACACGCTGACCAACTACAGCGGCACGTGCACCATTCGGCAGGACAACACGATCATCGATGCGAAGAACATCAACTGCGGCGGCATTGCGAACTACGCCCGCAACGTGGTCATCCGCAACAGCGTGGTCCGCTCGACCATCCTCAACCAGACCGAGTCCGCGTCCGTGACGGTCGAGAACTCCACGATCGACGGCGGCGACGCGTACATGGGGACGCTGATGGGCCCGAACATCACCGTCCTCGGCTCGAACATCAGCGGCGGCGAGCACGTGGTCCACTGCTCATCGAACTGCCGGGTGGAGAACTCGTGGCTGCACGACCCGTACGACGGGTCGAAGATGGGTTGGCACCAGAACGGGTTCCTGTCCAACGGTGGCAGCAACTTCACCATCACCCACAACAGTGTCTCGTGCCGGGGCGGCTGCACCGCCGCCATTTCCCTGCTCAACGACGGCGGCCTCACGAACGCGCAGGTCTCCCGCAACCTGCTGGTGGCCTCGCCGGACGCGTCGTTCTGCGCCTATCCGTTCGGCAGCGTCTCGAAGAAGGGCGGCCGCACCAATTTGGTCTGGACCGACAACGTGTTCCAGAAGGGCAACAACGGCAAGTGCGCGACCTACGGCCCGGTGTACGAGTTCAACTCGTCCGGCGGCAACCGCTGGTCCGGCAACACGTGGGTGGACGGCACGCCGATCACGGGATGACCTGATCAGGATCCGGGGACCAGCGCTGCGCCCGCAATGACAGCGCTGGTCCCCCGTTCGTCGTTCAGGTGTGCTTCCGGCACCGCTGCATCGACCGGCTCAAGCAATGGCGCGACCTGGCCACCCGCTACGCCGCACCGCGGCGGTTCATCAGCGGGTCTGGGCTGCTCGTGTGAGCACACTGGGGTATGGAACGCGCCGGCGCCATGCGGTGAGGATCGAGCGGGCCAGGTCGGCGCCGGTTCCCTGACCGGTGTCCACCTCGTCGGCAGCCGCCGACGGGATCCCGGTGGGGACCCGGTCGGCGGGGCTGCGGTCAGTCACCGACTTGGTTGATGAGGGCTGCCAGGTCGGACACCGACTGGTCGCCGGTGCGCTGGGCGGCGTCCGCGGCGATCGAGGCGAGGTCGGTCAACCGAGTCTGGTTGGCGTACGGGCTCTGGCGTAGGTTTTCGGCGAAGTAGGCGGCGGTGTAGCAGGCCTGCAGCCGGGGCACCGCCTCCGCGAAATCTCCGTTCAAGTCGCTCACCGAGACGGTGGCGCCGGTCTCTTGCGCGTTATGCGTATCGGGATCCTGCCAACGGGTGTGCACCTGCGCTACGGTTCCGCCGGCGCTGGGCTTCAACCGGACGGTGTACAGCGCGGTGACGCTGTGCCCGGCGAACACCTCACCGCCGTCGGCCCGGTCGTCCCGGAACGCCGAGTCGGCCAGTGCCCGGTCGTCGTAGCCGATGAGCCGGTAGGCAGCAACCGCCTTCGGGTCGAAGGTCACCTGCACCTTCGCGTCCAGCGCCCGGATCGGGATGGTCGCCGGCAGCTGTTCACGAAACGCGGCGCGGGTGTCGTCCAGCCCGCTGGCGTAGATGACGTACCCGTCGCCCTGGTCGGCGAGCTGCTCCATGAGCTGGTCCCCGTACTGTTGACCGACCCCGACGCCGAGCAGCGTGATCTGTTTGGCCGCGTTCTCCTTCACCCGCGCCAGGATCGACGAGGCGACGGTGTCGCCCATGTTGGCCAGCCCGTCGGACAGCAATACCACCCGGTTGGTGGCGCCCGGCCGCAGCCCGTCCCGGGCCACCTGGTAGCCCCGCACCAGGCCGGCCTCCAGATTGGTGCTGTCGGTGGCGCGCAGCCCGTCGACCGCCCGATGCAAATCCGACCGCTCGGCCACCCGGGTCATCGGACGGACCACCGTGGCCTCGTCGCTGAATGTCACGATCGCCACCGAGTCGGTCGGCCGGAGGCGGTCGATCAGGTCGTTGAGAGCCTCACGCACGACGTCCAGCTTGCCCGGCTCGCCCATCGAGCCGGACACGTCGATCACGAAGGTGAGCGCCGCGTCTGGCCGGCCGTCCTGATTCTGGGCGCGGGTTTGCAGCCCGACCCGCAGGAGCCGGACATCACCCTGGTTGCTCAGCCGATGCGTCTGCGGCAGGCGGGCGCCATCGACGTTGACGGTGAAGCCGTTGCCGGCCGGCTGCGGGTACTGCTCGGGCACCGCGTTGATGAACTCCTCGGGACGGACGACCGACGGGTCAGGGCGCGAGCCATGGCGGATCAGGCTCGCCGCGTACCCGTATGAAGCCGTGTCGATGTCCATCGCGAAGGTCGACTGCGGGTGGTCGGCGGGGTCGACCTCGGGGGAGAAGCCGTGGCCGGCGTCGCTGCTGGGGTCCCCACGGTAGATGGGTGCCCCGGCCGGAGCACCGCCAGCTCTCCCCGCGCTGTGCGAACTGTTACCCGAGCAGCCGGCCAAGGCGAGACCGGCGGCCAACAAGACTATCGCGGTACGAATCCGCAATGTGGTTGCCATCTGTTCCTCCATGCCGAAGGGGTCAATGGCGATACGAGGTGCCGGCGCCGCCGCCGGCTCCCGCAGTGACCATCACGCAACCGAACCGAAAGCCACGCTTACCGAACCGTGAGCAATTCGTGACCAGCCGCCGCGCGATACCGCTGGCTCGGACCTCTCAACACCGGCCGCCGGTGTAGCGCGGGCCGGCCAGGATCGCCGCCACCGTGGTGAGCATCCACATCTGTCAGCTCGTAGTCGCCCACTACCACCGCGGCGAAACCCCGGTGCGCACCAGCGACGACCGTCAGCGGCGGAGCCGCCGGCGGCCGATCGGGCCACGCCACCCGCCGGGACACCCCATCGTCGAAGAACTCCACCACGACCCGGCCGCGCCGGCCACCAACTCGGCAGCGACCGGTCCTGAAAGTCCACGGTG
>Ga0207661_10001420_pt1 | contig 16133 bp, 16 predicted proteins | sample KBSC713LmetaG_FD_184337 | JGI IMG/M metagenome (GOLD analysis project Ga0207661, IMG submission 184337) | Corn rhizosphere microbial communities from Kellogg Biological Station, Michigan, USA - KBS C7.1-3L metaG (SPAdes) (version 2) | ecosystem: Host-associated > Plants > Roots > Rhizosphere ...
GATCGTCGCCATCGCGGATGACACGCCCTCGGGATGAACGACCTTGTCGTTGACGAGGTTGTCGGTGACGGAAAGCAGCGAGCGGATGAAGATCCGGTACGTCTCCGTCCCTTCGGCGAGCCATGCGTCGCGGTTGGATATCGGCGGCAGCTGCTTGGGATAGAAGCCGCCCTTGGCGCCGGTCGGAACGATCACCGCATTCTTGACCAGCTGCGCCTTCATCAGGCCGAGGATTTCGGTGCGGAAATCGTCGCGCCGGTCCGACCAGCGGATCCCGCCGCGCGCGACCGGACCGCCGCGCAGATGAATGCCCTCGACCCGCGGCGAGTAGATCCAGATTTCGCGCCACGGTACGGGCGCGGGCAAGCCGGGCACCTTGCTGCTGTCGATCTTGAAGGCAATCGCCTCTTCGGCCGCGGGCGTGAAAGCATTGGTGCGCAGGATCGCTTCGACCAGCGCGCGGAGCCGCCTCAGAATGCGGTCGTCGTCGATAGAGCGGATCTTGGTTAGAGAGCGATCGAGCTGGTCGCTATAGTGCGCCACCTGCTTCTCGCGATCCTTCACCTGCGGGTCGTGAGCTGCGGTGAAGAGGCTGATGAGCGCCGGCGTCGCTCCAGGGGCGCGGCGCAGTGCATCGACGATCGTAACGAGCCCGAAGCTGCTCCCCGTCTGGCGCAGGTAGCGGAACCAGGCGCGAAGCCAGACCACGGCGCGCGGGTTGAGGCCGGCGTAAATGACGAGCTGGTTGAATTCGTCATTCTCGGCAGTGCCGCACAGCACGTCCGCGATCGAGCGCTCGATCTCTGTCGCACGCCCGAGCATCTCGCCGAGGTCCGCCTCGTCCCCGACCTCGACGCGAAAGTCGTGGATATAGCCGTTGCCGCCGGACAGCGCGCTCGGGAACTCCTCCAGCACGCGGAAGCCGAAATTCTCGAGGACCGGCACGACGTCCGAGAGCGGGATGAGCCCGCCCCTGCGGTATGTCTTGAGCCGCAGCTGGCCAACCGGATCGTGCTCGTTGCGCGTGATCCGCACCGAGCGGTCCTTGTCGTCGGCAAGCTCGCACAGGCGCAGGATGTCGGCGGCGCCTTCCTCCGGCGCGGTGCGGGCTCGATAGCCGTCGGGGAAGGTGTTGATGTAGGTGAGCGCAAGCCGCGTCGCGCGGGCGGCTCCGGCGGCAGCAATCAGCTCGGATTCCACCGCCGGCGCCCAGCCGCGGACCATCTCCACGACCGCGGCATCGAGCGCCTCGCTATCGGGCCGCGGCGCGTCCTCGTCGATATATTGGGTGTAGCGGATCAGCGCGAGATCGGCATCGCCGAGCTCGACCGACCAGCTGGTGATCTTCTTGCCGACCTCGTTTTCGAGCAGCATGGCGATCGCCATGCGGCGCGCCGTGCTGAGCTCCTCACGCGGCAGCCAGACGAACGTGAACAACTGGCCCTTGAGGATCGAACGGACCTGAATCAGCGCCGGCCGCGGGCGATCGGCGAGCGACATGGCCATCATCACCAGCTCACGCAGCGACTCATAATCGATCGCGATGACGAGGTCGCGCGGGAGCGAGGCGACCGCGTGCCGCAGCGCTTTCCCCGAATGGCCCTTCGGGTCGAAGCGGAAGTCGGTGTCGAGCTGCTTCAGCCGCTGGCGCAGCACCGGCACCTTTTCCGGGGACACGCGCAGCGCCTCGCTCGTCCACAGCCCGGCGTGCACGCCAATGCCGATGACCTTGCCGCCTTGCTTCAGCGGCACGACGACGAGATCGAGCGGGACTCGACGGTGCACCGTCGATTTCCGCTCGGCCTTCGCCATCAGCGGCACCTCGCCGCCCCGCTCGAAATAGTGCATCGCGCCCAGGCAGCCGCCTTCGTCGGTGGGAGCGCCAGGGACGCTGAAGATGCCGAGCGCGTGCGTCGGCGCCTCGTAGGGCTTCTCGACATGGTAGCCGAGGAGGGTCATGCCGCCGTCGGCGAACCAGTTGAGCAACGCGGCGCCCTCGGGATCGGAAATCGCGTCCGCGTCCTCGCGCATCTGCCGCTGCAGCGCTTCCCAGTCGCGCACGGCGAGCCGGACATCGCTGAGCACGCGCCGCAAGTCGGCGGCGAGCTCCTGCCGCCCGCGCGCGTCGGCGCGGTCGAGCTCGACGTACATCATCGATTCCCGCCGGTTCTTGTCCCCGCACAGAGGCTCCACCGCCCGAAGCTCTCCGTCAGCCTCGCGTTCGGCGCAGACGACAGGGTGGAGCAGACGGTGGATCGTCAGCTGCTTGGCGGCGACCGCGTTGGCGACGGAGTCGACGAGGAACGGCATGTCGTCGTTGACGATCCCGATGCGCATGCGGCGGTTGCCGGCCTCGCCGCCGATCGATTCGATCGCCAGCGCAAGCTCGCCGCGACGGCGGGTGGCCGCGACCTGGCTCAGGAATTCGGCGGCTTCGCGCTCCGCGTCGCGGTTCAGTCCGCGGGTCTCCCCTGGCAGTGCATTTCCGGTCAGCGCCTTGCGAATGGACTCGACCAAAGGCGGGTCGAGGCGCGTGTGGGCCGTCATTGAAAAAGCTTGCTCCGAGGGACTATGGGGCCGCGCGGGCCTATAGACCCGCCCTCGCGAAGCGGACAACCCCGGCAGCCGTTACGAACGGGCGTACGCGCTCAGGCGACGCGCCGGATCGCACGCTCAACCAGCGCTTCGTCGTCGACAATCGCGACCGGCTCGTGCCGCCCGTCCGCGCCGCGGCGGGTGACGACCACGGCGAATTCCTCGTCGGCAGGCACGTCGGAGAGCGAGATAGGCGGTGCGGTACGCAAGTGAGCGCGGGCCGCTTCGCCCTTCGTGTCGAGCCTCGGCTCCGGGCGCCGCGCCAAACGCTCGGCGGCAACGAGGGCCTTCAGGCCACCCGGCTGCTTTTCGATCAAATCCTGGAACGCGCCGGCCGCGACATGCTGCCGGCGGGCGTAGGACAGGGCCGCGGCGAATTCGGTGAGCCGCGCCTTGTCGTAATCGATGCCGAACACGAGCTTGACGATCGGAGTCATCGGAGCGCGGGCCTGCGCCTTCACACCCGATTCCTCGAGAAGCTCCGCATATTCGTCGGCGTTCGCCTCGGCGGCGAGCGCGAAGTCATATGCCAGCGACAAGGCCTTGTAGAGCGCGGCGCGGGTGCGACCCTCGCCGGCCTTGACGGTCTCGGCCGTCTCCCGGGCGGCCCACAGCCGGTCGGCAAGCCCGGCATTCTCGTCGAGCGCGATCTCGGGCAGCTCGATCGCGTCCTCATCGTCTTCGTGGAGCGGGCCGTCTTCCCAGGAGAAATGGACCGGGGGTTCTATAGCCGCGACCACAGTCTCGGGAGGAAGCTCAGGCAGTTCGCTGGCTTGCTGCTCATCGTCCGTGGGGGCCGCGACCATGTCGGTCAGTTCGAACGCCTCGTCTTGCTCGTCGACGGCGGGCTCGGAATCCGGCTCGAACGCGGCCGTTTCCAGTTCCTCGGCTTCGCCGTCGGGTTCGTGATCGGCGAATTCAACGACGGGCATGTCTGCGCCGGGCCCCTTCTCGCCGGCGGCATCGGCGCGCTTCCAGTTGATGACGCCATAGATGAAGTCGATCTGCTCGCCGTCCGACGAGAAGGGCATCAGGATCCCGCGGTAGCAGATCGTCTCGCCGACCATATTCTCATATTCGGCTTCGAAGCCGATCGGCGCACGATTGGCGATGATCTGCAAATAATGGTCGGTGAGGCGCGACAGGAGCGACCGGCTCGGCACGTCGGCGATGGTCCGCATGTCGTCGTCGAGCCCGCATTCGTCACGGATCGCAGCGCCGACATAGGGGATCGCCGGATTGTCGCGGCCGCAGGTGAAGTCGAGGAGCACGCTGTGGCTGGAGAAGTCGGCGACGTCGCTCGGCTCGAGCTCGTCGATCGGCGGGAAGTCACGGCCGTTGAGGAGGGAAACCCAATAATTATAAGCGCGCACGTGCATCCGCCGCTCGTCCGTGCCGATCGCCGCGGTAACGTCGTTCGTCGGCGCCGTCTCTCCGGACGACGGCTCGAAGTCACTCGGATGATCGCGGTAGCTGTCCATAAGTACGCGGGGCCCACTTTCCAGTTCGTGTGGAAGATGGCCGAGGGGCGTTACGAAAGCGTTAAGCATAAACGGTTAGCAACCGCGGCACGCTTGCGAGCCGCGAAACTCGCTGATAGGGCGCGGCACTTCCTGAAAGGGCCAGGCCGCTTTAGCTCAGCTGGTAGAGCACATCATTCGTAATGATGGGGTCGCAGGTTCGAGTCCTGCAAGCGGCACCACCTCAGCAAGATCACTGGCGAGAGACGGGTAGCGCGGTGGAACGGTGGGCTCTCACCTCAGGTCTGGACGAGACCTCGCGCTGGGCGTTCATCGTCGGCGCGCCGCGTTGCGGAACGACCGCGCTGTCCGAATATCTCCGCGCTCATCCGGAGGTCTGCTTTTCGACGCCGAAGGAGCCGCATTTCTTCCTGCGCCACGACCTGCGCGGCGAGTCCGCCGATCGGCTGCGCGACGCCGTTCGGAGCCGATACCTCGACCTGTTCTTCCCCGACCGGCACAGCGCCTCGCTGCTGGCCGAAGGGTCGGTCAGCTATTTCTATGCGCCCGAGCGGCTTGAGCCGATCCTGCGGCTGTGGCCGCGGGCGAAGTTCGTCATTTGCGTCCGCAATCCGCTGGAGATGGTCCCGTCACTCCACCAGCGACTGTTCTACAATGGCGACGAGACGGAGCGGCGGTTCGATCACGCCTGGTCGCTGGTCCCTGCGCGGCGCAACGGCCGTTCGATTCCGCGCAGCTGCATAGAGCCGCGCTTCCTCGACTATTGGGAAGCCGGCCTGCTCGGCAAGCATCTCGAGCGCTTCCTTTCGGTGGTCGGGCGTGAGCGGTGCCACGTGTCCGTGTTCGACGACTTCAACGACAACCCGGCGCGGGAATATCGGTGCGTGCTCCAGTTCCTCGAGCTGCCCGACGATAATCGGACGCAGTTCGAGCGCCACGCCCCGACCCAGGACTGCCGCGTTGCCTGGGTGCACCGGCTGATGAAGCGCCCGCCGCGGGCTGCGCTGTGGCTGTTCGACCGCGAGGACCTTCAGGTGCTGACCGAAGGCGTCGGCGAGCCGAGCCCGGCGGTTGAGAAGGTGCTCAAGATCCGGGGCAAGATCATCAACTGGAACAAGAAGCCCGCGAAACGGCCGCAGGTGGGCGAGCGGGTGCTTGGCGAAATGCGGGATATGTTCCGCGACGATGTTGCGCTGCTTTCGCGCCTTATCGGGCGCGACCTCAACCATTGGATTGAGGCCTGAACCTCCGTTACGCGCCCTGGACCTCGCCGCATCCACGGTTGGCGGGGACGGCGACGTCCATCCGTTTCGGCCGCGGCAGGTTGAGCCCGTCCATGATCGCGACGAACTCGTCGAGGCTCCTGCCGCCGCCGAGGCGCGGGTTGCGCGCTTTCTCCTGCCCGACGGTGCTGACTCGGCGCTGCTGATAGTCGTGGCCGGGATAGACGAGCGTGTCGTCCGGCAGCGCAAAGATCTTCTCGTGGACCGAACGGTAGAGCGTCGCGGCGTCGCCATTCTGGAAGTCGGTGCGGCCGCAGCCGTCGATCATCAGCGCATCGCCGGTGAAAACGCGCGAGCCGTCGGCTGCCTCGAGCAAGTAACTAAAGTGATCGTCGGTGTGACCGGGCGTGTAGAGCGGCTTCAGACTAAGGTCGCCAACGGCGATCGCCTCGCCTTCGCGCAGCGGCACGTCGACGTGATCCGCAAGGCTCTTCTCGGGCACGGCCGTCTTGCTCCCGGTCTCCTGCCGCAGCCGCGCGGCGCCGGTGACATGATCGGCGTGGATGTGGGTCTCGATCGTATAGTGGAGCGCCAGGCCAAGCTCTGCCAGCAAAGCGAGGTCACGCTCGACCGTCTCCAGAACCGGATCGATCAGCACCGCCTCGCGCGTGCGCTCGCAGCCGATTAGATAGGTGTAAGCCGACGATTGCGGCTCGAACAGCTGGCGGAAGATCATCGCTGCCCCTTGCCCAGTGGCGGCATCTTAGCCCATCGGCGCGGCGATGAACATTTGCGTTCTCGGGGCCGGCGCGATCGGCGGGTGGGTGGCGGCGAAGCTGGCGCTTGCCGGCGAACAGGTGATGGCCCTGACCAGCCGTGGACCGCTCGATCGCATGGTGCTCGACGAGACGGGAGAAACGAAAGCTGCCGATCTGGCGCGCTTCGACGGACCGGCAGACCTGCTGATTGTCGCCGTGAAGGCGACGACACTCACTGCTGCGGCCGGCAGTGCGAGGAAGCTCGTCGGACCTGACACAGTCATCCTGCCGATGCTCAACGGCGTCCCGTGGTGGTTTGTCGAAGGGACCCGGCTCAACTCGGTCGATCCGGACGGGAGCATCGCCGAGGCATTCCCGTTCAATCAGATCCTCGGCTGCGTCGTGCATGCGTCCTGCTATCGGCCGGCACCGGACCGCGTTGCGGTCAAGCACGCCGACAAGCTGATCACCGGCGAGCCGCGTGGCGGTGAGACGAGCGAGCGCCTCGCCGAACTGTTCGGCCTGCTCGATCGCGCTGGCCTCAACCCCGACATCACCGGGAACGTCCGCCGGGCGATCTGGTACAAGCTGTGGGGCAATGCGACGATCAACCCCTTGTCGGCACTGACGCGCGCGACGTGCGACCGAATCCTCGCGCAGCCGGAGTGCCGCGCGTGGATGCTCGAAGGCATGGCCGAGCTGGCGGCGATCGGAGGCGCGATCGGCTGCCCGATCAGCGAGAGCGGCGAGGACCGCATGGCCGTCACCGCTCGGCTCGGCGCGTTCAAGACGTCGATGCTGCAGGACGTCGAGGCTGGCCGGCCGATCGAGCTCGAGGCATTGCTCGGGGCACCGCGCGAGATTGCTGCGGCCAAGGGCATTGCGACACCCGCGCTCGACCGCCTCTATGGAGTGACGCGGCTAATGGCGGAGAGCTTGAGGTTAGGCTGAGGCGACCACGCGGCCGACGCACTCGCCAAAGCCGATGCGGACGGCGCCCTCCCCTTCGCACCGGGCTTTCATCGTCACTTCGTCGCCGTCCTCGAGGAAGCTGCGCGTTTCGCCACTGGGGAGGTCGATCGGCTTCTTCCCGCCCTGGCTGATCTCGAGCAGCGACCCGAGGCCGCCGGCGCTGTCGGTCGACAGCGTCCCCGTCCCAATCAAGTCGCCCGGCTGAAGATTGCAGCCGTTGGAACTGTGGTGCGCAACGATCTGCGCCGCGCTCCAGTACATCGCCGCATCGGCCGAACCGCGCGAGAGGATATGCGCCGCGAGCCCCGCGGCGCGCATCTTCTCGGTAGAAAGGGTGACTTCGAGCTGGATGCTGAACGCGCCGCGCTCGCGGTCCTGCGGATCGTCGAGATAGGGCAGCGGCTGGGGATCGCCGGGCGGCCGCGGCGGCATCGGCCTGCGGAAGGGTTCCAGCGCCTGCGGCGTCACCACCCAAGGCGACACGATGGTGAGAAAATTCTTGGCGAGGAACGGGCCGAGCGGCTGATATTCCCACGCCTGGATGTCGCGCGCCGACCAGTCGTTGAGCAGGCAATAACCCGCGATGTGTGTGGCCGCTTCACTGACCGGGATTGGCTGGCCGAGCTCATTACCCGCCCCGATCCAGATGCCGAGCTCGAGCTCGTAGTCGAGCCGGCGGCTGGGACCATATTCCGGCGCGTCGGCGTCGGGCGCTTTCCTCTGGCCGTTCGGCCGTATCACGGGCTCGCCCGAGGCGCGCACCGAGCTTGCACGCCCGTGATAGCCGATCGGCACATATTTGTAGTTGGGCAGCAGCGGGTTGTCGGGCCGGAACTGCTTGCCGACATTGGTCGCGTGGTGAATGCCGACGTAGAAGTCGGTGTAATCGCCGACGAAGCAGGGCAGATGGAAGCGCACCTCGCTTTGCCCGACTAGCTGCGCCTCGACCTCGTCGCGATATTTCTTGTCGGAGAGCAGCTCCTGCAGCCGCTGCCGAAGCGCGCGCTGCGCGTCCGGGCCGCGGGCAAGCCAGCCGTTGAGCACCGGTTGTGCCAGGTCCTCGCGCCAGTCGTCGTCGAGCAGATCGGCGACTCCGCTAAGGTCGAGCACATAGTCGCCGATCGCGACACCGGCCTGCCGCCGCCGCTCGCCAACGGAGAAGATCGCCAGCGGCAGGTTCTGGATTGGGAAGTCGCTTCCCTGCGCACTCTCGCACCAGCTCTTCAGCGCCGGGTCGTTGGTGGCGTCGGTCATGGCAGCTTCGCCTTCGGAAAGCCGGCCCACGCCTGGTCGTAGTCGGACTGCGCGCGTTCCAGCGCCCAGGCGGTCGGGCGGTACGGCCAACAGGTCTCGACCATGAAGGCCATCGTCCCTTCGATTTTTACCGGCTTGAGCTCGGCCGCGCTTGCCTTGCGCCAGCTTTCGACGTCGGGACCGTGACCGCTCATCAGGTTGTGGAGCGACAGGCCGCCCGGCGCGAACCCCTCCGCCTTCGCGTCATAGGCGCCGGTGATCAGGCCCATCGCCTCGCTCATCACGTTGCGGTGGAACCACGGCGGGCGAAACGTGTCCTCGGCCACCATCCAGCGCGGCGGGAAGATCACGAAATCGGCGTTCGCGCGGCCCGGCACGGTGCTGGGGCTGGTGAGCACGGTGAAGATCGACGGGTCGGGATGGTCGAAGCTGACGCTGTTGATCGTGTTGAAACGCGAGAGATCATAGCGGTACGGCGCGTAATTGCCGTGCCAGGCGACGACATCGAGCGGCGAATGGTCGAGGGTCGTCGTCCAGAGGTGCCCGAGCGACTTCTGGATCACCTCGGTCGCCTCGTCCTTGTCCTCGAACCAGGCGCCCGGCGTTTCGAAATCGCGCGAGTTCGCAAGGCCGTTTGAGCCGATCGGTCCGAGTTCGGGCAGTCGGAGCGGTAGCCCGTAATTCTCGGCGACGTAGCCGCGGCTTTCGCCGTCGAGCTCGACCCGGAACTTCACGCCGCGGGGCACGACGGCGATCGAGCGGGGCGCGACATCCATCCGCCCGAGCTCGGTCGTAATGCGGAGTGCGCCCTGCTGCGGGATAATCAGCAGCTCGCCGTCGGCATCGACGAACACGCGCCGTTCCATCGACTTGCTCGCGCGATAGAGGTGCACGGCGACGCCCTCGAGCTCTTCCGGGGAGCGGTTGACGAGCATCGTCGCCATACCGTCGACGAAGTCCGCTTTGTCGGGCAGATCCTTGGGCGGATCCCAGCGCAGCCGGTTCGGGGCGAGCGGCTCGTTCGGTGCGGCACTGCTGAACAAGGGCGCGCCGTCGTAGCGCCCGAACGGGCGGTGGTCGGCTGTCGGCCGCATGCGGTAGAGCCACGAGCGGCGGTTTTCATGGCGGGGCGAGGTGAAACTGCTGCCCGACAGCTGCTCGGCATAGAGGCCGAACGGCGGGCGCTGCGGCGAATTGCGGCCCTTCGGCAGCGCGCCTTCGACCGCCTCGGTTTCGAAGTGGCCGCCGAAGCCCGTCATATAGCCGGTCGTCATGCGCGCCGGTTAATGCGTCGCGCGCGCACAATCAAACGGGCGCGGCCCTTGCCGGACCGCGCCCGCTCGCCGGACAGGGACTCGCAACCCGTCCAGCTCTGCTCAGCTGCTGATCAGCTGTGATTGACGTTGATGTTGACCGTGCTCGGAACCACGCTGTTGGTGTGCCCGAGACCAAGCTGGCCGCGGAAGATGTACAGAAGGACCAGCACGACGATGATCAAAATCACGACGGCAAGCACTCCGCCGCCTCCTCCGCCGCCGGTTTCCACCACGGTGGTCCGCTCGCGTTCAACGTCGTCGCGATCATCGGCCATCGGAAACTCTCCCTGTCTTGCGCTGTTTTGTTGGCGAAACGAACGAACTGTGGCGGGTGCGGTTCCGCAAGGAGGCAAGTCGATGAATAAGCAGCTCTGCGTCGCGGTTTTGCTGCTCGCGCTCGCTTCGTGCGGCCCGCGGCACGAACCGGAGCAGCCGACGAGGAATGTGAATGCTCCGGTCATTCCCGCCCCGAGCGCGCCGCCCGCGGTGAGCAACACGCAAACCCCACCACCCAACATCGAGGCGAGGAAGCCCACCGTTGATCCGAAAAGCACGGAAGCCGCCGTTGAACTCGTCCAAAGGTTCGTGGACCTGCTGAACCGGCACAAGTTCGATGAAGCTTATATGCTTCTTGGGCCCAATGCCCCGTCGCGAAGCGAGTTCGACAACGGGTGGGCGCGTTATCAGAATCTGCATGTCAATGTAGGGAAGCCTGGTGATCAGGAAGGGGCAGCAGGCTCGATCTATCTGACCGTCCCGCTCGACGTTTCCGGAACTCAATCAGGCGAGCCGCCGCAACTGCAGCCAAAGATCATCCTGCGCCGCGTCAACGACGTGCCCGGCTCGACCGAGGCGCAGCGCCACTGGCACATCGAGCGGATCGACTGGGGCGGCGCAGCCTAGAAGGTGTTCAGCGCCGCGTTCACCTGGTCGGAATTGTCGCCGCTATTGTCGGTCGCGCCCGGTTGCGATGCGGCGAAATCATAGGCGACCCAGATGATCCCGGCGGCCCAGACCAAGGCCCACCAGCGGCTCTTGAAGATCGTGCTGAATCGCATCGGAAACATGGCCGCGATTGTCGCGCGGCGAGTTTAAGAATGGGTTTCTTCCGGCTCGTGTGCGTGCGCCACCTCCCGATAAGGAAAGCAGTCGCGGATCCGGGTGTTGAAATAGACGCCCTTGGCAAAGGCGCCGCGGAAGGCGTCGGCGACCTCCTGCGGCACGCCGGAATAGACGTAGCGGCGGCCGGTGGTGAACTCGACCCACAGGTTTTGTTCCATCTCGTCGTAAACGAAGCGGCGGATCACGGTTGAGGGCATCAACCGCCCAACGCATCAGGCGGCATCTGGAGCCGGGACTCCCGATCGGTCGCGCCGCAACGCCGCGGCCATCCCGCCGAGTGCGAGCACAGCACCGGCAACCGTCAGGCCCGTCCAGCGATAATGTTCGATCGCCGTGGAGAAGCCCATGGCGATAATCGGCACGATGACGCTGGAGTAAGACGCCTTGGCGGGACCGATCCTGCGCACCACGGGATAATAGAGGCTGAAGGTCAGCACGGAGGCGAACAGCGACAGATAGAGAACCCCGAGCCAATATTCGGGTCGGGCGTCAAACTGAGGAGGACCGGTCATGGCAACGGCGATCAGACCATCGATCAGCGCTCCTGCGGCCATGGACCAGGCAAGCAACGGAAAGAGCTGGAAGCGCCGGACCTCCGGGCGCGCCTGCCAGACATTGGCGATCGCCGCGCCGACCATCCCGACGAGCGTGAGCGCAATGCCCGCGACGATCTGCCTGCTGTCAGCCGGGTGCTCGCGAATCTCGTGGACGAACAGCAGAACGATGCCGGCCACGGCAATCAGCGAGCCCCAGGCGAAGCGCGTCGTCGGCTTGTGCCCGAGAAATGCCCAGCCAAGCAGGCTCGCGGGAATGAGGAGCAGCGCGAAGACCGTGGCGACCACGCCCGATGTGATGTGCCGCTCGGCAAGATAGACCGCGTTGAAGTTGACGCAGAACTGGGTGAAGCCGAGGAAAATAGCGGTGAGGATGCCCTTGCGGCCGATGCCGAGGCTCTCGCCTCTCCAGCGAGCGAGCGCCGCCATCGCGAAGGCGGCGACGACAAAGCGGTACGTCACGGACCATTGCGGCGGGACGGTCCCCAGCTGGCCGCGGATCACGATCCAGGTCGAGCCCCAGATCGCGGTGAAGATGCAGAATGGGATGACCACCGAACGCAGGCGCTCAGCCGCCGCGGTGCTCGTAGCTCGTTCTCCCCCGGCGAGATCGCGCGGCGCTATCACCACATCATGCTGCCGCAGGCACGCGGGCACGGCCAATCAAAGCGTCTTCGATGCTGATAAGGCGACCTTATCCCAGCGCCGCGATTGCGGAGGCGAGACGGTCGAGCGCTTCGCCCTGCTGGTCCCAGCTGGTGACGAGGCGGATCTGATCTGGGCCCCATTCATAGAAATCGAAGCCCTGCGCCCGCAGGCGCTCGCCTTCCTCGTCGGTCACCCGCAGGAAGATCTCGTTCGCTTCGACAGGATAGACGAGCCGATCGTGAGCGGCGGCGGCGACCTTCCGGGCTCCGGCGTTCGCTGCGCGGGCATTATCGAGCCATAGATCGTCCTCCAGCATCGCGAGGATCTGCGCGGCGAGGTAGCGGCCCTTGGACAAGAGGTGCCCCGCGCGCTTGCGCCGCACGGCAATCTCGTCGGCGAGTTCGGTCCGAAACAGCACCAGGCATTCGGCATTGAGGCCGCCGTTCTTGACGAAGCCGAAGCTCATCGCTTCGACGCCCGCGCGCCAGGTGACGTCGGCGAGGGTCTCGCCCGTCGTAGCGAGGGCATTGCGATGGCGCGCGCCGTCCATGTGCAGCGCAAGACCGCGTTCCTTCGCGAATTCGCCAAGCCGCGCCACTTCGGTCGCGCGATAAACGAGGCCATATTCGGTGGCGTTGGTGATTGAAATTGCCGCCGGCTGCACCTGATGCACGTCGTTGCGAATGGCTTCGCAAGCCGCAGCGACGGCATGGAGGGTGATCTTTGCGCCGTCGCCGTCGAGCAGGATCAGCTTCGCGCCGCCGGTGAAGAAGCCCGGCGCACCGGCTTCGTCGACTTCGATATGCGAGTCTTTGTGGCAGAGGATCGCGCGATACGGGGGGCAGAGCGCCGCCAGCGCGAGACAGTTCGCCGCGGTCCCCGTCGTCACCCAGAAGGCCCGGACCTCGGTCCCGAACAGGTCGGAGAAGGCGCCGTCGAGGCGGCGGCTCCAGTCGTCGCCGTCATAGGCGGTGTCCAGCCGGTTCGCCGCGGCGATCGCTTCGAGCACCCTCGGGTGCGCCGGGGCAGCATTGTCGGAGAAAAAACGCATGGCGGCGCTCCCCAAGCGGAATGCGGCTCGCATGGCAAGCCGCGGGTGATAGCCTTGGCCGCGAGTCGGGGAGGAACGTCGGTGAGTGACCAGTACGATGTCGCCGCAATTATGGGCGGGCTCTACGGCGACGGGATCATCGGGCTGAACCGCGCCTTCCCCGTGCCGTTCGTCGACGAGCTGCGCGCCGATGTCGACATGCTGTTCGCCGAGGCGCTCGCAACCCGCGGCGCCGCGATGCCGCGGGGCCCGCAGCGCTACTATGTCGAAGTCCAGCCCGAGCGGCTGCGCGGCTTCGGCGAGATCGTCAGCCATCCATGGGTGACGACCGTTTGCGAAGCGGTGCTCGGGGCGCGCTACCAGTTCGTCGAGGTCGGCTTCGACGTGCCGCTTCCCGGCGCCGCCGACCAGCCGTGGCACCGCGATTTTGCTGCGCCGCCCGCCGAGCCGTTGGGCTTTCGCCTGAGCTCGCTGGTGCTGAACATGACCCTGGTCGATACTCGCTCCGAGCATGGTCCGTTCGAGATCGCGCCGGGGACCCAATTCGACGACCTTGCAGGCAGCAAGGCCGGAATGTTCCCGCCGCGCGACCTATGGCCGCGCTACGTGGAGCGCGCCGTCCCGAAGCTGCCGCAGCGCGGCGACATTTCGGCGCGCACCGGTCTCACCATCCACCGCGGCACCGCCAATCGCTCCCCCGAGCCGCGGCCGGTGCTGATCATCGGCGTAGTCGCCGATGACGTAACCGATGCCGAAGCGCATCAGCTGCAAGTGACCAGCGCCTATCTCGAGCGCCTTCCCGCAGCCGTCCGCGAGCACCTCTTTTATCGGCTTACCGGCACTGTCGGGCCGCTGCAGCAGCGGCACATGATCGAAGGGCTGCTCGACGCCGCTTACGGTTGATCGTCCTCCGAAGCCGTAGCCGACAACCTGCGAGCCTGCGCCTTGCGGCGCCTCAAATTCTCGCGGAGCGCTGCCGCGAGCCGCTCCTCGCGGTCGCGATCCCTGTTCTTGTCTTTGTCAGCCATGCCAACCACATGCGCCGAGCGGCGGCGCCCCGCAACGGGTTGACAGGGCGACGGCCGCCCCGTCATAGGCGCGCGTCCTTCCGACAAAGTGCTGCCGTAGCTCAGTGGTAGAGCGCATCCTTGGTAAGGCTGAGGTCGTGAGTTCAATCCTCACCGGCAGCACCATTTTCCCGAGCTTCTCTTGGCGTCGTTAACCATTCGACGACCAATCCCGGCTTAGACCGCGGCTACCTCTCTGAGGTTTGCGGGAGAAGTGCGTGTCCTTTGTCGGTTCCCTCACATCGAACCTCTACACGACCTGGTTAAGCACACTTTCCATCGCTGCCATGATGTGGGGCATCGAACGACTCTTCCCCAAAGCGGCGGTGTCGACCGGTAGCCAACTGCGGGCACTCAAGTTCTGGCTTGTTGCCGGAGTGGGCACGGCGACTGCAATCACGATCTATGGCTCACTCGGCGAATGGCTAAACCCGCGGCCGCTGCTCATAATTCCGCTGAACAGCTGGTTCCGGAGCCCCGCGATTCACTGGTCGATGTACATCGTCGCGCCGCTGCTCGGCATGATCGTTTATGATTTCTTCGGCTACTGGCTGCACCGCGCGCAGCACCGGTGGTTCTGGCGGCTGCACGCCGTCCATCATTCGATCGAGGAATTGAGCGGCATCAACTCCTATTTCCACTGGAGCGAGCAGTTTTTCCGGATCGCGTTCATCAGCCTGCCCGCCGCCTACCTCGTTGGAATCGACGGACTCGAGAGCGTGTTCGTGATCGAGCTGCTGCTGAAGATCCAGGGCTATTATCTACATTCGCCGAACAGCATTCATTTTGGACCGGTGATGCGGCGAGTCATCGCCGACAACCGCTTCCACCGGATACACCATTCCGTCGAACCGGAGCATTTCGACAGGAATTTTGGCGCCGGTACGTCGCTATGGGACCAGCTGTTCGGAACAGCCCATTTTCCCACCGACGACGAATGGCCGGCCACTGGACTGCCCGACCAGCCGGAAGTCAGGACTGTGAGCGGCTATTTGCTGGCGTCGCGGGAACCTACCGCGGATCCGGGGAGGGCAGCCTTGGCGTGAGCGCCGGCTCAGGCGTCGCGGTCGCGCAGCTTCTTTTCCCCGAGGGCGCTGTCGATGCCGCCCGCGACCATGTCGCCGATCCCGATCACGGCGCCGAGCAGGATGATGGCAAGGGCTAGCTGAAGCGCTTCGGTCACGATTCTTCCTCTCGTGATTTCCCTTTAGCCGCAATGCATTAAACGCGCAATTAATTCAATGTAACGCTGCTGTCAGATTCCGGGACGGTAATCGTCAGTGACGCTTGGCGGACGCGAGGTTCACCGCCACCGCAGCCCGGACGAGTTGCTTGAAAGCGTCGGCGTCCGGCTCCTCGTCCTCGCGGATGTCGATCGCCCGGCGCGTGCCGCCGTCGAGGCTGGAATTGAACAGCTTTGCCGGGTCGGGAAGCGAGGCACCCTTGGCGAAAGTCAGCTTGATCTTATCCTTGTAGGTCTCGCCCGTGCAGATGATGCCCGCATGCGACCAGACCGGAACGCCCGATGGGTTCGACGGCTTGCGCCACTTCACCTCCTCGATGACATCCGGATCGGCCTCGCGGATCAGCTTGCGCATGCGCGCCAGCGCCTTCCTACGCCAGTCACCCAGCTGCGCGATCTTGTCGTCGATCAGCTGCGATGCAGATTCGTCAACTTCCATCACTTCTTCCCTTTGAGCCCCTCATCGCGGGCGGTTGGTCGTGTCCTTGCCCGCCGTGATGAACAAGGCAACCACCGGCTCGTCCGCATCGGCGGTATGCCACGTGCCGCGCGGGTTGATCGCATATTCACCGGGGCCGAGTTCCCACGACTGGCGGGACCCGTCTGGCAGTTCCTGGTGCAGCGTCATATGCCCCTGGACCACGCAGACAACCTCTTCGCCCGCCGGGTGCATCTCCCAGCTGGTCCAGCTCTCCTCGAAGCGGAACAGGCTGACCAGCCGCCCTTCGTCGAGGTCGTCCGCGTGGCGCTCGCCATACGCCTCGTACCATTCGAAGCCGGTGAACTGCGGCTCTGAAATGGCAGTGGCACCGCGGCCGAGGTGAATCGGATAATCGTAGAGGGACTTGC
>Ga0207661_10001421_pt1 | contig 16130 bp, 18 predicted proteins | sample KBSC713LmetaG_FD_184337 | JGI IMG/M metagenome (GOLD analysis project Ga0207661, IMG submission 184337) | Corn rhizosphere microbial communities from Kellogg Biological Station, Michigan, USA - KBS C7.1-3L metaG (SPAdes) (version 2) | ecosystem: Host-associated > Plants > Roots > Rhizosphere ...
CGCGGTCGTCGAACGAAAACCGACTCGCGCGAGCTCTTCAGCATCGGTATAATGCCGAATGGGTGACTTCTTGACGATCACTGTCGCGAACTTGTTCGTGTTCAAGGCGCGACTGCTGACCGATCGCGCGCCGAAGACCTGCGCGGCCTTTTCGGCGTTGCTCCCGTATCGCCAGCGGGTGATTCACGCCCGCTGGAGCGGCGAGGCGTGCTGGGTTCCGCTCGGCGACTATCAGCTCGGCGTCGGCTATGAGAATCACACGAGCCATCCGTCGCGCGGCGATTTGCTTTGGTATCCAGGTGGGATCAGTGAGACCGAGCTGCTCTTCGCGTATGGCTCGTCACATTTCGCCAGCAAGGTCGGCGTGCTCGCCGGTAATCATTTTCTCGACGTGTTCGAGGGCAAGGAGCGGCTCGAGGAGATGGGGCGCCACGTGCTCTATCATGGAGCTCAAGACATTGTGTTCGAGTCGGTGTGAGTGATGAGTGGGAGCCTGCGATCCTTCCACCGTCGCTGCCGCCGGCGCAATTTCAATGACTTTGACGCCGGCGCCCTTTGCGACGTCCATCGCGTTCATGACGTCGTCGTACCGAACTCCGCGACGGCCGGCGATCTGAATGACCTTCTCGGGCCTAGCGAAGTAAATGGCTCGCAGTCGTGCGGCGAGGTCTGAACGCGCAACCTCGGCACTGTTGATCCGATAGCTCGGTCCAGGCGCGATCTCTAGCACAATCGGCGTATCGCCGTCGCAGTTCCCGGTACACGGCATCGGCAGCTGCACATCCATCGTGTGGTGGACCTGCATGACCACGGTCATGAACACGATGAGCAGAACGAGGAGGACGTCGATCATCGGCGTCACATTCGGCTCCGCGCTGGGCGTGCGAATCACGGACGTCTGCATCAGCATCTCCGTTGATGTTGACGCCACGATACGATCGCCAAATTACTCAGTCATGCGGTTCGCGTGAAAGAGTAGTGGCGAGTTTATTACAGTTCCATGAAGGACAATCTGCGCGAGGCGTTCATCAGACGCAGCGTTCGCATTCTCGTGGCAAGCTTGGCCCTGTCGCCCTCGAAACACCTCGCGATTCGGCGGACAAGAATCCCGTCCATGGTATCGGGGGAGATCGCTACTGGCGGTCTCCCCTTCTCATATCATATTGTCGAGAATTGCATAAAATATTCAATCTTCCATTTCGTTCGCCGGCCTCACACGGAGGGCCCGATGGAGTTCCACGACCTTGCTTCGGTTGCGAGTCACCACCGGAGAATGACCGCGTCGCTCGGCGCAGTGCTGTTCATTTTGCCGCACGCTGCGACTGCACAGGGAACGCTCGACGATTATCGGCGAGCTGCTACGATCAACCAGCGGTTTGCGAATCTCACCACCGGGATCGTTTCGTCAGAGAGTTGGATCGGACAGACGGACCAGGCGGTCTACCGAGTCACCGTTCCGGGCGGCGCTCGGTTCGTGCGCATCGACGCTGAGAAATGGAACAAGCAGCCGGCGTTCGATCACGCGGCAATCGCAAAGAGTCTGTCGAGCGCAGCCGGACAGCAATACACCGAGATCACGCTCCCCTTCCAATCGATCTCGATGGTAGAAAATGGCGCAGCCTTCGAAGCTGACGCAGCCGGCTCGCGCTATCACTGTCTGATTGCAAGCTCGTCATGCTCGCGTGTCGCTGCAGCGACGGCGAGCGGAGGTCGCGGCGGGCGTGGTGGAGGCGGTGGACGTGGTCAGCGCGCCGACGCACCGCGCTGCGCTGGGCAGACTGCAACGCAAACCGGTGAAACCAGGACCGAAGTCTTCTCGCCCAACTGCCACACGGTCGCCTTCATTCAAAACCACAACGTCGCGATTCGTCCTGCGCCTGTTGCGACGCCCGATGCAGCTGATGGCGGACGCGGTGGTCGCGGCGCCGGCGGCGGCCGAGGCGCGGTGGCGGCGCAGAGTTATACGATGCTGAGCACCGATGGATCGGAAGGCGATGCCTATATCGCGAACTCGATCGAGTGGTCGCCGGATTCGAAGAAGCTCGTCGCGTATCGGCAGAAGCCAGGCTACAACCGCGTCCCATACTACATCCAATCATCGCCGCCCGACCAAGTGCAGCCGAAGCTTGTTGCGTACGGCCAAGCGCCCGGGAATTTCGGCGGTGGCATTTATCGGAAGGCCGGCGACGTCCTCGAATCCAACCAGCCGGCGATCTTCGACGTCGAAGCCAAGAGGCAGATCCTGATCAACCGATCGCTATTCGAGAATCCTTATTCGATCTCGCGGCCGGTTTGGCGCAAGGACAACGGCGCGTACACGTTCCAGTTCAATCAGCGCGGTCACATGGTCTACCGCGTGCTCGAGGTCGACGCGACGACCGGCGCCGTGCGTCCGATGATCGACGAAGTCACGAAGAGCTTTTTCATGTACAGCGACGCCGGCCACAACTTCATCTATGACGTCGGCGCGAATTGCCGCCTCACGCAGGGTGGTGGCTGCGACACGTACTCGGGTGGAGAGCTGATCTGGACGTCGGAGCGCGACGGGTGGAATCATCTCTACCTATATGACGGTAAGACGGGCCGCGTGAAGAATCAGATCACGAAGGGTGACTGGGTCGTCCGTGGCGTCGACAGCGTCGATGTCGCGAACCGGCAGATCTATTTCCGCGCCGGCGGCATGAACGCGAATCAGGACCCGTACTTCATTCACTACTATCGCATCAACTTCGACGGCACGGGGTTGGTCGCCTACACCGAGGCGGATGGCTCGCACGCCGTCACCTGGTCCCCCGATCACAAGTACTACATCGACTCGTATTCGCGCGTCGATCTCCCGACAGTCACCGAGCTGCGACGCGTCAGCGACAAGGGAACGCTTCCGTTAGAGAAAGGTGATATGTCCGCGGCGGTCAAAGCGGGCTTCCGCGCGCCCGAGGTCTTCGTCGCCAAGGGACGCGACGGCAAGACGGACATCTGGGGCATCATCGTCCGCCCGGTCACTTTCGACGCGAAAAAGAAGTATCCGGTGATCGAGCAGATCTACGCTGGACCGCACGGATCATTCGTGCCGAAGACGTGGGGCGGTGGTCAAGCGCTCGAATCGCTCGCGGAAATCGGCTTTGTTCTCGTGCAGATCGACGGAATGGGCACGAGCAATCGCTCGAAGGCCTTCCACGACGTCGCGTGGAAGAACATCGCCGATGCTGGATTCCCCGATCGCATCCTCTGGATGCAGGCAGTCAACAAGAAGTATCCGTGGTTCGACATCTCACGCGTTGGCATATACGGCACGTCGGCCGGTGGACAGAACGCCGCGGGCGCCGTGTTCTTCCATCCAGAGTTCTATAAAGTCGCCGTGGCCAACTCCGGCTGTCACGACAACCGCATGGACAAGATCTGGTGGAACGAAGCGTGGATGGGTGAGATCGGCCCGCACTACGAGGCGAACTCGAACGTCACTGCCGCAAAGAACTTGAAGGGCCATCTCTATCTCACGGTCGGCGAGATGGATACGAACGTCGATCCATCATCGACGTTCCAGGTCGTCAACGCGCTCATCAACGCGGGCAAGGATTTCGACTTGCTCGTGACACCGAACGGCGGTCACGGCGCGACTGGCCCCGACGGCACACGACGACGCAACGACTTCTTCGTCCGCTGGCTCCTCGGCGTCACTCCGCCTGATTGGAATTCCGGAGTGACGCTCCGCACCGCCGGGGCAACGAATGAAGGAGGACGCGATCTCGAGTTTCCGGGCGAAGAGCCGGCACCGCGCGGCTTCTTTGACGAAGATCCGAAACTCGTCTATCCGATGTTTTGGTTCTAGTGGATCGGAGTGCGAGCGTCGCGGTCGTCGCGGCGCTCCACTTCTCCGCGCACGGTGTTGGACCGCCTCGCGACGGCGAGCGAACCGAGCGGCGCATGCTGCGCAAGCAATGACAAACGTGGCGGAGATTTCCAGCACTTGTCCGGCGCCAAGCGACGTACCTCGAACGAAGAGAGCGGCGATCGAGAGGCCCTCGATCGCGCCCCATGCGGCGAACCGCGGAAGTGACATCTCATCAACCCGGCGACGGCGCTCGGTCAGCACGAGAATTCCCGAGAACGCGACGCCGGCGATAAGCCGAGCCCACCGAACAGAATCGGGAATGGAAGATCGGAGTTGATGCCGAGGACAGCGAGGAATCCCGTCGGCGATGAACCCGGCGGCAGCCCACGTGACCCCCATCCCGATGGACCGGCTCCAGCGGTGCGTCCGTCGCGCACGATGATCGTCGCGTTGGCGACCGGCGTGCGGTCACTGCCTCGATGAGAGTGGCGCCGTGAATGCGTTGACGCTACCCGTTTGGGCGCCTGCGGTCGGTCACAGAAATGCTAGTATGACGATTCTCATTCGCTTTCCAATCAAAGTGAACCGTAAGAGGAGACTGGACGGACTCGCAAGCGCTGACCAGTCTATGCAACTTTGTTAGATATGCACCCTCGGCAACCGTATGTGCTCGGTCCCACTGACGGCGAGCGTCTCGTCCATTTTCGGGACGGCGGTGCCATCACCATTATGGTCGGCGCCGCGACAGGATCGTCGTCACTCGCAATCGGTACGCAGCAGGTGACGATCGGAACCGGCATCCCGATGCACCGCCACTTCACGATGGACGAGACGTTCCTGGTGGTCGACGGCCAAGGAACGGTCGTGCTCGACGAGCTGCGCTGCCCTATCGAAAAGGGGAGCACGATATTCATCCCGAAGAACACGTGGCACGCCTTCGAGAATCCGGACCGCGAGCTGGTTCTACTCTGGACTGTGACGCCGGCGGGACTCGATAGTTTCTTTCGTGACACCTGCAGTCCGCCCGGTACCCCGGCGAGACTACTCAGCCGCGACGAGATTCGTGCGATCGCACAGACGCACGATACGGAATTCCGTTGAGATCCATGACGTTGAGCATCGTTCGCTCGTTCCTGTCCGCCGCCGCAGCCACGGTTGGGTTTTCGTCAACCGCAATGGCCTGTGGTTGCGGCGGCGTGATGTCGTCCATCACTGCTTTCAAAAACTCTGATCTCGTTTTCGTCGGCAAGATCGTTTCAGCGGACCCTCCAAAGGCGCCGCCCCGGAAGAACGTGCCCGGCTACGGCTCCGGTGCCTCGTCTGGTGCCGCGATCGTGACATTTGAAGTCACTCATATGTACTCCGGGTCCGCCGCGCCGCGGATCGTCATCGTCAATGGCGGCGTTGATTGCGATGAGCCGTTCGCGAAGAACGAAGTCTGGCTCGTTTACGCGAAACTCCAAAACGGCCGCGTCACGGCGAGCAAGTGCTCGCGAACTCGACTGGTCGCGAACGCATCGTCCGACCTGACCTACCTCGATGGCATCGAGCAGAGGCGGCCGCAGGGCATCCTGTACGGCGAAGTGCTCCGCCGAATCACCGATGCCAAGGGCCAACCGGCGCTGCAAGGATTGTTCGAACCGATGCAGGTCATCGCCGCGAGCAACGGCCGACGCGTCGAAGCCACGACGGATCCCGGCGGATACTATCAAATGGTGCTGCCACCTGGCGATTACACCGTATCGGTCGAGCGGAAAGGTCAGCCGGTCGGTGAGACTCAATCAGTCCATATCGCCGAGGGGAAGGATCAGCAACTCAGGCTGATCGCGAACTACTAGGGACTGACGACGCTTAGCTTTCTCGCGGCGCCTCATTCCGCGCCGTTTGGCTCTGTCTACTTCCCTTCCCCGCGTGACTCTCCTCTCGCTTTCGAACATCGGCGTCTCCTTCGGCGCGACCGAACTTTTCAAGAACATCACATTCACCGTCGGCGAAGGCGAGCGGTGGGGTATCATCGGACGAAACGGCGCTGGGAAGACGTCGATCTTCAAGCTCATCACCGGCGAGCTGAACCCGACGGTAGGAAGTGTCGCGCGCAAACCAGGATTACGTCATGCTCTGCTCGACCAACATCGCGCGTTCGAGGGCGCGACGACGGTCTGGCAGGCTGGCGCGGCCGCGTGGCGCGAGGTGATCGCGCTCGAGAAGCGCATTGCTGAACAAGCCACGCAGCTTGGCGAGCTTGGCGAGCGCGTCACCGACGATTTCCTCGAACGCTTCGGCCACGACCAAGAGCGTTTCGCGGACCTCGGCGGCTACGTCTATCACGCTCGCGTCGACGCGGTGCTTCAAGGGCTGGGTTTCGACGCCGAAGAGTCGAAGACGCGTCTCGTGTCGTCGCTTTCCGGCGGAGAACGCGGACGCGTTGGTCTCGCGGCGCAGCTCATCGCGCCCGCGGATCTGCTTTTGCTCGACGAACCGACGAACCACCTCGACCTCGACACGACGACCTGGCTTCAGGAGTGGCTCAACGACGCAAACGAAACCGTCATCGTCGTGTCGCACGATCGCGCATTTCTCGACGCGATTTGCACGCACATCCTGCATGTCGAAGCACGCACCAGCGAGTGGTACAAGGGCAACTACAGCCAGTTCGTTCCGCAGCGTGCCGAGCGACGACTCACACGCGAGCGAGAGCTCGAGAAGCAGCGCGCCTATGTGAAGAAGGAAGAGGAATACATCCGTCGCAACATCGCGGGCGTCAACTCGTTTCAGGCGAAAGGAAAACGCAAGCGACTCGAGCGTCTTCCGCGCCTTGCTCCTCCGCCGGGTGATCCGGCAGCGATGGATCTCAAGTTCGAAGTGGCGGAACGCGGCGGCGACCAAGTGATCGCCGTCAAAGATCTACAGGTCGACGTTCCTGGCCGCGTTCTCGTGGAAGACTTCACCGCCGTGTTGCGACGCAATGACTTCGTCGCGCTCGTCGGTCCGAACGGCGCGGGCAAATCCTCGTTTATCTCGACGATCATCGGTGATCGCGAACCAGCTGCCGGCGAAGCGAAGATCGGCGGATCGATCACAGCGGCGTGGTTTCGACAGGACCTCGCCGATCTCCCGCTCCGCAAATCGTTGTCGGATGCGATTCAAGATCAGCGTCCGCTCTGGAGTCGCGGACAAGTTCAAAACTGTCTCGGCGCGTTTGGCTTCAGCGGCGACGAGGTGCAGCGTGAGATCGGCTCACTGAGCGGCGGCGAACGCGCGCGCGTCGCACTATGTCTTATGACGCTCGCGCGCGCGAATCTTCTCATTCTCGACGAACCGACGAACCACCTCGACGTCGAAAACATCGAGGCGCTCGAAGATGCGCTCGACGAATACGACGGTTCGGTGCTCCTCGTGAGTCACGACCGCGCATTCCTTCGAGAGGTTGCGACGCGGGTCTGGTCATTCGACGGCACGCACCTCAAAGACTTCGATGGCCCGTTCGTCGAGTGGGAAGCGGATCGTGCGCGTCGTATGGCAAAGGGTTAGGTCGGAACGAGCGCTATCGCGTTCCGAGCTGTGCCAACACGCCTAAACGATCCGGGACGCCCCAATGTTCGACCACATAGCCGCCTGAGATTCGCAGGACGTCAAAGACGTAGACTTTGAATTGGCGACCGGTTGGCGAATGTCCCCTGTAGGGCCCGTCGTTCGTACCGCTCGCGATGTTGCGAAGCCACACGGTATCGCCGGTCACGACGATGTCTTGGATTTCGAGTTTGAAATCGGAGAATGCGCGGCGCAGCGACGTTATGACACGCTTGACGCCCTCAGGCCCCGGAGGATGCGCAGGGCCGTAGTCTTGATGTTCGACGATCTCGTTTGCGATGACCTCATCACAGATCTCTAAGCGGCCTTGGCTGAAGCCTTCGTCGATGAGGCGGCGAGCTACGCGTTCCGGAGACGAAGGCCTCGCCGCCCGGCGATCATGAACGACCGGTGTGTGTGTTTGATTCATGGGTCGAACCTAAGCGCCGTGAACTGATGGCGCGTCGGGCGAATGACCCACAGCCCCGCGATTGTGTTGTGGGTATTTTCACCCAGACGTCCGTACCCTCGCTGAACGCTCTCATGTCGATCGCGATTCGCCGGGCCCGAGCTGAAGACGCACCGCTCCCATTCATCGCCGACGCGATTCCGACCGCTGTCGTCGCCTCGCGAATCGAGTCCCGTCATGTCGCCGTCGCTGACGTCGACGGTGTACCGACTGGTACCTTGCAGTTGGATTTTCTGTGGGGAACGCGACCCTACGTGGCGATGATCCGTGTCACGCCGGCGTACGATGGCGGCGTGCTGCGCGGAATCAACGAGGGTGGTATCGACGAAGTTTTCTTTCGAAAATCATTGTCGATCCTGCGGGCCAAGCTCGACGCTGAAGTGCGCGAACCAGCATGAGTGGGCCTCGTCGTGAAACGGGTGCGACCGCTCTCCAACGCGCCCTTGCGTCCGAGAGTGCGGCGAACCTCGGCCGTCTTGGTCGCGCGGTCGAACGGGCGCTCGCTCGACTGCAGGAGATTCCTGTTGCGTCGAAGTCCGCGCGCGAGGAGAGCGAATTCGCGTGCGCCGAAGCAGTGTGGCTCTACTTTGTGCAACGCGAGGCGTGCGGGCTGTTGCGTCACGACGCCGTGATCGAGGCATACAACATCCCAGCGACGGTGTTGGCCAAAGTCGGCGCGAAACGACCGATGTCGGACGAGAACCCGAGAGAAACCACAGTTCGCGCGGACACCAACCTCGACTGATCTGCGTACCGGGCTGCGTCGACACCGCGACCGAACGGCTGCTGGACGCCGGACTCGCTATCGGATTGTATCGCCGGCTCGCCAAGGCTGATCACAGGACCTGGCTCTCGACCGCACTGCGACGCACTATTGTCCCGGCAGGGTCGATTGCGATACTGCCATCGGTGAGCGGATTCAACATGCAATCGGTCTATCCCGATGCCGTTTCGATCGGGCGCGTCGTGGATCATGTTCAAGCGTCGCACAGCAAAGCGCTTCGATGAACGACTCCATCAAGTCAGTCGACCTCGAGTTGCCGGCACTTACCCCCGCTGCGGAGCTGCCGCAATCGGCGGGCGTCGCGCGTGATTCGCTCAGCGATCTCTTCAAACGACTCGCATACGTCCAGCTGCCGAGTCGATTTCATACCGTTGCGCAACTCGGGTTTCCGCTCGCGTATCAGATGTGGAATTGGGGCTGGCATCGAACTGCTGGATGGCTGACCGTGATCGCGCTGTTCAGCTTGTGGGCGCTGGCCGAGCAACACCTGACTGGACGCGCTGACTCCGAAATCCATCCAGTCGCGAAGAATTCAACGAACCTGACTGGATGGCGTCTCGTTCGGGGGCTCAGCGCGACCGCTGGATCACTCATCACGCTGACGCTCGTTCTCGAGGGCTTCGCGCAGCTCCTGTCGCACGCCTTCAAGTGCCCAGGCTGTGCCGGGTAACTGATGAAGAACGTCGTGCGGATTGGCGTCGCATCGCTGATCGTCTGTGCGTGCGCGCGGTCGCGCGAGCCAAAGCAAAGCGCCGCGAAAGACGTTGTGATCGATACGACGCTACTCGTCGTCGATCGTCCGACCGTGATTGGCTTCTTCCGGATGCCCAAGGATTCCGTCGAAGCGCTGGAAGACGCGTACTCCGAAGGACTGTCGCACGTGCGGTTTGCGGTCGAAGACGCGAAGCAATGCCTCGGTGGAGACAGCGCGAAAGCGATGCTGGTCGTCGACTCGATCGCGCGCTTTCAGGTGCGCGGAAAGACCGACACACTTCGATTCTCTCGAGTCGACTCACTGTCGTGGGGCGCGTATCTCATCTCGCCTGATGCGGCGCCGCGCCTCGTGACCGTGTCATCGCCGAGCGCGCTTACATACGCTGTCGCGCGAGCGATTCCAGATTATTTCCAACGCCCGCACTGTCGCAAGCTGGAAGTTCCGTGAGCCTCGTTCCCGGCAGTCCGTTCCTCACGCATATCGGAATCGACGAGAGTCGCGTCGTCCCGGGCCGGCATCCGTTCGAGATTCCAATTCTCGAAAATCGGCTCGACGTCTCGCTGACAAACCCCGTGACATTCCTCGTCGGCGAGAACGGGTCCGGCAAATCGACGCTCCTCGAGGCTCTCGCGTGGCGACTCGGTTTCGGCCTACACGGCGGCAATCGCGATCACGCGTTCGAGGAAAGCGTCGACGGCCACGCGCTTGGACGCGCACTCGATCTCCGCTGGCGGCAACGCACGACGACGGGGTTCTTTCTTCGCGCAGAAACGTTCTTCAACTTCGCGACGCGACTGGAAGACGTCGGATCGAGTTTTAGCAGATACGGCGGAAAGCCGTTTCATGCACAGTCGCATGGCGAAGCGTTTCTTTCACTCTTCGAGCATCGCTTCGAGGACGGCGTCTATTTGCTCGATGAGCCTGAAGCCGCGCTCTCACCACAACGACAACTCGCGTTTCTTCGCATCATCCATCAGCTCACCACACCGAAGATCGCTCAATTCATCATCGCGACGCATTCGCCAATGCTGCTCGCGTTTCCTGGCGCTACCGTGTTGAGCTTCGATGACGGACGAATTCACGAGGTGCCGTACGATGAGACGCCGCACTTTCAGCTGACGAGAGATTTCCTGGCGTCGCCCGAACGCTACTTCCGATATCTGTTCGACCAGTCGAACGACGCTTAGCCTACGTGTCGACATCTGATTCGCGGGCCGAACGATATCTGCGCGCTTGGCATCGGCGGCACCCTGATGCGTCGAGGGTGTTCGTCGGCGCGCGCGATGATGCGGGACGATCGAGCTACGAACGTCTCGCATCGCTGGCGACGGACGCTGCGTCGGTCCTCGACATCGCATGCGGCACCGGTGCACTGCTTTCGCTCATTCAAGACATCGCACCGGCCGCGCGACTCGCCGGCATCGATCTCTCCGAGCCCGAACTCGGATTGGCGGTGAACCGACTGCCGAATGCGTACTTCGCTGTCGCGAGATCTCAAGCGCTCCCGATTCGGACCGGCTCGATAGACGTCGTCGTGTGTCACATGGCGCTGATGCTCATGGACCACCCGGCGCACGCACTCGCAGAAATCCGGCGTGTTCTTCGGCCGGGCGGACGATTCGGAGCGATCGTGAACCGAGCGGCGCCGCCGGACGCGATCGCCAAGACCGTTCTAAAAGCGCTCCGTCCGGCTTGGGAGCGCGCCGGCCCCTCGGTCCAACCCCCGCCGCTCGGTGATTCGAGAGTGCTCGACGCCGATGCTCTGACCGCGCTGGTCGGCGGCCAGTTTGATGAGGCGAGAGTCGATCCGTTCGACGTTGTTCGGGATGTGCCCCGTGAGAACCTTTGGGCGTTTCTCGTCGACTCGCTGTATGGCCTGGACGCGATCGACGCGGTGGAGGCAAACGAGCGGCTCGATGCCGCCGAGCTTCCCGATCCCGTCCGATGGACGATTCCCATGGCCCAAGCCCAGGGTCGCGCACGATAAAACACCATTTTTCGCGTCCAACTGGTGCCGTCCGATCGGCTCGGACGACTTAGGACTCGCGAAAACCCAGTTTCGGCCCCGTTCACGATGTTCAACGATTCGAACGGAGTCGCAAAATGAAATGCAATCGCCTGAATACAGCAGCGGTCGTGCTGGCTATCGGTTTGATCCAAACCCCCGCGTCAGCCCAAAAGCTCCACGTCAACCCGCGCTGGAAAGAGTGCTCGTTCCAGCTCGACTCGTCGCTGACCCAAGCGGCCTGGCGTCGGTTCAGCCGCGAGGCCGGACTGGCGATTTACTTCCGGTCCCTCGACGACGCACGCCCAGTGGCCAAGGGCAAATTCGAGATCTCGGCGCTTCAATGGCAAACGAAGATCGACGATAAAGCCTCCGCCTGGAACGACACCTTCGTTCACCCCGACTCGACGCATTGGCTGACCGAGGGGAGCGGACTCAAAATCCCCGGACTGAGTGCGAGGGTGGGCGTCGGCGCGAACACCGATGTCGCCTTCTACGCGACGAAGAATCCCGAGGCGAACTATGGTTTCGTCGGCGGCGCGGTCCAGCGCGCGCTCGCCGGCAGCGACTCGAGTGCATGGAATCTCTCGGCGCGAGTGAGTTATATAAGGATGGCTGGCCCCGAAGATATGGACTTCTCGGTCTACGGAACGGACTTCGTCGCCAGCCGAACACTCACGCTGTCGCGTTGGGCGTCGATCTCACCATACGTGAATGTCTCGGGATATCTGTCCCGCGCGCACGAGAAGTCATCCCGAGTGGACCTCGAAGACGAAAACGTGTTCGGCACTCGCGCGTCGATCGGCGCTGAGCTGCGACTGTCTAAAGTGCGTCTCGGTGCCGAGTACGACGCGGCGCGAGTCGGCGGGATCTCGCTCAGAATCGGATTCGGTACATAACAGAATTGGCTCCGCTCGCCATGGCCGGTATGTTGTTCGGCCATGGCGAGTCTCACGCTCGATTGGATTCAGCTCGCCGCTGCCGTCGGTGCGTTGCAGGGATTTCTTCTCACCGGCGTCGCAGTCGCGCAGCGAAACAATCAAACCGCCAAGCGGTTGCTCGCCGCGCTCGTCGCGGCGTTCACGATCTATCTCGCCTCGAGCGTCTACTACGCGACGGGGCTCATTCGCGTGTATCCGCATTTCTTCGGCGTGTCGTATCATCTGCCGTGGATCTTCGGGCCGCTCGTGTATCTCTACGCCGTCGCGGCGAGCGATCGCGCTTGGCGATTCGAGAAGCGGCATCTCATTCACTTCGTTCCGGTCGCGCTCAGTCTCGCGATCACCGCCCCGTACTACGTCATGAGCGGTGCGGACAAGATCGCGATGTACGATCGCTTCGTCGCCGGCGACGTTCCGACCCGTCTCGCGATCATCGATCCGTTCAAGTATGTCTCCGGGATCGGGTATTCGGTCGCGACGTTCATGTATCTGCGCAAGCATCGCCGCCGAGTCGAGGATAGTTACTCGAACACGGCGCGAGTGAATCTCGCCTGGCTCTTTTGGTTTGCAGCGTCGGCGGCGGCGATTTGGGTCATGGCGACGACGATACGCGTCACGGTCGCGAACTCCCCGGTGCGCGATGAGCAGGTGACCCTCGCGATCGCATTGCTCGTCTACGGGATCGGCTACATGGGGCTGCGGCAGCCGGAGATCTTCCGTTACGAGACGGCGGAGCATCCCGTGCAGTTTGTTGTTCGGACAGCGTCTCTAACGCTGGACGAGCAGCCGCGCGCCGACCCAGAAGCATCACGGTACGAGCGCTCGGGACTCGGCGACACCGAAGCGGCAGAGCTCAAAACGTCTCTGCTCGCTCTGATGGAGCGAGATCGACCATGGACAGATTGCGAGCTGACACTCGCCGATCTCGCAGCGAAGCTCGGCACGACGCCGCACAAGCTTTCTGAAGTTCTAAATGGCGAGATCGGCCGGACGTTCTACGATTTCGTAAACGGGTATCGAGTCCGAGATGTCCAACGTCGCATTGAGAACGGCGAGGCGCGCACACGGAAGATGTTGGCGCTCGCGCTGGATGCCGGATTCGCGTCGAAGTCGACGTTCAACCAGGCGTTCAAGAAGCACACGAATCAGACGCCGTCAGACTTCTCGAGGAAAACATCGGTTCGCGTCGAGGCCGTCCCGCCGTTATAATCTCCGCCCGATGCAGACTGACTCCCGCGAAACGGCCGCACGTAAAGCGATCGACTCGGGCGATTGGGCAACCGCTCGCGAGCTTTATGAAACGCTCACTCGGGAAACCAACGCGCCCGAGGCGTGGGCCGGCCTCGCCGAGGCGGCATGGCTGCAGCAAGACTCGCGTCTGATGATCGACGCACGGCTCGCGGCCTATCGACTGTTCCGCGAACAAAGTAACGATGTCGCCGCGGCACGCACGGCGATCGCCCTCGGCAACGATTTTCTCGATTTCCGAGGAGACGCGGCCGTCGCGAACGGCTGGTTCAAGTACGCGCGTCGGCTGCTCAAGCCGTTGCCGCCATCGGCGGATCACGCGCGGCTCAGCGTCTGGGAAGCGCGACTCGCGCTGATCGGCCGCCAAGATGCCAACGAAGGCGCTCGACTCGCCGAAGAATCTCTGCGCCTAGCGCGTGAGATCTACTGCCCGGATGTCGAGGTCCTCGCGACGGCGATGAGTGGACTCGCGCTGGTGATGACCGGCCAGCCCGAGCCGGGGCTCGCGCTGCTCGACGAAGCGGCCGCCGCGGCACTTGGCGGCGACATATCGGATCCGTACGCGGCCGGCCTCACGTGCTGCTATTTGATCAGCGCGTGCGATCGCGTCCGCGACTACGACCGCGCCGGGCAATGGTGCGCGCGGTTGAGAGAATTCTCGACGCGGCAGCGTTTTGCGATCCTCATGACGACTTGTCGCCTGCAGTACGGTAGTGTTCTCATCTCGCGCGGCGAGTGGGACGAGGCCGAGTCAGAGCTCGAGGCCGCGATCGCCGATCTGCGCGAGGTACGTCCCGTCGTCTTGCCGGCAGCGTATGCACGGCTCGGCGAGCTGCGACGGAGGCAGGGACGCACGGACGAAGCGGTGCAGCTGTTCGAGCAAGCGCCGAGTCATCCGCTGTCGCTGCTTGGCGGCGCCTGGATCGACATCGACAACGGCAACTTGGCTCGTGCGCTAGAACGAACGCGCGCCTATCTGCGCCGCTTTTCGGAAGACGCACTACTCGAGCGGGCGTCGGGGAATGAATTGCTCGTTCGCATCGCGGCCGAAACCGGAAAGGCCGCGGAGGCACAGGCGGCGCTCGGCGAATTGGAACGGGCGTCAGCGAAATACGACCTGCCGTTGCTGCGCGCGGCGGTGTTGTCCGCGAAGGCGATGATCGCTGCCGTCGATGGCGACGACACTCGCGCCGCCGAGTTGATGGAGGATGCCGCGGCCTTGTATGACAGCGCGGGATTCGTACACGAAGCCGTGACCACTCGCCGGCAGCTCGAGAAGACTCGGGCGGACGGCGGGTCCCTTCCTGCGCCGAATGCGACGCTCACACAGCGTGAGATGGAAGTCCTCCGGCTCGTCGCCAAGGGTATGAGCGAGCGCGCGGTCGCGGACAAGCTGTTCATCAGCCCGCACACGGCACATCGTCACTTGTCGAACATTCGGCTCAAGCTGAACGCGACGACTCAGGCGGCCGCGGTCGCGCAGGCGGCTCGGATTGGCCTGATCTAGCCTCATGGCCCGTTGGGGCCATTCTCGCGCAGCGCGAAAAAATGGCACGGTGAGGCGAAGAGTCACCGCGTCGGGAATCCTACCTTCGGTGCACGATTTCAAACTCAACCGGAGGTAGTTGTGAACAAATATGTAATCGAACGCCCAATGCCCGGCGTCGGCTCTCTGAGCCGGGATGAACTGCACGCCGCGTCTGCCCGATCCGCGCAGGCCCTCGACGAGCTCGGCCCAGATATCCAGTGGGTCCACAGCTATGTCACCGACGACAAGATCTACTGCATTTACCTCGCGGAGAACGAGCAGATCGTCCGCGACCACGCATCTCGCACGTCGCTGCCGGCGGCGAGAATCTCGGTTGTTCGCGCGATCATCGATCCGACGATGCGCTACGCGGCGCAGCCTCTCCCCGTGTAAACGTCGTCCATCACAAACACGCAACACGGAAACGACAATGTCTCACTCACATACACTTCTTCGCGTCGCGCTGCTTCTTTGCGGCGCGATCGAGGCTTGCCAGTCGGACAAGAAGCCGACGGAGCTTGCAATTACACCGAGCTTCGTTCGGGATGCGGGCGACGCGACGCCGATCACGGACGAGACGCATCTCGCGGAGCTCCGGCAGGTGACCGCGCGCTTCCATTCGATCGACACCGCGAAGGAAGCGGGTTACGCCACGCAGATCACGCCGTGTTGGGCGCACCACTCGGCCGGCGGCATGGGCTATCACTTCGGGAACACGAACTTGTTCGACGCGACCGTCGATCTCTTGCAGCCGGAGGTCGTGATTTACGAGCCGCAGCCCGGCGGTCACATGAAGTTCGTTGGGATGGAGTACATCGTCCCGCTCGCGGCCTGGGAGGCCGCCGGCCACCACTTGAATGACCCGAACGATGTCCCTGTGCTGCTCGGCCAGAAGTACACGCGGCATTCGGTCTTGCCGATCTTCAAGCTTCACATTTGGCTGTGGGAGAACAATCCGTCGGGGACGTTCGCGGATTGGAATCCCAAGGTCTCATGCAAGTACGCGGAGTCGGCGGAGATCTTCTGAGGTCCAAGGAA
>Ga0207661_10001422_pt1 | contig 16129 bp, 16 predicted proteins | sample KBSC713LmetaG_FD_184337 | JGI IMG/M metagenome (GOLD analysis project Ga0207661, IMG submission 184337) | Corn rhizosphere microbial communities from Kellogg Biological Station, Michigan, USA - KBS C7.1-3L metaG (SPAdes) (version 2) | ecosystem: Host-associated > Plants > Roots > Rhizosphere ...
GGAGACTCCGTCAAAAAGCAAAATCCCGCGCGACCGTTCTTGGTCGCGCGCGATTTCAAGCGCGTTTGGAGGCGTACGGGCCTATTTGGGCTTGAGCTTCAGCGCCGCCGAGTTGATGCAGTAACGCAAGCCAGTCGGTCCCGGGCCATCGTTGAAGACATGGCCGAGATGGCCGGCGCATTTCGAGCACAATACCTCGGTGCGGATCATGCCGTGGCTCACGTCCCGCTCCTCGTCGATGTGGCCCTCGACGGCCGGCTGCGTGAAGCTCGGCCAGCCGCAGCCGGAATCGAACTTTGTATCCGACTCGAACAGTGCCTGCCCGCAGCCTGCACAGACATAAGTGCCGGGCTTGGTCTCGAACTCATACTCGCCCGTGAAGGGGCGCTCGGTCGCCTTTTCGCGCAGGACCGCGTATTGCATCGGCGTCAATTCCTTGCGCCAGTCGGCCTCGCTCTTGGTGACTTTCTCTGTGGTCTTGGTGTCGGACATGGATACTCCTGTCAGGCGCATGATCCGGAAAAGTACGTAGCGGTTTTCCGAAAAGATCATGCGCAAAAAGTAGAGAAGCCGCCGTCAGTTGGTGGCGTTCGCGTTTTTCACCAGCGTCGGCTTCTCGATGTAGTTCGCGGCAAACAGCCTCTTCAGGTTCTCGATCTTCGGCAGGTCGTTATAGGCAATATAGGGCTGATTGGGGTGCAGCGTCAGGTAGTCCTGGTGATAGGCCTCCGCCGGGAAGAAGCCCTGCAGCGCCGTTATCTTGGTCATGATCGGCTTGCCATAGACCTTGGCGGCGTTGAGCTGGGCGATATACGACTCCGCCACCTTCTTCTGCTCATCGGAGCTGGTGAAGATGGCCGAGCGATACTGCGTGCCGGAGTCCGGGCCTTGGCGGTTGAGCTGGGTCGGATCATGCGCGACCGAGAAATAGATCTGCAGGATCTTGCCGTAGGAGATCTTCTTCGGGTCGAACTTGATCTGCACGGATTCGGCATGCCCCGTGGTGCCGGTCGAGACTTGCTCATAGGTCGCCGTCGTCTGGCTGCCGCCGGCATAGCCGGAGACCGCGTTGACCACGCCGGCGGTGTGCTGGAACACGCCCTGCACGCCCCAGAAGCAGCCGCCCGCGACTACCGCGGTCTGCAGGCCATCCGTCGGCGCGACGTCGGTGGCGGGGGCCGGGATCACCACCGCGTCCTCGGCGGCGCGGGTGGGAACGGCGGCGAAGGCGGCGATCGCCAGCGCGCCGATCGCGGCGGCGCAGCAGAGCGTGAGGCGGCTGAACTTGCTCATGGCATGTCCTCTTTGGGGGGCTGGATTTTTGCAATTGACGCTAGTCTAAGGCGCGCAGGGCAGGCTTCACAATGTCTGCGGCGCTTTTCGTGTATCCAAGGTACGGGGCAGGGCTCCAATTGTTACCCGCCGAGAGACACGAGTCCGTGAATAAAATGCCCTTTGACCAAGGCTTTAATGCGCAATCGCGCACCTGAGAATCTCGAGGTTCCGGGCTCGCCTCTTCGAGGCGCCCCGGAACGGCGCCAATCACACCACCACACTCAGCCGCTTCGCCGCACGCGTAATCCCCGTGTACAGCCACCTCGCGCGGCTATCCTGGAACGCAAAGCTCTCGTCGAACAGCACGACGTCGTCCCATTGCGAGCCCTGCGACTTGTGCACGGTCAGCACGTAGCCATAATCGAACTCGTCATAGGGCTTGCGTTGCTCCCACGTGATCTGCTCGATCCCGCCTTCGAAACAGTCCTGCCGCACCGACACTTTGGTCACCTTGTGCATGAACTCCTCGTCCGGCGACAGGCGCATGCTCAGGATGCGTGAGGATTTCGAGCGCGAGGGCGTGCGCGCCTTGACCCGCCACAGTCCGCCGTTGAACAGGCCCTTCTTGCGGTTGTTGCGCAGGCACACCAGCTTGTCGCCGGCAACGGGCAGGGGGTCCTCGATCGATTGCCGCTGCCGCATTCGCATATTGTAGGCGCGGCGGGTGTTGTTGCGCCCGACCAGCACCTGGTCGGCGCTCATCACCCGGTCCGGATCGAGCTCGGCGCGCGACACCACCTCGCTCTCGCCATAGCGGCCGATGTCGAGGTCGCGCCCCTCGCGCACATCCATCGACATCCGCACGATCGGATCGTCCTGCGCCTGGCGGTGCACCTCGGTCAGCATCGCGTCGGGCTCGGTGCCGGTGAAGAAGCCGCCGCCCTGGATCGGCGGCAGCTGTGCGGGATCGCCCAGCACCAATAGCGGGCATTCGAACGAGAGCAGGTCGCGGCCCATTTCGGCATCGACCATCGAGCATTCGTCGATGACGATCAGCTTTGCCTTCGACGCCGGCGCGTCGTCCCACAGCTCGAAACTCGGCTGCTCGACGCCCGACTCACGCGCGCGATAGATCAGCGAATGGATGGTCGAGGCGCTGTCGCAGCCTTTGTTGCGCATGACGAGCGCCGCCTTGCCGGTGAAGGCCGCGAATTTCACGTCGCCATCGACGCCGTCGGCAATGTGCCGCGCGAGCGTGGTCTTGCCGGTGCCGGCATAGCCGAACAGGCGGAAGATCTGCGGCGTGCCGTTCTTGCCGGGCCTCGACTTCAGCCAGTCGGCAACGGCTTTGAGTGCAGAATCCTGGTGCGGCGTGAAACTAGGCATGAGGTCTCTGGAAGGGAACGTGGTCGCGACAGGTCCGCGCGACTTGCTGTCCCAACCTAGCCCATCGTGCCGCCGGCGCAAGGCACCGGGTTACTGCCAGCCCGGAACCCCGCGCATATCCGGCAGATGGTGCGCGATGCCCTTATGGCAATCGATGCAGGTCTTCTCGCCGGTGAACAGGTAGCGCTCGTGGGCGACGGCGGCGCGCGGCGACTGCTTGGTGACGTCCATCGAATCCGCGCTATGGCAGTTGCGGCATTCCAGCGAATCGTTGGCCTTGAAGCGGGCCCATTCGTGCAGCGCCAGCTCGAGCCGCTTGTCCATGAACTTCTCGCGGGTGTCGATGAAGCCGAACAGATGGCCCCAGACCTCCTTGGAGGCCTGCATCTTGCGCGCGATCTTGTCGGTCCAGTTGTGCGGCACGTGGCAGTCGGGGCAGGTGGCGCGCACGCCCGAGCGATTGCTGAAGTGGATGGTGGATTTCAGCTCGGAAAACAGATTGTCGCGCATCTCGTGGCAGCTGGTGCAGAATTTTTCCGTGTTGGTCAGCTCCAGCGCGGTGTTGAAGGCGCCCCAGAACATCACACCGGCGACAAAGCCGGCCAGCACCAGCACGCCGAGCGCGAACACCGAGCTCGGTCGGATCAGCACGCCCCAGAGCTCGACGGCGAAGCTCCAGACCCGCTTCAAAAATGACGGCGCCTTCGGCTCGACACTCATCGGCGTCCACCGGGCGCTGAGCGGCTGAGCATGGTGTCGATGTCGACGAAGTCATTGCTGACGGGCGGATTGGTCACGCTCTGAGGCACATGACATTCGGTGCAGAAGAACCGCCGCGGCGACACCGAGGCGAGGAATTGGCCGTCGCGATCCATGAAATGCGTGATCGAAACCATCGGCGCCTGCGATTCGCCGGTGCGTGCCCTCGCGTGACATGACAGGCATTTGTTGCTTCGCAGGTCGATCTGGTAGCCGTCGATCGAATGCGGGATCACCGGCGGCTGTTCGGGATAGTTCCGCGTCTCATGTTCCGACGTGTTGCGCGTCGGCGCCATCGGTGCCGCCGGCCCCTCATCGTTGAGCGGCGTCGACCCGCGCAGGTCGGAAGTGAGGGACTCCGCGGCAAGCGTGCCGGTCGCGGCCGCAATCGCGGCCACCAGCAGCGCGATTTTCAAGTGTTTGATCATGACTGCGAAACCTTCTCGATGCGCACGGCGCACTTCTTGAAGTCGGTCTGCAGCGAGATCGGGTCGGTGGCGTCCAGCGTCACCTTGTTGATCAGCTTCGACTCGTCGAACCAGGGCACGAAGACGAGGCCGCGCGGCGGCCGGTCGCGGCCGCGCGTCTCGAGACGCGCGCGAATGTAGCCGCGCCGCGAGATCACCTTGACCTCGTCGCCGCGGCGCAGCTTCGCATCCTGCGCGTCGTCCGGATGCATGAAGCAGACGGCTTCCGGAAACGCCCGGTACAGCTCGGGCACGCGCCGCGTCATGCTGCCGGAATGCCAATGCTCCAGCACGCGGCCGGTCGAAAGCCAGAACGGATATTCGCCGCCCGGCGATTCCGCCGGAGGCTCGTAGGGAAGCGCAAAGATGCGGGCCTTGCCGTCGCCGTAGCCATAGAACTGCACGCCGCTGCCTTGCCTGACGAACGGATCCGAACCTTCGCGGAAACGCCACTTGGTTTCCTGTCCGTTGACCACGGGCCAGCGCAGGCCGCGTTCGTGGTGATAGGTGTCGAACGGCGCGAGGTCATGGCCGTGGCCGCGGCCGAAAGTGGCGTATTCCTCGAACAGACCCTTCTGCACGTAGAAGCCGAACGCCTTCGATTCGTCGTTGGCGTAACCCTGCTCGATGTCGGACAGCGGAAACTTGTCGATCTTGCCGTTCTTGTAGAGCACGTCGAACATGGTCTTGCCGCGATATTCCGGCTTCTTGGCCAGCAGCTCTTCAGGCCAGACCTCCTCGATCTTGAAGCGCTTCGAGAATTCCATCAGCTGCCAGAGATCGGAGCGCGACTCGCCGGGCGCCGTGACGAGCTGGTGCCAGAACTGCGTGCGCCGCTCGGCATTGCCGTAGGCGCCTTCCTTCTCCACCCACATCGCGGTCGGCAGGACGAGATCGGCGGCGAGTGCCGTGACGGTCGGATAGACCTCGGAGACGACGATGAAGTTGTCGGGGTTGCGGAAGCCCGGATAAATCTCCTCATTGATGTTGGGCCCGGCCTGCAGATTGTTGTTGACCTGCACCCAATAGGCGTTGAGCAGGCCGTCCTTCAGCATCCGGCTTTGCAACACGGCGTGGTAGCCGGGCTTGTCCGGAATGGTGCCTTCCGGCACCTGCCAGATGGCTTCGGTCTTGTCGCGGTGCTCCTTGTTGTTCACCACCATGTCCGCGGGCAGGCGGTGCGAGAAGGTGCCGACCTCGCGCGCCGTGCCGCAGGCCGAAGGCTGGCCCGTCAGCGAGAACGGGCTGTTGCCGGGCTCGGAGATTTTCCCCGTCAGGAGATGGATGTTGTAGACGAGGTTGTTGCACCAGACACCGCGGGTGTGCTGGTTGAAGCCCATGGTCCAGAAGCTGACGACCTTGGTCTTCGGGTCGGCATAAAGCTCGGCCAGCGCTTCCAGGCGGTTGAGCGGCACGCCCGACATCTTCGACGCCTTCTCGAGCGTGTAGTCGGAGACGAATTTGGCGTATTCGTCGAAGCTCATGTCGGTCGAATCGTTGGCCTTGGCTGCGCCCGCCGCCTTCTTCTGCAGGGGATGGTCCGGCCGCAGCCCATAGCCGATATCGGTCTGGCCGCGCTTGAACACGGTGTGGGCCGCGACGAAATCCTTGTTCACCCGCCCGGTCTTGATGATGTGATTGGCGATCGCATTGAGGATGTAGAGATCGGAGTGGGGCGTGAAGACGATGCCGATGTCGGCGAGGTCGAACGAGCGGTGCTCGAAGGTCGAGAGCACGGCGACCCGCACATGCGAGGCGGAAAGGCGACGATCGGCCACCCGCGTCCACAGGATCGGATGCATCTCCGCCATGTTCGAGCCCCACAGCACGAAGGCATCGGTGGCCTCGATGTCGTCATAGCATCCGGCCGGTTCGTCGATGCCGAAGGTGCGCATCATGCCGGCGACTGCGGAGGCCATGCAGTGACGTGCATTGGGATCGATATTGTTGGAGCGAAAGCCGGCCTTGAACAGCTTTGATGCGGCGTAGCCTTCCCAGATCGTCCATTGCCCGGAGCCGAACATGCCGACGCCGCTCGGCCCACGCTTCTTCAGCGCGTCCTTGAATTTTTCCGCCATGATGTCGAAGGCTTCGTCCCACGAGACCGGAGTGAACTCGCCGTTCTTGTCGAACTTGCCATTGGTCTTGCGCAGCATCGGCTGGGTCAGGCGGTCATGGCCGTACATGATCTTCGACAGGAAATAGCCTTTGACGCAGTTGAGCCCGCGATTGACCTCGGCCTTGATGTCGCCGTGGGTCGCGACCACCCGGTTATCCTTGGTCGCGACCATGACGCTGCAACCGGTGCCGCAGAACCGGCACGGCGCCTTGTTCCATTCCAGCTCGCTGGATTCGCGCTCGGTAACGAGGTTGGCGGCGAGGGCGGGCGCCGGCATGCCGGCCGCTGCGGCTGCGATGGCTGCCGCCTCGAGCTTGAGCATCTGACGGCGATCGAGCTTGGGTGCAGTCATGGACTTTCTCCCGGCGCCAGCGTCAACCGGCGTCGATGGCGTGAAAAACGAGTGAGGCGGAGTAGACTTTCGGCAGCGCCGCGATGGCATTGAGCGTCGAGCCGAGCGAGCCCGCGTCCAGCGTCTCGACCACGACGACAAGCTTGCCGCGCGGGTCGCGGCCATGAATCTCGCAGCCCGGGAGGGCGGCGATCGCGGCCTCGACTTCATCGAGCAGCTCGGGACGGGCCTGGACCAGGATGCTGGCGATTTCGCCGCCGGGCGGCGCCACGACGGGATCAACGGTGAGCGCGCGGCCGGTCAGGAGTGCGCGGCGATCGATTGGGGTTTTGAGCACGATGCTCATCCTCGCGCTCAATGCGGGGCGGGCGGCCCGGGAGGACCGGCCACCATCTGATAGATCCACACCGTAAGCCCGTAGCCTCCGACCACGCCGACGGCGAGCGCGGGCATCACCACCGCGGTCAGGAACAGGAAGGCGAAGATTTCCATGCGCTTGCGGCGCGGGCGTTCAGCGTCGTCGCTTCCGACGGACATGCTATTTCTCTATTTCTCTTCTCAATTTCTTGACGGCATCCGGACCGCCGCCTGCGAAGAGGTTAGGCAGCCGCCGGCACCCTTTGTTGATCTGGATCAACGTGCTGGAACCGCAGCCAGCCCTGCGCGCCGGCAAGGAGGCTTCCGCCGCGCGGAATTGCTCGGCAATGGACAGCGTTTCGCCGGCCACTACAATGGTGGACAATAATAAGGTCGGTCCTGGGAGAGACTTTATGAAATTCGGCATCTTCTACGAGCTGCAATTGCCGCGCCCGTGGGTCGAAGGCGACGAGCTGAAACTCTACCAGAACGCACTGACGCAGCTCGAGACCGCGGACCGCTGTGGCTATGATTATGCCTGGGTGGTCGAGCATCATTTCCTCGAGGAATATTCGCATTCGCCGGCGCCCGAATCCTTCCTCGCCGCGGCGAGCCAGCGCACCAGGCAGATCCGGCTCGGTCATGGCATCTTCCAGCTCACCACCAATCATCCGGCCCGCGTCGCCGAGCGCGTCGCGGTGCTCGATCTCCTCTCCAACGGCCGCTGCGAGTTCGGCATGGGCGAGAGCGCCTCGATCACCGAGCTCACCCCGTTCGGCCGCGACATGGAGACCAAGCGTGAGGTGTTCGAGGAAGCCGTGCAGGCGATCTTTCCGATGTTCACCAAGGTCGGCACCGAGCATCATGGAAAGTATTTCGACATTCCCCTGCGCAACGTGGTGCCGAAGCCGGTGCAGAAGCCGCACCCGCCGCTGTGGATGGCGTGCTCGCAGCTGCCGACCATCGAGCGCGCCGGCCAGAACGGCTTTGGCGCGCTCGGCTTCCAGTTCGTCAGCGCCGATGCCGCGCATGCCTGGGTGCATGCCTATTACAATGCGATCACCAAGCGGCTGAAGAAGCTCGCCGACTACGAGATCAATCCGAACATGGCGCTGGTGTCGTTCTTCATGTGCGCCGAGACCGATGAAGAAGCGCGCCGGCGCGCCGATGGTGCGACCTTCTTCCAGTTTGCGCTGCGCTATTACGGCCAGGGCCAGAACCGGGCGCGCCCCGCGCCGGGCACCGTCAACATGTGGGACGAATACAACAGGTGGAAGCGGGAGAACCCGGAGGCGCAGGAGGCAGCGCTGCGCGGCGGCCTGATCGGCTCGCCCGAAACCATCGCCAAGAAGCTGCGGCGCTTCCGCTCTTCGCATATCGACCAGGTGATCCTGCTCAACCAGGCCGGCAAGAACACGCACGAGCATATCTGCGAGTCGCTCGAGCTGTTCGCCAGGGAAGTGATGCCCGAGTTCAGGCACGATCCCGAGCATGAGGAATGGAAGAAGGGCGTCATGAGCGGCGCGATCCATCTCGAGGAGATCGACACCGCCGCCTTCACCGACCGTTACGGCAAGCTCGCCGTCAGCGTCGCCCCGAAGAAGGTCGCGGCGGGTTAGGCTCTGTTCCAAGACTAGATTGAAGTGTAGCCGCGACAAGACTGCGCTCCCTCTCCCGCTTGCGGGGGAGGGAGGGGTGGGGGTGTCTCCGCGATTCACCGTGTTCGCGTGGGGAGAGCCCCCACCCGCATCGCATCTTTCGATGCGATGCGACCTCCCCCGCAAGCGGGAGAGGTGAAGCGAGCCCGCGGAAAAGCCGTCGCTTCGCTATCTCAATGCCGCAGCGCTACCAGCAATTCGTCGGGCCGCTCGGCCATCATCATGTGGCCGGCGCCTTCGAGCACGACGGTGCGTGAACCCGGCAGCGCCGCGGCGAGCGTCTTGCCGGCCTTCGCGGGTGTCATCATGTCGCGCTCGCCGAGCACGAGCGTTACCGGCACTTTCACCGTGGCCGCGGCCGCGACCGCATTCTGATAGGCGTTACAGGCCGCAAGATCGCTGAACAGCACGCCGTCCCTGCATTGCTCGAGCACGCGCTGCGCGCCGCCATGCATCCACAGGCCCGGCGAGAGGCTGCCGCCAAGCTCCGCCTGATGGCCGAGACCCCAGATCGAGACCATGTCGATGGCAGCACGGTCGTTGGCCTCCGCCGCCTTCAGAAGGTCGGGGCCGACGGTCATCGCCGCCGCCGTTCCGATCAGCGCGAGGCCGGACACCTTCGCGGGATGCCGGGCGGCCATCTCCAGCGCGATCAGCGAGCCCATGGAATGTCCGATCAGCCTCGCGATCGAGGCGCCCGCGGCGTCGAGCAGTGCGGCGGTCCAATCGGCCATGTCGGCAATGGTCGGAAGCGGCTTGCCTCCAGAACGACCGTGTCCCGGCAAATCCGGCGCCAGCACATTATGGCCGTGATGGGCGAACCAGCGGTCGTGCAGGGCCCAGGCGGTGTGATCCATGCCGGCGCCGTGCAGGAACGCGACCGTGGGCAGGGACGGATCGAACGCCTTGCCGCCCGTGGCAATGAAGACATCGGCGCCGTTGACGGTGAGCTGCATGGTTTAGGTCCTTTGGGAGGAACGGAGCGCCTGGCCGAGATCGTCGGTGATGTCCTGCGCGGTTTCGATGCCGACCGACAATCGCACCAGCTCTTCGCCGATGCCGGAGGCCTTGAGCTGCTCCGCGTTCATCTGCTGATGCGTGGTGGAGGCAGGATGGATCACCAGCGTCTTGGCGTCACCGACATTGGCGAGATGGCTGATCATGCGCAGGCTCTCGATGAATTTCTTCCCCGCAGCGCGGCCGCCCTTGATGCCGAAGCTGATGATCGAGCCCGCGCCGTGCGGCAGCAGTTTTTTCGCGAGATCATGATCCGCATGATCCGGCAGCGAGGGATGCAGCACCCATTCCACCGCCTTGTTGGCTTTCAGGAAGTCGAGGATGGCGGCCGTGTTCGCCATGTGGCGCTCCATGCGCACGCCGAGCGTCTCCACGCCCTGCAGCAACTGGAAAGCGTTGGTCGGCGACATGCAGGCGCCGAAATCGCGAAGGCCCTCGGTCCGCGCGCGCATGATGAAGGCGGCGGGGCCGAACTGCTCGTCGAAGACGATGCCGTGATAGCCGGCATAGGGCTCGGTCAGCACGGCAAACTTGCCCGACGCACGCCAATCGAACTTGCCGCCATCGATGATGGCGCCGCCGATGGCAATGCCATGGCCGCCGATCCATTTGGTGGCCGAATGCATCACGATGTCGGCGCCGAGATCGATCGGCTTGCTCAGATACGGGGTCGCAAAGGTGTTGTCGATCAAGAGCGGAATCTTTGCCTCGTGCGCGATCGCGGCCACCTTCGGGATATCAAGCACTTCGAGGCCTGGATTGCCGATGGTCTCGCCGATCACAAGCTGGGTATTGGGCTTGATCGCCGCGCGAAAATCATCCAGCGCCCGCGGCTTCACGAAAGTCGTGGTGATGCCGAAGCGGGGCAGCGTGTGCGTGAGCAGGTTGATGCTGCCGCCATAGAGCGAGGAGGAGGCGACGATATGGTCGCCTGCATTGACCAGCGTCGCGATGGCAAGGTGCATCGCCGCCATGCCGCTCGCGGTCGCGATCGCGCCGACGCCGTTCTCCAGCGCCGCCAGCCGTTCCTCGAGCACCGCAATCGTCGGGTTCGAGATCCGCGTATAGATATGGCCGGCGCGTTCGAGGTTGAACAGCGCGGCGGCATGGTCGGAATCCTGGAAGACGTAGGATGTGGTCTGGTAGATCGGAACCGCGCGTGCCCCGGTCACGGGATCCGGATGCTGTCCGGCATGGAGACTGAGGGTTTCAAAGCCGGGCGGTCGAGGTGCGGGCATGTCGGACTCTGGTTATTGAATAGGCGGGACGAGTGCCAGTTCTGCCACAGTTCGCAAGCGATCGTCACCCCTTTGCGTTCCGGCTTTTCGGCGTAGGCCGTGGCCGCGGGCCGCTTCCCGTGTCATGCTTGGGGGCATGAAACGCATCGGGATGTTTGCCTTCTACGCCGTCAGCGCGCTCGCGATCCTGTATCTCGCGCTCTACGCCTACGCGGCCTATCGCGCGCGCGATTTCACGCCGGGCAACCCCATCCACATCTTCCGCAATCCCGACGCGCCGAATTATTCGTAGCCATCATTCACGCCGTGCCAGAATTCGCGCCGTCATGCCCCGGCTTGCCGCCTTCGCTAAAGCTCCGGCGCGCCCTTGAGTTTGCAGGCCACGTCGAAGCCTTGGCGTAGACGGGACCGGGGCATCCAGTACGCCGCGGCCTATCGGCTCAAGCATCACCGTCTCTGGAATACTGGGCGGTTTCGCCCGGTCAAGCCGGGCGATGACTGCGGTTGGGTGGATAGAACTACCCCGCCGTCGCCAGCCGCTGGCCGTATTCGCCGGCGCCCGGTGGCGGGATCGGTACGCCGCCGTCGGCATATTCGTTGAGCTTGTTGCGCAGCGTGCGGATGGAGATGCCGAGGATGTTGGCCGCATGGGTGCGGTTGCCGAGGCAATGCTTCAGCGTCTCCAGGATCAGATCGCGCTCGACCTCGGCGACGGTGCGGCCGACGAGGGCGCGCGTCACCTGCTCGGCGGCAAAGGTCGCGTGCGCGACCGCCGGCTGCGTCTTGGCAACGTCGAGCCGGTCGCCATCGGGGGTGAGGATGGCCTCGGGGCCGATCTCGTCGCCCTGGGCCATCAGCACCGCGCGATGCATGGTGTTCTCCAGCTCGCGCACATTGCCCTGCCAGCGGTCGGTCGAGAGCACGCGTCGCGCTTCCGCCGAGATCGGGCGCAGCGGCACACCATTGGCGTCGGCATATTTCTTGGCAAAGTGCTGCGCCAGCTCGAGGATGTCGGCTGGACGATCGCGCAGCGGCGGGATCTTCAGGTTCACGACGTTGAGGCGGAACAAGAGGTCCTCGCGGAAAGTCCCCTCGCGCACGGCGTCGTTGAGGTTGCGGTTCGAGGTCGCGATGATGCGGATGTCGACCGGCACGGGCCTGGTGCCGCCGACGCGATCGATCACGCGCTCCTGGATGGCGCGCAGCAGTTTCGATTGCAGCCGCACATCCATTTCCGAGATTTCGTCGAGCAGCAGCGTGCCACCGGTTGCTTCCTCGAACTTGCCGATGCGGCGCGCCACCGCGCCGGTGAACGCGCCCTTCTCGTGGCCGAACAATTCCGATTCCAGCAGGTGCTCGGGGATCGCCGCGCAGTTGATCGAGATGAACGGCCGCTTGGCGCGAGCCGAGCGGGAGTGGACATAGCGCGCCAGCACCTCCTTGCCCGTGCCGGACTCGCCGGTGATCATCACCGAGGCGTCCGAGCCCGCGATCTGTTGCGCGAGCTTGATCACCCTGCCCATGGCTTCGTCGCGATAGACGAGATCGCGGGAGTCGTTGGCGACCGCGGCGAGCACCGCGGCGATCAGCTCCGGGTCCGGCGGCAGCGGGATGTATTCCTTGGCGCCGGCATGGATGGCGGCGACCGCGGCGCGGGCATCCGACGAGATGCCGCAGGCGACGATCGGCACGTGGATATGCTCGACTTCGAGCCGCATCACGAGGTCGCGGATGTCGAGACCGACATCGACCAGCAGCAGGTCGGCGCCCTTGCCGCTACGCAGCACCGCCATCGCCTGGTCGTTGCCCTCGGCGTGGGTCACGGTCGCGCCGTTGTCCATCGCGATCTTGGTGGCTGCGGTGAGCTGGCCCTTCAACGTGCCAACGATAAGAAGCCGCATGTCTGTCTCCTGTTCGTCTGTACGCGCCCTTCAAGCGCGAAATTGGCTTTAGTTCTTGAGCACGATCTTTTCGGAAAACCGGTGCCCACTTTTCCGGATCATGCTCTAGGTCCGATCCACTTTCAGGATTTCGGTCATGGTGACGCCGAGCTTGTCTTCCACCAGCACCACCTCGCCGCGCGCGACCAGGCGGTTGTTGACGTAGATGTCGATGGCCTCGCCGACGCGACGGTCGAGCTCGAGCACGGTGCCGGGTCCGAGCTTCAACAGTTCGCCGACGTCCATCTTCGAGCGGCCGAGCACGGCCGAGACCTGCACCGGCACGTCGAACACCGCCTCGAGATCGGCGGCGATGCGGGCGGCCTGTTCGTCCTCGTTGTAGCCGATGTCGTCGACGGCGGGCGTCTCGGCTGCGTTGTTGAGATCGGGAAGCGGAACCTGGGTGTCGGTGTCGCTCATCTCTTAACCCCTCATGGCCGGCGCGGCCTCGTTCCTGGACGCGACATAGCGCCCGACAAGCTCGTTGATCTTGGCGTCGATCGTGGCGCGGTCCAGCACCACGCCGCCGTCGGCCCATTCGATCCGGCAATCGCCGGTGGCAATCTCGGGTTCGGCGAGGATCACGAGGCGTCCCTCGAAACCTGATTGCTTGGCGAGCCGCTCGATCTGGTCGCGCGCGATCTCGTAGAGCGAAGCGTTGATGCGGACCACGAGATGCGGCGTCGAGACCAGATGCGAGAAGCACTCCTTGACCAGTCCCGCGATCTCGCCGAGCGGTTCGGCTGCGATCAGCTCCCTGCAGAGCTTCCGCGCCACCGCGACCGCGACGTCGACCGCCTCGGTCTCCATCAGCGTCTCGATGCCCCCAAAGCGCGCCGCAATGCCCTGCATGCCGATCTTGATCTCTTCCAGCGCCAGCGCCGCGCGGCGGTCGCTCTCCGCCTTGGCCTCGCGCTGGCCGGCGTCGAAACCGTCGCGATAGGCGCGCTGCTCGGCGGCCGCGATCTTCTGCGCCATCTCCGCCTGCGTCGGCCGCTCGCGCGACTTGTCGGGAGCGGCGAAGTCGGTGTCGAACAGGAATTTTGCGGGAGAAGCCATCAGTACACCAGCTCGTCGTCGGCGCGGTTCTTGGTAAGCGTGATCTCGCCCTTGGCGGCGAGGTCCTTGGCGAGGTTGACCAGCAGCGCCTGTGCCTCGTCGACGTCGCGCAGGCGGACGGGACCCATCGCCGCCATGTCGTCGAGCAGCATCTTGCCGGCGCGCGAGGACATGTTGCCGAGGAAGAAGCCCTTGACCTCCTCATTGGCGCTCTTGAGCGCAACGCCGAGCTTGTCCTTGTCGACGTGGCGCATCAGGGTCTGCGCCGAGCCGGAATCGAGCTTGATCAGGTCGTCGAAGGTGAACATCAAGGCCTTGATGCGCTCGGCGGATTCGCGGTTTTCCTCTTCCAGCGCGGTGATGAAGCGCGTTTCGGTCTGGCGGTCGAAATTGTTGAAGATCTCGGCCATCACCTCGTGGGCGTCGCGGCGGCGGGTCTGCGACAGGTTCGACATGAATTCGACGCGCAGCGTCTTCTCGACGCTTTCGATCACTTCCTTCTGCACCGCTTCCATCTTCAGCATGCGCCCGACCACGTCGAGCGACATGTCCTCGGGCAGGATCGCCAGCACGCGCGCGGCGTGCTCGGGCTTCAGCTTGGAGAGCACCACCGCGATGGTCTGCGGGTATTCGTTCTTGAGATAGTTGGCGAGCACCTCTTCCTGCACGTTGGAAAGTTTTTCCCACATGTTGCGGCCGGCTGGGCCGCGGATCTCGTCCATGATGCCGTTGACCCGCTCCGGCGGCAGGTATTGCTGCAACAGCCGCTCGGTGGCGTCGAAATTGCCCATCAGCGCGCCGGAGGCCGACATCCGCGAGACGAATTCCAGCAGCATTTCCTCGACCGTGTCGGCCTCGACGGTGCCGAGCGTGGACATGGCGAGCGACAGCTCGCGCACCTCGTCGTCATCGAGCATCTGCCAGATCTTGCCGCCATATTGCTCGCCGAGCGCAAGCATCAGCATGGCCGCGCGCTTGGGGCCGGGGACTTCCGACTTCTCCTTGCCGGCCTGGCGCGGCGCGAGGCTCGCAATGACGTTGGTGATGTCGTTGCTGTTCTGGGTTTGCGCGGGAAGGGCCATGACCGGGTACTAGGTTGCAGGTTCGCTGAGCCACTGACGGACAATGGCGACGGCTTCGTTGGGATTGCGGTCGGCGAGCTCGCCGACGCGATGCACGGATTGGGCGTGGACCTGTCCCTGCACCTGCGCCACGTCGATCAGATGCGCGGTGGTGTTGGTGCCGGGAAGCAGGCCGCCGGGCGCGCCGGGGCCGGTAACGGCCGGGGTTTCCGCCAGCGGCGGCGCGGTCGCGGCATTGGTCAGCGCAGCGAGCTCCTCGGAGGCCAGGATCTTCTTGACCAGCGGGCGTACCACCATGAACAGCACGACGAGGCCGAGCAGCATCATGACGCCGAGCTCGATGACATACATGACGTCGTCCTTGGTGAACTGCATCATGCCGAGGAAGCCGGTCGGCTCGTTGATCGGGGCGACCTGCGGGCCTTCGGCGAATTTCAGGTTGACGACCTCGACCTGGTCGCCACGCTTCTGGTCGAAGCCGATTGCCGAGCGCACCAGCGCGGCGATGCGGTCGAGCTCCTCCTTGGGCCGCTCGCTGTAGATCAGCTCGCCCTTGTCGTTCTTGGCATAGGAGCCGTCGACCAGGACAGCGACCGAGATGCGATTGACGCGGCCGGCTTCGGTCACCTCGGTCTTGGTGGTGCGGGAAATCTCGTAGTTGTTGGTTTCCTCGGTCTTCTTGCTCTGGTCGCGCGGTTGGGCACCGTTGTTATTGTTGTTCTGGTTGCCGGGCAGCTCGTTGTTGACGGTGACCTGGCCGTTGTCGGCGACGGAGGCCGAGGATTCCTCGCGCGTCTGGCTCGAGCGCAGCACGCGGCCTTCGGGATCGAACTTGTCCGAGGTCTGGGTGATCTTGTTGTAATCGAAATCGGCCGAGAGCTGCACCCGGGCGCGCCCCTGGCCTACGACCGAGGAGACGATGTCCTCGACCTGCTTGCGCATCCGCTTCTCGAAGGCGTTGCGGCGCTCGTCGCCGACCTGCTGGTCGATATCGGTGGCGGCGCCGTCGGCGAGCAGGTTGCCCGCTTCATCGACGATCGAGACCCGCTGCGGCTTCAGCCCGCTGACGGACGAGGCGACCAGATGGCGGATGGCGCGGATCTGCTGCGGCTCCAGCGCGCCGCGCACCCTGACCACGATGGAGGCCGACGGCTCCGGCGTCTCGCGCGAGAACAGCGGCCGTTCGGGCAGCACCAGATGCACGCGCGCCGCCTGGATGCGGTCGATGGCGCGGATCGTGCGGGCGAGCTCGCCTTCGAGCGCGCGCAGGTGGTTGATGTTCTGCACGAAGCTCGTGGTGCCGAGCGCGTCCGACTTGTCGAATATCTCGTAGCCGACGCCGCCGCCCTTGGGCAGGCCGCCTTCGGCGAGCTTCATGCGCAGCCGCGTGACCTTGTCCTTTGGCACGAGGATCACGCTG
>Ga0207661_10001423_pt1 | contig 16125 bp, 19 predicted proteins | sample KBSC713LmetaG_FD_184337 | JGI IMG/M metagenome (GOLD analysis project Ga0207661, IMG submission 184337) | Corn rhizosphere microbial communities from Kellogg Biological Station, Michigan, USA - KBS C7.1-3L metaG (SPAdes) (version 2) | ecosystem: Host-associated > Plants > Roots > Rhizosphere ...
CATCTTGTTCAGCATTCCAGTATGGCTGGAGCTCCAATTCAGGTATTGGCAGGGCGCAGAATCGGATTAGGTCCATCGAAGCAATTTGCTAGTCAACTGTCGTAAACAGGCTATTTCAGCAACTACCCGGGCCGGGTAGGTCTGTCTGTGGGCGGTAGTTGGTGAAATGGCGATGTTACGCCAGCTACGGGACAGCCAACTCTATGGGGATGGTTTGTTGCTGTGCTTTTGCGAGGCAGACCTCGCGGCCCACGCCTGCTGACTGGTTTGGAGTTATCAAGAGTTGCTCACGATAGAGGGAAGATCTCGCCTCGATGTGGTCCGCGGCGTGACCCGATCGACTGAGCTTAACAAGTTCCTCGTCCAGAGTAAGCTCCCCTTTGCCGATGATTCGCACCGATTCACCCGGCTTTAGAGTCAACATTGTGTTCGCATGGTTCTTGTTTCCGTACAACTGCAGTCCACCACCGCCGGTGCCCCATACGTCTCCCGAAGTGACCCACAGAGATACTGCCAATTTGTAGTAGGAAAACTTCTGGGCTGGATTCCTAGGCTGAAGGTCGGCCATGTGAGGTGAAAAAGGAATCTGAACGGCTGTTGAGCCGACGTTCTCAATCTTAACTTCGAACGTTGGCCTATCCCCCACCCGATAGTTCGTGCGATCCAACGACACAAGCGTTGTTTGCAATGCGCCCACCTCTTTCGTGCGATCAAGGCAGGGAGTGGTGGAATGAATGCCGCTACGACCGCCCCTAACAGGAAAGGCTGCTTTTGGACGCCGAAGGTCGTCGCGTGCAATTCCCTTAGTCAGATCAAGGAAGGCAACCTCTTGAGCGAGGCAAGATGGTAGAAGCGCACTGGCGAGCAGAAAAGCAAACGGCAAACGCATAATGCAATGGAAACGGGCACGCATATTCGTGTCACGAGCCGGGCCTAATTGTAGGCGTGAATGCCGGGAAACGCTAACTGTTGTTAACAGGCGATTTCACCAACTACTGTCCAGGGCATTCCTGGATATGCTGGGCCGCTCGGCTTAATCCTAGGGATCAGCGAACTCTTCGCCTGGGGAGTGTATATACGACAACTAAGACTGGCCAAGTTAGAGCACGTGGCCTCCGTCCATAGCTGTTGTTAACAGGGGATTTCACAACGACCCCGTTCCGCCGGGCCGATAGTCAGGCAATCACTGAGCTTGGAATTCCACCGGCCCTACCATGGCCACCCTTGTGCCCGAACTGCGGTCTTTCCATTTCATCAGATAAAACCACATCACGAATGGACGTTTGACCTCTTTGTGACGCCAGATGTGTTTCATCGGGAAGGAGAAGTTCAACTGCCCCGTGGCTTGTGTCAATTCAGGATAATCCTCATTCGGGAAATCGCCATCGGTCGTAATTTTCCCTTTCTTGGTTTCGAACTGGGCTAGAATCGTGTACCGTCCATTCTCGAAGTCTTTAACGTCGTAGCTCAAATTCGCGATGATTACCGTTTCCTTTGACAGTAAAGTACCCGCCGCCGGCGTGATCGTATTTAGAACCAAAGTTGACGGCGGAACGGTCTGTTGAGCGCTATTCCCTGCCTGCCCATGTCCTAGGCTTAATTGCAGAAAAACTGCGATAATGATCGCAACTGTTACACGTTTCAGATTCAGAAGCTGCTCCCCTTTCGCATCGCCTGGTTGGGGCGTGATTCTATGGCGTGCTAGCAATTGTTGTAAACAGGCGATTTCACTCAGAACTCTAGGGTATGGCCCTGCGCGGCGATGCAATGGGGTACCATGCCCGACATGAAGCGCGTTGCCACGGCCCTCATTTGCGGTGTTTTCCTGACAGCCATGATCTTCGCGGCTCACTTCACCGTGATGCACTGGTTCTCATGGAAGGACAAGCCGATAATGCCAAATGTTTTCACTTATTTCTTGCTGCCCGGCTACAACCTCGCCGCGGCGATCCCCCTCCCCTCGCCCTTTCGCCTCGGCATGGCGATAACGTTCGATTGCATCTTGTTCAGCATTCCAGTATGGCTGGAGCTCCAATTCAGGTATTGGCAGGGCGCAGAATCGGATTAGGTCCATCGAAGCAATTTGCTAGTCAACTGTCGTAAACAGGCTATTTCAGCAACTACCAGGGCCGGGTAGGTAGGTCTGTCTGTGAGCGGTAGTTGGTGAAATGGCAGTTTTGCGTCAACTATCATAGCGCCGTGATGACGAACAGACAGGCGCTGATCGAGAAACTTATTGTTTTCCTTCATTTGAATGTGCCAGAGCGGGAACTTCTTGGCTCCGATAGTTTGTCGGTAGAGGAGATAGCCGCAGCGGTCAAGCGTGTATTTGAGCGCAATGGCGTGTTCCCGCCACAAGCACGACCACGGAAGCCCGGAGAAACGGTGTTCGAGGGAACTTTTCTGTTGAAACGTCCCGGGGGGAAGGTCGAGATGGCCTGGCAGCGAAGCCAATCCATTAAGCCAACCGAAGTGGCGGAACGAGGCAGCACCGAGTATGGGGACCTTGATGAAGCCATATCAGCGTTCATCCATAAGGAGTGGCGTGACGGGATTGACTCCGTCAGAATAATTCCTTGAAACCAGCGTTGATTCTCGGGGTCAATAAGTGAAATGGCGATTTTTCGCCAACCATTCAGGAAGCAAGTTCCGAATCGCTATAATGCATCCGTGTGACAGAAGTTTCACATCCTGAGCCGAGCGCAAGTTTTCGTCCTGGCCGGGTTGTGTGCGGTTGTGATTGCCCTAGCCGTTGCACTTGCTTCGATTCCTACGGACGCGACTTCGTGGATCGCTTCCTCGGCTTTTCTCGGCAATTTGATCCATTCGTAAATTTCGGTTCGGCCTTTTTGACTGTGCTCCCGCTTCTTCTCGGCTACTACCATTTGGCGCGGCTTGGAGTGTTAGTCGGCCTCGCGGTTTCAGCAGTGATGTTTTGGGCGACTCAAATCTCTGCGTTCTTCGTACTCGCCATTCAACTGGTGGGTCGTTCAGTGATGTTGCAAGAGGTTGCATATGTGGTCGTCTGGCTACTGCTTATGATGACGGTTCTATGGGTGCACATGAAGGCATCCAATTCCCGCGCAATCCAGAATGCACAGCGATCGCTGCACCTAGTACCTCAGCTCAAATACCACAGTTGACATAAGCAGGCGATCACACTCGCAATCCGCATAGTTGACGTTAACAGGCGATTACACCAACTGAGAGTTCACACTAGTGCCCAGGTTCGAGCAGCTTCACTTCCCCAAAACGTGTCCAGAAGGCGTATGGGTCGGCACAGTCGGGACCGCTGTGAAGAAAGCCTTCGTCATCGACCGTGCCCACGATAACCGTCTGGACTTCGTCAGCAAATGCTAGCCGGACGCGCTTCCCCTGACTTGCACGGAGGGCGCTAATGATCTCCTCGTTCGGCACGGATTAATGATAACTGTTTAAATCAGGCGATTTCACCAACTACTCGGAAAACGGGCCGTCCTTGCAATGTAGTTGGTGAAATGGCGATATTTCATCAACAATCATGGTTTCCTGCTCAGCGTAGAATCACTTTTAGGTCGCGACGAATGACTAATGTTGTGTGGAAGCCATCCCAGACCCAACACCCCCCTAGTCCGGCATCTCAAGCCTCTCCCCCTCTGCTGTGATAATCGTTCCCGGCCTCACGCTGAGTAGGACGAACCTTTTGCCTCCGTCAACGACGACGAGGTTGTGGGATTTTGTTCCGTCTGCATCGAAGAACCCCCCGGTACAATCCTTATGGACCGTGTAGGTTCCGCTCCGGCCTTCGTGCCACTCTTGGATTTCACCATTGCCGCTTCTCGTAGAGCGAATGATTTGGTGCGTCCCATCTCCGTTAAGGATGTCGATGCCAATTTCGGCGATAGGGCCCACGTCATTGTTCACACCCGTCCTGCGGAAGGCATACGTCCCTTTGAGGCTGGCAACGCTACAGCGGGGATGGTCGGCATCCGGCATGGCATGGACCTTTCGAACCTGATACATGGCTGCGACCACAATTGTGATGCTTAACAGTGTTACCCAAGTCAATGTTCTTCGCATTTGAAGCCTCCTTTATTTCTATCGAGGGCAAGACACGCGGACCACGTTCGCGCCTCGTGCTGGGGCGGTAGCAGCGAGTGCGCAAATCGTCATGCACAGAAACAGAAGAAGTCAGTTTGCCGATTGTTTTAGTTGGACCCTCCGAAATGCCGCGCTGACGTTTCCTGGGGGCACGGTCCTGGATCGCGAACAAGAAACCGTTGGAGTGGCCGATCAGCCTAAGAGGGTGGAAATGTGCTTGAGCAAAGGGCTGCGATAGGAAGGGCTGCCCTCCGATAACTGATGACGCGAATTATGGGCGCATGCTATGACCAAGTCAAGCGACACGGAACATTGTGAGGCTGACACCATTAAGGACGCAGATCAGTGTATCAACAGTCAATATAATTTGACGCAATCAGGCGATTACACCGACTACTCAGATAGTCTCGCGGACCACCGTTCATATACGGTGGCGGGAAGACGGGCCTGAACAAACTATTGTCAACCGCCGCTTACACCACCCACGCCGTGGAGAAGCGTATAATCCGCTCGCCACAAGTCAAATCGGTAATTCTGCGTTAAATCTCAATCTCAGCTAAAACGAGGAAAAGCTATGTCCCACCATTATTCCGGCCCTGACTTTGGATTCCCCCACGGCGATGCCCGCCTCGACTTCACCGATCTGTATGCTTTCCCAAAGCCTGGCGATGCCAGCAAATCGATCCTCATTATGGATGTACATCCGTCCGTCGGCGTGAACCCGCAAGGGCCCTCCACCGACGTCGCCTTCTCGCCCGAGGCGATTTACGAAATTAGAATTGATACGAACGGCGATAACGTCGCCGACATAGCCTACCGCGTGCGCTTCACCTCCTCTCCCGACGGGACGCAGACCGCTACGCTTCGCCGCGCTGAGGGCGCTCAGGCCGCAGGGATAGGCGATGAAGGCCAAGTCATCGTCGAAGGAGTACCGGTCTCGACGGGTGCGGAAACACAGGTGGTGGAGGCCGGTGACTACCGGTTCTTCGCTGGCTGGCGCGGAGATCCTTTTTTCTTTGACGTTGGAGGAGCCCTGAATAACCTGCAATTCACCGGTGACGACTACTTCGCCGACAAAGACGTGGCCAGTATCGGCATTGAAGTACCCAACTCTGCCCTCGGGAAAGGAACGATGGGCCTGTGGGCTCGCACCGTAGACGGCACCACCGGGAAATGGGTTCAGGCAGATCGCGGCGCGCGATCCAATCAAACTCCCTTCCTCGCCGGCGAACAGAACGCCGCCTATCTCGCTGCGGAGCCGGCGGACGACGCCCGCTTCGTCCCCGTCTTCGCACACGCGCTGGAACACGCCGGTGGATACACGCCAGCGGAAGCAACGCGGGTCGCAGAGACGCTGCTGCCAGACATCCTTCCCTATAACCCCGCAGCGCCGGCGGTCTATCCAAAGAATGGCCGGACACTCACCGACGACGTCGTGGATTTCTTCCTTCCGCTCCTTTCGAATGGAAAGGTGACGCAAGATAAAGTCGGGCCGCACAAAGACCTGCTCGCGCAATTCCCCTACCTGGGCCCGCCACACAAGGCCCGGGCGACAGAACGAGTTGCCGCTTAACCCTTAATGCAGGTGGCTCACGTTTCGGTCACCGCAAGCACACTGCAGCCTTTCTTTTGGCGCACGCGGAAGGGCTGCAGTACTTGTCGTAATCAGGCGATTTCACCAACTACTTAGCGGCCAGATCTGCCGGGAATAGTTGGTGAAATGGCGATATTGTTGGTGAGGACGGCGATTTCCGACCAATTGTCCAAGTGCCCGGAGTGACCTCTTATCGCGCCTTTGATCGCTAAAGTTAGTTGGGTCAACCCCTCCACATATCGTCCTTCCTATCGAGCAACGTCGCGAAGCCTTGCTGCTCGGCATGCTTGACTCCTAGAAGCGCTACTGTCCCAACTCCCATTCCGGCTCCCGCCGTGGCCAGTGTCCAACCCAATCCTTCTGGTTCCAGGATCGAGAGCATTGTCGCAAGAATGATGAGATAACCCGTCGTCACTCCCAAGACCCTACCCATGGTTATCAGCACGTCCCATTTGGAGTCAGCTTCCGGTTCTTCATACGTGCGGATAAGTTGCGTCATGTGCTCATGTTTGAAAGACCGATTGACACCCCACCACATCGCTCCAGCAAGCAGTAGAAGCTCGAAAGGGCGCATGTTCTGTTGAAACGACGTGTATTCGTGGATTTCTAGCGAGCCGGGGACGATCGGATTTAAAGCGTGGGCCACGGTGCTGGCAACGCCCTCGGTCAGCGGTCCTACGATTAGCGTGTACAAGAGACCGGTAACTCCCGAGCACACAAAATCAATGAGGAAGGTGGAATTGAATTTCTCGGACCGATGGTCGAGTGGCTTGGTAAGGACACGCGCCATCCAGAAACCCAGCACGGTCCCGGCAAACTCGAAGGGCAGATCGATTTCATCGTTCGAATGGGGGTTGCTCAAATAACCCGCCTTTTTCGCCCATGCTTGGATGAAAAACCAGAAGAGTCCGACATTCATAAGAATCCGCGCGAACCGCAGCGCATCGTCGAGATCGGTTGAGACGTCCCGAGTCGACGGCCTCAGGGTGAACAAACCCTGATTGCGAAAAGCGCCGGATATTCGGAGAAAAACAAGGGGGAAGAAAACGCTGACGATCGCCGGGCCTATGAGGAAATCGTTCCAGTGCGAGTATTCGACCCGGTACAGTAAATCGCCGAGCGACGAAACCATTTGATTGAGTCCATCATGAATCCACGTTCCAGGCCCGAAAAAATGCACGAGTTTTTTGAAATAGAACTTGCCTTCGTTTCTGAACTCAGAAAAGAAAACGATCGTGACCGTCGCAAGTAATGAAAGCGAAAGGCGGGTTTTCGCTGGAATCGGAAACATGTTTGATGAGAACAAAATTCCGAGAGCCACAGTGGCGCCGGCCATCGCCAGCATTCCACAATTCCTAGCCCATGGTAGAAAAGGCAGAGCCGCTTCCAAATTGTTGCGCAGCCACACCCAATAAAGAGCCGTATAGCCCGTCACAAGGAAGATCAGAAAAGATAAGCTCAAGAGAGCGATCGTAACCACGACGATGCGGTTCTTCCACGGGCTCATGTTTGAGACACACTCCCGACGTTGGAGAATAGCTGTTACGTAACGAAGGACACCGGACAGTCTGCAAGGTTCCATGACTCTCGTAATCACTCGAGTGGCCGACTCCAACCCGCTTTTGGATTGGGTGGCCAGTTGGGCTGGCGAAATCACTCCTTCTTCCTTCGCACTTCACAAATCACCCTTCGTTCAGTCGTGTGCCCAGTCTCGTCCGCTCTTCTGTGCGGACAGGGTGTCATTGTTAATATCGTGTGCGGACAGCGGGGGCGACAAGGAACAGGGTCGCTAACTCGAGTAGTTGGTGAAATGGCGATTTTTCACCAACTTGGTGCGGAGAGAAGAGCTAACGAGCTTTCCACGATGTCGAACGGCTGCCGCGATGCGCCCGCAAGCGTTTGATGGACTCTGGAATGATAGCCCAAGCAATAGCGCCATCGAGAGGCGCGATTGGAAGAAGATTGAAAGCTGCGACTCCCAGGCTAAAGAACCCGAGGAGTGCTAGTAGCGCATTTAATGGCTCAAACCGTGTGTAGCCAAAGAGAATCACCCAGCCGACAACAGGAAGCGCGACTGCTGCCTGCGCGATGACTCCGCCCCACGCGATGACGCAGTGATCGAATCTTGACCAAGGTGTCTCGAATTTGGTGATTCCAAAGACTGGGTAGAGCTGAATGGAAAGTACTTCACAATGCATTCGATGTGCCGCGATCAGGTGGCCTGACTCGTGGATCAGCAAGACACCCATGTAAGCTACGAGCGCGACTATAGAGACGACGGGATGACGAATCACATTCAAAATGATCAAACCAGCAATTAGCAACACCGACCAGTGGACATAGATCGGGACGCCTCTGATCCGCATGATTTCTGTGAGCTTATCTATTCTGATCGGGTTGGCAAATTCGACGGTTTTGCGCATTGGCAGCTGCATTGTGTATGGAGTTTATAGCAAGGAGGCAAGTATCTCAGTGATTGAGAAGAGTTTCGGAAGGTTACCGGTGGCAACAGGGTACGATTCAAAGGTGTTATTAACAGGCGATTACACCAACTACTCCGCCAGGCCACTATGACCGAGGGTCAACTAGTGTAATGGCGATATTACGCCAACTACAATTGGGAGATGAGTGAGAAGGTGATACTCAATGCGCTGCCACCGGGGTTCTTGGATGGTCTACCGGTGCAGGATCAAGAAGCTATTTCGATGGCGGTAGGCAAGCCAATAACGCTTAATGGCTATGAAGATGACGGGAAAGCGCAGCTTGAATTTACGGACATGGAAGGTGTGACTCACATCATTTACGTTGATCCGAAGTTCATACAGAAAGCCGGTCAATGAGCGTAATGGCGATGTTACGCCAACTACTGTGCTAGGATACCGCCTGCCACAACGGCACAGAATGGGTTGGCCGCGACATGTCGTACGTTTGTTCCTTTTCGTTGTTGCTCTCGCCTCGTGCGCCGTCGCGCAAGAACTTCAACTCGTGAATTCGATCGACCTCACGAACACGGTTGGCATTCCGGGTCAATTCACAGGCATTGCGTTCCTGAGCGACACCCTTCTGGTGGTCAGCAACGGAAACGGCTCGCCCACTTCCATCATTTACGACATTGTTCGCAAGTCTGTCATTGGAAGAGGAACAACGTGTGCGATGAGTGGCCGAGAACTGTGGTCTACCCTCAAGGGACAGTTGTTGGCAGCGTGCCCCGAGGGTTTGGTCCTGTACAATCTAGAATTCCAGCCGGTCGCGAAATTTCCCGAATCACTGAAATTCAAGCGGCGTCAGGTCTTGCTGCTTTCGCCCTCCCGAGAGTTTGTCAGCCTTAATCCACTTCCTAGACATGGGTCGGCACGGGTTTTGGCAACCAATACTCTCTTAGAAGTCGCAACGTTCCCGTCCGAACCGATGTGGGTATACGGTTTGTTCAAAGAGAGATATCTGGTCTACCGAGCTGGGAGGCCAGCGAACGGTGGAGACTTCTTGTCGTATCGGTTCTCCGGCTTGCACCCGATATCGCTGCTTTCCAGCGGGCAGTCTTGCGTGGCAGGGTTCGGCATCAGCGAAACGGAATTCTTGAAAGTTGGTTGTGGAAAGCAGCCCGACGGAGAAGTCGTGGATATTGCTACGTCTGCCGTGCTGCGAAGGGTGGCTGATACAGATTCAGCAGATTTTGTCCAAACCGCCAGTTCCGGGAAACGCTTTGCACTTGGTTTTCTGGAGTATTCAAAATCACATGTCGTGTCTCAGACTGCCAATCCTCTCACCTACCTGAAAGCACTGGGTACGTGTTGCGACGACCCGGCGAATCAATTCCGACTACGAATCTATGACTCACAATCGGGACGCAAACTTGCCGAGGTTCACTGGAAGATGGAAAAGTCGGAGCCGATGTGGGAGCGCTACGACAACTCTGCGGTTTCATTGTCGCCAAGCGGAGACTACATAGCTTTCCTGCGACACAAGGTCCTTGAAGTCTATCGAGTGCCTCAGTAGCAACCGGTGCAGTGGATTGTTGTTGTTAACAGGCGATTACACCAACTACTTGCAATTTGGCATCCCGAGTGGGTGGTGGTGAAATGCGATATTTCAACAGTGAAGAGCTATCACCATCCAGTAGCCCAGTGTGGTGCAACCTGTGGGGTCGGTTTTTCGGAGTTGAGGTCTAACAGATTACGCTCGGCGATACTCCCGTCTGCCTCAACTTGCCCTCTAAAAATGCATCCGTCTCTCGCAATGACAAATCGTCTTTTTTGGTCCCAATCGGCACATGTCACCCTTTCCATCGTCGCGATCAGCGAATCCCTCCGCGAGAGGAGTGAGAATTCGAATGGATAGTCATTCAGTTTGACCGATCTCGTCAGCCGGATTAGTTGTGACCCGTTCACTTTCTCTCTGATCTCTACAATCGCGGAACTACCTCAACAATGCGCCCACCACTTGTTCTGTCAGTCTGAAACAGTGGGATCACAGGCCCACCTGTGAACGCAGTTTCTGTTTCCAGCCGTCAATCGTGTTTTGGTAGTCCGGCGCGAACACCTCCGGTAGCGTTCTCTCGATCGCACCCTCGAAGTGCCAGAGCGCAGCAAGTTCGCCTGGGTCGGGCTTAAGGACAAATCTGTCTTCGGCCTGCTGTCGGTTTTCGGAGGGTCTCCACCGATCGGAACTGCGCGCGAGAAACTCAAACAGAACTAGAAGTGTTCCCTTGGGCAGCGAAATCGGTACTTGCTCATCTAACGCAGCGCTCACTCCGTCGCCTCCTGGCAATTTAGGCCCAACACTTCCCTTTCCTTTTCATCACCTTAGCAACTTCCTAGAATTTTTAGGAAGTTTTTAGGCACACTTTAGGACGCCGTCGACTTTCGTCCCGCAAGATCGCCCCACTGCCAGCCGAATGGCTGGCCATGGGAGCGTGCTCAGTGCAAGCCTGGAAATACTCACCGTTTCTCGATCTCATTGCTCAACGATTCAATTCGAAACCAGAGTCTGCCCCTCGGCAGCGAAACCGACGTGGCGTCGTTCGCCACTGCGATCGTGTCCCCGCCTTGTGGAAATCCTCTGTCTTGGGTCTTCTCCTCTCCATAGCTTTGGGTACCGTTGCTTCGATCTCCGCTTCGGCGGCCCCGGTCCTTCGGTTTAAAGGTGCAACTTCATCCCAACCGCTGGCCCTCACGGCAGACGGAAGCACTCTTGTCGTAGCAAACCCTGATAACAACACAGTCTCAATTTTCGATGTCGCCGATGACCACAACGTGCTGATCGACAAAGTTACGGTTCAGAAAGAACCGAATGGAGTCGCAGTCATGCCCGGTGGCGGCATCGCCTACGCTGCGAACACCGTGGCGGGAACGGTCTCGGTCATCAAGCTTAACGGTAGTAATAGCACCGTGATCAAGACGATCAAAGTGGGGACCGAACCATACGCGTTAGTTCTCACGCCGAACGGCACGAAGCTCTATTGTGCCAATGCCAGATCGGCGTCAATCTCCGTCATCAACACCGCCACAAATACCGTGGTCAAAACTATTGTCGGCGTCGGCCTTGAACCGCGCGGTCTCGCCGTCAGCAATGACAACGACAACAGCGACCTGGATGAAACGCTCTATGTCACCCAGTTCATCTCCATCCCGATAACTGGAAAAATCGATGGCTCCGATGACGCCAAGAGAGGACGCGTGTTTTCCGTCGCCACCGCCACGGACACCGTCACAGCCGAGATTTTCCTGAATGCGCTCGCGGACACTGGCTTCAAAGCGCAAGGCGATGCGCTCGCCCGCATTCCTCCGGGAACCGATTTCGTCTTCAAGACGGGAGCGTATCCCAACCAACTCAACTCCATTGCGATCAAGGGTAAGTTCGCATTCGTTCCGAGCACAGGCTCTTCGCCGAACGGCCCGATTCGTTTCGATGTGAACACCCAGAGCCTGCTGTCGGTCGTAGATCGAGTTGGCAAGAAGGACGCTGGTAAAACCATCAACATGCATCGCGCGGTGGCCCTCCAGACAAATCCGGCCAAGCTCTTCATCACTCAGCCGTGGACGATGGCATTCAAGAACAACACGGCTGATGCCTTCGTGGTCAGCGCCGCCAGCAACATCCTGGTGATGCTGACCGTCAATCTCACCACCGGCCTCGCCACCGTTAAGCGCGACCCTTCGGACCCCACTCGGGTTCTCGAAATCAAGACGGGTAAGAATCCGCGTGGAATCGTCATCAACGGCGACGACACCCGAGCTTATGTCATGAATTACATCTCTCGAGACGTTGCCGTGGTGGACCTCACTTCCTCGCCGGAAGCGGTGACCGAAACGATGAAATCGGAAAATCTTCCTGCGCCGGGCACGAAGCAAGACAAGATTCACATCGGAAAAGAGCTCTACAACACCTCCGTCGGTGAATTCGATCCGCCTGCGGCCGGACAGCCTTCGATCGTCGGACGTATGTCACAAGCTGGTTGGGGATCGTGCTCGTCCTGCCACACTCCATTTGGTCTTTCTGACAACGTGGTGTGGATCTTCGGCGGCGGGCCGCGCCGCACCATTCCTCAGCACACGGACTTCGACCAGACCGACCCGACAAGAAAGAAGATGCGTGCACTGAACTGGTCAGCGGAACGCGATGAAGAGGAGGATTTTGAGCTGAACATCAGAAACGTCTCCGGCGGCAAGGGACTCATCGTGCTGGCCGATGGCGTCACTCCCGATCCGGATGTGGCGAACTTCTTGCCGAAAGCAAATGCGAACCGCAAGCAGCTTAAGGTGCGTGGTGTACCGGCATGGGACGCTATCAAAGCGTTCGAGAGTTCGGGCATTCGCGCACCCATCTCGCCGGTCAGCAAAACCGAGGGACAGGTTGTAGCCGGCAGAGCCTTGTTCACCTCCGCCAACTGTCAACAATGTCACGGCGGCCCACAGTGGACGAGTAGCCGCGTCCGCTTTACTCCACCGCCCGACCCAACCTTAATTGTCAACGGCGAAATCATCGGCGAATTAACTCAAGTGGGGACGTTCGATCTCACGACCTTCAATGAAGTGCGGGAGAAAGTGAATGGAGCACCGCTCGGTGCTGACGGGTTCACCCCGCCGTCACTGCTGTCGGTGTTCGCATTCCCGCGTACGTTCCTGCACAACGGCGCGGTGGATACGTTGGATCGGGTGCTCGAGAACGTACAACATAGAAGCGCTGGAACAGCTGGCGTCGATACTCTGACAAACGCAGCGGATCGCGCCAAGGTCGTACGGTTTTTGCAATCCATCGACGCAAAAACCGCGCCGATCTTCCCCTAACCTTTCGACAAGTGCCTCACGAACAAATGCCCACCCTCACGCGTTACTGGCGCGAGGGTGGGCTTATTTTTTTACGCGGAATTTTCTCGCGAATCATGCCGCGCTTAAAATCTGATCAATCTTCTTCAGTTCCTCGCTGGAGAATTTTATGTTCTTGAGAGCGGCCACGTTGTCGTCGACCTGAGAAACCTTGCTGGTTCCTACCAGCGCACTCGTTACGCGCTCATCCCGAAGCACCCATGCCACAGCCATTTCTGCCAGGGTCTGATCGCGCTGGTGCGCGTGATTGTTCAGCGCACGAATGACTGAAACCTTCTTTTCGTTAATGTCGTTGCGCTTCAGGAAGAAGTCGCGCGCGGCGCGCGAGTCGCTTGGAATGCCATCGAGATAGCGATTGGTCAGCAAACCCTGCGCGAGCGGACTGAAGGCGACGCAACCCACACCTTCTTTTCCCAGTACATCAAGCAGGCCCCGCTCGGGCTCGCGCTCGAACATCGAGTACTTCGGCTGATGGATGAGGCAAGGCGTTCCGAGTTCGCGCAGAATTTTCAGCGCCTTGGTCGTCTCTTGCGGATCGTAGGCGGAGATGCCGACGTAAAGGGCCTTGCCTGAACGGACCGCGCGATCGAGAGCGCCCATTGTTTCTTCGAGCGGAGTCTCCGGGTCGGGACGATGGTGATAGAAAATGTCGACGTATTCGAGCCCCATGCGCTTGAGGCTCTGGTCGAGGCTCGCGAGTAAATACTTGCGCGATCCGAAGTCGCCATAAGGGCCGGGCCACATGTCCCATCCGGCTTTGGTGGAGATGATCAGCTCGTCTCGATAAGGAAGGAAGTCCTTCTTGAAAATGACTCCGAAGTTTTCTTCCGCGGAGCCATAGGGAGGACCATAGTTGTTGGCGAGATCGAAGTGTGTGATGCCGAGGTCGAATGCGCGGCGCAGCATGGCGCGGGCATTTTCAAAATTATCAACGCCGCCGAAGTTGTGCCAGAGGCCGAGCGAGATGAGGGGCAGTTGTATGCCGCTCTTACCCGAGCGGCGATAAGACATCGTTTCGTAACGTGAATCAAGTGCCTGGTACACAGAGCCTCCGGAAAAAGTGGCGGGTCGCTAGTCGTACTTTTCGTAGCGGATTGATTTTCTATCCCACCCGAGGCTTTTAAGCAAATCGCGATTCGCAGAAACCATGCGGTCGAGGCCACAGATATAGGCGTGCATGTCAGAGCGGCTGCCGACGATTTCTTTCACATGGTCCTGAACGTAGCCGCGTGCGCCACTCCAGGACTCGTCTGCCCGACTGAGTGTTGGGAGGTAGTGGAAGTTTGCGTGTTCTTTGGCGAGTAGCTTGAATTCTTCGTCGTAGTAGAGGTCGCGCTGATAGCGAACGCCGAACACCAGCCACACTTGACGATTTTCGTGCAGGGGTGGCGAGGCCTGCGGTGATTCAAACAGCCACTGCAGCATCGATCGGAAGGGCGCGATACCAGTGCCGGTCGCGATCATGACGGTGTCGCGCATCGGCGGGTGAAGAATGAAATCGCCGAACGGACCCTGGAACGACAGCTCCGCGCCCTCTGGCATGTCACACAAGTGGTTCGACATGAAACCATCCTGCACACGATTCAAACACAGCGCGAACCGATTGCCATTAGGCGGCGACGCGATCGAGTACGCGCGCGTAATTTCTTCGCCGTCAGGTTTGTTTTGCTCGAGCGAGATCCATTGGCCGGGCACGAAACCAAAGCGCACGGAATTCTGGACCTCGAACTCGAGGTGCCTGGTGTAGTCGTTCAGCGCGTTGGCGTCTCGTAACCTTGCAGTCAGCGTCTGAAATGGTGTCATTACTTTTTTAGATGAACGACGAGGACAACTTGAAGCGACAAAAATCACGCCGGTCAAGACGCTCGTTATCCTAACGTTCCACGTGGAACAATTTGCAGTACATTATTGTACGTACAATAATGTAGGTACAACGAATGACTGCCAAGAATAAAAGAGTAGGGCGACGGCGCATCGATTTGCGCGCGAGTTCCGAGGAAACGACACAGATCCGCGAAGACATGATCAAGGGTTATTACAAGCCGCTGAAGAAGGCGGTCACGCTCCGTCTGGATGCGGACATCGTGGCATGGTTCAAAAAACAGGGGCCGCGATATCAGACGCGGATTAACCGTGCACTGCGAAAGCTAATGATCGAAGGCGCGAGCGGCAGATAAGGCGAGATCGAGTTCGACAGAGAGTGCCGGGCAATTGCATGGTGTCCTCATCGGGATGAGGGCATCTCGTCCCCGCGGATTATTCCTTGCATCCTGCTGAAACCACTCGCATCTAAAGAGTTGACAGTGATGCACTCAAGTTCTATTATGTCGCGGTAGGCAATCATCAAAAGATTGATTATAAAGCAGTTATAGGTTAGAGGAGGATGTTTATGGGTAAGATTATTGGAATTGACCTTGGAACCACGAACTCTGTGGTTGCAGTGATGGAAGGCGGCGAGCCCAAGGTCATTGCGAATGAGGAGGGTGGCAGGACTACCCCTTCGGTGGTCGGTTTCACCAAGACAGGCGAACGGCTTGTCGGACAGGTGGCGAAGCGGCAGGCCATCACGAATCCCGAAAACACGGTGTATTCGATCAAGCGATTTATGGGACGCCGGTTTGACGAGGTGTCCGAAGAAATGAAGATGGTGCCCTACAAGGTGGAGCGTGACGGCGACAATGTCGCGATCGTTGCGCAGGGCAAGAAGTACACCCCACCGGAGATCTCCGCGATGATTCTTCAGAAACTGAAGAAGGCGGCGGAAGACTATCTCGGCGAGAGCGTGACGGAAGCGGTCATCACGGTTCCGGCTTATTTCAACGACGCGCAACGGCAGGCGACGAAAGACGCCGGCAAAATTGCGGGACTTGATGTAAAGCGCATCATCAACGAGCCGACCGCGGCAGCACTTGCCTACGGACTCGAAAAAGGCAAGGACGAGACCATCGCGGTGTATGACTTCGGTGGCGGTACGTTCGACATTTCGATTCTCGAAGTGGGCGAAGGCGTCATTGAGGTGAAGGCTACCAATGGTGACACTCACCTCGGTGGCGACAACCTTGACCAGCGCATCGTGGAATGGCTGATCGACGAGTTTAAGAAGGATGAAGGCCTTGACCTTCGCGG
>Ga0207661_10001426_pt1 | contig 16117 bp, 11 predicted proteins | sample KBSC713LmetaG_FD_184337 | JGI IMG/M metagenome (GOLD analysis project Ga0207661, IMG submission 184337) | Corn rhizosphere microbial communities from Kellogg Biological Station, Michigan, USA - KBS C7.1-3L metaG (SPAdes) (version 2) | ecosystem: Host-associated > Plants > Roots > Rhizosphere ...
CTATGCGACCCTCGGCATCCTCGCGCCGATTCTCCTCGTCACGCTTCGTCTGCTTCAAGGCCTCGCGCTCGGCGGCGAGTATGGCGGCGCGGCGGTCTACGTCGCGGAGCATTCGCCCGACAACAAGCGCGGCTATTACACATCTTTTATTCAGACTACAGCGACCCTCGGCCTGTTTCTGTCGCTCATCGTCATTCTCGTGACGAAGCACGCGATGTCCGACGCGGACTTCAAAGCGTGGGGATGGCGGATTCCTTTCCTCCTCTCGTCGATCCTCGTGATCGTCTCGTACTACATCCGCGCGCGCATGTCGGAGTCCCCGCTGTTCGCACGATTGAAGGCGGAAGGGAAGACTTCGACGGCACCGCTCAAAGACAGCTACGGAACGGCCGAGCGGTGGAAGATCTTCTTCGTCGTGCTTCTGGGCGCGACGGCGGGGCAGGCGGTCGTCTGGTATACGGGTCAGTTCTACGCGCTGCTCTTTCTACAGACCGTGCTCAAGGTCCCGGTCGATACCGCCTACAAGATCGTCGCGATATCGCTGGTTCTCGCGACCCCGTTCTTCGTCGTGTTCGGATCGCTGTCGGACAAGATCGGTCGTAAGGGAATCATCATGGCCGGTTGCTTGTTGGCCGCGTTGACCTACCTCCCGATCTATCATGCGATGGCTGCCGCGGCGGATCCGTTGAATTTCTGGGCGCTCGTGGGTCTCATGTTCGTTCAAGTGCTCTACGTGACGATGGTCTACGGACCGATCGCGGCGTTCCTCGTCGAGAGCTTCCCGGCGCGCATCCGGTACACATCGCTTTCGCTGCCGTATCACTTCGGCAACGGCTGGTTCGGCGGATTCACCCCTGTGATCGCGACGTCGATCGTCGCGTCGACGGGAAACAGATACGCCGGCCTCTATTTCCCAATCGCCGTCGCCGCGATGACGTTCGTCGTCGGCAGCTTGTTGCTCCGCGAAACGAAGGATCAGGGCATCTGGCACGAGGTGGGACGATGATTCGACCCGCGATCGCTCTCGGGATCCTCGCCGTTTGCGCGTCGGCGGTGTCGGCGCAGCGACGACCACTCAAGGTCTACATCTCGGCCGACATGGAAGGGATCACTGGCGTCGTCTCGGCGGACCAGCTGTCGCCGGCGAGCTTCGAGTACTCGAAGGCGCGCGAGTGGATGACCGCCGAAGTGCTGGCGGCGATCGCCGGTGCCCGCGAGGCTGGTGCGACGGAGTTTGTCGTCAGCGACTCACATGGAAACGGTGAATCGTTGTTGCTCGAGAAATTTCCGACCGACGTTCCGGTGACGCTCGTGCGGTCGTTCCCGCGTCCGCTCGGGATGATGGAAGGAATCGACTCGAGCTTTGCCGCGGTAATGTTCATCGGCTACCACGCCGCGACGACCAGCACGACCGGAGTCCGCGCTCACACGATGTCGAGTGCGCTGCTCACGAGAATCGCGCTCAACGGAACGTCCCAGTCGGAAGCGGGCGTCAACGCGGCGATTGCGGCGCACTACGGGGTGCCCGTCGTGATGATTACCGGCGACGACGCCATCGTCAGCGAGACGAAGCAGCGTCTCGGCAATCTCGAAGGCGTCGCGGTGAAGCACGCGATTGGATTCCACTCTGCCGCGACGATGATGCCGGAGACGGCGCAGGCACAGATCCGCGAGCATGCGAAGATCGCCCTCGGCCGTCGCGCCGAGATGAAGCCGTACGCCATCACGAAGCCGGTGAGCGTCGATGTGTCGTTCAAGAACTATCGACCGGCGGAGCTTCTGGCCTATCTCAGCGCCGTGCAGCGAGTCGACGCCCACACCGTGCGACTGGTGGCGAAGGATATGATCGAGGCCTCGCGGTTTCTCGAGTTTGTCACGAGCTACGATCCAGCGATTACCCCGTGACACTTTAGGCATCACGAAGACCACATCGCGTTCATTCCGAGACGGTTTCTCGCATCAGGATGACTGCTCGGTGAACGCCGACCACGCGAACGCCGGGTAGTTCTGGACGCAGAAGACCGCGTCGACCGCGAGCTTTTCTCGCCCAACGGCGCGTGTGAGGTCGAGGGCCGGCGTGGGGAAGAATCCCTTCGTGAACTTCCCGTCCGTCCCTCGATTCGGGAACACTAGATCGGCGCCGTATAACAGCTTCTTGTCCGGGAAGTAGGCCATGAGCATTCTCTCAGCGTACGAACCTCTGACGGGATACAGCTCGATCCGATTCTCGCCGGAGCCGATCACTGTTTTCTGCGAGACTGGTACGAACTTCGGCGCTCGCTTCGACTTCGAGAGTGAGTCGGGGGCGAGCGTGTACGGCATCTTCGAGATCGATGTCAGAAACGGAACGCTGCCGGCGCTCACGTAAATCGGGATGCCGAGGGCGATCGCCTCGCGGAAGCCGCCGAGGTGCGCCCACGGATCCGATGTCATGACGATGGCTTTGATTGGCGCGTTCGGCCACCGTCGCCGCGCCTCGCCGATGACGTCATGCAGATACTGCGCGCTGATGTGCGCCTCGAAGATCACGACGCCGTCGGACTGCTTGACGAGCGTTTGCGTCCACTGGTCAGGCACGCGGACGATTCCCGGCGCGAGCTCGCTCGACTGTCCGCGCATGCCGTAACGGAATTTCGAGAAGTTCATCTTGGACGCCGCGGCGAACTGGATGCGCGCCGAGTCGGAGATCGCGAACGAGTCGGGCGGCGCAGCGTCCGTTGAAAAGGCTGCCGACGAATACGTGATGTCGCGGAGCGGTTCTCCGTTGAGCGTGGTTTTCATCTGCATCGGCCACAGCGCGCCCGACGGCATCACGTTCCAGTCGAGGAATTCGGTTCGCATCGTGACGTCGCCGAAGATCACCCAGCGAACGTTGTCCGTGTAGGGTCGCACTATCGCGACGGCTTCAGGGAGGTGCGTCTCCGCGTTGATCTCGAGTCGCATGCGGCCGTTTCGCCACGGGAACACGACGACGTCGTACGAATTGCCGAATCGCTTGAGGGTTTGCTCGAATCGGAGCTGCCGCGAGTTGCGCGCGAGCGTCAAGACACGCTCCGGAGAACCGTCGACGCGGTCGATCATGTCTTCGAAGAACGCGTGAGACATCCCCGTCTGTCGGCCATTTACCGTCCCGGCAATGACGGAATCCGTGAGCGTCGTAACGCGCTCTGCGCTCCTCGTTCCATTCGGCGATAGCCCGAACTCGGCGCGCCTCAGCGATGGCGAGTCGATATCGCGAAGCTCAGTGAACTGCGCATAGGACGTGCGCCAAGGTCCCTCGGAGCGTTCGGCGTTTCCGAGGAGAAACTCGTGCTGCATTCCAACGAGGCGCAGCGAATGAAAGCTGTTGAGTGACGTCGAGCGCTGGACAGCCGCGATTGCGCTGTCGACGAGTGCGCGAGGGTTCGGATTGGGGGCGGCAAGCGCGAGAACTGAAAAGATTGAGAGGATCATCATGCCCGTAACGCTGGCCGAGCGTACGGCGATTCTCCAACCCGCTGTCGCGAATGGCGACCTCTATGTCGCCAATGGCTTGAGGAGCGTTTCGAGAATTCCTCGGCGCCGTCGGCTCACGGGAATGGACGCGCCGCTGTCGAGGACGAGCTCCGGTCCGCTCTTCCTGTCACGCCGGATTTCAGCGACGCGTTCTATTCGGACGATGTACGAGCGATGTATGCGAACGAAGATCGACGGGTCGAACGAGCGCTCTAGCGTATCGAGCGCCGTGCGGACGAGATGCCGCTTTCCCCGTGCGATGACGGCGGCATAGACGTCGTCGGCTTCGATGTAGTCGATCGTCTCGAGGGGAATGATGATGTCGCGCGTTCCGACACGACTGACCAAGTGCGGCGCGAATCGAGGAAGTTCGTCGGCGCTCATACGCTCGAGCGTCGCCGCGCTCTCCCGCTCGCGCATGCGATTTCGGACGCGATCCAACGCGGCGTCGAATCGTGATTCGGTCAGCGGCTTCGTGAGATAGTCGACCGCGTCAGCCTCGAATGCCGGGAGTGCAAACCGATCATACGCGGTGACGAAAACGATGAAGGGACCGGTACGCCCGTCGCGCGACCGAGCGATCTCGAGCCCGGATTCGACGGGCATCCGGACATCAAGGAAAACGACATCGGGCGAATGTGTCGCGATCGCTTCCCGCGCTTCGCTCCCGTCCGTGCATTCCGCAACGATGACGACGTCGCCGTGCCGCTCGAGCAACTGATGAACGAGGCGGCGAGACAGCGCTTCATCGTCGGCGATCAGCGCGCGAATCACGCCGGCGCTCCACTCGCCGTTCGCAACGGCAGCGAGATGTCGACGATGGTTCCGGCGGCCGCGACGGCGTTCCGAACTGAAAGCCGGGCTGTTGGTCCGTACATGTGTTCGAGGCGCGATCGCGCGTTCGCGATTCCGACTCCGCTCGTCGATTCGCCATGGCTTGGCAGCCCGCGCCCATCGTCGGCGACCGTGATCGCGAGCGTGTCGTTCAACGTTCGAGCGGTGACTTTGATCTCGTTTCCGGTGCGTTCGCGAAGAATCCCGTGCTTTAGCGAGTTCTCGACGAAGGGCTGCAGGAGGAACGTCGGAACGAGCGCGTCGTGCAAGTCGTTAGGGACGTCAACCGTGACGCGAAGGCGGTTGCCGAAACGGACCCGTTCGATCTCCAGATATCGAGTGAGGAAGTCGAGCTCTTGCGCGAGAGTCGTCTCGTGGGCATTCGCTGAGTTGACGGTCGCTCTCAGAACGTCGCTGAGCAGAGACAGGGCCTGGATCGCTCGTTCAGTGTCGCGGTCGCGAACGAGCGCCATGATCGCGTTGAGCGAATTGAACAGAAAATGTGGCTGGAGCTGCATCCGCAGGGCGCCGAGCTGCGCCTCGCGGAGCTGAGCCTCGAGCTCCGCCGCCTGTCGCTCGCGTTCGCGAAGTCGTGCCGTGGAACGAAGGGCGTAGCTGATGCCGATGATCGCGAAGTAGGCGAGCGTCGTCGCGGGCAGGCCGGATAGGAACCAGTTGCTCGTCGATGTCAGCAAGCTCGCTCGGCTCGGTCGCGTGAGTGAGTTCACGACGGCGTCGGCAGTCGCGACGCATGCGCTGACGAGCAGGCTCGCGACTGCGTGGACCAGCACGTGCCCGATCCGAATCGGGCGTCGCAGCGGGAATTGTTCGCCGAGTGCGACGATGATGGGCGAGAAGAGCGCGAGCCCGTACCACTGCGGCGCTTCGCTGACGAACGCGCGCCAAACGGGAATTGGTCGCTTCGCGAGCCGGGCGAACATGACTGTCTCGAAGGTCGAGAGCACGGTCGGCACGGTCCACATCACGAACACGAGCCAGGCGGGGAAACTCCCGTCGCGCTTTTCGGAACGGGGCATGAACGAATCTAACGGCGTGCCCTTACTTCGTGCTCTAACAGCGTGCTCTTACTACGTGCTCTAACAGCGTGCTCTTACTACGCGCTCTAACGGCGTGCTCTTACTACGTGCTCTTACTACGTGCTCTTACTACGTGCTCTAACGGCGTGCTCTAACAGCGAAAAATCGGGTTACGAGTTGTCAGATTCGAGAGCCGGATCGGATGTGCCCGATTCTGTAACATGATGCGGTCTCGGATCTCCGCTCTGACATCTCGCGTCCCGCAGTTAGGGCACGCTGTTAGGGCACGCTGTTAGGGCACGCTGTTAGGGCACGCTGTTAGGGCACGCTGTTAGGGCACGCTGTTAGGGCACGCTGTTAGAGCACGAAGTAAGGGCACGTAGTAAGGGCACGCCGCTAGTTGTCCGGGCCTTCCATCCCTCCCGTACGAGGACGAATTTCGCTTATGCGATTTTTCCTCCCACTGGCCGCTTCGATTGCCGGCGCCGTTTCGGCAGCCGCGCAGCCCGCGACGCCTCCGCAACTGACCGCCGCGACGCTCATGCGTCAGGTCGAAGTCCGACGCACGACCTTCGGCGTTCCCCATATCAAAGCCGACAACCTCATCGCCGCCGGATACGCCGAGGCGTACGTCCAGTCCGAAGACTACGGCGCTCGTGTCGCGCTGAGTCTTCTCAAGGCGCGCGGCGAGATGGCCCGCTGGTTCGGACGCGATTCGATCAACAGCGATTTCTCGACCCACTACGCGTACGAGCGCGCGATCGTCACGTATCCGCTGCTCGAGCAGCCGACGCGCGACGTCTACGACGGCTTTGCCGTCGGTGTCAATCGTTACATCGAGCTTCACCCGAGCGAATTCCCGCCGGGCTTCGCCCCGCATTTCACCGGCTATGACGTTCTCGCAAAAGACATCGAGATGCCGTCGCCGAACCAGGCCTCGAAGTTCCTCGCCCGAAGCGACTCGGCAAAGTACTCGAAGGTGAAGACGCCGACGCCGAATCCCGATGATGGCTCGAATGCGTGGGCATTTGGGCCGACGCGCACGAAGTCGAAGAAGGCGATCCTGTTGAGGAATCCTCATCTCGTGTGGACCGCCGGCTACTACGAGGCGCATGTCGTTGTCCCGAATGTGCTCGACTACTACGGCGATCTTCGCATCGGCGGACCGTTCGGCGTCATCGGCGGATTCAATCACGACCTCGGTTGGGCGACGACGAACAACGATCCGCTCCTCTGGCAGATCTACGCCGTCGACGCCGATCCGAAGGCGGTCGATCACTACGTCCTCGACGGTACGTCGCTTCCGCTCGATCGCGACCCGATCACGATCACCTACAAAGACGGCGCTGGCTTCTCGACCGAGACGCGCGACCGATGGCGCACGTCGCTAGGTCCTGTGATCATGCGCGCGAATGGGAAGATCTACATCTTCCGCGCGGCCGAAGATGGCGAATATCGCGCGGGCGAGCAGTTCCTCCACATGATGCGCGCGAAGTCACTCGAAGAGTGGAAGAACGCGTTCCGCATGCGCGCCCGCCTCAACTCGAGCTTCACGTACGCCGATCGCGCGGGGAACATCTTCTATCTCTGGAACGCAACGATCCCCGATCTTCCGCACAAGAGTGCCGGCGACACCGCGGCAACGTTCATCACCCGCACCGGTGACGCGTGGACGCGGTACGTCAGCATCGATTCGCTTCCACAATTCCTCAATCCGAAGGGCGGCTACATCCACAACGAGAATGACGCGCCGTGGTACACGAACATGCGTCAGCCGCTCGATCCGGCGAAATATCCGGCGTATTTCCCGGCACCGAAGCTCGGACTGCGCAGCCAGCTTGCGATCGATCTCATCGACAACGATCGCAAGATGAGTCTCGAGGATGTCGTCGCATTGAAGCATTCATATCGAATGCTGCTTGCCGACCGGGTTCGTGACGACCTCGTTAAGGCCGTGCGCGGGAGCAATCCGACCGGCGCCGTCGCGAATGCAATCGACATGATCGCCGCGTGGGACAAGACCGTCGCACCGAAGAGCCGCGGCGGCACGCTGTTCGAAGCGTGGTGGCGTCGATACCTCGGACGAAATCCGGTGGACTCGATGTACGCCGTTCCGTGGAGCGCGTCCGCTCCGATCACAACGCCGCACGGAATTCGGCAAACCGCTGCCGCTGTCGAGGCATTCAAGTGGGCGGTCGACGAGACGACGCGCCGCTACGGCCGCTTCGATCCGCAGTGGGGCGACGTCCATCGCGTGCGCCGTGGCAAGGTCGATGTGCCGGTCGGCGGCTGCTCGAGCGACATGGGCTGCTTCCGAGTGCTCACGTATCGCGATGACAGCGACGGAAAGCGAGTCGCGATGGGCTCGGACGGCTGGATTCTCGCCGTCGAGTTTGGTGATCAACCCCGCGCCTACTCGATCCTCGCCTACGGCGAGAGTCCGAAGGAAGACTCGCCATATCACGCCGATCAGGCGGAGATGTTCGCTAAAGGCCAGCTGAAGCAGGTTGCCTGGAGCGAGAAGGACATCGAGGCGCAGACGATTCGACGATATCGGCCGGGTGAAGCGCCGTGACCGGGTGGACCGGCTAAGCGCCGATCCGGCCGCTTCCACCTAGGCGTTTGCCGGTCAGCCCGTAAGCCGGATAGCTCCACCGGACTTGCAGCCTCCCGCGCACGTGCCATGATATACGGCACAATCGAGAGACAGGAGGCTGCATGTCGACGAGTGTCCCACCACGCGACGGCGGTGCTTTCTCTGGGCCGTCGGGTCCCGTTCCACTCCTCGCCGACGAGCTCGCGCTCAAGCGCGTGTTCGATCGCGAGTTCGCGGATTGCCTATCGGGCGCCCGCGCGCAACTCGGCGAGGCCGAGTTGCAAGCGCCGCGCATCGTTCAGACAGCGTTCGTGAATGCATGGAACCAGCGTGCGTCGTTCAGAACCGACGATGACCTCAAGTCCTTCCTCAAAGAGCAGATCTCGTTCGGCGCAACACGTGCGCTGAGCCGAAAGGCCGCGGCACACCGTTTTGGAACGCACGGTGGGCGTGACGAAGTCCATACCGCGTCGCACGCCGTCGCTGGTTCGGATGATCCCGCGGTCTCATGGACCGAGGTCTCGCGCGCGCTGCATGGCGAAGCGTCTTCAAAGGATGCTCATGCCGCCGCGGCATCCGTCGGACGTCATGAAGCCGCGGAGCACATGAAGGCCGTCGCGAAGAAAGGGCAGTGGAAGGTCCCGGTGACAATCGGCGTGTTCGCGCTCGCGGTCATGGCCGCCGGATTCTTCTACCTCGATAAACTCGGCGAAGGGGAAGCGGCGCTTCAGGCCGTGAGCTCGGCCAATATTCAGCCGATCGCCTCGCAGCCCGGTCAGATCGGAAACACGACGCTCGCCGACGGGAGCAAGGTAAAGATCGGTCCCGACACGAAGTTGTTCATCCCGGATGAGTTTCCGGCGAAGCTTCGCGTCGTGAAGGTCGAAGGCACAGTCCAAATCGACGTCGCCAAGGCGGTGCTGCCGTTCTACGCAGTCGTCCGAAAGACGCAGATCATCGCGACCGGCACGAGCTTCGTCATCTCGACGTTCCTGCCGGATAGCGCGTTCGCGGTGCTCGTTCGCGAAGGCACCGTTACGCTCAAGTCGGCCAAGGGCGAGAAGTCGCTCGCTGCGAATCAAACCGCACTAGTGAAGGGCGGCGAGATCAGCGATCTCCCCGAGGCACAGAAGGGCGAACTGTTCGACTGGGTCGACGGCAAGGTCACCGTCCCGACGCAGCCGATGCGCGGCGTCATGGAGCAGCTCGTTCGCTGGTTCAACTACGATATCAAGATTGTCGACGCGAGCCTCCTCGAACGGACGGCGAGCTTCTCAGTCCCGCTCGACTCGTCCGGCGCGGCGATCAAGCAAATCGAAAAGAGTGCGAACGTGAAGTTCGCGTACGAAGGTCAGAACAAGGTCTTCCGCGACGCGGGCGCTCCGGCGAAGAAGTAAACTCTAAATCTTCATTCGCTTCTCAACGCGCGGCTCGGGTCAACCCGGGCCGCGCGTCTTGCTGGGATCCAACACGCGGCGAGCGTCACGCATGCAAGCAGAGCGGCGACTCCGCCGAGTGTGACGGGATCATTCGGCGAGATGTTGAAGAGGAGCGAGTGCAGGTACCGCGTCGCGGCAATCGACCCGAGCAGCCCGAGCCCGATGCCGATGGCGGCGAGCCGGCCTCCTTGTCCGACAACCAGTCCGATGATGTCTCGCGGAGTCGCCCCGAGCGCGCTCCGCACGCCGATCTCGCTCGTTCGCTCCGCAACGCTCCCCGCGAGCACTCCATAGATGCCGGCGACAGCGAGCAATAGGGCCGCGACGGCGAACGCCGCGAACAACACGAGCGCGAGGCGTCGCTGAGCGGTCGACATCGAGATCACCCGATCCATCGTCGCAATGTTCACAACCGGCTGCGTTGCGTCGATCGCGGACACCGCGGTCCGGACGGGCGACGCGAGCGAGGCGGGATCGACCGTCGTCCGCACGATTAGAACTTCCTGATTGTCGGAGAACCACTGTCGTTCGGGGACGTACCACTGCATCCCGGTCGTTGCGTCGAGTCCGCGATGTTTCACGTTTCCCGCGACGCCGATGACTCGGCGATCCACTCCTTTGAGCCCGCCGAGGCGAATCCGCTTTCCGACCGGATCGACGCCGGGCCAGAGCTTGTCGGCGAGCCCCTGGCTCACCATTGCTAGGCGCTGGTTCGTGTCGGCGTGCTCCGTGGCGGTGAACGAGCGTCCTCGAATCACGGGGATGCGCATCGTCTTGAAATACCCCTCCGACACCGCGTACCGATCGGCGCTCGGCGTCATCTCCGGATTCGAAGGCAGGTTGTCCGGATCGAGGACGCCGTACATGTCGAGGTTGCCGCCAAGTGGCAGCTGATTGGCGACGGCGACGTCGGCAACGCCGGGGAGCGCCCGAATCGCCCCGCGCACCCGGTCGTGGTATGCCCACACGCTCTCGTTGCTGTTGTACCGCTTGCCGACCGAGTTGATCTCTAGCGTCAGGAGATGCTGTGCGTCGAACCCGATGTCGACGGACAGAAGCCGAATGAGACTTCTCGAAACGAGGCCGGCACTGACGAGCAACAACATCGCGAGCGCGATCTCCCCGATGACGAGCGAAACGCGCAGTGCATGATTTCGGCGTCCGATGAGGCGTCGTCCCGACCGCAGCCCGATGCCGAGATCTCCCGAGGGGGAACGCGCCGGAACGAGCCCCATCACGACGGCAAGCACCAACACGATGCCGGAGACCGCCGCCAGCGCGAATCCACTCACGTGAATCGCCGCGAGCCTCGGCAACGAGGGCGGCAGTTTCGAAACGAGAATCGGCAGCGACACACGTGCGACGATAAGTCCGGCCACGCCGCCGAGCGCCGCGAGCAACAACCCTTCGGTCAGCAGTTGCCCGAAGAGCCGCGAGCGTCCGGCACCCAGCGCGACGCGGATCGAAAACTCGTCCTGGCGACGAACGGCGCGAGCGAGTTGCAGATTCACGACGTTCGCGACTGCGATGAGCAGCACGAGAATGACCGCCGCCGCGAGCGCAAGGAGCGCGGGGCGCACGGCGCGGGTCATTTCGTCTTGCACCGGGACAGTGAGCGCTCCGACCGACGCATACTGGTCCGGAAACGCCTTCTCCATTCGCTGGTGAATGTTGTCGATCTCCGTCGCCGCTGCCGTCATCGACGCCGAGGCGTGAATTCGGGCGATCATTCGGAGATGATGGCACGTTCGGCAGGTATACGGCTGGCTCGCGTATCCGAGGGGCCGCCAGATCTGCGCCGTCGGCGACACGACGTTGTCGAACGACGCCGGCATCACGCCGACGACGGTGTATGGATTGTCGTTGACTGAGATGGTCCGCCCGACGATGCCTCGATCCGCCCCAAACCGGCGCTCCCACAAGCCGTGGCTCAGAATGACGACCCCATTGTTTGCAAACGGGACGTCCTCGTCTGGCGTGAAGTCGCGTCCGATCTCGGGCTTCACGCCGAGCGTCTTGAAGTAGGACCAGGAAACGCGGTCTCCCGTGACTCGTTCGGCATTCTCGCCGGACAGCGTCGGCTGCCAGCTCCCGATCGCCGCCGCGGATTCGATGGTTTTCGACTCGTTGACGAAATCGCGGAACGTGAGATACCCGACGTTATCGCGGCCTCCGTCGCGGTCTCGTTCCCAAACGAAGACCAGTCGCTCGGGCGACGGGTAGGGAAGCGTCCGCAGCAACACCGGCTCGATGACGCTGTAAATCGCCGTCGTGGCGCCGATGGCGAGTCCCAGGGTGAGAACGGAGACGGCGGTGAACGCGGGCGATCGACGCAGCAAACGTGCGGCGATGCGAAGATCGGCGAGGAAGGTCATCACGAGATTGTCTCCTGGGCGTCGGCGTGCGTGGAGATTCCACAGCGCGGACATCGTTTGACGGAGAATCCAGAACGTGCCGCGTGCCCGTTGTTCGATGAGGTCTCCGATGACCGTGTCGCTCACTTCTGGTCGCAGAAACCGCTCGAGGAGCCACGCGGCGAGGCGGATCATGACGGTTCGAGCCCGACGTCGAGCCCCGCCGCCATCGTGCGGAGTGTCTTGAACGTTGCTTGCAGCGATCGCTTGCCGGCGTTGGTGACGGCGTAGCAGCGCGTTCGCCGTCCGCCGCGCTGCGCGGTGGGCTCACCGATGCGCGACGATACGAGGCCTTTGTCCTCCAGCCGCGTCAGTGTTTTGTAAATCGTCCCGAGGGTCAGGTCGCGTCCGGCGCGCCGTTGGATTTCGTCGTGGACGGGGACGCCGTACGCGTCCTTGCCGACGCGAAGGACCGCGAGGAGGACGACTTGTTCGAGTTCACCGAGCATTTGGGGCGACGGGCGACGGGCGACGCGAACTGCTATTTGCTAGACAATGTCTAGTATATGCGGGAACAAAAACGGCGCAATGAGCTTGGGGCGAGCAGGCCTCCTCATCGCCCGTCGCCGATCGCGCCGCGTCAGCCCACCCGCTTCATCGCATCCCGAACGGCGCTATACAGCGACTCGGCATGGAACGGCTTCTTTATGAACGGGACGTCTGCCCGTCCGATGATGCTCCGTTCCAGCTCGCTGACGTCCCCGGAGACGATCGCCACGGGGAGCTTCGGGTAGCTCTCTCGAATCTTGTACGAGAGGTCGATGCCGCTCATCCCAGGCATCGTGACGTCCGAGAGGACCATATCGATCTCACTGCTCTCGCGAGCCAGGCGCTCGAGGGCGTCGTCCGCGCTGGTTGCCTGCCGGACGGTGAACCCGCCCGCCTCGAGCATGCGCGCGATCGTCACCCGAGTGGGCTCGTGATCGTCCACTACCAGCACGGTCTTTCCGGTTCCAACCGCTTCGGCCATCGATCATTCCGGTGAAATGCTTGGGATGTAGAATGTCGCCGTCGCGCGCAGGCGCAAGGACTTGACCATCCCGACCCCCTCGCTCGTCCCGACCTCCCCATAATGTTAGCTCGCATCGCCACCGCACTCGGCCTCGTCGCACTCTGTGCGCTCTCGGTCCTTCGAGTCGCCCACCCGCCGGCCGTCGTTCCCGCCGGCGCTCCCGACTCGGTCTTCTCGGCCGAGCGCGCGATGCGACACGTCGAGCAGATCGCCGCGAAGCCGCATCCGATGGGCAGCGAGGAGCACGATCGTGTTCGAGACTATATCGTCGGCCAGATCACCCAGATGGGTGTGAAGCCGCAGGTGCAGGTGACGACGGGCATCAGCACACGCTATCAGGTCGCTGGACGAATCCAGAACATTGCCGCGTGGCTCCCGGGGAATGACGCAAAGGGGAAGGCAGTGCTGCTGGTCGCCCACTATGACGGCGTCGCTGCCGGTCCCGCCGCGGCGGACGATGGTGCGGGTTCGGCGGCGCTGCTCGAGACGATCCGCGCCCTTCGCTCGCAGAAGCAGCCGCTCGCGCACGACGTCATCGTCCTGTTCACAGATGGAGAAGAAACGGGGCTGATCGGCGCCGCGGCTTTCGTTCGGGAGCATCCGTGGGCGAAGGACGTCGCCGCCGTTCTCAACTTCGAGGCGCGCGGAACGGCCGGTCGCTCCTATATGTTCGAGACCGGCCCGGGGAATCTCGACATCGTTCGTGCTCTGAAGAACGCGGGCAGCGTGACCGCCGGCTCGACCTTCACGACGATCTACCGCGCGCTTCCGAACGACACCGACATCTCCGAATTCTCGCCGCTGGACTTGCCGGCGATGAACTTCGCGTTCGCCGACGGCGTCGAGCGTTATCACACGAGCCACGACGACATCGCGCATCTCGATCCGCGAAGTCTTCAGCATCACGGCACGCAGATGTTGGGCGTCGCGCGAACGTTGGCGAACGAAACGCTTCCGCGCCCTGTCACCGGTGATGCTGTCTTTTTCGATTTTCCGGGCCTGGGGCTCGTCGTCTATCCCGCGGGAGCGGCGATTCCGCTCGCGATCCTTTCATTGATTCTCACGGCGATCGTCGTGATCCGATTTCCGAAAGGTGTCGTCGTCGGCGTTGGGGTGACGATCGTGACGATTGCCGCCGCGGCACTCGTCGCTTTGGTCGCAGGCAAGTGTTTCGCGGCGATTCAATCCATTCTGCCGAATGGTGGTCAGGCGATGTGGAGTGGATGGTACGGAGCTTCCATCGTGTTACTCGCTGTCGCCGTCACACTCGCCTTCGCCTTTTTGGCAACGCGTTGGACTCGGCCGCTCGGCCTACACGCGGGCGCACTCGTTGTTTGGACGATCGTTGGCCTCGTCGCATCGATCAAAGCGCCGGGTGTGAGCTATTTGTTCGTCTGGCCGTCGCTGTTCGTCGCGTTTGCGATGCTCCTCGCCCGATTCGAGCTGCAGGTCATGTGGATTGCCGCGCTCGTAACGCTCTCGTTGTTCGGCGGCCTGCTTTACGGCGCGTCCGTCATCATGCTGGGCGTCGCCGGTCCGGGCGCGATCGCGCTCGGCGTGTTCTCGGCGTTGATCGTGATGATGCTTCTTCCGCTTGCCGTGCAGGTCTTTCCTTCATTGAAGTGGAATGAGCCGATGAGAATCATCGTCCTCGCCGGAGTCTGCGCGATCGTCGCGATGTTCACAGTTCGCTCGAACGCCGACCATCCGATCTCGACGCAGTTGATTTATGCCGAGAGCGATTCGAGCGATGCGTTCATCGGAACGCCGCGCGTGATCAACGACCGCTGGACGGGCACGACGCTCAACGTCTCGAAGTCCATTCCGGGGTGGGTATCGCACATCCCGGGCGCGGGGCTCGCGAGCGGACGACAAGTCAAGCGCGTGCAACTCGACGCGCCGGAGATGATCTACATCCGCGATACGCTATTGAATGGTTCGCGACGCGTCGTCATGCGACTCAAAGCGCCGAAGGGCACGATGGCCGTCGCGATGCGGGCGACCGGTGCGCCAGTGCGCACGGCGTCGATCGACGAGCGCGTGCTCGATACGACGCGATATCGCCATCGGTCCAATGCGTGGGTGATGCAGTATTTCGCGGTTCCCGACACTGGAGCGATTGTCGCGCTGTCAATCCCACCGGGCGCAAAGATCGACTTCGAGATTGCGTCTCGGCGCCCCGGTTTGCCGACCGTTCCAGGCGTCACGATTCCTCCCCGGCCGCCGTTTGTCGTTCCAAGCGACGAGGGCGATTTGAGTGTTGTTTATCGTAAATACAGATTCTAGCGAGAGATACCTCGCATCTTTGTGCCGCCTCGTTGGGGCGTTCCGGTTTCGTTGTAGCCTGCGGGTTCCTGCCTCCGTATAATCTCCGGTGCTTTCCTTCGAGGAAATCAAAATGGGCAGCAGAAGGTCCCGCATCGGTGGGTTCCGCTCACGAGCGGGCAAGAGCGCGGCACGTGTTGTCTTTGCCCTCATCATCGCGTTGTTCGTGATCTTTCGTTCGCGCTCGCGAAATCACGCTCAGGGCTCGCGCGACGATTCGCGAGTCGTCGCCAACGAACCTCGCGACACGGGCAAATACGTAGCGAAAGGCGATGAAGGGCTTGGGGCCGCCGTCGCGATCATGATCGACAACTCCGGCTCGATGAGAGAAAAGGCCGGAAACGATAAGCGTCCCAAGTATCAGGTCGCGCGTGCCGCGCTCGAGGAAATGCTCGCGAGCACCGACTCCTTCGCGGCGAAGCAGCCGGGGTTTCCGATCAAGGTTGGGCTGTACTATTTCTCGTCCGGCGTGCACACCCTTTCATCGATGCAAGCGTACAACGCCGCCAGTGTTCGCACCGCGCTCGACTCGATGCCGGATCCCAACGGCGGCACCGCGATTGGCGAAGCGATGGACGTCGCGCGAAAGTCGCTGTACGAATCCGGCATGATTCGGAAATACATTCTTGTCGTCACTGATGGCGAGAACACCGACGGACGTCCGCCGCGCGAGGTCGCGCAGCAGATCGCGACACGCAGCGAAGGCGCGGTCCGCCAGTATTTCGTCGCGTTCGACGTCGACGCGAAGAACTTCGCTTTTCTGCGTGACGTGCACGGAGAAGTGCTCAGCGCGGCGAACGGCGTTTCATTGCGCGCGAGTCTCGACACGATTTACCGCGGTAAGATCCTCGCCGAGGCGGTCGATGCCGGCGAGTCCCTCACCCCTCCGACCAAGAAACCATAATGGGCAAATTCTTTCGCGCGATTCGGGCGCAGCTGAACAAGATCGCCAACATCTTCTTCGA
>Ga0207661_10001431_pt1 | contig 16093 bp, 13 predicted proteins | sample KBSC713LmetaG_FD_184337 | JGI IMG/M metagenome (GOLD analysis project Ga0207661, IMG submission 184337) | Corn rhizosphere microbial communities from Kellogg Biological Station, Michigan, USA - KBS C7.1-3L metaG (SPAdes) (version 2) | ecosystem: Host-associated > Plants > Roots > Rhizosphere ...
CCTTCGGCGTCAACGACGCCACCGACGGCTTCTTCGTCGCCTTCGCCCTCTACACCAGCTTCGGCGTCTTCAGCCAGAGCATCCGCGTCACCTCGGCCTCGATGCTGGTCGGGGAGCTGCCGCGGCTGACCCCGCGCGATTTCGCCCTGGCGCTGCTGCTGATCGCGATCCCGGTCGGGGTGGCGACGATCCCGCTCGCCGGGCCGCTGGCGGCTCTGCTCGCCCCCGGCGTCGGCGAGAGCGGGCGCGGGGTCGCCGAATCGGCGCTGCCGATCCTCGGCCTGGCGATGATCCTCCAGCTCTGGGCGGCCGGCGGCGCCACCGTGCTTGCCGTCCGCGACCGCTTCGACCGCATCGCCGGCGCCTACATCGCCGGCGCCGTCAGCGGCCTCGCCGTCTACCTGATCGTCTCCGGCCCGGCCGGCGAGCTCTCGCTCGGCTGGTCGATGCTGGCGATGGCGGTCGTCACCTGCGCCGCGATGCTCGACGGGGTCCGCGGCAGCCGCCCCTGCTCGCAGCCGCGCGGCGAGCGGATCGGCCCCGGCCGCCTCCTGCGCTCGGTCTGGCTCGTCCTCGGCAGCACCGCGATCTACCTCGCCTTCAACGGCCTCTACGTGATCACCCTCGCCTTCGCCAGCAACTACGGTGCCGGTGGCGCCACCGTCCTCTCCTACGCCTACCTCTTCGCCAGCTACCTGGTCGCTGGCACCGGCTTCGCGCTGGGGATGTCGCGGATCGCCGACATGCGGCGCGGCGCCCTCGCCGACTGGCGCGAGGTGATCGCCGACACCGTCCCGCCGGGCTTCCGCTACGCGATGCTGATCGTCGCCCCGGCCCTGGCGGCGCTGGTCGCCGGCGGGGCCACCCTGGTCGGCGAAGTCCTGCCCTCGAGCTTCGACCCCGCCCAGGTCGACCAGCTACGGGTCTTCGCAGCGCTGCTCTGCGCCTGGACGGTGGCGGCGCTGCTCGTCAACCTGCTGCTGCCGGCGATGTTCGCCCTCGGCCGGGTGACCCTGGTCAACGCGCTCGCCCCGGCGCTGGTCCTGCTCCACGTCGGCGCCACCGCCCTCGGCGGGGCGCTGTTCGGGGTCAACGGCGTCGTCGGCGCCTTCGTCGTCGCCCCGCTCACCTTCGCCGTCGTCCTGCTGGTCGTCGGCGCCGGCCGGGCCAGCGCCCCGCTCGCCCGCGAGCTGGCCCGCGACGGGCTCCGCTTCGTCCTCGCCGCCGCCGTCTGCTTCGGGATCGGTGCCCTGGTCGGCGACGCGGTCGGGAGCGGCCTCCTCGCCCCGGTGGCGACGCTCGCGGTCGGCTCGCTGCTCTACGCCCTGCTGACGCCTTGGCTCGCCCCCGACCAGGTGCGCCTGCTGGTCGGCGCTCTGCGCCCCGCCTCGGCATGAACGTCGCGGTCCGGAGCCGGGCTGAGCGTCCCGCCGCGGGGGCCGGGGCCGCCGCGCGGGCCCGCGAGCTCGCCGCCTCCGCCGACGCCCGCGCCCTCGCCGGCCTCGCCCTCTTCTTCGCCCTGCTGGCGGCGCTCAGCTGGCGCAAATGGGGCGTCCCCTCGGTCGACGCCGGCCACGAGCTGACGGTCGCCGCCGCGATCGCCGAAGGCGGCGAGCCCTATCGCGACATCCGCTACTTCTACGGCCCGCTCGGCGTCTACTCGCTGGCCGGCGCCTTCGCCGTCTTCGGCACCGGCTTCACCACCGCCTTCGCCTTCGGCCTCTGCCAGGCGGCCGCGATCGTCGGCGTCTTCTATGCCCTCGCCCGCCAGCTCCTGCGCCCCCTGCCCGCCTTCCTGGCCAGCGCGATCGTGCTCGCGATCGGGTTCTCCGGCACCGCCTTCAACTTCGTCCTCCCCCACACCAACTCGGCCACCTTCGGGATCCTCTGCATCCTCCTCACCCTGCTCGCCCTCTGCCGGGGACGCCTCGGCCTGGCCGGGGTGGCGATCGGTTTCGCCTGCCTGACGCGGCCCGAATTCGCCGCCGTCGCCGCCCTCGCGACGGGCGCCTTCCTGGTCGGCGAGTGGCGCCAGCTCGGCGCCAGGCAGGCGCTGCGGGACCTGCCCTGGCTGGCGCTGCCGGCGCTGGCGGTCGCGGTGCCCGTCCTCGCCTGGTTGGCGGCGGACGCCGGCACCGCGAACCTCTTCACCGAGAACCTCTGGCCGGTCGACTTCCTCCGGGTCGGCGGCCTCAGCTCCCAGCAGGCCTGGACCCCGTTCGACCTCGAAAGCCTCACCTCGGCCCTGGCCCGGGCGGCGGTCTACCTGGGCCTGCTGGGCGGGGTGACGGCGACCGCCGTCCTCTTCTCGCGCGCCCGCGACACGGCGGGCCGGATCAAGGCGCTCTGGCCGCTGCCGGCGGTCCTCGCGGTCCTGGTCCTCGGGGACGCGGCGATGAAGTACCTCTCGCTCTGGCCGCGGACCCGCGACGGCGTCCAGTACGAGGCCACCCACTTGCTGATCGGGATGAGCTGGCTGCCGGCGCTCGGCTTCGCGACGGCGGCCGTGCTCGCGGTGCGGCTGCTGCGCAAGGGCCCGCCGCCGTTCAGCTCCTCGTGGGGCTTCGACCTGGCGCTGGTCGGCGTCGCCGCCGCCCTCGGCGCCCGCGCCTACGACGCCTTCACCGCCGAGGCCTCCTACGCCCCCTACTACTCCGCCCCCCTGGTCCTGCTGCTGGCGCTGGTGCACGAGCGCGTCGCCGGGCGCTGGCCGCAGGCGCGGGCGGCAGTCTACGCCGTGCTCGCCGCGGTGGCGCTGGGCCTGGCCGCGTACGCCCAGGTCGGCCTCTACCGCGACGACGGCTCCACGGTCACGACCCCGCGCGGCAGCTTCGTCACCACCCCCGCGGCGGCCCCGGGGCTGCAGGCGACGATCGACTTCCTCAGCGCCCACACCGAACCCGGGGAACCGCTGCTGGCCGTCCCCTCCGACGCCGGGATCAACTTCATGAGCGGCCGGCCGCCGGCGCTCTACAACCCGATGTTCCTCCCCGGCCTGCTCGACAGCCGCGCCGACGAGGTGGCGGCGATCGCGGCCCTGGACGCCGAGCACGTCCGCTACGCGGTGGTCAGCAGCCGCCGCTTCGACGGCTACGGGTTCGGCTACTTCGGCGGCGATTACAACAAGCTGCTGGCGGCCCGGATCACCCGCGAAGGCCCGCCGGTGGCACGGTTCGGCTCCGGGCCCGCCGCCGGCACCAACCCCGCCACCTCCTTCGAGATCTACGCGCTGACCCCGCAGCGGCCGTGAGCGGGGAACCGCGCCCGCTCTCGGTCGGCGTCTTCCCGGCCTCCGCCCACGCCGCGGCGCCACGGCTGCTGGCGGCGCTGGAGGAGGCCTTCCCGGTGCGCTTCGAGCCCCGCGGCGAAGGCGAGCTGCGCGACCTCGACGCGGTCCTCGCGCTGGGCGCGGCGGCGGCGGATGAGGCGGCCGAGGCCGGCATCCCAGCCCTGCGGATCCTGGTCGCCGAGCCCTCTGAGCCGGGCGAGCCGGCGGTGCAGACCCTGGCCACGGACGGCAAGCTCGATCGCCGCCTCCATGGCGCCGAGCTGCCCGACGCCCACCTCGCTCCTGCGCTCGGCGCCGCCGAGACCGGCATCGAGCGGGCGGCAGTCCTCGCCTCCTGCGGCGAGGTCCCGATCTGGACCCGGCGCGGGAAGCTCGAGACGGCGCTCCTCTTCCCCTCCGAGCTGGGAACCGAGGAGGCCCTGCGCGAGCGACTCTGCGGGCGCCGCAGCGCCGCCCTGCTGCCGCTGGTCCACTTCCTCCGCAAGCTGACCGCGGCCGAGAGCCGGCAGCCGCCGGCGCCACGAGCGAGCCTGGTCTTCGACGACCCCAACCTCCACTGGCCCACCTACGGCTTCGTCGACATCGCTGCCCTCGGCGCCCACGCCCGCGCCCACGGCTACCACGCCAGCCTGGCGATGGTCCCGCTCGACGCCTGGTACGCGCACCCGCGGGCGCTGCAGGCGCTGCGGGAGAGCGACGGCGCCCTCTCCCTGCTCGTCCACGGCAACGACCACTACGGCGGCGAGCTCGGCCGCCTCCACGACGAGGACGAGGCGCTGGCCCAGGCGGCACAGGCCCTGCGCCGCGTCCGCGCCTTCGAGCGCCGCACCGGCCTCGGGGTCGACCGGGTGATGGTCCCCCCGCACGAGCAGTGCTCCCAGGCGGCGGCTGCCGCCCTGCGCCGCTGCGGCTTCGAGGCGCTGACGGTGACCCAGCCCTACCCCTGGCTCGGCGACGGTGGCCACTCATGGCTCGCGCATCCACCGGTGGCGGGCCCCCTGGTCGGCTGGCGCCCGGTCGGCCACGCCGAGGGGCTGCCCCTCCTTCTGCGCCATCCGATCGTCGGCCGCTCGCTGCCGGAGATGACCCTGCGCGCCTTCCTCGGCCAGCCGCTGATCCTCTACGGCCACCAGAACGACCTCGACGGGGGGCTGGACGTCCTCGCCGCGGCGGCAGCCGACGTCGAACGGCTCGGACCCGTCCGCTGGTCCTCGCTCGGCGAGATCGCGGCTGCCGCTCGCGCGGCCACCCCGGAGTCCAGCGCTCCCGCCGCCGACGCGGTCGACCCCGAGCTGGTGCCGCCGCCCCGCCCCCGCCCGCTGGCGGTGCCGCGACGGATCCTCAGCGAGGGCCGCGACCGCCTCGCGCCGCTGCTCTCACGCCCCTCCTGATCCCACTTCGAGCCGGACCGGAGAGGCCGCGTCAGGGATCAGCAGCTGCTCTTCGCCGCTGCCGTCGGCCGGCACCGTGTAGACGTTCTCGCCGTCGGAGTAGACCAGGGTCTTGTCGTCGAGCCACTCGGCCTGGTCGTCGACCGAGCGCGTCTCCGCCACCGCGTGGTCTTTCAGGTCGGTGAGGTTGAGGACGTGCAGGCGCCAGTAATCGCCCTTGCCGACTCGGCTCTTGAAGGCGATCTGCTTGCCGTCGGGCGAGAGCGACGGGCACTCGACCCCGTCGCGCAGGACGCGCAGGGACCTCCCCGCGATGTCGCCTTCGACCAGGTAATGATGCTTGCCGGTGGCGAGCGTCGCGTAGAAGCGGTTCGAGTCGGGGGCGAAGGTGACCCCCCAGAAGTTGAAGTCGACGGCGTCGAAGGGCTTGCCGTCCTTCGTCACCGCGAACTCTTCGAGCGAAGCGACCCGCTTGCCGGTGGCCATGTCGAAGATCGCCGTCCGGGTCGAGAACTCGGTCGCCGACTCGACGTAGGAGTCGCCGCCGACGAACACCGTCATCGCCCCGAACTTCCCGTCGGCGGAGACGCGGGCCCGCGAGGGCAGCCCGGTCAACGGAATCGTGTGCACCACCCGCAGCTTCGAGTCGACGATGGAGGCGGTGTAGTCGACACCCGAGGGCGCCACACCCATGCAGATTCCGCGGCCGCCGGCGTAGTAGACCCGCTGACAGGCGAGCCGATCGGAGTGCCGTATCTCCTTTCCGTCCTTGACCACGAAGACGTCGCCGTTGGAAGTCGGGCTGGAGGGATCGACGGCGCGGACCATCACCGGGATGTCGCTCAGCGCCCGACCCGGCGGCGAGTCGCCGCTGGTCTTGTCGGACCCGAGCGCGGCATAGGTCAGGTAGCCGCCGAGCAGCAGGCCGAGCCCCACCGGCAGCACCGTCAGAATCTTGCCGCGCTTCATCGCCCTAGGCGGCGGCGAGGGTGCGGGTCGCCGGCGTGCCCGGCAGCGCCAGCCGCTCGCCGACTTCTGCCGCGACCGCTTCGGCGAAGCCCATCACCGAGTCGCCGTTGAGGAGGTAGGGGTAGATCTGGGCGTTGGAGGCCAGCGCGAGGCCGGGGACCCCGGGCCAGACCGGCGCCACCCGCGGCCCCTCGCCGCTCAGCACCTGGTGCACCGGCTCGACCAGCTTCGCCCGCTGCACGGTCCAATCGACGACATCCTCGCGGCTGAAGCCGGGCGAGAGGCGGGCCAGGCAGTCGGTGAAGCGCCGGTAGACGGACTCGTCGTCCTCGCTCTGCTCCGGCGCCTCGGGGTCGCAGTACTTCGGCAGGTAGACCAGCTGCAGGCCGTCGGTGTGCTCGGTGCCGAGCACCTGGGTCGTTTCCACGGCGCTGGTCAGCGGGGTCGGCTCGGTGATGTTGATCGCGTAGTAGGGGAGCAGGCGCCGGCGCACCTTGACGATCGGGCAGACGACGCCGAGCCAGCGCTGGGGATACGGCGCCAGCAGGTGCCGATGGCGCCCGAGCAGCAGGAAGCGCAGGGCAGGCGGCTGCAGGGTCGGAATCGTCAGGTCGAACTCCAGCGTCTCGTCCTCGAGCTCCACGCCCCTCACCGACCCGTCCTCGGCCAGGGCCAGCCCGGTCACCGGCGCCCCGGTGCGCGCCTCGACCCCGAGCTCGCACGCCCGGGCGACCATCGCGTCGATCAGGCGCTGGTGGCCGCCGACGATGTGGCCCATTTCCTCGCCGCCCTTACCGCCGCCGCTGCGGGCGCCCGACATCCGCCGGGTGCGGGCCCAGAGGTAGGTGGCGGGCAGGCCGGAGGGGTCGCCGTCGAAGCGGGTGTCGAGCAGCGGTTTCCAGATCCGCTCCCAGACCTGGTTGCCACAGATCCGACGCAGCCAGGTCTCGAGCGGGATCCGCTCCAGCTTCTCGTAGGAGCTGCGCAGCTGGCACTGGGCGACGAAGGCGCCCAGCCGCAGCCGCGCCGGCGGGCTCAAGGGCGAAAAGCGCAGGAGGTCGCCGACGCCGTTGAAGTCGTGCATCTCGCCGCCGGAGAAGAAGCCGGCGCCGACCGGAGTGAACCGCAGCTCCTCGCCGAGCCCGACCTCCTCGGCCATCGCGATCATCCGCTGGTCGGAGGGCGTGATCACGTGGTAGAAGCGGTCGACCTCATGACCGCCGAAGTCGAAGGTGCCGGCAAGGCCGCCAAGGCTGGGACCGCGCTCGACGACCGTCACCCGCGCGCCCTGCTGGGCGAGGCGCAGCGCCAGCGAGACGCCGAGGACGCCGCCGCCGACGACGCCGATCCGCGGTGCTCCCGCCTCCATCAGAACCGCGCTGCCGGCGCCGGGGCGCCGACCGGGGCGCCGTCGGTCGCCGTCGCGGCGGCCGGCTCGGGTAGCCCTTTCGGCGCCGTCGCCTCGGCCAGCGGCGAGACCGGCGGCGGCTGGATCCGCCCCACCAGGTGCGCCGCCATCACCCGCAGGTAGGCGACGACCGTCGGCTTCAGCTGCATCTTCGACTCGCCTTTGCGGGTCGTCCAGTCGTTCGTCGTCGGCACCTCGGCCACCTTGGCGCCGGCGTTGAAGAGCTTCAGCAGGAGCTCGACGTTGGCGGCGAAGCCGGGCTCGCGGACGAGCAGGTAGCCGTAGGTGTCGGCGGCTTTGCGCAGCGTCCCCGCCCGGTAGACGCGGTAGAGCGAGGAGAGCGTGTGCATCTCGCGCAGGCCGCCGAGGTAGCGGAAGGTGTTGGAGACCGATTTGCTCGCCGCAAGGCGCCAGCCGGCGACGCCGACGATCTTGCCACCCGGCGCGTAGACCGAGGCGAGGACGACGTCGGCGCCCTGGTCGAAGAGCTGCAGCATCCGCGGCAGGTCGGAGAGGTCGGAGGTGGTGTCGGCCTCGAGGGTGACGATCGCGTCGTCGTCGGAGGACTCCTTCAGGGCCGAGCGGATGCCGGTGTTGATCGCGGTCCCGAGGCCGCGGTTGACGGTGTGGGTGACGACCGCCAGGTGCATGTCCTGGGCGTGTTCGCGGATCACCTCGCCGGTGCCGTCGGTGGAGCCGTCGTCGACGATGATCACCCGCGCCCCCAGCTCGCGCGCGACCGGCGCCAGGTCGGAGAGCAGCCGGGGGATGTTCTCGGCCTCGTTGTAGGCCGGGATCACGAAGCGGATCATGCGAAGACCTCCAGGGGCCGGGGGGCGGGGATGTCGAGCAGCTCGACCGGGCGGCGGACGGCGGCCGACTCGCGAACCGCCAGCGCCGCGGCCAGGGCCTTGACGCCGTCGTGGGCGCCGACCGGCTCCGGCGTGTCGTCGAGGACGCAGCGGCAGAAGGCTTCGAGCTCGGCCCGCAGCGGCTCGGACTTGGCGAGCGAGAAGCGGACCGCCGCCCCCTCGCCGTCGCCGCGCAGGACCGAGAGCCCGTCCCACTGCAGCGGCGCCGTCGTCGACTCGACGAACCAGACGTCCTGGGTGATGTAGCTCGCCCGCAGCAGTCCGTTCTCGCCGATCAGCGCGATCTCCCGCTTCTTCTCCGGGGTCAGCCAGTTGACGTCGAGCAGACCAAGCGTCTGCGCCTCTCCCTCGCCGCCGAAGCGGGCGAGGCAGGTGAGCAGGTCCTCCTGGGAGCTGTGCTGGAAGCGGCCGCCGTCGGCGTAGATCTCGTGGATCGTGCCGTCGAGGACGTACTGCATGACGTCGAGGTCGTGAGTGGCGAGGTCGATCGCGACGCCGGTGTCCTGGATCCGCGTCGGCAGCGGCCCGACCCGAGTCGTGTGGGCTCGGTAGACGCGGCCGAGGCGGCCGTCGGCGACCAGCTCGCGCAGCTTCTCGACCGCCGGGTTGAAGCGCTCGACGTGGCCGACCATCAGCTTGCGGTCGGCTTCGATCGCGGCGCCGCGCATCCGCAGGGCGTCGGGAAGCGTGGTCGCGATCGGCTTCTCGACGAGCACGTGGAGGCCGGCGGCGAGCGCCTCCAGCGCCACTTCGGCGTGGTGCTCGGAGGGGCAGGCGACGGAGACGGCGTCGAGCTCGTCGGCGTCTTCGATCAGGTCGCGCCAGTCGGAGAACTCGAGCGCCTGCGAACCGGCCAGCGCCCGGCTCCGCGCCTCGGGCGAGGGATCGGCCACCGCGACCAGCTCGGCGCAGTCGAGCTGAGCGTAGTTGCGAACGTGGAAGCCGCCCATCCGGCCGCAGCCGATGACGCCGACTCGAAGCTGTTCAGACAAGGGACTTCTCCCGGGAGCGATCGAGGTGGGCGACGGTCAGCTCGGCGATCCGCTCGGCCGCGTTGCCGTCGCCGAAGATCGGCGGCCGCTCGGCCGGCAGCGGCTTGGCGAGGGCGGCGCGGAACTTCTCGCTGTCGACGCCGACCAGCGTGTTCCAGCCGGTCGAGACCGTCTCGATCCACTCCGTCTCCTCGCGCATCGTGATGCACGGCACCCCCCACAGGTAGGCCTCGCGCTGGACGCCGCCGGAGTCGGTCGCGATCGCCACGGCGTCGCGCTCCAGGGTCAGCATCTCGGTGTAGGTGACCGGGTCGCGCACCTCGACGTTGGCGGGGACCTCGAGGTTCCAGGTCTCGATGCTCTTCCGCGTCCGCGGGTGCAGGGGGAAGATCACCCGGCGCTCGGCGGCGCCGAGGCAGCCGAGGACGGCGGCGAGCCGCTCGGCGGAGTCGGTGTTGTAGTTGCGGTGGGCGGTGGCGAGGACGTACTCGCCCTCCTCGCGCCGCTCCGGCAGTCGCGGCATCGTCGCCAGGAGGACGTCGGCGAGGACGTCGCCGGTGACGTGGACGGTGCCCTTGACGCCCTCTTCGAGGAGGACGTCGCGGGCGTGCTCGCAGGGGGCGAAGAGGAGGTCGGAGAGCCCGTCGGTCTCGATCCGGTTGGCCTCCTCGGGCATGTCCTCGCGGTAGCTGCGCAGCCCCGCCTCGACGTGGATCAGCGGCACCCCGGCGGCGACGGCGGCGCGGGCGCCGGCGATCGTCGCGTGGGTGTCGCCGCGGACCAGGACCGCGTCGGGCTCGCGACTGGCGATCACGCGGCCGATCCGCTCCTCGGCCACCGCCACCGCCGCCCCCGGCGGCAGCGAGCCGACGCCGAGGTTGAACTCCGGCAGGGGCAGGCGTAGATCGGCGATCTGCAGGTCGGACATCCCCGGGTCGTAGTGCTGACCCGTATGGACGAGGATCTCCTCGACGCAGTCGGAGTAGGCGAGGGAGAGCGGCGCCGCCTGCACGATCTCGGGGCGGGAGCCGATCACGGAGAGGATTCGGGGTGCCATGCGTAATCAACGCACGGGGTGGCCGGGTCTTTTCGTCGCTGCGGAAAAAACTTGCCGCTGCGGGTGACAAGACCCGCAGGCATCGATCGTGGGTAGACCCGGGCGCAAGTGTTCCGCCCCCGCCCCCGTTGTCTAAAGAGATGGAGGCCCACGGACTCACCCGCGAGGAGGCGCTCACCGGCAGCGCGACCCGCCGCCGCACGGTCGAGGCGCTGCGCCGCTGCCTCGATGTCGCCTTCGCGGTGGTCCTGATCCTGCTGCTGAGCCCGCTCCTGATCGGAGTCGCCCTCGCGGTGCGGATCGACAGCCGCGGCCCCGCCTTCTTCCGCCAGCGCCGGGTCGGCTACCGGGAACGCGAGTTCACCCTCTACAAGTTCCGCAGCATGCGGGTCGACGCCGACCCCCGCGGCCACAAGGAGTACGTGACGGCGCTGATCAAGGGCGAGGACGAGCGCCCCGACGGCGGCCGCGAGAACCTCTACAAGCTCGCCGTCGACAACCGGATCACCCCGGTCGGACGCTGGATCAGGCGCTGGAGCCTCGACGAGCTGCCGCAGCTCTTCAACGTCGTCAAGGGCGACATGACCCTGGTCGGCCCGCGGCCGGCGATCCCCTACGAGGTCGCCGAGTACCCCGCCTGGTACCGCCAGCGCTTCTCCGTCAAGCCCGGCCTGACCGGCTACTGGCAGGTCAGCGGGCGCAGCGAACGCACCTACGAGGAAATGGTCCGCCTCGACATCGAGTACGCGAAGCGCCGCACGCTCGGCCTCGACCTCTCGATCCTCGTCAAGACCCCATGGGTAGTCCTAAGCCGAAAGGGAGCAGAGTGAATCCAGCAGGAGCAATCGGAACCTTGGTCGTCGGCTACGGCTACTGGGGCCCGAACATCGTCCGCAACGTCGTCGAGAGCCCCGAGTTCCGGCTGATGGGGCTCTGCGAGCTCGACGAAGGCCGCGCCGAAGACTTCCGTCGCCGCCACCCGGGGATCTGGATCGAGCCCGATCTCGACGCCGCCCTGGCCGACCCGCGAATCGAGGCGGTGGCGATCGCCACCCCGCCTCACACCCACTACAACCTGGTCCGCCGGGCGCTCGAGGCCGGCAAGCACGTCCTCGTCGAGAAGCCGCTGGCGCGGACGGCGGCGGAGGCCGCGACTCTGATCGCCGTGGCGGAGGAGCTGGAGCTGGTGATGATGCCCGGCCACACCTTCGTCTACAGCCCCTCGGTCAACGCGGTCCGCGACCTGATCCAGGGCGACGAGCTGGGCGAGATCTACTTCATCACCTCTTCGCGGATGAACCTCGGCCTCTACCAGCAGGACGGGGTCGTGCTCGACCTCGCTCCGCACGACCTCTCGATCCTCCTGCACTGGCTGGACCGGCCGCTGCTGGAGGTCTCGGCGACGGGCCGCAGCGTCTTCCAGGACGGGGTCCACGAGACCGCCTTCCTCACCCTCCGCTTCGAGGGCGGCACCCAGGCCAACGTCCAGCTCTCCTGGCTGGCGCCGCGGAAGATGCGGCAGATGGTCGTCGTCGGCAGCCGCCGCATGGTCCAGTACGAAGACACCGCCGCTGACGACTCGGTGCGGATCTACGACCGCGGCCTCGACTTCGCCGAGCCCCCGGCCAACTTCGGCGAGTACCGCCTCACCTACCGCACCGGCGACATGGTGGCGCCGCGGGTGCAGGCGCTGGAGCCGCTGGGCCAAGAGCTGAAGGACTTCGCCGCCGCGATCCGCGAGGGCAAGACCCCGGTCTCCAACGCCCACCTGGGGCTGGAGATCGTCCTCTGCCTCGAGGCCCTCGAGGAGTCGCTGCAGAATCGCGGCAAGCCGGTTGCGGTGCGTCCCGTCGAGGAGGCGGTGGCGGCGGCTCGCTCCGGCCTCACAGCCCCGCTCGCCAGCGCGGACTAGCCCCCGTTCTCGCCGTTCGTCGTCTCCCGCTGGCGGGGGACGACGCCGAGGAACTCCAGCTCGGCCAGGTAGATCATCACCGCGTGGGTGGCCAGGCGGCTCACCGTGGTGTGTTGCCGGACGGCCTCTTCGGCAAGCACCGCTTCGCTCGCGCGATCGAGGGTGAGGTCGAATTTCGCTGCCGGATCAGACGGTGTGTCAAGAAACCGGGGCGCCGCCACCGGCTTGCGGCCCGCTTTCAGCTTGTACACATAGTGCAACAGCGCTTTCCGGGCCCCGGCTTTGATGTCGCCGAAGTGACCGGCGAGTCCATTACATGCGAGTTTCCCGAGTTCGACGTTGACCATCCGCATGTAAAGAACTCAACGGGGGTGAGCAACATTGCACCTGCTGCGTTTAATCCTCCTAACTTCAGCCTCTCGGGACACCGTTAACACGCTGGCCAAAACCGGTCTTTTGCGGGAAAGTTGAGCCAGTTACTCCTAATAGTCGAACTTTGTCTTTGACATTTCGACGCCAGGATGATCAGCTTCGCGAAATTACCCCGCGTTATGCGGGCCGGACGTTTATATGAGTCTCCAGTTTGCAATGTTTTTGAAACCCAGTTTGGAGTTCATGCGGTGAGCATGAGGGAGAAACACAATGAGCAGCGCGTCCGAGGGCTCCGGATCGAGTCACGGGACTGGCAATCTGACGCAGCAAGCGATTACCCGTGCCAAGGCCGGAGAATCGGAGGGACTGCACTACCTATACGTTCGTTACGCCGATGACGTCCTTCGGTTTGTAAACGGACTGGTTCGCGATCATCACGAGGCCGAGGACATCACCCAGAACGTCTTCGCCAAGCTGATGAAGGCGATCCACAAGTACGAAGAGCGTGCGGTGCCGTTTGACGCCTGGATCCTCAGGGTCGCCCGCAACGCGGCCCTGGACCACCTGCGGGCAAAGCGGGCGATCCCGACCGAGGAGGTCAGGCTCACCGACACCGGCCGGGCCGAGACGGCCCAGGACCGCGGCCGCGCTCTGCGGCAGGCGCTCGAAGACCTGCCGGAGGATCAGCGAGAGGTGCTGGTGCTGCGGCACATCGTCGGCCTCTCGCCGGTGGAGATAGCCGACACGCTCGACAAGAGCGAGAGCTCGGTCCACGGCCTCCATCACCGCGGCCGGCGCTCGCTGCGCGCCAACCTCACCGAGCTCGGGGCCTCGCCGGTGGTCGGCTCGCCCCAGGGCTCCTAGCCGCCCGCGCCCGCGTCGAGGTCGTCGAGGATCCGCTGGGTGACGCGCCCGGCGTCGAGCTCGGCGGCAAAGTAGAAGGCCGCGTGCTCGGCCAGCTGCTCGACCGACACCCCCTGCCGCTCCGCCTCCTGCTCGAATTCGCGCCAGAGCCCGGCGTCCAGCTCGAGCTCGATCGCAGCGTCCCCCTCCGTCTCGCTGCCTCGCAGGAAGTCGGGGTACGGCCAGGCCGGCCGCTCTAACTCGCGGTCGCCGAGATAACAGCGGAGGGCCTCGTCCAGCGCTGCCGCCGCCGACACGTCGCCGCCGCCCGTCAAGCCCTCCAAGGCAAGGCGGCTGAGCACGATCGCCACTTGACGCTTTTCCCCGTCCTCGCGGGCCAACTCGATTCCTCCCCCAGTCATGGTCATGTACCAACGCCTACCCTCTCGACTGGTTTGGCGAACTAGCCAGTGCTTCTTCTATCCGATTTTCAGCCTCCGCGCCACCCCGCGAGGCACTGGACAGCTAGTCGAGCAGGCCCTTGTGCCGCGCCCCCTCGACCGTCTCGGCGAGAGTTTCCTCCGCGTCGTAGAGCGGTTTCCAGCCGAGCTGGCGGCGCGCCCTGCCGGTGTCCATCAGGACCGGAGTGTCCAGCGCCGTGGCCCACTCCAGCTTCGAGGAGGCGAAGGTGAGCCGCCGCGCCGCGGCGGTGCTGGCCCCCACCGCGGGACCGGGAACCGGGAGCGAGCGCCAGCCGAGGGCACGGGCGAGGTCGGAGACCTGGATCTCCCCCTCGCCGGCGAGGTTGTAGGCGCCGGGAGGGCCGTCGCCGCAGATCGCCGCCGCCATCGCCCGAGCGACGTCGTCGTGGTGGACGAGCTGGAAAGGGACGCCGGGGTCGGGGAGGACCGGGGCCACCAGGGGCAGCTTTTCGACCCCCTTGCGCAGCAGCGGCACCGGGTCCCAGGCCCGGACGGTGCCGACGGTCTGCTCGACCAGCATCGTCGCCCGCGGGCCGGCGACGATGCAGGGGCGGAAGACGTATGGCTCGACCTCGCTGCCCGCCAGCAGCTCCTCGAGCAGGTCCTCCAGCTCCGCCTTCTGGGCCGAGTAGTAGAAGCTCTCCGAACCGCGGACCGGGACGTCCTCGGTCAGCGGCTGCGGGTTCTCGGAGTGGAAGCCGTAGGCGGCGACCGAGGAGGCGTAGACGAGCCGCTTGACCCCGGCCCGAATCGCCGCTTCGAAGACGTTGCGGGTCCCCTGCAGGTTGACCTTGCGGGTCTCCTCGCGGCTGCCGAAGATCGCGAAGGCGAGGTGGACGGCGACGTCGACGCCGTCGAAGAGCGCCGCCAGCGCCCCCCGGTCGAGGATGTCCCCGCGCCGGTAGGAGACCTTTTCCCACCCCTCCTCAGAAGGATCGAAAGGCCGCCGAGCCATCCCCAGCACCTCCCCCACCTCAGGCCGGCCCTCCAACTCGGCCATCAGCGGCTTCCCGATCTCGCCCGTGGGTCCGGTGACTGCGACGGCTAAAGACATCTACCCCGCCCGATCTGCCGTCTCAAGCGGCCGGGGTGACCCGATAGGCATCGAATACCGAGTCGACGTTGCGGAGGCGGCTGATGCAGTGCTTGAGCTGCTCCGTGTCGCCGACCTCGACCACGAACCGGTTTTTCACCATCGGGTGGTTGGTCGTGCAAGAGGCGCCGATGATGTTGATTCCCGCCTCCGAGAAGGTCCGCGAGAGGTCCTCGAGCAGGCGGGTGCGGTCGTAGGCGTCGATCTGCAGCTCGACCCGGTAGGAGGCCTCGTTTTCGCCTTCCCATCGCACCTCGACGAAGCGCTCGGGCGCTCGTTTCAGCGCCTTGACGTTCTTGCAGTCGGTGCGGTGGATCGTGATCCCGCGGCCGAGCGAGACGTAGCCGGCGATCTCGTCGCCCGGCACCGGCCGGCAGCACTTGGCGAGGCGCACGGCGACGTTCTCGACGCCCTTGACGATGATCCCGTAGTTGGAGGCGTCCTTGGTCCGCCGCGCCTTGTCCTCGCGGCCGAGCGGGGCGCCAGGGGCCTCCTCCTCGACCCCCTCCCCCGCTTTCAGCCTCTGCATCAGCTTGTTGGCGGCGGTCTTGGCAGAGATTTTGCCCTGGCCGAGGGCGATGTAGAACTCGGTGCCTTTGCGGAAGCCCATCTCGCGGATCACGTCGGCCAGCAGGGCCGAGCCGGAGACTTTCTGCATCGGGATCCCGCGCGTGCGCAGCGCTTCCTCGAGCTTCTCGCGTCCGTCGCGCTCGGCGTCCTCGCGCCGCTCCTCTTTGAACCAGGAGCGGATCTTGTTGCGGGCGCGGTTGGTCCGCACCAGTTTCAGCCAGTCGAGCGAGGGCCCCCGCTTCTGCTTCGCGGTCAGCACCTCGACGATGTCGCCGGAGCGGAGCTGGTAGTGCAGCGGCACGATCGAGCCGTTGACCTTGGCGCCGACGCAGCTGTGGCCGACGTCGGTGTGGACGGCGTAGGCGAAGTCGAGCGGGGTCGAGCCGGCGGAGAGGTTCTTCACTTCCCCCTTCGGGGTGAAGACGAAGACTTCGTCCTCGAAGAGGTCGACCTTGAGCGATTCGAGGAACTCGGTCGGGTCCTGTTCGCCCTCGGCCTCGACCAGCTGCCGCAGCCAGGTCATCTTCTCCCGCTCCGGGTCCCCCTTGGTGCCCTCTTTGTAGGCGACGTGGGCGGCAATCCCGTACTCGGCGAGCTTGTGCATCTCCTCGGTCCGGATCTGGATCTCCAGCGGCTTGCCCTCGGGCCCGATCACGGTCGTGTGCAGCGCCTGGTACATGTTCGCTTTCGGCATCGCCACCCAGTCCTTGAAGCGGCCCGGCAGCGGCTTCCAGAGCGAGTGGATGACGCCGATCGCGCCGTAGCAGTCTTTGACCGAGTGGACGATCACCCGCATCGCCGTCAGGTCGAAGATCTCGTTGAACTCGCGGCCCTTCTTCGCCA
>Ga0207661_10001437_pt1 | contig 16060 bp, 10 predicted proteins | sample KBSC713LmetaG_FD_184337 | JGI IMG/M metagenome (GOLD analysis project Ga0207661, IMG submission 184337) | Corn rhizosphere microbial communities from Kellogg Biological Station, Michigan, USA - KBS C7.1-3L metaG (SPAdes) (version 2) | ecosystem: Host-associated > Plants > Roots > Rhizosphere ...
CCGCTCGTGCTCAGCGCGATGCCGATGCTCGCCGACACGACGACCTCCTCGTCGCCGAGGCGGAACGGGACGTCGAGCGCCGCGCGGATCCGCTGCGCCACCGCCACCGGACCGTGTCCGTCGGGACGGGCGCTGATGAGTATGGCGAACTCGTCACCGCCGAACCGCGCCGCCACGTCGGCCTCCGGGGCACTGGCCCGGATCCGCTCGGCGACGAGGATGAGCAGCCGGTCGCCGGCCAGGTGCCCCATGCTGTCGTTGACGAGCTTGAAGCCGTCGAGATCCAGCAGCAGCACGGACCAGTTGCGCTCGGGGAACTGTTCCTGCGACGCGAGGGCCTGCTCGAGCTCGGTCAGGAACAACGTCCGGTTGGCCAGCCCGGTGAGCGGGTCGTAGAGCGCCGCGTGACGCAGCAGCTCCTCCTGCTTGCGCAGCGACTTCAGCACCGCCTCGTGGTCGAGCGCGATCGTCAGCAGCGCGGCCCACTGGTTCATCATCTCCCGGCCGGTCGCCACGTCCGCCTCGATCGGACCGACGAGCGCCAGCATCCCCCAGTCGCTGGTACCGAGCTTGAGTGGCGCCACGTACACCATCTGGTCGGCGTCCAGGTCGGCCAGTTCCACGAGGTCGGCCGGCGGGAACGACCGCGGTGCGAGCGAGCCCGGGCGCACCGGTACCGGCCCGCGGCCGCGCTCGAACATCGTGACGAGGTCGAACCGCGGTTCCGCGGCCGGACCGCTGCCGGCGGTGCGCGACCAGAGTCCGAGGCAGCCGCCCCGCGCGTTCGTGCCCTCGATCCAGGCCAGTGCCCTGGGCTCCTTCTCGTGGCTGCTCAGCAGGTTCTTGCTGACCGTGTACAGCATCTTGAGGGTGCTCAGGAACTCGTTCTCCTCGACCGGTCGGGCCCGGGAACGGCTCTGCGCCAGCGCGACGACGATGTCCTCGGTGCCGTTCCTGACCCGCTCCCCCGCGACAGGGTCACGGGTCGAAACGTACTGCGCCAGGTTCATGCCGAACTGCCGGACGCACCGCATCACGCGGCCGAGAGCCTCCGGGTACTGCCCGGTGAGCGTCTGCAGCTGGATCAGCGCCTGCCGCAACTCGAACGGGCCTGGCCCGTCCCCGTCGTCGGCCGCCGCCGCGACGGCGCTCGCCACGACCTCCACGCACTTCTGGATGATCGCCTGGCTCACCGAGTCGACGCGGTCCGGCGCGAGCGCGGCGGTCACCTCGATCATCAACTGGTCCGGGGAGCTGACCGGGGCCGACGTCGCGGAGCGCGCGCCCAACGCGAGCGTGTCCGGACAGCCACAGGACTCGCGTGCCTGGAACGACGTGGGCACATGCCACCTGCGCGCCTCGACGTCCTCACCGGCGACGGCCCGCAGCGCCAGCGTGGCGGCGAGCTGGCCCAGAGACTCGAAGCTCTGCCGGACGGTGGACAGGCTGGGGGTCAAGAAGACGACCCCGTCCATGTCGTCGAAGCCGACGATCGCCTGCTGTCGCGGCAGGTCGAGCCCGGCCTCCAGCAACGTCCGCATCAACCCGATCGCGTTGAGGTCGTTTCCGGCCACCACCGCCGTCGACGGCAGGTCGGCGGCGAGCATCGCCCGCGCCGCGCGCTCGCCACCGGTCTCCCGGTTGTCGCCGGTGTTGAAGCACAGGTCGTCCCGAGGGGTGATGCCGCACTCGATGAGGGTGTCGCGGTAGACCTCGTAGCGCTCGCGAAGGTCACGCAGCTCCACGTAGCCGGCGAAGGCGATGTCCCGATGCCCGTGTTCGACCAGATGCATGACGGCGTCGCGCACGCCGCCGCGGTTGTCCGGCAACACCACGGGACACTGGAACCCGGCCATCTCGTCACTGATCATGATGACCGGCTTGCCCGCCGCGCGGATCGCCTCGAGATAGGTCTTCGACGCGGAATTCAGGATCACGATGAACGCGTCGACGTGGTCCCATGCGATGGGGTACCGGAAGTCCGGCGGCTCCGGCGGGTCGAAGTCGAAGGTACCCGCGCCGAGCGTCTGAATGGCAATCATCCGGCCACCCTCGGCGGCCGTGGTACGAGCGATTCCGCCGAGGATACCGCCGAAATACTCGCAGCCGACCGACATGGTCAGTACGCCGATGATGGGACCCTCGACCACGGGCACATCACCTCCTGCGCGATGCGCTTCGAAGGGCCGGACCGGTCGCGGACGGGCGTGTCCAGCCGGGACGCCGGTAATACCTTTCCGGAAGAGCTGTGGAGATGCGCACGCAGCCTACCGAAACAGTTCCTCCACGTCGATACACGTTGTCGGGGCGTGACTGGTTCGATCCGCCATGGCCAGGCCAAATGCGGTATTGGAGGCCATTGAAGATCGGAACTAAGAAGCCTTTACACGTTTGCGACTTTCGAAACTGTCGGACGTCCACGTCTCGAAACTGTCGGACGACACCCTAGCCGATACCGACGGTCTGACGCCCGGGCTCGATCACGGCCACGACGCGCTCCTGTTCGCGGGAGTAGGGCCCACCGATGTACTTCCTCGACAGCTCGTCGACGATCTCCCACGCCGCGCCGCCCTCGAGCCATTCCACGACGCGCCCGCGGACGATGACCGGCATGAACGGGTTGTCGGCGGGCGCGATGGACAGCGCCATGCGGGGGTCGCGGCGCAGGTTGCGCGCCTTGCGCGAGCCCGGGCCGGTGAGGATGACGATCCGGTCGCCGCGTACGCCGACCCAGAGGGGAACGGTGTGGGGCGAGCCGTCCGGGAGGACGGTGGCGAGGTGGGCGATCGGGGTGCCGTCGAGTACGCGCCGCACATAGGGGTCAAGCATCTGTCTCCTCCTTCGGTCGGTTGTCTCCCAGCACCACGTCAACCTAACCGGTCGACCCGGACGGTCAGGTTCTCGGCGGTGTCGGTCTCATCCCGGTGGAGTTCCCGGAACTGGCCGACCGTGGCGCCGCGCTGATGTCCCGGCTCTCGCAGTGGTCGGCCGACGCGGGCATCGGGACCGGCCCACGGTCCTCACCGCGAGCGTCGCGGCCGTTTGACCTATTGACGGGATACCGCAGAATTGCCGGGTGTCCTCGTCGTGGCCCGTCTGGCTGACCGGGTGCGTCGTGCTGCTCGCCGCCGGGCTCGCCACCGCGCTGGTACCCCGATGGCGGGCGCGCGAGCAGACCCTGGAGGGCGCGTGGTTGGCGGCCCACGCGGCGATCGACAGCGCGACCGTCAGCCGGGACGCGGCCACCACCCCCAGCGTCGAGGCCGAGCAGCTGTTGGCCCGCGCCGAGGCGATCAGCTCGGGCCGCGGCGGACGCTCGGCGGCGCGGGAGGCCGCGTCACTCGCCCGGCGTGCCGACGAGCTGTGGCGGGCGGCGAATGCCGAGTAGCTCGCGGCGGCCCCGCGTCCACACGCTCGTCGAGTGGCTGCGGTGGCTCGTCCTCGCCGCCGCCGTTGCCATGCTCGTGGTGTTCCTCGTCGCCCAGGGACAGCGCGCCGACGTGCGGTACGGCCAGTCCCCGGCCACCGGCACGATCGCCGGGGGTTCCGCGGGCGAACAGACCGGCGTGACGCTGCCTTCGGTGCAGCAACTGACCGCGATGGTCGCGGCGAGCCCCGTCGTGCGGCTGCCCGGCTCGATAGCCATGTGGGACACCGACCAGGTGGCCCGGGCCATCGGCGGCGCCGACGTACACATCCTGGTCACCCCGCCCGGCCTGAGCCAGCAGCAGCGCGAGGAGGTCGACAGCGTCGACAACGCCACGGTACGGGTGATCGGCACCGAGGTCAGCGGCGACGTCTACAAGGTGGCCTCGGGGAATCTGGCCGACTGGCGCGCCACGCTCGGCCGCGCGGACGTCACGAGCGGACTGGTACTGCTCATCAACAAGGTGGCGCACGGCTCGTCCGTCACCCATGCCGGCAGTACCGACGCGAGCGGTACGTGGCGCGACCCGACCGCGGCGGAGCTCGACCCGGTCGCCGCGGACCTGCGGTCCACCGGATTCCACGCGGCGAAGGGCGCGACGCTGTCCGCCAAGCCGACGAAGGCCGGTGCCCAGGCGTTCGGTACGGGCGGTGCGCTCTACGTGGCGCTGCCCGCCCCGCCCCCCGGCGCGCCGGCACCCGACTACGGGCCCGCGCTGGGCCGGCTGTTCCCGGACACACCGCTCGTCGTCATGTACGGCGACTGGATCGAGTACCAGGGCCCGCACGCCGCCGACTTCGCGGAGCTCGCCGCCGCGAGTTTCTACGCGCGCTTCGGCGACCGGCTCAGCGGCTACGCCTACTCGCAGGACCAGGTGCTGGGCGCCTACCTCGCGACCGTCACCGACATCCGTTACGCCGGCCTGTTCGACCGGCCACTGCCGTACCGGCCGGCCGATCCGCTGCGGATCGCGCTGCCCGCCCTGCCCTGGCTCTTCGCCGCCTGCGTGCTGGCCTTCCTCGCGCTGTCGGTCCGGTCGCTGCTGCGGCCGGCGAAGGCGTCCCGGTCGCTGTCGCGGCGCACTGGCGGCGACGACGCGCGGTTGGCCGGCCTCACCGCGCTGGCCGTCGAGGTCTCCGGCCTGACCGGCGCGCGTACCGACCCGGCACTGGCCCGGGCGATCGTCGCGTTGCGGGCCGCGCGCGAGGCGCTCGACGAGCGGCTGCCCCGCCGTCGCGTAAGCGATCTGCTCGACGAGGCGGACCGGGAGCTGGACCTGGTCGGCCGGCGCGTCGAGTTCCCCGGCTACCGTCCGGCCGAGTACCTGCGCGGGCGGCTGGCATGAGGCGCCGCACCCGGCTCCGTACAACACGGTGGCTGACCACGCCGTTCGTGCTCGCCATGCTCGGCTGCCTGGTACTCGCCGGCTGGGCGGTGTGGTCCGGGGGCGTACTGGACGGTACCGTCGCCCGGCAGGTGCGGACCTCGTCCGTGTACGCCGCGCCCGGCGTCGGGCTGGACGTCCCCGCCGCCGAGAAGGTCATCGGCAACCGCCGGCTGGTCGTCGTCATGCTGCGTCCCGGAGCCGACCTGAGCGGTACCTGCCACCGGGTCGAACGGGCCGCCGCGGGCACGCTCGTGCTGCTGCTGGACCGGGACGGCGACAGGTACGACACCTACGGCTGCTCGGAGCTGCCCGACAGCGGCATCAACGGAAAGCACTTCGGCGACGCGTTCGTGGCCGAGACCACCATCGCCGACGGGATCGACGAGTTCGTCGACCGGCCGCTGGAGGCGGTGAAGGTGATCGCGGTCAACTACGACCAGTTGGTGAAGGCCGGGATCCTGCCCGACGACGCCCGTACCGTCAGCCCGTCGCTGCCGCGGTACCTGGTGGCGATCGCCGCGGTGGCCGCCGTCGTCGCCGGGTCGGCGCTGCTGTTCGCGACCGGTCGCCGGGCCGGCCGGGTCGCCGCGGTGCGCCGGGACCGGCGCGACCGGGCGACCGACAGCCGTACCGTGCTCAGCGCCGCCGCCGCGATGGTGGCGCAGCAGATCATCGACCTCGATCCCCGGTTCGGTACCGCCAAGGAGTACCGCGAGGTGGCCGCCGCTTACACCGGGTTGCTGGACGACGTGGCGGCGGCGGACCGGCGCGAGGAGACGGACTACTCCACGCTCACCGAGCGCGCAGAGGCGCTCTCCCAACGGTTGCGCGCGCTGACCATCACTGGTTAGGACCGTCACTGGTCAGCCCGCCGCCCAAACAGTACGGTCGCCTCGCCCGCGAGCAGCATCAGCCAGATCGCGCCGTTGGTACCCCCGAGCAACCAGTCCTCGGTCGCGATGGTCGGTACCACCGCGACGGCCGCGACCGTGAACCACGCCGGCGCGGCCGACCCGCGCACGCGAGGCGGTCCACGGCGCCGCACCGGCAGCAGCGCGTGCCACAGCATCAGGACCAGCCCCACCGCGAAGGCGAGCAACCCGAGGACGCCGCCGCGCCGGAACGCACCCACCGCGGCGTTGTCGGTGTTGAGCTTGCGGTCGACACCGGAGCGCACCACCACGCCGCGCGAGGTCTTCGCGTCGCCGAACACCTTCTCCGCCAACCCGTCCGCCCGCCAGTCGTTCCACACCTGCCGCCAGTTCGCGGTGCGGCCGCTGGTCACGTCGTCGCCGCCGAACCGGCTCTGGAACAGGAAGCCGCGGCCGCCCGACAACGCGAGTACCACCGCCAGTACCGCGAACGGAGCGACGATCGCCAGCCACGGCCGCCGATAACCGGGCAAGCCGGCGATGCGTTGGGGGTGCTCGGCTCCGCCAAGACCCGGCTCCGCCTGCGCTCCCCGGGAACGGCGGCGCAGCAGGATCAGCACGCCGTGCACGACGGCGGCGGCCACCGCGAACCAGAAGCCGATGCGCGAGTTGCTCAGGTACAGCACGAACCCGGCGAGCACGGTCGCGGCGAGCCGTTGCCAGGCGGCGAACGCGCGGTCGGGCCCGATCCGGATGGCCGCGACAATGGCCAGCCCGGCCATCGAGTTGGGGTGGAAGTAGAGGCCCGGGCCGCCCCAGAACCGGTTGCGCATCAGTATTGTCGACGGGTCGTTGTTGGGAATCGCGTGTACCGCGTCGAAGACCGTGGCGGAGCCGGCCAGCAGCAGCGCGGCCACACCGACGATGATCGCGGCGGCGATGCCCACGCTCGGGTCGCCGCCGCCCCGGCCCGGCCGCAGGACCGTGGCGACGACCGCGAGGGCCGTGAGGGTGAACACGCCGGCGTACGCGGTCCGTTGCGCGGCAACGCCCAGGTGCGTCGAGAGTACGGCGCCGACGATGCCGAGCAGCCAGTAGGCCAGGCCGAGCCAGGCGGTACCGAGCGGGGGCAGGGCGGGCAGGTAGGCCGGCCCCGGCCAGCTCCAGACCGCGACGACCACGCCCGTCACCGCCAGTACCGTCCACGCGCCCCACGGCTGGTTGGTGAACGTCCAACTCATGAGGCCGGCGAGGACGAACAGCCCACCGATGACGGCGCCCCGTACCGTGATCCCGGGCAGCGTGCAGGCGAGGCCGGCCGCGGCGACGGCGATCGCGGCGGCGAGCAGCGCCTTGGCCGCCCCGGCGGCGCTGTGGGTGTGTGCGAAGGCGACGGCCGCGGCGGCCACCGCGACCGCGACGCCGGCGACCGGGGCGAGCCGGCGCGGTGTCACGAGTCCTTCCGGGCGCCGCGCAGCGTCGCCAGTACGGCCCGGCCCAGCAGCCGCAGATCCAGCCACACGCCCATCTGGCGGATGTAGTCGCGGTCCATGCCCAGCCGCTCGGCCGGCGGCATGTGGTACCCCTTGATCTGCGCGGTACAGGCGATCCCCGGCTTCACGCTGTGCCGCTCGGCGAACTCGGGCAACGTCTCCAGGTACCGGTGGACGAGGACGGTTCGCAGCGGGCGCGGGCCGACCAGGCTCATCGTGCCGGCCAGCACGTTCACCAGCTCGGGCAGTTCGTCCAGGTGCCAACGGCGCAGCCACCTTCCGCACCGCAGCTTGCGCGGATCGTTCGCGCTCGACGCGACGGGTCCGGTCCAGCGTTCCGCGTCGACCCTCATGCTGCGGAACTTCAACTGGCGGAAGGTGACCCCGCCCATGCCGACGGAGTTCTTCGTGAAGAAGATGGGGCCCGGGTCCTCGAACCAGATGACCCCGGCGATGAGAAACCACACGGGCAGTGTGAGGACCAGGCCCACCGAGGCGACGCCGATGTCCATCGCCCGCTTGAAGCGCGGGATCGGCGGGTACGGCAGCCGCTCCGGGTCGTGGTAGGCAAGGACCTTCTCGCGTATCCCCGGCGAGGGCGGAGCGTTGTTCTCCACCAGACCGGTCGCGGTGCTGGTGGTCGTCACGCCGCCGAGGAACGCCCCGGCGAGCGTCAGCGAGAGGCCGGACAGCCAACCGATGCGCGGCAGCTCCAACCACAGCCGGGCGAGCGCGGTGAGGCACAGGCTCGCCAGTACCGCCGCCCGGCACGCCCGGGCCGGCGCGAGCCGATGACGTACCCACCGCAGACAGCGGGCGAGGAACATCGCCAGCAGCAACGGCCCGGCCAAGAGAACCAGCACGGCCACCCGCCTACCTCTGGACCTTGTGCTGTTCGGCCCACAGGGTGAACACCAACAGCGTCCAGATCTCCCGGCCGTGCTCGGCGACACCGTCCAGGTGGCGCCTGACCAACGCGTCGACCGGCTCGAACCGCAGGAAGCCCTGGCGCCGCAGGACATCCCGGCTCAGGTACTCCCGGACGAGCGGCCGCAACGGCCCGGTGAGCCACCGGGCCAGTGGCGCGTTGAATCCCTTCTTGCCCATCCTGGCGGTACCCGGTGGAAGCGCGTCGGCCATCGCGCGGCGCAGCAACGGCTTGGTCTGGTAGCCCGGCATCTTGAGCCGGCCGGGCAGGGAGAAGGCGAACTCGACCAGCGACGTGGCCAGCAGCGGTACCCGTACCTCCAGGGAATGGGCCATGCTGATGCGGTCGGCCTTGGTCAGGACGTCGTCGACGAGATACACGTTGGCGTCGGTGTACTGGAACCGGCTCAGCGGGTCGAACGCCGTGGCGGCCCGGTCGTGCCGCTCGTGCGTGCCGTACGAGTCGGATAGCTCGGCGAACACGTCCGGCCGCAGCAGCCGCGCCTTGTGGTCCTCGCGGAAGACGACGCGCCAGAGGTAGTGGCTGCGGCTCGGCTCCTGCAGCGCGTTCTCGACGAACCGTCGCACCTTGAAGTCCAGCAGCGACCGGGCATGCGTGACCGGTACGGCGCGCAGCAGCGCGTGGGCGAGCCGACCGGTGACGGCGTGCGGCAAGCGGCGGTAGTGCCGGGCCAGCTTGTCGGCGCGGTACGAGAGGTACCCGGCGAACAGCTCGTCACCGCCGTCGCCGTTGAGCGCGACGGTGACCTGACCCCGGGCCAGCTCGCACAGGTAGTACGTGGGCACGATGGACGGGTCGGCGAACGGCTCGTCGAAGATGGGCAGTATCTTGTCGACCACGTCCGACGGCTGCGGCGCGACAACCAACGCCGTGTGGTTCGTACCGAGGTGGCGCGCCACCCGGGCCGCCTGGATCCGTTCGTCGTAGGACGGGTCCGCGAAGCCGACCGTGAAGGTCCGCAGTACGTCGTCGGGTCGGGCCTGCCGCGCCGCGGCCACCACCGAGCCCGAGTCCATGCCGCCGCTGAGGAAGAACCCCAGTGGCACATCCGACATCAGGTGCCGCTCGACACTCTCGACGAGGAGATGACGGAGTTCCTCGCGGGCCGCCTTCGCCGACAGGTCCCTACGAGGCTCCACATCGGACAGTCGCCAGTAGCGCCGGATCGTCTGCGTGCCGTCCCGCCGCACCAGGGTGGTGCCGGGTTCGAGCTTGCGTACCTCGCGGTACACGCTGCCGGGTCCGGGTACGTACATCAGGGACAGGTAGTCGCTCAGAGCCTGTACGTCGACGGAGGCGCTGACCCCACCGGCCAGGATCGCGGAGATCTCCGAACCGAACACGAGTCGATCGGCCCGCGAGGCGTAGTACAGCGGCTTGATGCCCAGCCGGTCCCGGCACAGCACGAGCTGTCGCAGCGCCTCGTCCCACACCGCGATGGCGAACATGCCCTCCAGCCGTCGCGGGAAGTCCGGGCCGTACTCCTCGTACAGGTGCGGGATGACCTCCGAGTCGGCGGCGGACGCGAGGCGGTGCCCACGGCGCGTGAGCTGGCGGCGCAGTTCGACGTGGTTGTAGATCTCGCCGTTGAAGACCGCGTGCACGGTGCCCGACTCGTTGCGTACCGGCTGGTGTCCGCCGGCCACGTCGACCACGGCCAGCCGTCGCACCGCGAGGCCCGCGCCGTCGCCCCGGTACATCCCCTCGTCGTCGGGGCCCCGGTGGCACAGGGCATGGCACATCTCCTGCAAGCGCTCGGGAGCCACCGCTTCGCGCGCCGCGTCGAACACCATCCCCGTGATGCCACACATGGCCTCTCCTGGCCCCCTCCGATCGCCGCCCCTCCGATCGCCGCCCCCTCCGATCGCCCCGTCGCCGGGACCGTCGCGTCAAAGGGGGAACGGCTCCGGCAGGTGCTCCGCGGGTACCGGCGGGCGCGGCCGCCACAGGCCCAGCCGCTGCGCGGCGAGGAACCCGAGGTACAGGCTGTTGAGGACCAGGTACCGCCGCCACAGGCGCCTGGGCTCCCGCGCGAGCCGCCACAGCCAGGCCAGGCCGTGACGCTGCGACCACAGCGGCGCGGGTCGCAGCCGGCCGGCGTGGTAGTCGAAGGCGGCGCCGACCGCCAGCACGGGCAGGCTCACCAACTGGCGCATGCCGTACACGAAGACCTCCTGCCGCGGGCAGCCCAGCCCGGCCAGCACCAGCCGGGCTCCGGAGCGGGTGATCCGATCGGCGAGCGCCTCCGGCTCCCCCGAATGGGCGGTCCGGAACCGTGACGGCTCGGCACCGGCGATGCGCAACTCGGGGAACGTGCGACGAAGCGTCGCCGACAGCGCGTCGAGCGTCGGCCGGGTCGCGCCGTACAGGTAGACGGGCAGCCGCTCGTCGGCCATCCGCCCCAGTACCCGCAACACCAGCTCCGGTCCGCTGACCCAGTCCCGCAGCCCGGTACCGTGCAGGATGTTCAGGGCCCAGCGCACCGGCTGCCCGTCGGGTGTCACGATGTCGATGGCGCTGAGCCGGGCGTTGTGGAGCGGATCGCGCACGCCGGTCATCACGCCGTGCACGGCGAGCGCGCTGAGGCTCAGCGGGCGCTGCCGTCGGGCCGCGTCCATGACCCGCTCGATGGCGGCGTCGTAGTCGAGGGCGTCGACGAGAACGCCGAGAACGTTGCGCTTGCCGTGGTCGACCGGCCCGGCGGCCCGGCGCTCGACCCGCGGCGCGCGGCCGCCCGGCGGCCGTTGACGGACACCGGGCGCGGGTGGTGTGTGGCGGCGTTGGCGGGTACCGCGGGCGGCCTCCGCAATCTGCCGGTCGTCGCCGATCAACCGGTACCCCCTTGGCCGCGTGATGTCGATGTGCGCGCGTTGACCCCGCGATTCCCCAGGCCCGCCGACCTGGCCGAGAGCGAACGATAGGTCCTCTATATCCCTTATATAGCCCTGGGCGGCGCGGGGCGCGGTCTTCGGCGAAAGCTACGGGGGGCCTCCGCGACCGCTGGAGCGGTTCAGGATCTGTCCACTATGGAGGGACCGCGGCCTGCACCGCCCCGACTTCGCGCGGCACCTCCGGCTTCGCCGGCTGCTTCTTCACCTGACGCCCGGCCTCCGGTACGGGCCGCGCCGGGCTCCCGTCCGCATCCCCGATTGACATCGACTCGGGTCGAACTTACAGTCCAATCGACTTATCCGGTTAAGTAGCTCATTCACGCAGGTGGTGGCTGCGCGCCGCCGTGACACAACCGAACCAGCGGAGGCAGCGATGAAACGATCGGTACGCGCCATCCTCGTGGCCGTCACGGCACTCGCCGCAAGCCTCGTCGCCGGTACGGCCGTCTCGGCCACACCCGCCTCGGCCACACCCGCCAACCGGTTCGTCACCCGCTCCGGCGCGCAGCTGCGCGTCGCCGGCCGTGACTTCCGGTTCGCCGGTACGAACAACTACTACCTCTTCTACCAGTCACCCTTCATGGTCGACGACGTGTTCGACCGCGCCGCCGCGGCCCACTTCACCGTGCTGCGCACCTGGGGCTGGAGCGACATCGGCGCGCTGGACGGCACGGGTTCGGTCGGCAACAAGCCCAACGGTGTCTACTTCCAGTACTGGAACGGAACCGGCCCCGCCTACAACGACGGCAGCGACGGCCTCGCCCGCCTCGACTACGTGATCTGGAAGGCCGGTCAGGAAGGCATCCGGCTGATCATCCCGTTCACCAACAACTGGAGCGACTTCGGCGGGATGGACCAGTACATCGCCTGGGCCGGCCTGACCCACCACGACGACTTCTACACCGACCCGACCATCCGCGGCTGGTACAAGGACTACATCGCGCACCTGCTCGACCACGTGAACCCGTTGACCGGCCTGGCCTACCGCGACGACCCGACCATCATGGCGTGGGAGCTGGGCAACGAGCCGCGCTGTGTCGGCTCGGGCCGGTACCCGGCCTCGGCCGGCTGCACCACCGCGACCATCACCTCCTGGGCCGGCGACGTCTCCCGCTACATCAAGCGGATCGACCGCAACCACCTGGTCGGTACCGGCGACGAGGGCTTCACCTGCACCGACCCGGCCAGCACCGACTGGACGATCAACTGCTCGCAGGGCGTCGACGCGCTGGCCAACGCGGAACTGCCGTCCATCGACTACCTCTCCTACCACCTGTACCCGGACAGCTGGGGCAAGGACGCGGCGTGGGGTACGAGCTGGATCACCCAACACAACCAGGCCGCCGCGAAGCTGGGCAAGCCCGCGATCCTCGGCGAGTTCGGGTACCTGAGCAAGGCGACCCGCAACCCCGTCTATCAACAGTGGACAGACGCGTTCGTCCGCTCGCACGGTACCGGCCTGACCTACTGGATGCTCGCCGGCCTGCAGGACGACGGCACCCCGTACCCGGACTACGACGGCTTCACCGTCTACTGCCCGACCCCGGTCTGCTCGGCGGTCACCAACGTCGAGACTCAACTGACCACCGGTCGCCGGTACTTCCCGCCGGTGGCGGACAACGACACCGCGACGACCGCCTTCGGTACGCCCGTCACCGTGACGCCGGCCGCCAACGACATCTCCTACGTCGAGCGCGACCCGGTACGCGCGTCGAGCATCGACCTGGATCCGGCCACCAGCGGCCAGCAGCGCACCCTGTCCGTACCGGTCGGCCAGTTCGCACTGAACGCCGACGGTACCGTCACCTTCACCCCGGCCGACGGGTTCCACGGCACGGCAACCGCCACCTACACCGTCGCCGACCCGCGCGGTAACCGCTCCAACCCGGCCACCATCACGGTGACCGTCAAGCCCAACCCCACCGCGCCGATCGTCATCGCGTCGTTCGAGACGGCGGATGTCGACGGCTGGGCGCCGGGCAACTGGCAGACCGACGCCGGCACGGTGAGCCAGGAGTCGACGTACGCGACGGACGGGTCGCACGGGCTGGAGGTCACCACGACCGGCGGTGGCTGGTTCGGAGTCAACCTCGCGGCGCCGGTGGACGTGTCCGGCAAGAGCACGCTCAAGGTGGACCTCCAGGTGGGCCCGGCGGCGGGTAGCTCGGTGAGCATCGCCGTCCAGAACACCTCGAGCTTCACCTGGTGCCAGGGCGCGTTCACCTGGGAACCGCAGGGCACGACAGGCACCTACGTCGCCGACCTGACGAGCTCCTTCTCGTGCGCCGGCTCGACGCTGACCGACGTGCGCGCGATCTGGGTCTTCCTGGGCGCCGGCGTGACCGTCGACCTGGACAACGTCCGCGCCGAGTAGGCGGCCGGTTGCCTGGCGTTTGTAGTTGTTTGTAGGTTGCTTGTCCCGGTTGGGTACCGCTTGTGCCGCCGCGGGTGACCTCGTGCAGAATGGGGCGTCCTATTCGCTACGGAGGATTGCTCTCATGCGCGCACGACTCGCACTGGTCCCACTCGTCGCCACCGCGGCGCTCCTGTTCGGCTGCGGCACGAGCCCGGGTACCGCGACCACGTCGACGCCGACCAACAACGGTGTCGCGGCCCTGTCCGCGGACGAGATCCTGACGAAGGCGAAGGCGGCGCTCATCGCCGCGAAGTCCTTCCATGTCAAGGGGAACCTGTCCGAGGGCGGCCAGGCGGTGGCGGTCGACTTCAAGGTTTCCGGCAGCGACCTGTCCGGCACGGCCCAGATGAACGGCGGGAATATCGAGATCATCAAGGTCGGCGACGACCTCTACGTGAAGGCGCCCGACGAGTTCTGGTCCGCCCTCACCCCATCGGGCAAACCCGCCCAGTTCGCCGCGCTCAAGGGCAAGTATGCGAAGGCCGACACGACCTTCGCGGCGTTCGCGACCATCAGCGGCGCCTTCACCCCCGACGCGCTGCTCAAGCCCGAGGGTACGACCTCGAAGGGCGCTACCAAGACGGTCGGCGGCATCCCCGCGATCGGAGTGGTCGACACCAAGGACAGGTCGGTGGTCTACATCGCGACGCAGGGCGAACCCCTGCCGCTCGCCTTCGACACCGCCGACGGCAAGAGCGAGGCACTGGTGACGGAGCACGGCCAGGCAATGGACATCAAGGCCCCGGCCGCCACGGACGTCGTCGACGTCAAGTCCCTCATGAACGGCTGACGGTCGGACTGCTCGCCGGCCCCTGGAACGTATCCGTTCCAGGGGCCGGCGCACGCTACGGGACCGGTTACGAACTTGTACAGGTCAGTACGGGTACGGACGTGGACGACCCGGTACCGATGAACCCGAACGTGGTGCTCGCGCCCGGTGCCACGGCGCCGTTGTAGTCGGCGTTGCGTACCGTCACTGCGCTGCCGCTGACGCTGAGCACGCCGCTCCACAGTTGGCTGATGCTCTGGCCGCTCGCCAGGGTCCACTGCACGGTCCAGCCCTTCGTCGCGACCGACGAGTTGTTGGTCACCGTCACGGTCGTCTGCCAACCGCCCGGCCAGGAGTTGTCCACGTGGTACGACGCGCCGCATCCGGTACCGGCCGAGGTCGGGGTGGGCGACGTGCTTCGCGACGGGCTCGCGCTGGGGCTCGGCGATGCGGAAGGCGAGGCCGTCGGTGAGGTCGTCGGTGAGGTCGTCGGGGACGGGCTCGTCGCGGTACCGCCGACGATCCGGTACGTGACGAGCGAGCGGGCCGGTACCGTCGCGCTGAAGGCACCGCCGCTCATCGCGATGGTGGACTGCGCGGCCGTGCTGCTGGTCGAGTTCGTCAGGAACGGCGTGACCGTGCCGCTGGACGATGCGGTGCCGCTCAGCGAGTAGTTGGCCGTGATGGCAGCGCTCGACGTGTTGAGGACCACGAGCGCGACCGAGCCGTCGGTGTTCCGGTACGAGCTGACGCTCAGGTTGCTGTCCCCGCTCGTCGCGCCGATGCGCACCGCGCCCGGCCGGACGAACCGGCTGTAGTTGCTGAACGCGTAGTACCGCTTCGTCGGGGTGAGGGTCGTGCCGCTCAGCCCGACCAGCGAGCTGTCGTGCGACGTGGCGCTGATCCCCCAGAAGTACAGGAAGGCGTTGAGATTGGCGCCGGTCATGCCGGTCTGGATGCGCTGCGCCCAGGTGAAGCCGGAGCCCTCGGTGCCGTCGTCCCAGTTGGTGTTGAAGGTGCTGCCGTTCACCGACCATTCGGTCTCCCACACCGGCCGGCCGCCGCTGCTGACCGTCGAAGTCGGCGCGCCCGAGTACCCGTGGCTGGTGAACAGGCCGGTGCCGGGGTTCGCGCTCGCGTCGGCGCTGACCGCGGTGACGTAGCTGGGCAGCAGGCTGAAGCCGAGCGTGTCGCAGCAGGTGGCCTTGGTGGACAGGCCGGAGGCCTTCAGGGTCGGGCCGAACACCGACAGGAAGCTCGCGGCCTGGGACGGGTTGACCAGCATGCTGGAGTAGCTGGCGGTCAGCGACGGCTCGTTGACGAAGCCCTCGTAGGCCGGAGCGACCCCGGCCGAGGCCCAGTTCTTCGCGTGCTGGGTCAGGTAGTTGGCGTACGCCTGCCGCCAGTCACCGGAGGAGCAGGACGCCCCGGGCGTACCGCACAGGGAGCCGCCGTTGGCCTCGTTGCCGTTGGTCTTCATGAAGCCCGGCGCGCTCCACGCGTCGTTGTAGAAGGTCGTGACGCCGTAGGTCTTCGCCTGCTTCGCGAGCCACAGCTGCCCCTCGTCGGTGGCGTCGTTGCTGCCGTCCCACACGTACGTCGGCGTCGCCGACGGGCTGGACGGTGCGTTCGGCTCCATGGTGTCGGCGGGCGTGGACGGGATGATGCTGCGCAGGATGGTGAACCCGGCCCCGCTGGTCGTGTTGAACAGCAGATCCAGCGCCTGCTGTCGGGCCGTGCCGGTGAGGTTGCGGATCGAGTTGGCCTGGCCGAACGCCTCGGAGATGCCGAAGCCGTCGATGGTCTGGAAGGTGGTGCCGCCGTTCACGGTCACCGCCGACGCGGCGCTCGCGGGC
>Ga0207661_10001438_pt1 | contig 16058 bp, 15 predicted proteins | sample KBSC713LmetaG_FD_184337 | JGI IMG/M metagenome (GOLD analysis project Ga0207661, IMG submission 184337) | Corn rhizosphere microbial communities from Kellogg Biological Station, Michigan, USA - KBS C7.1-3L metaG (SPAdes) (version 2) | ecosystem: Host-associated > Plants > Roots > Rhizosphere ...
CGGGACGAGTCGGACCGCGAGGGCATGCGCATCGTGATCGAGCTCAAGCGCGATGCGATTCCGCGTGTGGTGCTGAACCAGCTCTACAAGCACTCGCAGATGCAGGCGACCTTCGGCGTGATCAACCTCGCGCTGGTCCCGGACGCACATACCGGACAGCTCGTGCCGAAGGTGATGCCGCTCAAGGAGCTGCTCGAGCACTACATCACGCACCGCCACGACGTGATCGTCCGGCGCACGCAGTTCGATCTCGACAAGGCGCTCGAACGCGAGCACATCCTCGAAGGGCTCAAGATCGCCGTCGACAACATCGACGAGGTGATCAAGCTCATTCGCAAGGCGGCGGACACGCCCACCGCGAGCACGCAGCTGCAGCAGCGCTTCAAGCTGTCGGAGCGGCAGGCGGAGGCGATCCTCAACATGCGCCTGGCCAAGCTCACCGGGCTGGAGCGCGAAAAACTCGAGGACGAACTCAAGGAAGTGCGCGCCTTCATCAAGGAGATGCGCGCGATTCTCGGATCGCGCGAGCGGCGCATGAAGATCCTCAAGGACGAGCTGCACCAGATCGCCGCGAAATTCGGCGACGAGCGCCGCACGGAGATCACGAGCGACGAGGGCGAGTTCACCATCGAGGATCTCATCGCCGAGGAGGACATGGTGGTCACCGTGTCGCACTCGGGCTACATCAAGCGCAGCTCCGTGAGCGCGTACCGCAAGCAGCGGCGCGGCGGTCACGGTCGCAACGGGCAGACACTCAAGGAAGAGGACTTCGTCGAACACCTCTTCATCGCGTCCACACACGATTACATCCTCTTCTTCACGGATGACGGTCGCTGCTTCTGGCTCAAGGTGCACGAGATCCCGCAGGCATCGTACATCGCGCGCGGCAAGCCCATTGTGAACCTGATCAACGTGACGCCGGACACGAAGCTCTCGGCCATGGTGCCGGTGCGCGAGTTCAGCGAGAACCAGTTCCTGCTTTTCGCGACCGTCAAGGGAACGGTCAAGAAGACGGCGCTGTCGCAGTATTCCAGCCCGCGCTCCAGCGGCATCAAGGCCATTCGCATCGAGTCGGGCGACGAACTGTTCGACGTACAGATCACCGGCGGCAACAACGACGTCGTGCTCGCGACGCGCCATGGGCTGTCCATTCGCTTCCACGAGCAGGATGTCCGGCAAATGGGACGGGACACGACGGGCGTGAAGGGTGTCGAACTGCGCAAGGACGACAGCGTGGTGGGGATGGTCGTCATCAAGCGGGAGGCCACGCTGCTGGTGGTGACCGAACGCGGCATGGGGAAGTGCTCGCCCATCGAGGACTACCGCGTGCAGCGCCGCGGCGGGAAGGGCATCATCACGCTCAACCGGACGGAAAAGACCGGCGACGTCGTGGCGCTCAAGGAAGTGCTTCCCGAAGATGGCCTGATGCTCATCACCAAGCTGGGCAAGATCATCCGGATGGCCGTCAAGGGCATCCGCGTGAGCGGGCGCAACACTCAGGGGGTGAAGCTCGTCTCTCTGGATGACGGTGATTCCGTCTGTGACGTGGCCCGCGTCGTGAGCGAGGCAGAAGAGGAGGGCACGGAGGAGACAGTGGAGAGGAACGGATAGTGGTTGCTGGTCGCTGGTGGCTGGACGCCCCACCAGCGACCAGCATCCAGCAACCAGCGACTGTAGTTCAACCAGCAACCAGCAACCAGCTACCAGCTACCGTTGAGTCCCCTCATTTCCCTCCCCGACATTCGCGCCGCGGCTGCTCTGCTCCGCGGCGTGGCTGTACGTACACCCCTCCTGCCGGCGGATGAGCTGGCGCCGGCGGGCAGTGGCGCCGAGGTGTGGCTCAAGCCCGAGACGCTGCAGCGCGGCGGAGCGTTCAAGTTCCGCGGCGCCTACACCTTCATCGCGCGACTCGATCCATCGCTTCGCGCACGCGGCGTGATCGCGCCGTCGTCCGGCAATCACGCGCAGGCCGTCGCGCTCGCCGCGCGACTGTTCGGCGTACCGGCCACCGTGGTGATGCCTGTCACGGTCACCGCGGCCAAGCGGGCGGGCGCGGAACGCTTCGGTGCCCGCATCGAACTGGCTGGCACGACTACTGCGCACCGCATGGATCGTGCGGTGGAACTGTCGCGCGCGACTGGTAGCGTGCTCGTTCCGCCCTACGACGATCCGGTGATCATTGCCGGACAGGGTACGACAGGTCTCGAAATCGTGGAGGATCTACCTGCCGTGACTACGGTGCTCGTTCCGGTTGGTGGCGGCGGACTGTCTGCGGGCGTCGCCACCGCCGTGAAGCTGCTCGCACCGAATGCGCGCGTGGTGGCGGTGGAACCTGTGGGAGCGCCCAAGCTCACGCGCGCCCGCGCCGCCGGCGCGCCCGTGCGACTCGAGCGCACGGCAAGCATAGCGGACGGACTCATGGCCGTGGAAATCGGCGCGCTCCCCTTCGCGCACCACCAGGCCTACGTGGACGACGTCGTGCTTGTGGAGGACGACGCCATGCGTGACAGCGTGCGCTGGCTCCTCGATCGCATGAAGCTGGTGACGGAGCCCAGTGGCGCCATCACGGTCGCGGCACTCCGCTCGCAGCTCGTCACGCCGGCGGGTCCCACGGTGGCGATCCTGAGCGGCGGCAACCTCGAGTGGGATGGGCTGGCGGAGCTGCTCGGCAATGGATAGGGCGCGCGTGCTCATCGCCGACGAAGATGAGGTGCTGACGCGCACCGTCTCCTGGCTGCTCAGGGAGCAGGGCTATGACGTGGAGTCGGTGCCGGGCGGAGAGCAACTGATCACGGCGCTCGCGGCGCACCAGCCGGACCTGCTGCTCTTCGACATCCTCATGCAGGGTACGGACGGGCGCGAGATGCTCCGTCTCATCAACGAGGATGAGCGCTGGCGCGACATGCCCGTGCTCGTCATGTCGCGCATGGCAGCCGATGTGGCAACCACGCAGTTTCTCAGCCTGGGCGCCACGGACTTCATCAGCAAGCCGTTCCACGTGCGCGAGCTGCTCGCGCGCATTCGCGTGCAGCTCCGCATCCGCCACGAGCTGCTCCATGCCCGGGCCACGCTGCGCGACACCGAAGTCGAGCTGACGCGGGTACGCGCGGAAGCGGAGAGCCGCCGCGAGCTCGTGGACATCCTGCACGAAGTCACGGGCGACTTCTCCGCCGAGGAGCTTTACCAGATTCTCGTGCGGCGCGTGTCACGGGCGCTCGACGTCTCCCACTGCTCGCTCATTCTGGGGCGCGCGGGTGACAACGTGGGCACGGTGGCCGCGGCGTATGAAGCGCCTGGACTGGGACGGCTGGACATTGATCTGGAAAAGTACCCCGAGATCCAGAGCGCGCTCGCGAAGGATGAGCCGGTGCTCATTGAGGACATCAACGAAAGCGCGCTCTACAACGAGGCGCGCATGGAATGGGCAGTCACGGGCACGATCGTCCCGTTCCGCTCCGTGCTCGCGCTGCCGTTCAAGCTCGACGGCACGCAGGTGGGCGTCATCTTCCTGCGCACGCTGCTCGACGAACCACCGCTGGGCCGCTCGGACGTGGAGTTCGCGGACACCGTCGTGCGCGCCGCGGTCACGGCGATCCGCCGGGCGCAGATGATCGAGACGGCGCGCGTCGATCGTGAGCGGCTCGAGCTCCTGGCGCACACCGATCCGCTCACGCAAACGCACAACCGGCGCTCGCTGATGGCGCAGCTCAACGCTGAACTGGAACGCGCCCGGCGCTATGGACTGCACCTCTCGCTGCTCATGGTGGACCTCGACCACTTCAAGGCCGTGAACGATACCTACGGTCACGTCGTGGGCGACGACGTGCTGCGCGGCGTGGCGCGCGCACTGCAACGCGAAGCACGCACGGTGGACATCGTGGCGCGGTACGGCGGTGAAGAGTTCGTGCTGGTGCTGCCCGAGACGGCCGAGGACGGCGCCGCGCGACTCGCCGAGCGCATCCGCGCGCGCGTGGCCGAGCTGGCGCCCGTGGCCGGCGGAGAATACGGCTGGCTGCACGTCACGGTGAGCATTGGCGTGGCCACCGTGCCATCGTCGCACGCCAACTCCGCCGAGGAACTCATCACGCTCGCGGATGGGGCGCTCTATCGCGCCAAGGCGCAGGGGCGCAATCGCGTGTGCACGTGAGCGGCAGTCGCTGCCCCGCGTGCGGATCGCGCTTCGCCGGCTCCGCGCGCTACTGCCCGGCGGACGGCACCTTGCTGCAACCTGATTCTCCGCCACCTCGACCTCGTGCGTCTCCTGTGCCCCCTCAGCCTGCGCGCGATAGGCCGGTCGGGTCCGCCGATGGACATACGCGACTCGCGGGACAACTTCTCGCCGATCGCTATCACGTGGGGCACAAGGTCGGCGAAGGCGGCATGTCCGTCGTGTACGTCGCGCGCGACCAGGTGACCGGCGAGAAAGTCGCCATCAAGGTCCTGTCCGCATCGCTCGGCCGCGACGAGAACGCCATGGCGCGGCTGCGGCGGGAAGCCGAGCTCGCGGGTCAGCTCGCCCATCCCAACGTCGCGCACATCATGCGACTCGGCGAGACCGCAAACGGACTCGTCTTCGTGGTGATGCCATTTCTCGACGGCGAGCTGCTCTGCGATCGCATCTATCATGAGCGCCAGGTCGCGCTGCGGCCGGCCGTTCGATTCATCAGCGACATCGCTGCGGGACTGCACAGCGCGCACCTGCTGGGCATCATTCACCGTGATCTGAAACCGGAAAACGTGATGCTCTGTCATGACGCCGCGGGCGCGGAGCGCGCGGTCGTCATGGACTTCGGTCTCGCCAAGCAGCGCCGCATGAGCACGGAGGTTCGGAAGCTCACCGCGACCGGCATCGTCCTTGGCACGCCGGAGTTCATGAGTCCCGAGCAGATTCGCGGCAAGCCGCTCGACCCGCGCACGGACATCTATTCGCTGGGACTCGTGACCTGCGAGATGCTCACCGGGCAGCTGCCGTTCGCGGGCGAGACGCAGCAGGAGATCATGATCGCGCGACTCACGGGTGACCCCACCCCCCTGCGGCAGTTGCGTCCGGATCTGCACTTTCCCGCGGCGGTCGAGGCCGCGGTCGCGCGCAGTCTCGACCGGGAGCCGCGGGCGCGCTATGCCACCGCGCCGGAGTTTGCGGCGGCGCTGGGGGCGTAGCCGCGCGTTACAGACGTTACCCAGCAGCTGCACATTCCAAAATTGCGCCCGCCGCCCTCTCTCCTGATCGCTTGCCTGACGATTCGTCGCGGCCGGGGCTTGACGTCCATAACCAAGTAGTTATTATAACCAACAGGTTATGAACGACAGGTGACCGCAACGATGCAAGCCTCCGAACGCCTCAATATGACGTTTGCGGCTCTGGCCGATCCGACACGACGGGCCATCATGGCGCGGCTTGCCTTGGGTGAAGCCTCGGTTGCGGAGCTGGCGGCACCCTTCAACATGAGCCAGCCGGCGATCTCGAAGCATCTGAAGGTGCTGGAGACGGCGGGGCTGATCTCCACGGGACAGGACGCCAACAAGCGGCCGCGCAAGATCGAAGGCGGGCCGATGCAGGAGGCCGTCGCCTGGCTCGAAGGCTATAGGAAGTTCTGGGAGCGCCGGTACGAGGCTCTCGATGCACTGCTCGGCCAGATGGAGGCCAGTCGGCCGAAATCAAGGCGCAAGCGCCGCCAGGTCTGATCCCCGGAACGCAACCCCGAAGGAAGGAAGCCGCCATGACAACCAGGGAAAAATTCACAGCCCAGGTCACGCTGCCGAGCGACACGGAAGTCCGCGTCACGCGCAGCTTCCACGCCCCGCGCATGCTGGTCTGGCAAGCCCACACGGTGCCCGAGCTGATGCAGCGGTGGCTCGGCCATACCGGCTGGTCGATGCCGGTGTGCGAGATGGATGTCCGCGTCGGCGGCAAATATCGCTGGCGCTGGTGCTCGGACGAGAATGGCCAGGCGTTCGGCTTCTTCGGCACGTTCACTGAAGTCAGCGAGCCGGCAACGCTCTCGTATGACCAATACTACGATCCCGGCAACTTCGACAGCGCGATGCCGTTGGACAATCCGACGATGATCCGCTCCACCTACACCGAGAAGCACGGGATCACCACGCTCGTCACGCTGATGGACTTCGGCTCGAAGGAAGCACGCGATGCGGCCATCTCGACCGGCATGACAGACGGCATGGAGGTGAGTTATGGGCGGCTCGATGCGCTCTTCGCCAGCGAACAGGGAAAGTAGGCTGCCGAACACGCTCGAGATCACTCTGCGCTCGCGACCGCGATGGCGCGTTGAGGAGAGCTCCCTTACTCGATCTGCGATGGTGATGGAGAGTCGGCGACGTCGACATCGATGGTGTTCGTGAAACCGCCCCACGTCTCGCTGACGTCGAACACGCCCTGCCACACGTTGGCGTACTCGAGGCCCACGTCCATCGGCTTGTTCGTGATCGCGAACCCGCGCGAGCTGGCAATCCAGAAGTGTGGTGCGTCGTGTCGTCCGGCCGCCGCGAGCGCAGGCGAAACGTTCGACACGTATTCGACATCGAGGAAGATCGCGCTGCCGCTCGGCACGCCTTCGCCGGCCGTCTTCGCTACCGCGTCGGCCGCCTCACTCGTGCCCTGAGCGCCGGTGAGGAGAGATGCGGAGCAGGTGACGGTGATGGATGCCGCGGACGCTGCGAGCGTTGCGGACCCCCAGGTGCGATTGAAATCCGGACGCGCCACCGAGCGGCGTGCACGACGCATCGAGCTCGGGATCATCGACCAGTCCTGCTGGCCGACATACAGCACCGCCGTTCCCCAACCCATCGCCTTCACCGCGTCGTAGGTGCCCATCCAGGTGGAGTCGCGATGGCAGGGCGCGTAGAGATAGTAGCCGACCCAGTGGTACGGCGAGGCAGGGAATCTCCACGCCGCGAGCGCAGCGTCGCCGGGATAGTGACCGATGTCGAAGCCGGGGTAGCCTGCATAGGCCGGAGGAGGTGGCGGCGACGTGGGCGTGCGAGCGTCATTGCACGCCGCCGCGAGCGCGACGCTCAGCACCGCGATACAACGAAGAACGCTGCGTTCTCCGAGGCCTCTCATCGCGTGCGGGCCTCGTAGCGTGACGACAGTCGCGATGTGCAGCAGCATGCCTCGTTCATGCGGCGGCCTGATCACCTCGAGCCACAACTCCGACCGTAGCGCGAACCAGCGCCACCACGCCGACTACGAGCTTGCCGGTGGATCGTTTCTCTTTTCGGACCGGCCATTCGTGATCATGCCCTCGAACTGGCACCGGGGGGTCGCACAACCGAGGAGCTGGTGGTAGACGAAGATGACGAGAAGTCGAGACAGTGGCCAACGCGGTGTCTCACCGAGAAACGATCTGCAGAGTTGTTTACCCCTGATGGGCGCACGTCCTGAGCTACTTCTCCTTGCGCAACGTTCGCTTCTGCTGCCACCACAGGACAACAGCAAGCGTCGTCCCAATGACCAATGCCAGGCAGATCCACTTGAATGCCAACATCCAGCGACCGTGATTGGAAAGGTGTGACAGCGCTGCGAGCGGTGGCCAGTAATCTGACAATTGAGCTGCGGCGCTCGCTGCGATCCCAACCACGAGGGAGCGCCACCAGAGTTGAGGAAACGATCGTCGATTCTCATGTACCCGCAGCGAGAGCTCTGGCATTCGGTATTTCAATCTGTTGGAGTCAGAGTCGAGCCTTCACATGCGCCATTTGCTTTCCTCATTGGACAATTCTGCAGGATTTGGTGACACTCCTGCCAGGGCTATTCTGATGTAGTCAGTTACCGACAGTCGGACGCTTCGGCGGCAGCGGCGGGTCCTGCTGAGCTGCTCTCGGAAAGCTGATCCAGGTGCAATGTCAGTCCTCTGCCGGAGGACTGATGAAGAAATCCCGATTTATCGAAGCCGGGATCGTAGCCATCCTGCAGGAGAATGATCAGGGCGTCAATGCCCGGGAGCGCTTCCGCAGGCCTGGGCCACGGAGACGACCTTCTACGGCTCGAGGCGGAAGTAAGCGGCGTCCATGTGAACGAGGTGAGCGGCCTCAAGGCCTTGGAGAAGGAGAATCGACTCCTCAAACGGCTGCTGGCCACCCAGGCACTCAACTCCAGGTGTTGAAGGACTGCCTGAAAAACAACTCGTGACCGCGCCTGACCGGCGTCGTGCGATCAGGCAAGCGATCACGGCAGCGAACATCTCCGAGCGGACAGCGTGCCGCTTCACCGGCCGAACCCCAGCGGAGTTTGCGAAGGAGCTGTTCATGGCTGATTCTTCAGCCTGTTGCTCACCCGACTGGCATCACAGCTGGAGCGGTGTTGGGGAGCACCTCAACAGGCCAGTCATGCAATTCCATACCGGTGTTGACAAGCGCCTCAGACATACGCCCACGAGAATGGCTCTGATTGCAATTGTTTGCCAAACACGGCGATGAAACGTGCGTCGCTGTTTGGAATTCCGACATGGCTGATGTACCTGTATGGTTGCTCCCTGTTGGCGGCAGCCGCGGTCACGGTTCGAGCCAGTATTCTGCAACACGGGTGGATCGGCATCCTGTCCGTTTGGGAATTCTGGTGGGATGAGCCAGGGCAGATGTCGCGTCTTTACGACGTAGGCGATTGGACGCTTGGATCGATCATCCTGGTGCACCTGGTCCTCTCGGCGGTGCTCGCAGTCCTCGTATTGCGTTGGCGTGGCGTAGCCAAGCGCTCTCGTTTCGAGACCCTACAGAGCGTCCGCTCACGCCCTCAGCAGGACAACGCCAGTGACGGCCATGCCTCGCGCGAGTCCCAGGAGGAGTAGCAGGATGATCTTTCCCCCGTCTGATGGACACCTCAACAAGCCCGATTACGATACCGGTGGAGGTGTCGAATGGCGAGACGACGGGGGAACTCCACGGGGGAGTTCAAGATCGAAGCAGCGCGCCTGGTGGAGAGCGTCTTCTCGACCTTGAAGAGCGAACTGGTAGAGGAGGGCGGCGTGAACGACTCGCGACGAGGCTCGGCTTGCGCTGTCCGGGTGGCGCGCCGGGTGTATGATGGGGCGCCAAGAAGGAAGAGCTGCGCCCCATCACCCAAATCGCGGTAGAGCCAATTTCATATTCCGGTGCTGACAAGCCGGTAGCCGCCGCTGTGGCAGAAATGTGTCCAATGGCTATCGACCTGTAATTCGATAGTATGAAACCAGAACTCTCGCTGAGAAGAACACGACTCCCAGGAAAAAGAGTATGATGCCGACCCCAAGTGGCACGTCGGAGTGAAAGTGGTCGTTCAGCTCACTCCGTCCAGGATCAGACCGTCGTTGACACCGCCCTTGGGAATCGGTAATCGGGAACGGGGAATCGTGGGAATCGTGGGAATGGGGAATGATGGAGCGGGGGAGGCGGCGGTGAAAAAAAGGTGGTGGGGTGCGGTGTGGGGAGGTCTTCCTCCCCGATTCCCCATTCCCGATTGCCGATTCCCACGGGCGGGGCGGCGGAGAAAGGCAGATTGCCAATTCCCACGGGCGAGGTGGTGGGGCGTGGAAGATTCCCAAGGGCGGCAGGGCGGCTCTGGGGGAAGGCCAACTACCAGTAACCGCTTCCCCACCCCAAATTCACACACATGCAGCGCCACGCCCCGTACGAGCCGCCCGAGTTCCTCACGGAACGATCCGTCCAGGATACCGCACGCGATGTGCAGTCGGTGCTCGAGCGTGAGCCCGAGCGCGCCGCCATCATCGATGGCCTCGAGCTCGACACCCTGCTCGACCTGTATCGCGGCCTTGTGCGCAATCGGCTCACCGACATCGCGCTCAAGCGCATGGTGCGCCAGGGCGTGATCTCCAAGGCGTGGCTGGGCACCGGTGAGGAAGCCGCGACGATCGGTCCCGTGCACGCGCTGCGTCGCGGCGACCATCATGACTTCGTTGCACCGATGATCCGTAATGGCGGCGCCTGCCACGAGATGGGCATGCCGGTTGCCGACATCCTGCGCGCCTACATGGGTACCGGCGACAGTCCGTCGCGCGGCCGTGACGGGCATTACGGCGATTTCGCCATTGGCGTGCTGCCGCCGATCAGTCATGTGGGCGACATCGTTCCGGTAGTAAGCGGCCTCGCGCTCTCGCTCAAGCTGCGGGGCAGCGACGGCGTCGTGATGACGTGGATCGGCGATGGCAGCACCAAGGCCGGCGTGACGCACGAGGGATTCAATTTTGCCGCCGTGCAGCGGGTGCCGGCCATCTTCATCATCCAGAACAACCAGGTGGCGCTCGGCACGCGGCTCGATCAGCATCACCTGACCGCGGGGCAGGGCAACTTCAGGGACTGGCCCAGAGCGTACGGCATGTGGGGCGGTGTGTTCGATGGCAACAACGTGCTGGATGCGTACGCGCTCGCGACGCTCGCGGTGCGCCGCTGTCGCCGCGGCGAGGGGCCGGCGCTGCTCGTGGCCGAGACCTTCCGCATGGGTGGCCACGCGACGCACGACGAAGCGGAGGCGCGCCGCACCTTTCCCGCGGCGCTCTTCGAGGAATGGGGCCGCCGCGAGCCCATCGCGCTGTTCGAGGCGTATCTCACGACCAGGGATGTTCCGCGCGACACGCTCGCCGCGATCGAGCGTGATGTCGAACAGGAAGTGGAGCGCGCGGAACAGCAGGCGCTCGACAGTCGCGAGCATCGCATGCCCGATGGCGCGCAGGCGCTGCGTGATGTGTATGCGGTCGCCCCTGCACCCCGTGAGAATGGCGCATGACGCGGACGACGCTTGCGGGCTTCTCCATCGCACTCATGTGCGCGGCCGGCTGCTCCGCGCAGGATCGCGGTTCGCAGCCCACCACGCCGGGTCCCACGACCACGCTCGCCAGCCGGCTGACCGTGCCCTCCGGATTCACGGTTCGCGACTTCGCGCAGCATCTGAGCGGCGTGCGGTTCATGGCGCTCGGTCCGGATGGCGCCGTGTACGCCAGCATTCCAGGTGCCAACACGGTCATGCGTCTCACGGACGTTGACGGCGACGGCGTGGCGGACAGCAGCGTGGTGGCCGTGTCAGGACTGAACCGGCCGCAGGGGCTCGCCTTCCACAAGGGCTATCTCTACATCGCGAATACCGACGGTGTCGTGCGGGTGCGGCTGGGCGCCGATGGACGCGCGGCGGGCGAGCCGGAGTCACTGAATCGCTATTCGGGTGGCGGTACGCACTGGACACGCAGCATCGCATTCGGGGCGGACGGGGCGATGTACGTCTCCGTGGGTTCGTCGTGCAATTTGTGCGTCGAGAAGGACTCCACGCGAGCGGCGGTCCTGCGCTATGACGAGGACGGCCGCAATGGCCACGTCTTCGCGCGCGGATTGCGCAACGCGGTAGGCATCGCCATGAACCCCGCCACCGGGCAGATCTGGGTCTCGCAGAACGAGCGAGACAATATCGCGCCGGACCATGAGAATCTGCCGCCCGAGGAGATCAACATCCTGCACTTTGGTGGCGACTACGGCTGGCCGTACTGCTATTCGCTGCACGGGGCCGCGGTGCCGAACCCCGAGTACCACGACGCGGCGCGCTGCTCCGGCACCATTCCGGCCGCGCTGGAAATGCAGGCGCATTCGGCACCGCTCGGCATCACGTTCCTCGATGGGGCCACGAGCTTTCCCGAGGACTATCGCGGCGATCTGCTCGTGGCATTCCACGGGTCGTGGAACCGCGACCAGCCCACGGGCGCGAAGGTCGTGCGCGTGCACATCGTGAACGGGCAGCCGGCGTCGGTCGAGGACTTCGTGACCGGATGGCAGCTCGCGAGTGGCGAGCGCTGGGGGCGCCCCGCGGACGCCATGGTCTACCGTGACGGCTCGGTGCTCATCTCCGATGACGCCGCTGGAGCGATCTACCGCGTGTCGCACTAGCGCATGCCGATCGCGCGATTCGCGCCCGCGGCGTTGCGCGCAAGCGTGACGACGCCACTGCTCTTGACGCTGCGCGCGACGTTGATCGCGGCGTTTCTCGTGGCCCCGCCGTCGCTCACCGCGCAGGGCCGTTCGCCCGGGCGCGACGGCGTCGATGTCACCAACTACGCGCTCACGCTCGCTCTGCCGGACACCGGCGCGACAATCAGCGGGCGCGCGGTGTTGACCATCGCGCGGCCGTCGCATGCGGACAACCTGCGTCTGGATCTCATCGCGCTGCACGTGGACAGCGTGCTCGTGAACGATCGCGCCACGTCATTCGTGCGGGACGACACGTCGATCCGTATTCCCCTGCCGGCTGGTGGCAACGACACCCTCGTGGTGGCCGTGCGGTACGCCGGCGCACCGTCGGATGGCCTCATCATTCGTACGGACTCCACCGGGCGGTGGACCGCCTTCGGTGACAACTGGCCGCAGCGGGCGCGCTACTGGATTCCGAGCATTGACGAGCCTGGCGACAAGGCGACGGTCACCTGGACCGTGGTGGCGCCGAGCAGCCGGCGCGTGATCGCGAACGGCGAGCTGCTGGAGGAAACGCCGCTCCGCGACAGCGCCGGCCCGGTGGCGATGGCAGGCGGCATGACGGCGATCCCCGCGCGATCGCCGCGCACGCTCACGCGCTGGCGGGAGTCGCGCCCCATTCCGCCCTACCTCATGGTGATCGCCGCCGCGCCGCTCGCCTACTACGATCTGGGACGGTCGGCGTGCGGGCGCAGCGACTTCGGCGGCTGCGTGCGCCAGTCGGTGTACGTGCTCCCCGAGGATCTCCCCTTTCTCCCCGGTCCGTTCGCGCAGGCCGACGACATCGTGAACTGGTTCTCGCGCATCGTCGCGCCGTTTCCGTACGAGAAGCTTGCGCACCTGCAGTCGCTCACGCGGTTTGGCGGCATGGAGAACGCCACGGCCATCTTCTACAACAACGAGTCATTCCGGCGGCGCACGCTGAGCGTCGGGACCGTCGCGCACGAGACCGCGCACCAGTGGTTCGGTGATGCGGTCACCGAGGAGACGTTCGCCGATCTCTGGCTGTCGGAGGGATTCGCGACCTACTGGGCCGAGTTGTGGACGCAGCACACGCAGGGCGACAGCGCGTTTCGCGCGGGGATGGCGGCGATGCGCCGCGAGATCATCGCGTCGCCCGTGACCGCGGCGCGCGCGGTGCGCGACACCGTGGAGACCGACTACCTCAAGCTGCTCAACTCGAACAGCTATCAGAAGGGTGGCTGGGTGCTGCACATGTTGCGCTCCGAGCTGGGTGATTCGGCGTTCTTTCGCGGCGTGCGCGCGTACTACCTGGCGCACAGGAACGGGAACGCGCGCACGGACGATCTGCGCGTCGCGCTCGAGCGTGCGAGCGGGAACTCGCTCGGGTGGTTCTTCGACGAGTGGGTGAGGCGCCCGGGGTACGCCGAGCTGACGACGAGCTGGCGTTACGACCGGGCGACCCATCGAGTCATTGTGGAGATCGATCAGGGCTCCCGCTTTCCGCCCTATCGGTTTCCGCTCACCGTCGAGGTGCGCAACGCCGCCGGGCATTCCAGTCGTGCCACCATCGCGGTGCGCGCGGAGCGCTCGCAGCACATCACGCTTCCGCTCCGACTCAATGCCGCTCCCGCGTCACTCGTGTTCGATCCGGACATCACCGTACTCGCCAGCTTCGCGGAACGCTGACCGAGCGGCCCGTGGCATGGTGCGCGCCCTATGCAGCGTGGCGTGCGTCGTCATGACGGTCGTGCTGCTGTGTGCGTCCCGTGCACCGCTGCACGCGCAGGCGTCCGCACAGGCGTCCGCGCAAGCTGCCACACAGGCGAACGTTCCCGTGCTCGTGCTGCGCGCGGACCGATTGCTGAATGCCGGCCGCGTCTTTGCGGCCGAGTCGCTCTACTACGACGCCGTGCAACAGGATCCGCGGAATCCCGCCACACGGCTGGCGCTGGGCCGCTACCTGGCGGAACGCGGCGCGCTGCGTGTCGGCGCCGTGCTCATGGAAGAGGCTCGCTACTTTGGCGGCGATGCCGCGCGCATCGCGCGCGACCTCGCACCGGTGTACGAGGGACTCGACGACTGGGCATCACTCGCGGTGTTGCCGGCGAGCCCGCTGTCGGCCGCCGAACGCAAGCGCGCCGAATGGCTGCGCGACCACCCGTCATCGGTGGACGGCCCTGATACGGCCGTCGTCGCCTACCGCGTGACCGACACGGACCTGCTCGGTCAGGTCGAGCTGCGGATCGGGACGCGCCGCGTGCTCGCGACGATCGATGGCCGCGCCCGAGGTCTCGTGCTCGACACGTCGTTCGCGCACGATCGCGCGCTTCGCCTCTTCGCCGCGTCCGACGGAGAGCGCATCGCGCGCGCGCCCGCAGCCGTGGCGCTGATCGTGCGCCTGGGTGCCTTCACGCTGCACGACCTGCCGGTGACGCTGGCTGCGCAACGTACGCCCGAGCGCGCCACCATTGGACTCGACCTCCTCGCGCGTCTCGCCCCCACGTTCAACCCGCTGGCCGGCCGGATGCTCCTGCGCAAGTCCGGCCGCCTCGACGCCGCGCACGGCTTCCCCATTCCCACGCTCATGACGAACGACGGCGTGTTCGTCGTGAAGACGCAGACCGTGTTCCCGCTGCGCCATCCGGATGTGCAGCAGTATCTGCGACGGGTAGAGTGGACGCTGGACGGACGGCGGGGAGAGATCGTGGTCGCGACGCGCTAGCGGGGCAGCGCGCTCCGCTTCGCGTCGCTGCGCTGCGGGGAAGCGGTCGCCGAAGGCGACCTGCGGGAAGCGCCAGCCTTGCGGCTGGCTGCGGGAAGCGGGCGGCTCCCTGTCGGGAGCGCCCTGCGGGAAGCGCCGCGCGAAGCGCGGCTGCGACACGCCCTACGCCCGCTCTATCGATTCCCCATTCCCGATTGCCCATTCCCGCGCAGGCTGCGGGCCTCCGGCCCGCCAGCCGCTTCCCGCAGGGCGCTCCCGAAGGGAGTCGCCCGCTTCCCGCAGCCCCATGGCCGCAGGCCAGCGGGGCGCTTCCCGCAGGCGCGCGGAGCGCGCCGCTTCCCGCACCGCCGGTGGCGCGCCACCGGCGGTGTCGATCTCCCCCTCCCTCATTCGACGTACACATAGAAGCAGAATCCACACTGTACCCGTAGGGAGGCCGATCAATGCGATTCATGGTGATGGTCAGGGCCAACGCCGATAGCGAGGCGGGCAAGCTGCCCAGCAAGGAGCTGCTGGCGGCCATGGGCAAGTACAACGATGAGCTCGTGAAGGCCGGCGTGCTGCTCGCGATGGAAGGACTGCAGACGAGCGCCAACGGTGCGCGCGTGCGATTCTCGGGCTCGAAGCGCACGGTGATCGATGGCCCATTCGCCGAAACCAAGGAGCTGATTGCGGGCTTCTGGCTCATCCAGGTCAAATCGAAGGAGGAGGCGATCGAATGGGTCAAGCGCTGCCCCAACCCGTTCGAGAGTGACTCCGACATCGAGATTCGCCAGGTCTTCGAGGCAGAAGACTTGGGGAGCGAGTTCACGCCCGAGCTCCGCGAGCAGGAGGAGCGCCAGCGCGCGGCGATCGCCTCGCGGCAGCAGCAGTAATCCCGGACAACGCCGAAACAGGAGACAGACGCATGCGAGTCATGACACTCTACAAGCCGGGCCGTGAGAGCGATGTGCCGCCCACGCAGGAAGAAATGGCGGCGATGGGACAGTTCATAGAAGATCTGGCGAAGGCCGGCGTGCTGATTGCCACCGACGGACTGCAATCCAGTGCCAGGGGTGCCCGTGTCCGGATTTCGAACGGGAAGTTCACGCTCACGGACGGGCCCTTCACTGAGAGCAAGGAGCTGATCGCGGGCTATGCGATCCTCAATGTGAAATCCATGGAGGAAGCCATTGCGTTGACCAAGCGATTCCTGGCGTTGACGGGAGAAGGGGAAAGTGAAATCCGGCTCATGCACGACGAGCCGGCGTATGATGCCCGCTCGGCGCACGCACGGCACGCGGAAGTCTCGCGCGGCGCGAGCGCGTGACGACCTGACTGCTCGCGGGGACTTGCACGCGGCGGCGCGGCTGGTGTGATTGGATGCCGTGACGGCATCCGACACCCACCGTGCCATCGACGCAGTCTGGCG
>Ga0207661_10001440_pt1 | contig 16041 bp, 18 predicted proteins | sample KBSC713LmetaG_FD_184337 | JGI IMG/M metagenome (GOLD analysis project Ga0207661, IMG submission 184337) | Corn rhizosphere microbial communities from Kellogg Biological Station, Michigan, USA - KBS C7.1-3L metaG (SPAdes) (version 2) | ecosystem: Host-associated > Plants > Roots > Rhizosphere ...
CCATGTCGTAGCATGGAATTTGCGGCCTTGGCGAGGCGCGGAACCCACATGGCAGGTGGCCGGTTTCGATTTTTCGGGGTCGGCCATTGGCCTGGTGGCAACAAGATCGTCGGAGTACGGCGGCTCTTGCCCGTCGACAGCCATATCATTAAGTATCATAAAATGATATTGCAGGGGAGCCCGCCATGGCGACGAGCTACAGCATCGGCAAGCACTTTGAAGAATTCATCGAGGGGTTGATCGAAAGCGGCCGCTATTCGACCGCGAGCGAGGTTCTGCGCGACGGCTTGCGGCTAATCGAGGAGCGCGAAGAACGCCGCAGGGCCAAGCTCGACGCGCTGCGCGCCGAAATACAGAAGGGATTTGACAGCGGGCCGGCCGAGGAAGTCGATGTTGCCGAGATGATCAAGTCGATCAAAGCACGGGGACGGCAACGATTGGTTGCGCAAAAACGTGGCGAATAAATTTCGTAAGCGCGAGCAGGTCGATCGCGACCTCGATGCGATTTGGAATTTTATCGCAGCCGATAATGTTGGTGCCGCCGACAAGCTAATCGGGCGTGTCGGCGAAATCTTCGAGATGCTAACGCAAAACCCTCTAGCGGGACGCGAACGCACGGACTTGCGACGCGGCATGCATAGCTTCTCAGTTCGGAGTTACGTGATCTTCTACCTTCCGCTTCTCGCGTCATGCATGGTCAACAGGACATTGACGCCGACGATCTGGACTCGTGATCAGCTCGGATCGACCTGACGCGGGCCGCCCACCACCAGGTCGTCGCGGTGGATCATCTCGGCCCGGCCGCTGACGCCCAGGATCGCCATCGCATCGGGGGAGGAGCGGCCCTTGATCTTCTCGGCATCCTCGGCGTCGTAGGCGACGAGGCCGCGGCCGATTTCATGGGTGTCGGGGCCGCGCACCACGACGGCGTCGCCGCGGGTGAACTGACCGTCAACGCGGATTACACCGGCCGGCAGCAGGCTCTTGCCGGACCGCAGCGCGGCAACAGCGCCGGCGTCGATGGTCAGCGTGCCCTTCGGCTCCAGCGAGCCCGCGATCCAGCGCTTCCGCGCCGTGACGGGGTTGGCGGGCGTCAGAAACCAGGTGCAGCGGCCGCCCTCGGCGATGGCTCTCAAGGGATGCTCGATCTTGCCGGAGGCGATCAGCATATGCGTGCCGCCGGTGGTTGCGATCTTCGCCGCCTCGATCTTGGTGCGCATGCCGCCGCGCGATAATTCGGAGCCCGCATCGCCAGCCATGGCCTCGATCTCGGCAGTGATGCTGTCGACCATCGGGATGAGCTTTGCGTTCGGATTCTGCGACGGCGGCGCATCGTAGAGCCCGTCGATGTCGGAGAGCAGGATCAACAGATCGGCGCTCGCCATGGTGGCGACGCGCGCGGCGAGGCGGTCATTGTCGCCATAGCGGATCTCGTTGGTTGCGACCGTGTCGTTCTCGTTGATCACGGGCACCGCGCGCCATTTCAGCAGTTTCGCGATGGTCGAGCGCGCATTGAGATAGCGCCGCCGTTCCTCGGTGTCCTGCAAGGTCACCAGGATCTGGCCCGCGCGGATTCCGTGTGCGTCCAGAACTTCCGACCAGATGCGCGCCAGCGCGATCTGACCCACGGCCGCAGCGCCCTGGCTCTCCTCGAGCTTCAAGGCGCCGCGGGGCAATTTCAGCTTGGCTCGTCCGAGCGCGATCGAACCCGACGACACGATCAGTACGGCGCGACCCTCGCCGTGCAGTTTGGCGATATCGGCCGCCAGCGCCGACAGCCAGGACGCGCGCACCTCGCCCGCCTCCCGATCGATCAGGAGCGACGAGCCGACCTTGACGACGATGCGCCGGAATTTCTTGAGCTGCGGACGGGCCATAAGGGTTTTGAAGGAGGCGTTTATCCAAGCAATACGCGTCGCGTCCGGACTTTGGAAGTGGCCGGCTAGCGCAAAAACCGATGAGAGTTAAGCCCGTCACGAACCGCTGGCCGCAAGAGCCCACCTATGATTGTTGGACTTTAGAGCCATTTCACGGGTCCGAGAGCTCTGCTGTAATAGGTCAAAATCAACTCAGGGCGAGGGCAGGGGAATGCACCGTCGAGATTTCGTGGCCGGCGCGCTGACGCTGCCGGTGCTGGCAAGAGCGGGCCTTGCGCGGGCCGAATCCGGTCCGCTGACCAGGATCATCTTCCCCTTCGCGGCCGGCGGTGGAGGCGATGGGCTGTGCCGCCAGATTGCGCAATATCTTCCGGCCGTTCTCGACCGCAGCTTCATTGTCGAGAATCGTACCGGCGGTGACGGACTGATCGGGATCAGGGCCGTGAAGGGCGCGAGCCCCGACGGCGCCACGATCCTGGTGACGACCGGCCCCACCATGTACCTGCTGCCGATGGTCGAGACCGAGCCGAGCTTCGACACGGCGAAAGACTTCGTTCCGGTGTCGCAACTCGCGCGCTTCGAGTTCGCGATCGTGACGAGCCCGTCGATCGACGTGAAGGATTTTGCACAATTGGTGGCGTGGCTCAGGGCCAACCCTGCCAAAGCTTCCTACGGTGTGCCGAGCAACGGCACCATTCCGCATTTCACCGGCTGGCAGCTCGAGCAGGTGCTCAAGCTGTCGATGACGCGCGTGCCCTACCGTGGGTCCGCGCCGATCGTGAATGATCTGATCGGTGGGCATCTACCGTTCGGCATCACGACGCTGGCGGACGCCATCACGCAGCATCGCGCGGGCACCGTGCGGATCGTCACGGTCAACAGCGCGGCGCGCTCGTCCTTCGCAAGCGATGTGCCGACGCTGAAGGAAAGTGGCGTCGATCTCGTGGCCGACGGCTGGTACGGCATGTGGCTGCCGGCCGGCAGCTCGCCTGAGTTTGCGAAGAAGCTCAGCGCCGCGGTAGCCGAGGTGCTGGCCAAGCCTGACGTGAAAGAGAAGCTGCTCGCCGTCACGCTGATCCCGGTCCGCTCGACACCGGAGGAATTGACGAAAGTGCTCGCCGCCGATACCGCGTTCTGGCAGCCGATCGTGAAGGCGACCGGCTACAAGATCACCAATTAGCGGCCTTGTCCTGAACTGCGTCCTCGCCGATGATGGCGCTACCAAGAAGCCGAAAAGAACAAGGGAGAGCGCCGCGATGCGCGTATTGCATTTAATCTTCGCAACCATGTTGCTGCTTGCCGGCACTGCGCCATCGTGGGCGGAGGGATATCCGGCCCGGCCGGTACGTGTGGTCGTTGGCTTTCCGGCCGGAGGTCCCACCGACGTCATCGCGCGGCTCGTGGCGCAAAAGCTTTCCGACAGCCTCGGCCAGCAGTTCTATGTCGAGAACGTTCCGGGCGCGGGCGGCAACATCGCTTGCGGCCAGGTCGCGCGCGCGACTCCGGACGGCTACACCATCATGGTGATCAGCACGGGCTTCATGGTCAATCCCAGCCTCTACGCCAAGGTGCCGTACGATCCTATCAAGGACTTCGCTGCCGTGACATTGGTCGCGGCTTCGCCCAACGTCGTGGTGGTCAACCCGCAGGTTCCCGCCAAGACGCTGCCCGAACTCGTGCAGCTGATCCGCGACAATCCCGGTAAGTACAGCTATGCCGGCCCCGGCGTCGGGTCGACGCCGCACCTCGGCGGCGAGTTGTTTCGCCTGACCTACAAGCTTGACCTCGTGCACGTCCCCTTCACCGGAGCTGCGCCTGCCGTGGAGGCCACCATCGGCGGCCACACGCCCATCGCGTTCACCGCCTTGCCGTCGTCGATGTCGGCGATCCAGGCCGGCCAGGTGCGCGCGATCGGCATTGCGGCGACGGAGCGCTCGGCGCAGATCCCCGATGTGCCGACCTTCGCCGAGGAGGGGGTGAAGGATCAGGAGGCCGATACGCTGACCGGCCTCGTCGTGCCGGCGGCGACGCCGAAGGAGATCGTCGCGCTGCTCGCGCGCGAGATTGCCAAGGGCGTAGCCCAGCCCGACGTCAGGGAGCGGCTTGCTCAGCTGGGGTTCAGGCCGGTCGCCAATACGCCTGACGAGTTCGCCGCGCGCATCAAGCTCGAGATCGACAAGTGGGGCAAGGTGGTGCGCGACGCTAATCTAAAGATCGAGTGATTTGATATTTGCGCATGATCTTATCGGAAAACCGCTTCACACTTTTCCGGATCATGCGCCGTCACATCGACTTTGCCGCGATCCGTGCGCGGATAGCGGCAAGCTCCGCCTCGTCCCAAATGCCGATCAGGATGCCGCCCTTCACCTGCATCTGGTTGTCGGCATAGCCCGCGATCTTCGCATTCGGCGTGGTGACGTGCATCTTGGGATGCAGCGCCCAGTCGAACAGCGCCGCCTGCAGCCGCGCAACCACATCCGCGCAAGCAGGATCGTCGCCGCGATCCGCGAATTCCAGCGGATCGCTCTGCAAATCGTACAGCATAGGCCGGAAGCCCGAGGCGTGGATGTATTTCCAGCGCCCGTCGAACACCATGAACAGCCGGCATTGCTCGATCGGCTGGTTCAGCTTGAGCCGCACATCCTGCATGGAATAGTCGTATTCGGAGAACACGACCTTGCGCCAGGCCGGGCTTTCGCCACGCAACAGCGGCAGCAGTGAGCGGCCCTCGAGGATATGGTCCGGCGGCGTGCCGCCAAAATAGTCGATGAAGGTCGGCGCGAGGTCGATCGCCTCGACCAGCGCGTCAGAAACCGTGCCGCGCGTCGCATCGGTCTCCGTCGATGGATCGATCACGATCAGCGGGATCTTGGCCGATTGCTCGTGGAACAGATCCTTCTCGCCCATCCAGTGATCGCCGAGATAGTCGCCGTGATCCGAGGTGAACACGATCATCGTCGTCTCAAGCAGGCCGCGCTCCTCCAGGAAGCGCATCAGCACGCCCATCTGATCGTCGATCTGCTTGATCAGGCCCATATAGGTCGGGATCACCTTCTCGCGGGCCTCGTCGCGCGACATGTTGCGGGAGTAGCGCATGTCCATGTAGGCGGCGAACACCGGATGCGCCTCCTGCCGTTCCTTCTCCGAGCGAATGGCGGGCAACACGTCGTTCGGGCCATACATGCTGGCGTAGGGTTCGGGCGCGATATAGGGCCAGTGCGGCTTGATATAGGAGAGATGCAGGCACCATGGCCGGCCGTCGCTTTCGGCCTCGGTGATGAAATCCATCGCTCGCCGCGTCATGTACGGCGTCTCGGATAATTCCTCGGGAAGGCGCGCGGCCTTGTCAGCATGCACCAGGAGCCAGCCGTTCTGCAATTCGCCGTCCTTGGCCGCGCCGGAATTGGCCCAGTGCTCCCATGGGTTGGGCGCGTCAAACCCCTTCTCGCGCAGATATGAATCATAGCGCGGGCGCGGCCGCCCCGTCGGATGCAGGCCGTCGTCGCGCTCATAGGGCTCGAAGCCGCATTCACTGACATGCACGCCGATGATCGAATCCGGCGCAATCCCGAGCGCCTTCAGCCCTTCGAGATCCGGCGCCATGTGGGTCTTGCCGACCAGCACATTGCGCACGCCGATCTTCTTGAGATGATCGCCGAGCGTCGGCTCGCCGACGCGCAGCGGCCAGCCATTCCAGTGCGAGCCATGCGAGCGCATGTAGCGGCCGGTGTAGAAGCTCATCCGCGAGGGCCCGCAGATCGGCGATTGCACATAGGCGTTGGAGAAGCGCACGCCGCGCTTGGCCATCGCATCGATATTCGGGGTTTTCAGCGTAGGATGGCCGGTGAAGCCGAGATAGTCATAGCGAAGCTGGTCGCACATGATCCAGAGGACGTTCTTCGCGCGCGCCATGGTGATGCCGGCCAGTCCCTACGCTTCCCAGGGTATCATCTGCGCTGCACGTTTCGTTGCACTCGTGATCTGCTTGTCCCCGATCACCTCAGTCAGCGCCCGCAGCGCTTCCTTCACGCCCTGGCCGGTCGCAGCCGAAAGCAGCAGCGGCGTCTTCTTCGCCGCACGCTTCAGGCGGTCCTTCTGCTTCTTCAATTCATCCGGCGCGACTGCGTCGATCTTGTTCAGTGCGACGATCTCGATCTTCTCCACGAGCTGCCCGCCATACGCTTCGAGCTCGCCGCGCACGGTCTTGTAGGCCTTGCCGGCGTGCTCGCTTGTCGCATCGACCAGGTGCAGTAGCACCCGGCAGCGCTCGACATGGCCGAGGAAGCGGTCGCCGAGGCCCGCGCCTTCATGTGCGCCTTCGATCAGGCCGGGAATGTCCGCCAGCACGAACTCGCGGCCGTCGGCGTTCACGACGCCAAGCTGCGGGTGCAGCGTGGTGAAGGGATAGTCCGCGATCTTCGGCCGTGCCGCGCTGACCTTGGAGAGGAAGGTTGACTTGCCGGCATTGGGCAACCCCACGAGGCCGGCATCGGCGATCAGCTTCAAACGCAGCCAGATCCAGCGCTCCTCGCCGGGCTGGCCGGGATTGGCATTGCGCGGCGCGCGATTGGTGGAGGATTTGAAATGCGCATTGCCGAACCCGCCATTGCCGCCTTCGGCGAGCACGAATTTCTCGCCGAGCGTGGTGAAATCATGGATCAGCGTCTCGCGATCCTCATCGAATACCTGGGTGCCAACAGGCACCTTCAGCACGATAGGCTTGCCATTGGCGCCATGGCGGTCCTTGCCCATGCCATTCTCGCCCTTTTGCGCCTTGAAGTGCTGCTGATAGCGGTAGTCGATCAGCGTGTTCAGCCCGTCAACGACCTCGATGACGACGTCGCCGCCGCGGCCGCCATTGCCGCCCGAGGGCCCGCCGAACTCGATGAACTTCTCGCGGCGGAACGCCACGCAGCCGTTACCGCCGTCGCCGGAGCGGACATAGACCTTGGCTTCGTCGAGGAATTTCATGGATTGTAGGTAAGGCAGGCGCGAGGTCCGGGCAACCCACAACTAGAGGCAAATCGCGCAGGGAAGCCCCGATTTCCGCATTGTCCGTGCCTGTCGAAGGACGCGGTCGCGGTGTGCTATAGCTTGCCCTGGGACATGGGCAGGTCAGGGTACGATGAGGCGACGAGAATTTCTGGGTGCGCTTGCCGGCGCTACACTGGCGTCGCCCCTGGTTGCGCGTGCGCAAGCCTCGCCGGTGATCGGCTTCCTGCATGCCGGCACGGCGGAAGAGAACGAGAAGCGCCTCGCCGCCTTCCGCAAGGGGCTTAGCGCCGGCGGCTTTGTCGAAGGGCAGAACGTCAGGATCGAATATCGCTGGGCGCGCGGCAGGAACGAAGCCCTGGCGGAGATGGCGGCCGATCTGGTGCGGCGGCAACTGGAATTTCGGAATTGATGACGGCCGGGCTCTCGACGGGCGAGAGCCGGCTTATCTTCGCTGGAAGCTCCGATGCTAGCTGTCCTCTGGGACTATGCCACGGAGGAGCGCGCTAGGAAATGGTCCTTCTTCGCACCAGGAATTTCTGCATCCCCTCCAGCACCAGCTCCTTGCGCTGGTTATGCACCGTGCTCTGCAACGTCACCACGCCGGTGGTACGCCCCGGGGTCAGCTCGATGACCTCGAGCGCGGGATAGATGGTATCGTCGGCATAGACAGGTTTGAGGAAACGACTCGACTGCTCGAGGAAGCCGACGAGCGATTCTTCGACCATGAAGGGAAACAGGCCGGCGCCCGGCGCGGTGTGGATCAGCGTCTGGAAACCGTGCGCGAGCAGATGCGGCATGCCGCGGGCACGGCAATATTCGACGTCGTAGTGGATGGGATGGGTATCGCCGCTCGCGGTCTGGAACGCGGCAAAGATCGCCGCAGTTTGCGTCCGGCTCGGCAGCACGAAACGCTCGCCGACGGCAAAATCCTCGAACCAGCGCTGCTCGCGTACCATGCGGTGCGTGGTGGGATCGAATTCGGTCATGGCGTTTCCTGATGCCTGTGGCAATTTGATCCACCGGTATCGCAGAGCAGCCTGCGCGGCAATCGGGCTTGCCTGAGACAGTAGCGTCCGTAAAACAAGCCGGTCATGAGCCTGCTGACCAGGATCTCCACCGATACCGATGAGCGCTCCGCGCGATTGGCCGGCATCGGCTTGATGCTGCTCGGCGTCTTCATGTTCTCGTTCGGCGATGCGCTCGGCAAATATCTGGTTTCGACCTACGCCGTCGGGCAACTATTGTGGCTGCGTGCCTGTGCAGCGCTGCTGGTGCTGTCGCCCGTGATCTGGCGGCAGCGCGAGAAATTCGTCGGGATCGAGCGGCCGTGGCTGCAGGCGATCCGCATCCTGCTTTCGACGCTCGAAGTTGCGGCTTTCTTTCTCGCCGTCGTCTACCTGCCGCTCGCCGATGTCACGACCTATTATCTCGCTTGTCCCATCTTCGTCACCGCGCTCTCGGCGCTGGTGCTCCGCGAGAATGTCGGCTGGCGGCGCTGGGCCGCGATCCTGATCGGGTTTGGCGGTGTGCTGATTGCGCTGCGTCCGTCGGCGCAGACCATCAGCTGGCCGGCGATGATCGCGCTCGGCGGCAGCCTTTCGTTCTCGGTCCTGATGCTGATCACGCGTTCCCTGCGCGCCACGCCCGACATCGTGATGGCGACCACGCAATTCGTCGGCACCTTCGTGCTCGGCGTGCTGATGTCGCCGTTCGGCTGGGTGACGCCGAGCCTGGGTAGCCTCGCGATGTTTGCCGCGGCCGGCTGCATCTCGGTGACTGCGCTGGTTTGCGTCAACCGCTCGCTAAAACTCGCGCCGGCGAGCGTGGTCGTGCCGTATCAGTATTCGATGATCGTCTGGGCGGTGATGTTCGGCATCGCCGTGTTCGGCGACGTGCCGCGGCCCGCGACGATCGTGGGTGCGGCTATCATCATCGGCGCGGGGCTCTATATTTTCCTGCGCGAGCGCAAGCTCGGACGTGAGGAGACGGCGATCAATCCGCCGGCTTGACACATTCGTCATTGCGAGCCAACGGGTCCGCGCGAACGCGCGGCCCGATGACAGGCTCCGCGAAGCAATCCATGTTGGACGCGGGCGGCGCTTTGGATTGCTTCGTCGCTTCGCTCCTAGGAAGAAACAGCTGGTTGGATAGCGTCAGGCGGCCTCCGCGATTGGCTGTAGTTTCAGCGACGACCAGACGCCGCGGGATAAGCGAAAGCAGTCGACGGGGCTCGAGGAGCCCAGCGCCTCGAAACGGTGCAGCTCGACGCCGCTCCACTGGAAGCCGCATTTCTCCAGGATTTTGCGCGACCTCGGGTTGGCCACGCGGGCGCCCGAGAACAGCGTCTCGTGCGAAAATTCCTCGAAGAAATAGTCGATCACGGCGCGCGCGGCCTCGGTGCCAAAACCCTGGCCCCAATGCTCGAAGCCGAGCCAGTAGCCAAGCTCGGGCGCGTCCGGCTCGTGCCAGCTGATGCCGACCATGCCAAGCGGTGAAAAATTCTGCTCGATCAGGAACGCCAGCTCGCTGCCCTGCACGGCGACGTCGCGCACGAACTCGACGGCATGTTCCTGCGAATAGGGATGCGGGAGGCGACGGGTATTTTCCGCAATGCGACGGTCGTTGGCGAGACGCGCAATTGCTTTTACGTCCGCGAGCGTCGGTCTGCGCAAAGTCAGCCGTTCGGTCTCGAGGACGCAAGGACAAGCCTCGCGTAAGATGGGGGTCGGGATATGCTGCAACATGGTCGGCTCCGTGAATATCTAAGCATCAAAATCAAAAAGGAGAGGCCGGTTTCCCGCCTCCCCTTTGGAGCCTTTAAAAACTCCGCCGGTTCATCAGGACCCGGCGGACTCGTATTTTGTCCACCGTCTACTCGGCCGCGGCCTCGGTCATCGGGCGAACCGATACGAAGGTGCGGCCATTGGCTTTGGCATGAAACTCGACACGACCCTCGACCTTGGCGAACAAGGTATGATCGGTGCCCATGCCGACATTAAGGCCGGGATGCCAGGTCGTGCCACGCTGACGCGCAATGATGTTGCCGGGAATCACATGCTCGCCGCCAAAGGTCTTGATGCCAAGGCGCTTGCCCTTGGAATCACGCCCGTTCCGCGATGAACCGCCTGCTTTTTTGTGAGCCATGGCCCGTCTCCAAACTTACCCGTTCTCTTAGGTCAATTCCTTGAAGGAATCATTTCACTTTTTGTCACGCAGTTTTGGTCGCCGCCGCAAACCTGACGGAGACCTTACTTCTTGGCCGCCGGCTTCTTCGCAGGCGCCTTAACCTGCCTTGGCGCGCGGTTTAGCCGCAGCCGCCTAGGCGGCGGGCTTCGCCTCGTCGCCGTCCTCGGCCGGCTTCGCCACCTTCTCCTTCTTCGGCCGGGGGCCGATCGAAGGTTTGGCGTTATCGGCGAGGATCTCGGTGATGCGAAGCACCGTGATCTCGTCGCGATAGCCGCGCTTACGGCGCGAATTCTTGCGGCGGCGCTTCTTGAACGCGATCACCTTCGGCCCGCGCTTGTGCTGCAGCACTTCGGCCGCAACGGAGGCGCCTGCCACGGTGGGCGCTCCCAGCACCGGTGTGTCACCGCCGAGCACCAGCACCTCACCAAGCTGCACGATCGTACCGACGTCGCCGGCGATCTTGCCAATCTCGAGCACATCATCCGGGACGACGCGGTATTGCCGGCCGCCGGTCTTGATGACTGCGAACATCGTTTAGTTCCTTCGTGTTCGATCCCGGCCTCGAACCGAAGTCCGGGCCGGCTTTTTGTTCAGTCGTTATGGGTACTTTTCGCGCGATCCTTTCCCGAGTTCGGCAGCGGACCAAGCGCAAAAAACAAGCGGCGCGAGAAATCCCGCGCCGGAATGAGCGGACTTATAGCGGCTAAAGGCCCGGAGTCAAGGCAAAGTGAGCCGAAAACGGCTCGGAAATGAGGGATTTGGCCGATTTTCGCCGCCTCACGCTCCTTTAGCACATCCCGTGAAACCAAGGAGTTCCGGTCTCGTTGTCCCACGAGTACCTCAACGGGCAGGGCAGGCATGGCCGAAGGCCTCATTACCATCACCACTGGCATCGCCAATCATGGCGCCACCCGCCTGCCTGCGGTCGACATCGACAGCTTCAACCTCGAATTGAAGGACGAGGAAGGTTTCCTCGGCGACCGCGCCTCCAAGGGCGCGTTCCGGAAAATCTTCGACCGCTGGCGCAAGCCCTTGCGCAAGACCGGCAAGGATCCTTTCGGCGACTTGCCGTCGGAGGAGATCAGCAAGAAGGCGCTCGACGACATGCTGATCGGCGACGACACCGAGGCCTCCGCCGTGGTTCACAGCGCGATCGAGGAGTTCGCGCAGGAGTTGGCTTATGTCACCCGGCGCTTCCTCAAGACCAAGGCCTGGACGAAGACGGAGCGCATCGTGGTCGGCGGCGGCTTCCGCGACAGCCGACTCGGCGAGCTTGCGATCGCGCGTGCCGAGATCATTCTCAAATCCGAGGACCTCAAGACCGAGCTGGTGCCGATCCGCTTCCATCCCGATGAGGCCGCGCTGATCGGCGCGCTGCATCTGGCGCCGTCGTGGATCTTCGAGGGCCATGACAGCATCCTCGCGGTCGATATCGGTGGCACCAATATCCGCTGCGGCCTGGTCGAGACGCGCTGGAAGAAGGCAGACGATCTGTCGAAAGCGACGGTGTGGAAGTCCGAGCTGTGGCGCCATGCCGACGACGACCCGACGCGCGAAGGCGCGGTGAAGCGGCTGGTGAAGATGCTCGACAATCTCATCGATGCAGCCAACGAGGAAGGCTTCAGGCTCGCTCCCTTCATCGGCATCGCCTGTCCCGGCGTGATCAAGGAAGACGGCGGCATCGAGAGGGGCGCGCAAAATCTTCCAGGAAATTGGGAGAGCAGCAAGTTCAACCTGCCGGTGAGCCTGGTCGAAGCTATCCCCACGATCGGCGATCATGATACCGCGGTGTTGATGCATAACGACGGCGTGGTGCAGGGACTTTCCGAAGTTCCTTTCATGCAGGATGTCCAGCGCTGGGGTGTGCTCACCATCGGCACCGGGCTCGGCAACGCGCGCTTCACCAACCGCCGGAAAGAGAACGGCAAAGGCAACGGCGGCAAAAAAGACAAGAAGTAACCACCCGTCATTGCGAGCGAAGCGAAGCAATCCAGTTTCTTAACGCGGCGACAATCTGGATTGCTTCGTCGCTTCGCTCCCCGCAATGACGATGCTGGGTCACGGTAACCTTTCGCGGTTAGGTTAAAAACGACTTCGCGTTGCTGCATTCCCTGCAATTGCTAGCGTGTCCTTGTCGCTCACTCTGACCGGCGAGACCCCAACTTTCTGGCCAGAATTTCAATGAGACGGCACGGGACCGCCATTGTGTTCTCGCGTATGGCGGTCCCACTTTTTTTTCCGGTAAATCCTGCTTTTTCCGGTAAATTTGGATGGGCGCTCGCCGCTCGCTGACTTCACCTCTCCCTCGCGGGAGAGGTGATTTATTTCTATGTTGCGCTTGCCGCGCTAGCTCCATCCAATCCGCTCAAAGAACGCCGCGATTTCGGCGGCGGCGCGGTCGGGATCCTCGCGATGCGGGAAGTGTCCGACGCCAGAAAACATCGCAAGATCGAGTTTGGAAAATGTCTCGTGCAGGCGATCCGTCCAGGAGAACGGAAACAGTGGATCATGTTCGGCCCAGCGCACGCAGGTCGGAACATTGATCGGCGGCAACTTCGGCGCTTCGCCCTGCATCATTCTGACGCGGCCGGCATGCGCCGCGTGATAATGCGCAAAGCCGCCGGCGAGATTTCCTTTGCTGAGGAAATTGTCGGTGAAGGCTTCGAGTACATCTTCGAACGCATCCTTGCGATACGACCAATCTTTAAGGAAATGCCCGATATAGGTTCGGCAGCTTTCGCGCGTCGCGCCGACCAGAGCGGGCGCCATCTCCATTTGATGGAACGACTGGTACCAGATGTGGTTGAGCCGGTCCGGCGCGCCCATGCGCGGCCCGATGCCGGGGTAGACGAAATCGAAGAAGAACAGCCCCGCGATCCGCTCCACTGCTGCTCTCGCCAGCGGCTGCATGGCCGCGCCGCCGACATCATGGCCGACCACGCCGAATCGCTCCACGCCGAGCGCGTCCATCAGCGCCAGCATGTCCGATGTGTGCTGGTCGGGGCCGTACGCGCCGTCCGGCTTGTCGCTGTCGCCGAACCCGCGCAAGTCAGGCGCGATCAGGGTGTGGCGGCCGGCAAGCCGCGTCATGACCTGCTCCCAGGTCAGCCAGAACTCCGGCCAGCCATGCAGCAACAGCAGCGGCTTGCCCGTTCCCGTCCGCGCCACGTGGAAGGCCGCGCCGTTGGCCTTGAGACGGAGGTGCTCGATCATCGGCGTTCCCTCAATTTAGCTGGCGAAAGGGACAAGGATTTATCATTCCGCACCTTGTCTGGTCACTCATCCTCGCCTAGAACACGGCCCCGACCACCGGGGGAAAGCCCCCGACTTGGCGCCCTGGAGAGGTGGCAGAGTGGTTGAATGCACCGCACTCGAAATGCGGCATAGGTGCAAGCCTATCGGGGGTTCGAATCCCTCCCTCTCCGCCATCGATTTTGGACAGCGCAGAAGTCCTTCAAACAGACTTTTCTCAAACCGCTGGCTTTTTGCGGTGGACCACCACGGTGTAGCGCCGCGCGGCCTCTTTGGTAATCCTCTATTGACCTCGTGCGGCTCGCGTAGCGGCGCACGGCGCTGGCGAAGCCGCCGACATCGCAACCGTCTTTGATCGACGGCCGTGCACCGCAAATGCTCGAACGAGTTGGCTCTCGCCAGAAGCGCGGGCCCAGTCTTGGTCCCAGTCCGGCGACCACACTGCGTGCGGGACCGTTCTTGAATTCGGCGAGGTCCATCGATGTCTTGAGTTGGATTACGTGAGCGACGTGAAGGCGTGATGCCGGCCTTGTCATTGCAACTGGTCACGCGAACGCTTTCGCTTGTGCGAAGCCTTTCGGCTGAAGGAGTCCCCACCTCGGCTTTTTGCCTTTTCGTTGGCGGAAACCGTTGCTTTAAAGAATCCGAAGAGCCCATTAGAAAAAACAGAAGCAATCACTTCCTGACCGAAACCCCATCCACGCCGGCCGTGGGCGCTGCATGGGCGTCAGCTTAGGAGCGGCCTAAGCATCGTGTCATGAAATCGTAATTTCCGCGAACTGACCGATCGGATACAGCCCGTGAGCTGATCTTGTTGGATCCGCAGAATATTCGGCTGGACCAATCAGGTGCAGGAATGTCGATCGAAGTTATCGACACACTCGTTGCACAAGGCCGATGAATGGATCGGCTTCGATGAACTCGCCGCGGCCAGTTCGATGATGAATAGGTTGGTGGATTTGGCGTATCGTCCGAGCGAAGACTGGATGCGGAGCTGACAACACACCAACTTTCGACGTTGACGTGCATAATGCGGACGCACCTTGATGATCAATCCTGCAACCACACAAATCGGGACGGCTGCGGAGTCTCCAAGCGAAAGGTGGTGCGCCATTGCCACGTTCCTTTCGCGAGCAGGTGGGCTTGCCGAGGCGAGGCAGCCCACCTTGAATGAATGCGTTATGCTTCGAAGAAGCTGGCGAGATAGATCACGCCAGCCCCAACGACGGTTATGGCGATGGTAGTGAGCACGCCGTCTCTGGCGATGCGCATTTCAAATCCGCTCTCTCGGCTCCTTCAGCGCACACACCCAGAACCGTCAACGATCGTGTTTGACGGCCCGGCGTTCGGAATTGGATACCCTGACCGACCGAAAGGCCAATCAGAGCCGCGCCGACCGGCGTAAGAACCGAGATGCGGTTCAGCTCAATGTTGGCTTCGTGCGGATACACCAGCACGACATCTCTGACCTTTCCGGTTCTATCATCCTGAAAGATCACTTGCGAGCCCATGCGCACCACGCCGCTCAAGTTGGAATCGTCCGCGACGACGCTTGCGCGCTCCATCTCGCGCGCAAGGAAGTGCGCTACGCGCGGAAAGAGGGTCATGCTGGAACTGGCCAGCGCAGTTAGGCGACGCGCCTCATCCGTCGCGATCACGATCGGCGGCAATATCGGCTCATAGTTCTTCTTGTTAGTCATGGTCATTGTATTCTCCCTTGCGATTCAAGCCGCCGTAGGTCCCGGATTGGGATCATCGTCGACGTTGGCGGGGGTGCTGAATAGCGGCACGACATTGGTATCGGACCCATTCACGCTCTCGATACGGACGACATTCATGCATCCCGCGACGAAGTATGGCATCTTGTCCCCGACCCGGAGACCGAGCAGCGCTGCACCCAGCCCGGACAGGACGGAAATCCAAGCCAGATCGGACGTGCGGTCTTCAGGCCAAACCAGTTTGACTGTCTTTCGGGGAGCGCCCCAATTCGACCAATACGTGACCCATGAGCCTATCGTGACAACCGATTCCGCGTCGCGCGCATCGTCGGGAATGATCTCCGCACGGTTGATTTCGATCAGCAGGAACATTGCGTCCACATCGCCTTGCTGCGCGGCGACGCGCGCCAGTTTCTCAAGTCGAGGATAATCGGATGCGGTAAGCGCGATAGCAGGTAGAGGCAACACGGCACACTCCTTCAGTTTCAAGGCAAAGTGAGGCGGACTTCCGCACCGGGAAGCCACGTCAAGCTGACGATGAGATGGAAAGAAGACTCCGGACGGCGCGCAAGTGCCGCCCGGCTAGCCGCCCGCTTGGAGGCGTCCGGCGCGCAGACAGAACCGCGCAATGCGCGTATCAACGTCAAACGTGTAGATCATAGCAAGGTGAACATAGCCATTGGCAGCCGCCGAAACCATTGCGGCGAAACCGCACACTGGCCGTGCGGACGAGCCGTCGCGTCGGTTCGTGGTCATCACGATGGGGCTGGCGCAGTTGCCGCCGATTGTGGCCTAATGGTCGCTAGCCGCTCAGCACTCTTTCTCCTGAGCTTGGACGCAGATCTCGATTGAGGCCCCGCACCATGAAGATTGGACCACAACCCGAGAAGTGGCTCAGGAAAAAGGTCAAGCAAGGAATGCGTGGCTATCCCCTTGGAACGATCGCATTCTATGGTCCAGACAACCAGCGAGCCACGAAAGTTGCCGTGTCCATCTTCCGAGAAGAGGGCGCG
>Ga0207661_10001449_pt1 | contig 16008 bp, 14 predicted proteins | sample KBSC713LmetaG_FD_184337 | JGI IMG/M metagenome (GOLD analysis project Ga0207661, IMG submission 184337) | Corn rhizosphere microbial communities from Kellogg Biological Station, Michigan, USA - KBS C7.1-3L metaG (SPAdes) (version 2) | ecosystem: Host-associated > Plants > Roots > Rhizosphere ...
CAGCCAGAAATACCACCCCAACTGCGGCTACTTCGGCGTCGTCGCCTCCTTCAACCGCAACGACCCCGGCAACGCCTGGACCGGCAACTACTGGGACCACAACCTGCAGGTGATCAACCGCTGACCGCGGTCGCCGGTTCAGCGGGGCAGGCTCTGCCGCACCGGCGCCGTGGCCACTTCGAGGTTGACCAGCATCGCGGCGGCTGCAGGACCAAGCGCAATCCGTCCTTCGGCAACCTGCGCCAGCCAGTCGGGCCGGACGACGCGCAGCCTCGCGACCGCCTCCAGCGCCGCCGGGTGGTCCCGGTAGTGCTCTCCGACCTTGGCCGCGAGGACCTCACCGCCCACCGGTGGCCGGCCCACCCGCCGCACCCGTTGTCGCACCTTTCCAGTGATCTTGCCGCCCGTCATCGCGGCGAGCGCGGCGGTGTTGCGCAGGCTCGGCTGCGCGTACACGACCGGCGCCGGCCGGCCGTCGAGCGGGAGCGCGGACAGCTGTTCGTCCAGCCGCACCGACAGCCGGGCGAGGAACCGCGAGCCCTGCTTGTCCCGTGGCCGCAACCGCGCGGCCAGCTCGAGGAAGCGGTCGTCGAGCATCGGGTTGACCACCGGCCGGTCCAGACAGGTCGCCGAGGCCAGCACGCCGGCCCACCGGTGCATCCGCTGGTGCAGGTAAAACCTGTCGGTCGCGGTCAGCCAGTCGGGGCCGTATCCGATGAGTATCGTGGTCAGCTCGCGCAGCGTCCGCTCCCTTGCCCAGTCGGCGAACGCCGGGTCGAGCACGTCGGCCGGGACGGCCTCGTTGGGGAACAGCCGCCAGTCGGCGAGCCGCCGCACCCGCCGCGCGGTTACCGGCACCGACCGCGCCGGGCCGAGGTAGTAGAAGCCTCGGGTCACCTCGCCGCCGAGGCCGGAGAGCCGCGGCCGTGGCTCCAGCTTGGCCTCGGCGAACGCGACCGACGCGAACGCCAGCGGGTCGGCCGAACACTCCAGCTTCCGGGCCGCGTCGGTTGCCAGCGCGTGCGCCGCGTCCGGGTCGAGCTCGTCGAGGCCGTCCAAGTCGATCACATCGTGGTCCATGCCGTACCGGCGGGTCAGGTCGCGGGCGATCTCCAGATCGGCGCTGCCCTGCACGGCCAGGGTCATCACCCGTAGACCGCGCCGGCGCGCCGGCGGGATCGCGCCGAGCAGGATCCGGGAGTCCTGGCCGCCGGTCAGCTGCAGCACCGCGTCCGGGTGGTCGTCCAGGAACGCGCCGAGGTAGCCGCGCAGCAGCGTCGCCGCCGCGCTCACAGTCTCGTCGAGGCCGAGCCACGGGCCGTCCTCGGACCCGGCCGCGCCGGTCGCGGTCAGCTGACCCGCGTCGAGGGAGACCGCCGAGCCCGCCGGTGCCACCGACACGTCTGCGAACGGGCTGCGGTTGCCGAGCTGCCAGCCCAGCATGCTCTGCGCGGCCATCGCCACTCTGTCCACACCAGACGGATCGAGAGCGGCCAGCGCACGGGCAGATGTGGACAACGCGGACCAGCCGTCCGCAGTTCGCGCGTACAGGTGGCGGAAACCCAGCCGATCCACAGCGGCGACGATCTCCCCAGAGCGCTCGTTCCAGCCGACCACCGCGAACGGCGGCAGCGCCTGGTGCCGGCGGCCGGTGTCGGCGAGCAGCTCGCCCGCACCGGCCGGAGTCAAATCATCCTCATGCCGGCGCGGCCCGCGGGCGAGCACCGCGGTGCGCTGCACCCCGCCGAGGTTGGCGGCTTCGACGCCGACCAGCACGAGCGTCAGGCCGCCGACCGTAACCCGCCTCGCGACGGGACCGCCTAGCGCCTCGGCCGCCGCATCCAGTCCCGGCGGCGCACTCTGGCCCTCGCGTGTGGACAGAGCAAGGAAACCGGCGGGCGACGACGTCACCCGCCGATTTTCCCCTAATAGTGGTACGTCCCGTGGCCGTACGGCTCAGTTCACCGGTTGCAGGTTGTGGTCCCAGTAGTTGCCGGTCCAGGCGTTGCCGGGGTCGTTGCGGTTGAAGGAGGCGACGACGCCGAAGTAGCCGCAGTTGGGGTGGTATTTCTGGCTGAACCGGTTGTTGATGAAGCGGATGTTGGCGGTGGCGCCCTTGGTGCCGGTGCCGCCGTAGACGCAGTAGCCGCCGCCGGCGAGCAGGTTGTTCTGGACCAGGTTGTTCTGCTGGGTGCCGAAGTCCTGGTAGAAGGCGACCGCGGCGGTCTGGTCGTACTGGTTGAAGATCGTGTTGTGGGTGATCGTCATCCCACCGCCGCCGTTGGAGGCGACCCCCACGTCGTGGGACAGACCCGGGATCTGTGCCATGTCGTGGATGTAGGAGTCCTGGACCAGCCCGCCACCGGAGGAGATCCCGGCTGAGCAGCCGTGGATGTTCGCCCGGCGGATGGTCGGCTTGCTGTCCCCGATGTTCAGCAGGCAGGCGATGTCCTGCGGGCTGCCGGCTGGGGTCTGCAGTTCGCTGTCCTCGATGGTCAGGTCGTCCGCGCCGTCGCGGACGACCACGACCCAGTCCCCGCCGCCGGTGACCCGGGTGTTGCGGATGGTCACGTTCGGCGCGGTCACGTTGATCTCACCGGTGATGTCCAGCCCGTCGATCACCTGACCTGCCTTGTCCGCCGTCACCGACCGCGACGCCTTCAACGCCACCCCAGCCGGTATCCCCGTGTTCGACCCATCCGGATACCCACACGACGACGGCGACCCGGCACAATCCGCCGGCCCCGACACCGCTGGCGACCGGGGCGAGGACGTCGTCGAACCAGACACCGACGGCGTGGACGACGTGGCGGAGGAAGGCATGACACGGTCGAGAGTCGGTGGCGCCGGCTGGGACGGCGGCGAGATCGCCGTGGCGCCGGCGGAGGGCGTCGGTACCGACGAACCGGTCGCGGCAGCGGCCGGGACGTCCTCGGCCCGGCCGGACCGGCTGACCGCGACCAGGAGGGCAGTGAGCGTCAGCACCGCGACGATCGCGACGGGCCGCCAGCCGGACAACAGGCGTGGGAACTGCCGCGTCATGGGACCAGCCGCAGCAACTGCTCGGCCCGGGCGTCCCAGCTGTGCCGGCGGGCGACCGCGCGCCGGGCGGCGACTAGCTCCGGAGTCCGGTGTTCGCCGAACCTGGCCCGCAGCAGCGCGGCGAACTTGTCCTGGTCGGAGGCGAGGTCGATGTGCTCGGTCGCCAGCCAGCGCGCTGACGGCAGGTCGGTCGACACCACCGGCAGGCCCGCCGCCAGATATTCCAGTGTCTTAAGCGGGAAGCTGGCCCGATTGAACGCCGTGTCCGTGTACGGGGTGAGCCCGACGTCCATCGCCGCCAGGAACTCCGGCAGCCGCTCGACCGGCTGGCGCCCCACCCAACGCACGGTGGACCGGGCCACCAGCGCGTCCAGACGGCGGCGGGTGCCAGCGTCCTGCTCGTACCGGGGGCCGACGAGCAGCAGACTGTGGCCCTCATCCGCGACCGCCTCGAGGAGGCCGAGGTCGAGCCGCTCGTTGAGCTGGCCGACCAGACCGGCCACCGGTCCGGGCAGGTCGACCTCGAACGGCCGCGGCGACGCCGGTGTCGGGAGGTAGGCCTCCGGCCGGCAGCCGTTGGGCATCAGCTCCACCGGCCGGCCGTCCCGGCCTAGCTCCTCGACCAGCGTCTGGGAGACGGCGAGCACGTGGTCCGCTGCCGCGAGGTTCGCGGCCTGGACCCGCTCGGCGTACCTCCGGCTGAAGCCGAGCAGGCCGGCGCCGGCGATGAAGTCATCGGTGGCGTAGTAGATCCGTGTGGTGCCGCGCCAGCCGGGCAGCAGCGGCTCCGGTGAGCTGAGCACGACCGCGCGCGGCCGTTCGCCGGTCTCCCGGAGCACCCGGCGTACCTGCCGGCGTACCAGTAGCCGGGCAACCGAGCGGATGCCAAACCGGGTGACACCCGGTGGGCCGATCGTGTGCAGGCGGGTCACGCCGGGCGCGACCGTACCGAGCCGGTGCGCGACCACTCCGCGGCGGCGCCGGCCGATCCAGGACATCGGCGGGTCGACCCAGAGCACGGGTTCGTGCCGGCCGATCGCCTCGGCCAGATGACGGTCGGTGCCGGCCACCGCGTCCCAGCGTGCCCCGGCCAAGTAGACGATCATGCCCGACCGGCGGCGTCGAGCACCCGGGCGTACAGCCGCTCGACTTGGTCGACCTTGCCCGGCCACAGCCCGACCTCGGCGACGCGGCGGCGGGCGCCCTCACCCAGCCGGCGGCGCAGCTCCGGATCTTTGACCAGCTCGGCGATCGCGCTCGCCACGTCGGTGCCGAGCTGGTCGGGAGAGACGGCAGGCACCCGGATCCCGCAGCTGTCGTCTACCGCGGCACCGGGACCGCCACGGTCGCATACCACCAGCGGCAGGCCGTAGCCCATCGCCTCGAACGCGACGTTCCCGCCCGGCTCCCGGTAGCTGGGGAAGACGAACACGTCGGCGCGCCGGTAGAAGTCGTCGACCGCCTCGCGTGGCAGCCGGCCGTGGAAGCGGACCCGCTCCCCCGCACCGAGGTCCGCGGCGAGCCGCTGGCAGGCCCCTCGATCCGGGCCGTCGCCGACGACGTCGAGCAACACCGGAAGCCCGGCCAGCTGGCCGACCGCGCGGATCGCCTCCCGAGCGCCCTTGGTCCGCACCAGGCGCCCCACGAACAGCAGCCGCACCTCGGCATCGGTCGTCGCCGGCCGCTGCACCGCGTCGGGCAGGCGCGGCAGGGCCGTCTCGCTCAGGGTGGCGAAATCCCGAATGGCCAGCCCGCGCAGGTGCTCGGACACGTACGGCGCGATACCGAGCACGCAGGCCGCGTCCTCGTACGTCCGGCGCAGTTGCGGGAACCGGCGCAGCAACGCCTCGTCCAGCGCACGCAGGCGGACGTACCAGGGATCGGTGTCCTCGTCGGCGGCGAATCCCGGCGGTGAGTCGAGGCTGCCGCCGACCGGCCCGATCAGGTACGGGATGCCGAGTCCGACCAGCGGGGAGGGATAGCGCATCGCCACCGGCACCGGCTGGTGCGCCAGCTCGAACCGCTCGCCGCGGGCGAGCGCGGTACGGATCCAGCGACGGGCGCGGACGAAGAACGGAATGTAGCCCGGCTTGAGCATGCTGTTCAGGCGCTCGGCCCGGCCCAGGAGGGGCGGCTCGGCCCACTCCACGACCCGCACGCCGGGCAGCTGTGTGGACGGCGGGGTCCGGCCGCGCTTGTGGTAGGTCAGCAACGTCACGTCGAAGCGTCCGGCCAGGTGCTGCACCCATTGGTAGGCGACCCAGGCCTCGCCGACGTCCTCCCGGTCGCAGGTCGGCGCCACTACGAGCAGCTTTCGCACCGACTCACCGTATCGGCATTCCCGCGCCAGCACGGCGGAGTCGGGAAAGCTCCGCGAATCGTCCCACAAACCGTCGCACGGACTAACATGCGCAGGTGCGCCCGGACCTGACCGTCGTCATCGTCGCCTACAACAGCGCACAGGTGATCGGTCCGCTGCTCGACTCGATCCCGGCCGCGCTCGGCCCGTTGCGGGCCGACGTGGTGGTGGTCGACAATTCGTCGAAGGACGGTACGGCCGAATTCGTCGAGAAGCACGGCGTGCGGGTCGTCCGGTCGCCGAATGTCGGTTTCGCGGGCGGCATCAACCGCGGCGTGCGGGAGGGGGCCGACAGCGACGCGATCTTGATCCTCAATCCGGACGTGCGACTCGCCGCCGGGTCGGTCCCGCCGCTGCTGGATGCGCTGCGGCTGCCCTCGACTGGTGTCGCCGCGCCGAAGGTGCTCAACGAGGACGGCACCTTGTTCCCGTCGCTGCGCCGGGAACCTTCGCTGGGCCGAGCGATGGGACTCAACTGGACCGGCTCGCCGTTCTTCGCTGAATACGTCAAGGATCCGGCCGACTACGAGCGGCCGGCCGTCGCCGACTGGGCGCTGGGTGCGGTCCTGCTCTTCTCCCGCGCGTGTTTCGACGCGCTGGAGGGCTGGGACGAGTCGTATTTCCTCTACTCGGAGGAAACGGATTTCTGCCTTCGCGCCCGCGATCGCGGCTTGCTCACCCGGTACCAGCCGGATTCAGTCGCGGTGCATCTCGGGGGCGGCTCCGGCCAGAACGAAAGAACACACGCGATGCAGATCCTAAATCGGGTGCGGCTCTACCGGAGACGGCATTCCCCGGCCGCTGCGTGGGCATATTTTGCGCTCACAGTGGCGAGCGAGTCGACCTGGATGGTACGGGCCGGGGCGAGATCCCGGTTCGCCGTCACCACGCTGTTGCGGCCGTCCCGGCGGCCCGCTGAGCTCGGCTGCTCGGACCGTCTGATGCCGTGCTGACGATGCCCGCCCGAGGACGCTTCCGGTGGCGGGCGGCGGGTCGCGGCACCGCGGTGTCGCCGTCCACTTGTAGCCGGTAGGCAGCGCCGGCGATCCCGACCATGAGCATGACCAGGTTGGCGACCTGCGGGAACGACAGTGCGTCGAACAGGGCGAAGCTGGCCGCACCGGCCAGAATCGACGCCGCGATCGCCTGGCCGAGCAGGCGGGTCGGCTCGTCCCGGGTGAGCCTGCGGACCTTGCGGGCGGTAGCGAAGCCGGTGGCGAACAGCGCAAGGACCGCGGCGACACCGACGATCCCGGTCTCGATCGTCGAGAGCAGGTACTGGTTGTCCAGGATCCGGTACTGCGGGAGGAACGTCTGGAAGCCCCGGCCGAACACCGGCGCCCTGGAGATGAACTCCCACGCCAGCGCGTAGCTTCCGGTGCGGGACTGCGCGCTGCTGTCGCCGCCGATTCCGGTGAACAGCCCCAACAGCGTGCCGATGATGCCCGGTACCGCGACGAACGCAGCGCCGAGCAGCACCACGATCGCCAGGTACGCGCGCCGCCGGATCATCCGGCTGAGGGCTGGCAGCATGACGGCCATCACCACGGCGGTGCAGACTATCGCCGACCGGGAGATCGACACCGGCACCGCCATGCCCAGCGGGATCACCGCCCACCATCGGCGCAGCGGTGGCCGGTGCTTGTCCATCAGCGCGTAGTACAGAGCCAGCGGCAGCATCATCGTGATGACGATGCCGTACTCGATCGGGTGCAGGGCTGTGCCGGCCGGCCGGCTGAACCCGTCCCGGTTGAGCACGACGCCGAGATCGGTGTTCTGGCTGAGGCCCGGGATCTGGATGTAGTTGACGAAGGCCTGGTGGGTGAAGAACTGGGCCAGGCCGAGAACTGCGATGCAGCCGCCCGCGATCACCAGCCGGCGCAGCAGCACGTCGAGCCGCGCCCGGGACGGGATGCCGTCGCAGGCCAGCAGCACGATGCCGAGCCAGGACAGCAGCGAGAGAAGGCCGCGGTCGGCGGCCCGCAGCTCCACGTCGTCGATCGGCCGGATAGTCGCCGCGATGTAGCTGATCAGGTTGGTCACCACGAAGGCACCCATCGCCCACCGGATCGGCTGCCGGGTCGACGAGCGGCTGCCCCGGGCCAGCCGGGTCGCCGCCCACCAGAGCAGCGCGGCTACACCGAGCAACTGCGCCGGCGAGCCGGCGCCGCCAAGCGGGGCGAAGATGAGCCGAGACGGGATCGCGAACAGCAGGACAAGGAAGACGGTCAGTGCGGTGACCGCGTCGGCGGACGCCCGGGGGCGTGGCTCCGGGCCGGTCTGCCGGGGAGCCGGCACTGCGGAGGGTCGGCCGGGACGCACGTCAGCCGGACTCGGTCCGGTCGTGCTCGTCCTGCATCTCGCGCAGCGACGCGGCGAGTCGGTCGTAGGCGATCTCGACCGTAGGATCCGGGTCGGAGACGCGGTTGTACTCGATCACTTCGGTGGGATCCGGGTCGCTCGGCGAGGCCCACCACGGCATCCGGGACGGGTCGGTCGTGCGTGGCGCCGCGCTGGGGTCGCTCCGGCTGCCGGCGGGCGTGGCGGCGCCATCGGTGGCCGCGCCGGAGGAACCGTTCGCCTTGCCGCTGCCGTAGCCGTTCTGGCTCTTGCCATTGATCGGCGCACCGTTGGTCGTGCCCTTGTCCGTTCGGATAATGCGGGTCGGCTCGTCGATCCCGAGAACGTCGGGTGCGGGCTCACCGTTCGATGCGGCGTCGACCGGTGTGCCGTTGACCGGTGTGCCGTTGGCGCCGTCGACGGGCGTGCCGTTGACGCCGTTGACGGCGCTGCCGTTGGCCGCGGCGTGTGGAATGTGGGCTTTCGTGCCGTTGAGGGGCGCATGGTACTTGCGCCGGGGGTCCGCGCCGTCGAGGGGCTCGTCGGCGAGGCTTCCGTTGACCAGTCGTGAGTGCACACCCGGGTCGGCCTGGACGTCGCCGCGGACGCCGTCCGCCCAAGCGTTGGCAGAGTCAACCCAGGCGGAATCGTCGTCGTGGTCAGCGCGGCGGCCGACCGGGTCTCGGTCGTAACGCGGGTCGTAGTCGTAGCGCGGTTCGTAGTCCAAGTGATAGTCCCGGTCACGGTCATCCCGGCGATACGCCGCCTCGCGCCGGTCGGCCGGTCGCGGTGGCCGATGGCGCTCCCACGGCTCGTCCACCAACGAGTCAGGCTCGCGGGGATCCGGGCCGCCGGTGACGGCCGGCTCGGCCTCGGGATCCTCGCGGTCCCGCCGACGGGCCAGGAAACCGTCCAGCAACGAGGCGAGCAGCACGGTGCCGGCCAACCCGGCGGCCATGGCCACGATCAACGCCCGGATCAGCGGCTTGCGCACCGGCTGGGCGACGTTGTCGCGGATCAGTTCCCGCGACCGGATGAGCGCGTTCGGTCGGACACCCGAGGTGGTCTGCAGGTTGCTGAGCAGCACGGGCACCTTCTGCGAGACGACCCGCAGCGTCGTCAGCGCCTTCTGCGGCGTGACGTCCTCGACTGTGATGAGCAGGACCGGCCCGCCGGAGGCCACGTCCGGCACAACAGTGTAGGACCCCGTCCCACCGGCCTTGGCGACCTCAGCCTGCACGGAGCGGTCGGTCGCGGCCCGGGAGACGACACCGGACACGGTGTCGAGCCCGCCGAGGGACAGGAACGGGTTGTCCGGCACACCCTCCGCGGTCGACGGCGGCGGAAGCAGAAGGATCCCCGACGTCGCCTGGTACTTGATCGGGACGACGTGGGACGCGGCGAAGCAGAGGGCGAGCGTCGCCAACGCGCCGGCCACCACGACGTACCAACGTCGCAGCAGCAGTCGCCAGTCGGAAAGAAACATCTCCACCCGTCTGCATCGGGGCCACAGGCCGCGAGCTTCCGGAGCCCGATAGAATTCAGCTCCCCCTCGGCGTCAAGCATAAGGTCGATCCCCGCCAACCGAGGCCAATTGGTGAAGTCGCTGCGCGCGGACACCTGTATCGGCAACGCTCGGACCCAGCGGCCGATTGCTGGTTAGGATCAACAAGGTCTGTCGGTTGCCATGGGGGGGTGGACTTGACGCTCGCGCGCGCCGCTCTCGCGATCCGCCGGCGCTGGTGGATCGCGATGCTGGGCACGGTGCTCACGCTGGTCGCGGCGTTCGCCGTGCAGCACGCACCCGGCGTCTACTACCAGCAGGTCAACGTGGTCTTCATGTGGCCGCAACCGCCCCAGAACAAGGAGAACACCTTCCAGTACGGCAGCAACACCCTGATCAAGACCGCAGGAGTAGTGGCGCGGGCCGTGAGCGGCCGCGAGGGTGCGACGACCGTCTCCGAGACGGCGACGCTCGCCGGGCAGGGCATCCGGCACGGCTGGTCGGTACGCCTACCCAACTCCGGCGGCCAGTGGGCGTACGACTTCGAGCAGCCGGTGCTCAGCGTGGAAGCGGTCGGGACCACGCCCGCCGAAGTGATCGCGACGACGAGCAAGGCCGTCACCCGGATCGACGCCGAGCTGAGTTCCCTGCAGCGGGAAGAGAAGGTGCCGGGCTGGTTAATGATCCGGACCCGGCTGAGCCCTCCGACACCCTTGATGCAGTACAGCCAGGGCAGCCGGACGCGCGCGTTGCTGGTGACCCTGATCGTCGGGTCCGCCCTGACCTTGACCGCCGTCCGGCTCGTCGACCGCCGACTGCGACGCCGGTCGGCCACCGGACCGGACCTCACGAACGACCGGCCACTTACGCTGGCATCGACGTGACACCGCTGGCCAGCGTCGTGATCCCGGCGCACAACGAGCAGTCGGTGATTGGCCGGCTGCTCGAGCGGTTGCTGGCGGGAGCGGCGCCCGGCGAGCTCGACGTCGTCGTCGTGCCGAACGGCTGCTCGGACCGGACTGCCGCGGTCGCCGCGTCGTACGGACCGGACGTCAGGGTCGTCGAGAGTCCGGCCCCCTCTAAGCGGGCGGCGTTGCGGCTTGGCGACGAGCAGGCGCGGACGTTCCCTCGCCTCTACGTTGACGCGGACGTCGAGCTCGACGGCGACGACGTGCGGCGGCTCTGCGCCGCGCTGGCGGAGCCGGGCGTGCTCGCGGTGGCGCCCGAACGGCGGCTGGACCTGACCGGTCGCAGCCGCGCCGTACGCATGTATCACCAGGTGTGGAGGCGTCTGCCCGCGGTCCGAGCAGGCCTGTTCGGCCGTGGCGTGCTCGCGGTCACCGAGGAGGGCCACAAGCGGATCCGGACGTTGCCACCGGTGATGGCCGACGATCTCGCGGCCTCGCTGGCGTTCGCGCCGGAGGAATGTGCCGTCGTGGCCGGCGCCGAGGTCGTGGTGCGGCTGCCCCGGACCTGGCCAGATCTCGTCCGCCGCCGCATCCGGGTGGAGACCGGCACGAGCCAGCTGGAGCAGGAGGACATCGTGCCGGGCGCCAGCGCGCGCACCAGCGTTCGGAACCTGCTCGGCATGGTTCGCAGCGAGCCGGTCCTCGCTCCGGCGATGGTCGTCTTCCTTGCGACGGCGGTGGTCGCCCGGCTCGGCGCTCGCCGGGCCAAGCGGACCGGCGACTTCTCGACCTGGCTGCGGGACGAGAGCAGCCGCCGGGACTAGACCCGGCAGGTCTCACACCACGGCCCGCCCGAACCAGCATCAGGTCGGGCGCAGACCGTCCACGTCGGACACCATGGCGTACGCGGTGCCGTCGGCGGGACAGCGTAGGTGCGGGTCGAGCCGCTCGCCGCAGGCGCAGACCCAGCCCTTCCGGCGGGCCGGGTTGCCGGCGACGAACGCGTGCGCCGGCACGCTCCGGGTCACCACCGAGCCGGCCGCGATGAATGCGTGCTCGCCGACGGTGGTGCCGCAGACCACGACCGTGCCGGCGCCGAGCGTCGCGCCGCGGCGGACCAGGGTGGGCAGCAGCTCCTCGGCTCCCCGCTTGACGTGCGCGCGCGGCCGCAGGTCGTTGGTGAACATCACGCCTGGGCCGAGGAACACGTCGTCCTCGCACGTCACCAGGTCGAACACCAGCACGCCATTCTTCACGGTGACGTTGTCGCCGAGCACGGCGCCACCCTCGACGTACGCGCCGTCGCAGATGTTGCAGCCGGAGCCGATCTTGGCACCGGGCAGCACGTGTGCGAAGGCCCAGACCCGGGTGCCGTCGCCGACGTCCTCGCTCTCGCAGAGGCCATAGGGGTGGACGAAGACGCTCACGGAAGCGCCTCGGCCAGCACGGAGACCACCCTCTCTTGCTGGGCCGGAGTGATCTCGGCGTAGAGCGGCAGGGAGAGCAGCTCGCCCGCGCACCGCTCGGCCACCGGGAACGCGCCCTCGCCATAGCCGAGGTGGCCGAAGGCACCTGTCAGGTGCACCGGCGTCGGATAGTGGATGCCGGCACCGATCCCGGCCGCGTGCAGCTCCTTGAGCACACGGTCGCGGTCGGGGAGCCGGACCACGTAGAGGTGCCAGGCGTGCTCGTTGCCGGACAGCGTCACCGGCGTCACTACGCCGTCCACATCGGACAGAAGGGTGGTGTAGCGGACGGCGGCGGCGCGGCGGGCGGCGTTCCAGCGGGCGAGCCGGCGCAGCTTGGCCGACAGCACCACCGCCTGCAGACCGTCCAGCCGGCTGTTGAAGCCGAGCACCGGGTGCTCGTACTTGCGCGGCGAGCCGTGCGCAGACAGCAACCGTACCGCCTCGGCGACCTCGGCCGACCCGGTGAGCACCGCGCCGGCGTCCCCGTACGCGCCCAGGTTCTTGCCGGGGTAGAAGCTCGTCGCGGCGGCGTGGCCCAGACTGCCGGCGCCCCGCCCGTTGCGGGTCGCGCCCTGCGACTGGGCCGCGTCCTCGATCACGACCGCACCAACCCTGGCGGCGATCGGTAGCAGTCGCTCGACCGGCGCGGCCTGGCCGTACAGGTGGACCGGCAGGATGGCTCTGGTGCGCGGGCCGACTGCGGCCTCGACCGCGGTGACGTCCAGCAGGTACGTGTCGTCGTCGGCCTGGTCGACGAGTACCGGGGTCGCGCCGGTCCGGGCCACCGCCTCCGCCGTGGCGATGAACGTGTTCGCCGGCAGCACGCACTCGTCGCCCGGGCCAACGCCGTACGCGCGCAGCGCAAGCTCGATCGCGTCGGTGCCGTTGCCGACGCCGACGCAGTGGGCCACCCCGCCGAACTCGGCGTACTCTGCCTCGAACGCGGCGACCTGCGGGCCGCCTACAAACGCGGTGCGCTCCAGCACCGCGGCCCAGCCGGCCGCGACCTCCTCGGCGATCTCATCGCGCTGCACAGCCAGGTCGACCAGCGGAATCGGGTTCACCTGCGTCCTCCTGCATCGCCGCGGCCGGCGACCGTGTTGAAGTCGTCGGTAGCCACAATCCCGCGCCACCGTTGCCACTTGCGGCTGAGCTTGTGTCGGAGCACTCCGGCGACCGTCCTCGCGGCGTCCGCTGTGGACCGCCCCGGCCAGGCCACCCCGTCGACCGCCGCCGCGTAGACCCGCTCCTGCAATTCGGCGGCGGCCTGCAGACTGAACCGGTCGACGACCAGGTCCCGGCCGAGCCGGCCGAGCTGGGCGCGGGTGCCCGGATCAGCCAGCAGCGGGCGGAGGATCCCGGCCAGCCGGACGGCGCCGGCTGCCCGTCCGTCCACCTCGGACCCCACGCCGTACCAGCCCTGGCGGAGGAAGATCGATTGTGTCTGCGTGCTGAGCAGCGACCAGAATCCGCGCTCGCCCTGAACGACCAGCGGCTTTGCGAATGCCAGCGCGCGCAGCGCTGAGCCGCCCATACCGAGCATCACATCAGCAGCCGCATACGCCGAACGTGGGTCGGCCAGCTGTCCGGTGAGCACCACCGCGGTCCGACCGGCGGCCGCATTGGCCTTGGCCGCCGCCTCGGCCACCTGGTCGCGGGCCGAGCCGTCGCCGACGATCGCCAGCTGCACCGGGGTGGCGGCGGCGACCAGCGCGCCGACCGCGTCGCAGGCGGCCAGCAACCCCTCCAGTTTGAGCTCGGCGACCAGCCGGCAGACCACGACGACGAGCGGCACCTCCGGGTCGAGCCCGTACCTGGTCCGGAAGTCCCCGGCCGGGAACGATGGCGAGTTCGCGACCACGTCGACGGGCGGCTCCAGCAGCGTCACCGACCGGTGCCCGACCGCGGCGGCAGCGGCCCTGATGTGCTCAGTGCCGACCAGCAGCGGCATGGTCGGTGGCAGGAACGGCGCGACCGCCATCGACATGACCGTGCAGACCGGGGCCACTCGACCAGAAGCAGCCAGGAACGCTTCGACCCCTGGCGGCCACTCGTAGCCGTGCAGCGCGTCGAGCCGGCGCGCCCGGGTCAGCTCGCGCAGCTGTCGGACGATTGTCGGGGAGGGCCGCCGACCCGCTCGCGGATCGACCGGGATCCGCTCGAGACCGAGCCGGTCGACGATGTCGACCAGCGGCCCGGCCTCGCTGAGCACGACCACTTCGTGTCCCCGGTCACGCACGGCGCCGGCCAGCTCGATCGCATTGAGCTGGGAGCCGCCAACCTCCATCGTGTGGGGGTAGACCACGATCTTCACGTCGGCGCCCCCGCCCGCGACCGCACCGGCCGGGCCGGGTTGCCGGCCCAGACCTCACCGGCCGGAACGTCGGCCAGCACGACGGAGCCCATCCCGACCAGGGCGCCGGCGCCGATCGTAAGCCCCTCGCGGACCAGCGCGCCGGCCCCGAGGTAGGCCCCGGGTTCGACCACCACCCCGCCACCGAGGGCCACCCGGGAGGCCAGCGTAACGAAGTCCCCGACCTCGTCGTCATGGGTGAGTACCACCTGTGGCATGGCCGCAACATGCGCACCGATGCGCTGCGGGCTGGTCACCACGACACCGGCCAGCAAGACGGTCCCCGGTCCCAGCACGGTGCCCCGCGCGACCGCGGCAGCGGGGTGGGCGAGCGTGCCGTAGCGCTCCGGCGGCAGCGCCAGCCGGGCAGCCAGTGCGGCCCGGCGGGCGAAGTTTCGCGGGCTGCCGGTGCAAAGGAGCACCGCAGTGGTCGGGTACTCGTGCACGACCTCGGCCGGCCCGAGGACGGGTAGCCCGTCGACGGTGGTGCCGTGCCGTGCCGGGTCGTCGTCGCATAGGCCGAGCACCGTCCACTCCGGACAGAACGCCGCCGCGGCGGCGGTCTCCCGGGCAAAGCCGCCGGCGCCGACGAGTAGGAGCGGGCGGGCCGCGGTCACCGGACCAGCGCCTTGGCCAGCGTCTCGACGACCAGATCCTGCTCGGTCGCGGTCAGCTCATGGTGCAGCGGCAGGATGAGGCTGCGATGGGTGAGGTGCTCGGTCACCGGCAGCGGACCGTGCGGGTGCCCGGCGTACGCCGGCTCGAGGTGGGCGGCCATGATCCCGCGCCGCGCCGACACACCGGCCCCGGCCAGCACGCGGAGGACGTCGTTGCGCTCGCCCGGGAACTCGTCCGGCAGGACCACCCAGAACGACTGGAAGTTCGTCGTCCCCCAGGACGGGTCCGCCACCGCCCGCACGCCAGGCAGGTCGGAGAGCAACATCTGGTAGCGGGCGGCCAGCGCCCGCCGCCGCTCGACCATCCCGGCCAGCCGGCCGAGCTGCACCAGCCCGACCGCCGCCTGCAGGTCGGTCATCCGGTAGTTGAACCCGGTCTCCTCGTACGACTCGAGCACCACGTCGCCAGCGGCGTGCCGATCGGCCGCACTGACGCTCATGCCGTGCTCGCGCAGTCGACGAAGTCGCGTGGCCAACGCGGCGTCGTCGGTGGTGACCATGCCGCCTTCACCGGTGGTGAGTAGCTTGCGAGGGTGGAACGACCAGGCCGCCATCGGTGCGCCGGCCCCTACCGGGCGGCCCCGGTAGGTGGAGCCGGCCGCGCATGCCGCGTCCTCCAGAACCGGAACCTCGCCGGCCAGGTTCCGCAGCGCGGCTACGTCGGCCGGCACACCGCCCTGGTGCACCGCGAGCACGGCCCGGGTGCGGCTTGTCAGCACCGGCTCGACGGTCGCCGACGAGAGGTTCCCGGTGACAGGGTCGACGTCGGCGAACACCGGCATGGCGCCGGTGTAGCGGACAGCGTTTGCGGTGGCGATGAACGAGAACGACGGCACCACGACCTCGTCGCCCGGCCGCAGGCCGAGCACGTGCAGCATGAGGTGCAGGCCGGTCGTGCAGGACGACACCGCGACCCCACGTCGAGCGAGCACCGCGGCCGCGAATGCGGTCTCGAACTCGGCCACCCGGGGGCCCTGGGCGACCCAGCCGGACCGCACGACCTCGGCGGCCGCGGCCGCCTCCTCCTCGCCCAGCAGCGGGCGCATGACCGGGATCACGGCACCGGCCGCGCGGACACCTCGGCCCGCCACCAGTCGACCAGCCCGCGCATCCCGTCGGCCAGGTCGATCTCCGGCTTCCAGCCGAGCCGGTCGGCGGCGGCGGAGATGTCGGCGAGGCGCCGGGTCACCCCGTTGACCGTGCGGGCCGGTCCGTGCTCGACCGGCAGTTCTGAGCCCATTGCGTCGAGCAGCACACCGGCGAGCTCGACCAGGGAGGTCTCCGTGCCGCTGGCGATGTTGAACACCTCGTCGGTGACCGGCGACTGGGCGGCCAGCACGTTGGCCCGGGCGATGT
>Ga0207661_10001453_pt1 | contig 16001 bp, 13 predicted proteins | sample KBSC713LmetaG_FD_184337 | JGI IMG/M metagenome (GOLD analysis project Ga0207661, IMG submission 184337) | Corn rhizosphere microbial communities from Kellogg Biological Station, Michigan, USA - KBS C7.1-3L metaG (SPAdes) (version 2) | ecosystem: Host-associated > Plants > Roots > Rhizosphere ...
CCCCAATTCCATTGCCGCCTCCCCGAATCGAGACGGCGAACACAGAATCACGCCAGATTCACCTGCTTCAACACGAATCGCACCGCAACATTCCTGACTCGCACTGCAACATCCGTGCTGAAATTAGCCCCTTGTGGGAGAGGGCATGATCGCTGCGAGCCGAGCGTTCACTTGGGTGAGGGGTCGCCCCGGGGAGAGAACCCCTCATCCGGCGCGCTTCGCGCGCCACCTTCTCCCACAAGGGGAGAAGGGAAGAGTCCGTTACCTTGGCGCCATGCGGATGGCGCCGTCGAGGCGGATGGTCTCGCCGTTGAGCATCGCATTCTCGACGATGTGGACCGCCAGAGCGGCATATTCGGATGGCTCGCCGAGGCGGGCGGGATGCGGCACCTGGGCGCCGAGGCTCTTGCGCGCTTCCTCGTTCAATCCCATCAGAAGCGGCGTAAAGAAGATACCGGGCGCGATGGTGTTGACGCGGATCTTCTGGCTGGCGAGATCGCGCGCCGCGGGCAGCGTGAGGCCGACGATGCCGCCCTTCGAGGCCGAATAGGCGATCTGGCCGATCTGGCCCTCATAGGCGGCGACGCTCGCTGTGTTGATGATGACGCCGCGCTCCTCGCCGATCGGCTCTGATGTGACGAGACGCTCGGCGAACAGGCGCAGGCAATTGAAGGTGCCGATCAAATTGACATTGATGATGCGGGCGAACTTCGCCAGCGGGTAGACGCCGTCGCGGCCGACGATGCGCTGCGAGCCGCCGATGCCGGCGCAGTTCATCAAGATGCGGGCAACGCCATGCGCGGCTTCCGCCTTCGCGATGCCGGCCTTGACCTGCGCCTCGTCGGTGACATCGGCGTGCAGGGCTACGCCCTTCACTTCGGCGGCGACCTTCTCGGCATTCTCCTTGTTCTGGTCGAGCACGGCGATCCTGGCGCCTTTTTCGGCCATGGCGCGCGCGGTCGCGGCGCCCAGGCCCGAGCCACCGCCGGTGATGAGAACGGCAACGTCTTTCAATTGCATGTCAAAGCTCTCCTTGGGCGTTTCTTCTCTAGACTTCTGATTATTGTGGCGACACGATCATCCGGCGGCAGCTCCATTGCCCTGCTTGAGCATGCCGCCGCAGATCAGTGCTTCCATATGCTTGATGTAGTCGCGGCAGACTTCGTCGGTGACCGGACCGACGCCGACGGCGCGCGACATCGCGTGGCGGCTGAAGAACAGGTGATCGCAGGCACCGATCAGGCTGGTGTAGAACAACACCGGATCGATCTTTCGGAACTCGCCGGCCTTGATGCCCTGCGCCAGCAGGCGGCGATGAAAGTCGAGCAGCGGCGCGACGAAGAACTTCGAAACCTGGTCGGCGGACTGCGCGCTGCTCTCATGCAGCAAATAATGGATCAGCCGATTCATGTAGGGAAAGCGGTAATAGGCGCGGATGATGCCGGCGATATGCAGCTTCAGCTTCGCGGTCGGCGTGATCGGTTGCGCCAGCAGATATTCGAGGTTCGACATCTCGGTCGCGGCGTCGCGCGCGAGCAACGTCAACAGCAATCCATCCTTGTTGCCGAAGTGGTATTTCACCAGCGCGGCGTTGACGCCGGACTTCTGCGCGATGTCGGACAACGACACTTCGATCGAGGCGCGCTCGATCATCAGCTCGCTCGCGGCGACGAGCAGCTTCTCGGCAGTGGTATTTTTCGCCGCCTGGAGCCGGAGCGGTACGCTGGTATTCAACTGGGATGCCATCACGCTCTCGCATTGAGCCGGCGCGCACATAAGCGCATGCCAGCGCCGCACTCAAGAGTTAATTGAACGATTGACTAAATCTTCGACACTCTTTAATTCGCCCCGATATTTCCAGCCACAGCAGAACAATCAGGGAGAGCAGAGATGGCCGAGGCTTATATCGTCGCCGCCGCCCGCACCGCCGGCGGCCGCAAGGGAGGGCGTCTCGCCGGCTGGCATCCGGCCGATCTCGCGGCGAAAGTGCTGGATTCGCTGGTGGAACGTTCCGGCGCCGCGCCCGACCAGATCGAGGACGTGATCATGGGCTGCGTCATGCAGGCCGGCGAGCAGTCCAACAACATCGCGCGCAACGCGATCATGGCCTCGAAACTGCCGGAGAGCGTGCCGGGCACCTCGATCGACCGGCAATGCGGCTCCTCGCAGCAGGCGCTGCATTTCGCCGCGCAAGCGGTGGTGAGCGGCACCATGGACATCGTGATCGCGGCCGGCGTGGAATCGATGACGCGGGTGCCGATGGGCCTTGCCTCCTCGCTGCCGGCCAAGAACGGTTTTGGTCACTACAAGAGCCCGAACATCGAGCGGCGCTATCCGAACATCGTGTTCAGCCAGTTCACCGGCGCCGAGATGATGGCGGAGAAATACGGGCTCTCGAAGGATGAACTCGACGAGTTCTCCTACAACAGCCACCAGCGCGCGATCGCGGCGACGCAAGCCGGCCATTTCCGGAACGAGATCGTGCCGGTCGAGATCACCCGCGCCGATGGCACGACCGACAGGCATACGATCGACGAAGGCATCCGCTTCGATGTCAGCCTCGACGGCATCAAGGGCGTCAAGCTGATCGCCGAGAACGGCAAGCTGACGGCGGCGAGCGCGAGCCAGATCTGCGACGGCGCCTCCGGCGTGGTCGTGGTCAATGAGAAGGGTCTCAAGCAACTCGGCGCCAAGCCGCTGGCGCGCATCCACCACATGACCATGATGGGCGGCGATCCCGTGATCATGCTGGACGCGCCGCTGCACGCGACCGAGCGCGCGCTGAAGAAGGCCGGCATGAAGATCGACGACATCGACCTGTTCGAGGTCAACGAGGCCTTTGCCTCGGTGCCCACCGCGTGGCTGAAGACCACCGGCGCCGATCCGGCGCGGCTCAATGTCAACGGCGGCGCCATCGCGCTCGGCCATCCCCTCGGCGGAAGCGGCACCAAGCTGATGACGACGCTGATCAACGCGCTGAAGCAGCGAGGCAAGCGCTATGGGCTGCAGACCATGTGCGAAGGCGGCGGCATGGCAAATGTGACGATCGTGGAGAGGTTGTAAGCCGCATCCACACCAATGGTGTCGTCCCGGCCTTGAGCCGGGACCCATAACCACAGCCGTTTATGGTTAGGCCGTTCTGGGGCGACAGCTCGTTTCAACAATAGTGTTCGGTGGTAATGGGTCCCCGCTTTCCGCGGGGACGACACCTTGTTTGCCTCGAAAGCTCGCGATGACACATCCATCAATCCACGCCCGCACGCACCCCGACAAAATCGCCTACCAGATGGCGGGCACCGGCAAAGCCATCACCTATCGCGAGCTTGATGAGCTTTCGAACCAGGGCGCGCATCTCTTTCGGAAGCTTGGTCTGAAGGCCGGCGACCACATCGCGCTGTTGATGGAAAACCGCCTCGCCTTCATGGAGATCTGCTGGGCCGCCCAGCGGTCAGGTCTCTATTACACCGCGATCAGCCGGTATCTCACCCAGGACGAGATCGCCTACATCGTCAGGGACTGCGGCGCCAAGGTCTTCATCACCTCGCCGAAATGCCACGAACAGGTCAAAGGCCTGGTCGAACAGCCGGACGGTCCTCTCCTCTATATGATGGACGAGCCGGTCTATATGATGGACGAGCCGGCGCCCGGCTTCCGCTCTTTCGACAAGGAAGCGGGCGCGCAGCCGACGACGCCGATACCGGACGAAGTCGCCGGCTACGACATGCTTTATTCGTCGGGCACCACGGGCCGGCCGAAGGGCATCAAGCGGGAGTTCGAGAAGAAGCCGATCGACGAACCAAACCCGTTCCTGAAACTCCTCTGCGCCAGCATGTGCGGCATGAATGCCGACACCGTCTATCTCTCGCCGGCGCCGCTCTATCACGCGGCTCCGCTGCGCTTCAACATGATGGCGACCATTCTCGGCGGCACCTCCATCATCATGGAATCCTTCGACGCCGAGCAATTCCTCAAGCTGGTCGAAAAGCACAAGGTCACGCAGTCGCAGCTGGTGCCGACCATGTTCGTGCGCATGCTGAAGCTGCTGGACGAGGTGCGCACGCGCTACGATGTCTCTTCGCTCAAGGGTGCGATCCATGCCGCCGCGCCCTGCCCGATCGATGTGAAGGCGAAGATGATCGACTGGTGGGGACCGATCCTGATCGAATATTACGCCGGCTCCGAGGGCAATGGCGTCACGGTCTCGACCTCGGAGGATTGGCTGACGCACCGCGGCACCGTCGGCCGCGCCGTGGTCGGCAAAGTGAAAATCCTGGACGAAAACGAGCGGGAGGCACCGACCGGGGAGATCGGCACGGTCTATTTCGCCGACGCGCCGGCCTTCTCCTATCACAACGATCCCGAGAAGACCGCGCGCGCCCACAATTCACGCGGCTGGTCGACGCTCGGCGATGTCGGCTATCTCGATGTCGAAGGTTATCTCTATCTCACCGACCGCAAGTCCTACATGATCATCTCGGGCGGGGTGAACATCTATCCGCAGGAGACCGAGGACGTGCTGATCACGCATCCCGATGTCGCCGACGTTGCGGTGTTCGGCGTGCCGAACGAGGAGATGGGCGAGGAGGTCAAGGCCGTGGTGCAGCCGCACGACATGGGCAAGGCCAGCAAGCCGCTCGAGGAGCAGCTGATCCTGTTTTGCCGCGAGCACCTGTCGCCGATCAAATGCCCACGCTCGATCGACTTCGCGGCCGAGCTGCCACGCACACCCACGGGCAAGCTGGTGAAGCGCCATCTGCGGGATCGCTACTGGCCAAAGACCGCGGTGAAAATTTAGCGCACAGTCGTCCCGGCGAAAGCCGGGACCCATTACCACAGGCGTTAGTTGTTGCGGTAAGCTTGGACCGCTAGCCCGCTTTACCACCGCGGCCTGTGGCTATGGGTCCCGGGTCGCGCTTCGCTTGCCCGGGACGACACCGATGAGAACTTCGATGACCACCCTTCCCCCACCGCCCCTCCCCGCCTCGATCCGCTCGCGGTACGTGGAAAACATCAACGGCCTCACCATGCACGTGCTCGAGGCCGGCTTCGAAACCAAGGGCCGTCCCTGTCTCCTGCTGCTGCATGGCTTCCCGGAGCTCGCCTTCTCCTGGCGCAAGGTGATGCCTGCTCTCGCGGAGGCCGGATATCATGTGATCGCGCCGGACCAGCGCGGCTATGGCCGCACTACCGGCTGGGACGCGAAATACGACGGCGACCTCAATTCCTTCCGCCTGCTCAATCTCGTGCGCGATGCGCTCGGGCTGGTTTCTGCGTTCGGCTACACCCATGTCGATGCGGTGATCGGCCATGATTTCGGCAGTCCCGTCGCGGCATGGTGCGCGCTGGTGCGGCCTGACGTGTTTCGCGCGGTGTCGATGATGAGCGCCCCGTTCGGCGGACCGCCGCGGCTGCCCTTCAACACCACAGATGCGCCGGCGAGCCGCGCAACTGAGGATCCCGTGCATCGCGAGCTTGCTGCGCTGGCGCGGCCGCGCAAGCACTATCAATGGTACTATTCGACACGCGAAGCGGACGGCGACATGAGCCGCGCGCCACAAGGGGCGCATGATTTTCTGCGCGCCTACTATCATCACAAGAGCGCGGACTGGAAGAACAACAAGCCGTATCCGCTGAAAGCGTGGTCGGCGGAAGAGCTGGCAAAGCTGCCGACCTATTATGTGATGGATCTGGCGAAAACCATGCCGGAGACGGTCGCCGCCGAGATGCCATCGCCTGCCGAGATTGCAGCCAACAAATGGCTGCCCGACAGCGAGCTTGCCTACTACGCCAGCGAATATCAGCGCACGGGATTCCAGGGCGGGCTGCAATGGTATCGCTGCGGCACGTCAGGCGCCTTCAACGCCGAGCTGCAGACCTGGTCGGGACGCACCATCGACGTGCCGTCCTGCTTCATCTCGGGCAAGCAGGATTGGGGCACTCATCAGCGGGCGGGTGTGTACGAGGCCATGCAGACGAACGCCTGCACCAACATGATCGGCTGCCATCTCGTCGATGGCGCCGGCCATTGGGTGCAGCAGGAGCAGCCGGCCGAAGTCAGCCGGCTGTTGCTGCAGTTCCTGAGCGAGGCGAACCGCCACGCCTGAAAGAAATTGACCCGCAGGCGCGAGGCTTCTATATAATTTAGAATTATTCTAAATTGAATAGAAGGCCTACCCTCGTGAAAAACTTCGCTGATCTGACCGAGCGCGAAGTGCTGGCCGTTGCGATCTCCTCCGAGGAGGAGGACAGCCGCATCTATATGAGCTTCGCGGAGGACCTGCAGGCGCGATACCCGGACTCGGCCAAAATTTTTGAAGAAATGGCCGGGGAGGAACGTGGTCATCGTCGTCGACTCCTCCAACTCTACGAGGAGCGGTTCGGCCCACATCTGCCACCAATCCGCCGCGAGGACGTCAAAGGCTTCCTGCGCCGACGTCCGATATGGCTCACCAAAAACCTGCCGCTCGAGACCATCCGCAAGGAGGTCGAGACCATGGAGCTGCAGGCCGAGCGCTTTTACGCCAGGGCGGCCGAGCAGGCGCAGGATGTCGGCGTTCGCCGCTTGCTCGGCGATCTTGCGGAGGAGGAGAAGGGCCACGAGGAGCTTGCGGTCAAGCTAACCGGCGAAATCCTCAAGCCGGACGTCCGGGAGGCCGAGGACAAGACGCGGCGACGCATGTTCGTGCTGCAATATGTGCAGCCGGGACTTGCCGGCCTGATGGATGGTTCGGTCTCGACGCTGGCGCCGCTGTTCGCCGCGGCGTTTGCGACCCATCAGAACTGGCAGACGTTCGTGGTCGGCCTTGCCGCATCGCTCGGCGCCGGCATCAGCATGGCCTTTGCCGAGGCCTTGTCCGATGATGGCTCGCTCACCGGCCGCGGCTCGCCCTGGATACGCGGCGCGACGACCGGCGTCATGACCGCGATCGGCGGTCTCGGCCACACGCTGCCCTATCTCGTGCCGGACACCTGGCCCAACGGGTTCTGGATCGCGACGTCGATCGCCGGCGCCGTGGTGTTCTTCGAATTGTGGGCCATCGCCTTCATCCGCGCGCATTACATGGATACGCCATTCCTGCAGGCGGTATTCCAGGTCGTGCTCGGCGGCGTCATCGTGCTCGGCGTCGGCATTTTGATTGGCGCGTCGTAGGCGATGGCAAAGCGCCAATCACCGAGATCGTGGGTCGGCGCTGGCCTCATCACGCTTCTCACGGCGTTGGCACCGCCGGCGCATGCGACCGATGAAATCCAGGTCTACAATGCCGGCATCGCCGAGGTCGGCCAGCTCACCATCCAGCAGCATCTCAACTATATCCCGCTAGGCATCAAGGAGCCGCCTTTTCCAGGCGGGCTCATCTCCAACAACAGCATCAACGGCACGCCTGAATTTGCTTATGGCATCACCGACTGGTGGGAAGTCGGCCTGTATCTGCCGTTCTCCATCAAGGATCAGAAATTCTATTCGAACGCGTTCAAGCTGAGGACGCTGTTCGTGTCGCCGCATGCCGAGCAGCGCAATTTCTTCTATGGCGTCAATTTCGAGTTCTCCAACGAGACGCCGCCGTTCGCGCAGACGCGGTTTGCGATGGAAATCCGCCCCATTATCGGCATGCGCAATGAAACTTACGAATTCATCGTCAACCCGATCGTCGATATCGGCTTCGGTAGATATGGCGAGGCGGATTTTGCGCCGGCGGCGCGGCTGGCGCGCAAATTCGGCCCGGATCTCTACGCCGGTCTCGAATATTATGCCGATTTCGGCAAGATCGGTGCATTCCCGTCGTTCGAACAGCAACAGCACACACTGTTCGCAGTCACCGATTTCAAGCTAGGCGTCTTTGACGTCAATTTCGGCGTCGGCTACGGACTGACACCCGCGTCCGACCGCTGGGTGGTCAAGACCATTATCGGCTATGCGTTTCCGGTGGCCGGCAGCAAGACAGCAGACGGCGATCGGCCGTCACTTGGCGCCATCAATCCGATGGCGCATGCTACCACGCGCATGCAGCAGCCTTGACAGGAACTTGCAATACGGCGTGCGCCGACGCGGCGTGACACCCCTCGCGCCACCTGCTGCCATCGCGCGATGAACCTTTCGCGGCGGCAATTCCCGTCAAACGCGTCTTGCAGGCGCCGGCTAAACTGCGCCATCATTCGCAGGCATCGAAGAAACAAGAATGGGAGTGCGCGCCTTGCCTAAATCGCAATGGAGCTTTTCGACCGCCGTAGAACTTTCGGCCGCGCTGAAGGCGAAGCAAGTCTCCTCAGTCGAGCTCACGCAGGATGCGATCGGCCGCATCGAGCGACATGACGGCAAGATCAACGCGATCTGCGTGCGCGATTTCGATCGCGCGATGGAGGCCGCGCGCGCTGCCGACGCGGCCCTTTCGCGCGGCGAGCACAAGCCGTTGCTCGGCATTCCCCTGACCGTGAAGGAGTCCTACAACATCGCAGGATTGCCGACGACCTGGGGCATTCCCGAGCAGAAGAATTTCATCGCAAAGGACGACGCGCTGGCGGTTACGCGGGTCAAAGACTCAGGCGGCGTCATCCTCGGCAAGACCAACGTGCCGCTCGGGCTCGGCGACTGGCAGAGCTATAACGACGTCTACGGCACTACCAACAACCCGTATCATCTCGCGCGCACGCCGGGCGGTTCTTCCGGCGGCTCGGCGGCGGCGCTCGCGGCCGGCTATGGCCCACTTTCGATCGGCTCCGACATCGGCGGCTCGCTGCGCGTGCCCGCCTTTCACTGCGGCGTCTACGCCCACAAGCCGACCTTCGCGCTGGTAGCCAACCGTGGCCATCTGCCTCCGGCGTTGCCGCCACTACCGCCCAACCGAGACCTCGCGGTGATCGGACCGATGGCGCGCAGCGCCGCCGATCTCTCGCTGTTGCTCGATGTGATGGCGGGGCCGGACCCGATCGAGGGCGGCATCGCCTACAGGCTGGCATTGCCGGCGCCGCGGCACGCGGCGCTGAAGGATTACCGTATCCTCCTGATCGACAGCGATCCGCTGCTGCCGACCAACAAGGACGTGCGCGGCGCGATCGAAAAACTCGCCGACAATCTCGGCAAGACCGGCGTCATCGTGACGCGGCAGAGCCCGCTATTGCCGGACTTCGCCACCACGTCGCGGCTCTATATGCGGATGCTGAACTCGCTTCTGGGCGCGAACTTCCCGCCCGACATCTACGCCGGGGCGCAGGCCGGCGCTGCACAGCTTGCGCCCGACGACATGAGCCTGCGTGCCGAGCGGCTACGCGGCATCACGCTCAGCCATCGCGACTGGGTACTCGCCGATGGCGCGCGCACGCGGCTTCGCGCACAATGGCGAGAGCTGTTCAACAGCTTCGACGCGGTGATCTGTCCGATCATGCCGACTCCCGCCTATGTGCAGGACCAGTCGCCGGAGCAGGAGGATCGCCGGATCAAGATCGACGGCGAGGAATTTTCCTATCCCGACCAACTCGCCTGGCCCGGCATCGCCACCCTGCCCGGCCTGCCCGCGACCGCGATCCCGCTCGGGCTCAACGCGCAGGGCCTGCCGCTCGGCGTGCAGATCGTCGGCCCGTTCCTGGAGGACCGCACGCCGCTGAAACTGGCCGAATTGATCGAGCAAGAGTTCGGCGGCTTCGTGCCGCCGCCGATGTTCAACGACTAGCGTCATTACGAGGAGCGAAGCAATCCAGAATCCCTCCGTGGTGAAAACCTGGATTGCTTCGTCGCTTTGCTCCTCGCAATGACGGCAGGCGAAAAAGGAGAAACGCATGAGCAGGGACTTCGACGAACTCACGGTACTCAACAAGGCTTACGTCGACTCGGTGCAGAACTGCGACGTCAAACGCTTCGACGAAATCCTGGCGCAGGATTTCTATTGCACCAACCCCGACAAGAGCCTCGTCGACCGCGCCGCCTTCCTGAAGCAGACCGCGATTCCCGTGAAGATCCGGAATTTGAAAACCGAGGACGTCAAGATCCGCATCCTCGGCGATTTCGCGATCATTCACGCCCAGACCAGCTACATGGATGCGGAGGGAAAGCCGGCCCACGGCCGCTACACCGACTGCTGGGCCAAGCAGAATGGCAAGTGGCTGGCGGTCTCGGCGCATGTAGCGCGGTGAACAAAACCCAACCCGTCGTCTCGGCGAAAGCCGGGACCCATACCGCGGAATCTATCGATAGATTTACGCGGCAAGCGACCTTCGCAAGAACCAAATCCTGTGGCTATGGGTCCCGGATCGCGCTCGCTAACGTTCGCTTGTCCGGGACGACGGGATTTTACGCATCAAACATGATCACGCTGCGCAGCGTCTTGCCGGCCTTCATATTCGCAAAACCCTCGTTGATCTCGGACAGCTTCAGCTTGGCCGAGATCCAGTCCTCCAGATGCAGCCTGCCGCGCATGTAGAATTCGACGAGGCGCGGCATGTCGACGCGGAAATGGTTCGAGCCCATCGACGAGCCCTGGATCCGGCGCTCGCGCAGGAAATCGAAGCCGTGCAGCTCGATCTTCTGACCGAACGGGATCATGCCGACGATGGTCGCGGTGCCGCCGGGGGCGAGCATCGCAAAGGCCTGCTCCGCGGTCTCCTTGCGGCCCAGCACCTCGAACGAATGCTGCACGCCGCCCTTGGTGAGTTCGCGGACCTGCTGCACCACATCGCCGTTGCGTGGATCGATGATGTCGGTCGCGCCTAGCTTTGTCGCAAGCTGCAGCTTGGCGGGATTGGTGTCGATGGCAATGATGCGGCCGGCGCCCGCGATCTCCGCGCCGTTGATCGCGGCCATGCCGACGCCACCGCAGCCGATCACGGCGACCGTCTCACCGGCCTTGACGCCCGCGGTATTCACCACCGCGCCATAGCCGGTGATGACGCCGCAGCCGATCAAGGCCGCGAGCTCGAGCGGCATGTCATTGCGGATTTTGACGATGGCATTTTCGTGCACCAGCATCTGCTCGGCAAAGGACGAGAGATTGAGGAACTGGTTGAGCTTTTCCGGCCGGTTCCAGGACAGCCGGTTCGATGCGCCGGGGATCATCTTCACTGTCGTGTCGGTGCAGAGCACGGGGCGGCCGGTGGTGCAATTGTCGCAGGTGCCGCAGAACACCGAGAGGCAGGTGACCACGTGGTCGCCGGGCTTCACATAATTCACGTCGGAGCCAACCTTCTCGACGATGCCCGCGGACTCGTGGCCGAGCACAGCCGGCAACGGGTGCGGGTAAAGCCCTTCGATGAAATGCAGGTCGGAATGACAGAGGCCCGCGACCGCGGTGCGGATCAACACCTCGCGCGGGCCCGGATTGGTCAGGCTGACGTCCTCGATCACCATGGGCTTGTTGACTTCATGCAGGACGGCGGCCTTCATCGGTGTCTCCTCATTCGTTTGTCGTTGGCTCACCTCTCCCGAAGGGAGAGGTGAAAATCGCGCCCGCGGCTCAAGCGAGCCTACGCCGCCGCAACCCATTCGCCAACCTCGGCCATGCCCGCCGAACGTTCGCCGAGCAGCAGCTCGGCGATCTTCTCTTGCGCGCGATTTTCCGCAAGCCGGAACGGATCGGCCGGCAAGACGCGGTGATCGATCACGAGCCTCGAGAGCAGAAGCCTTCGCGCATCGCCGCGTCTTGCGTGGATGCGCTGCGCTTCCCAGGCGAGTTGCACCGCACTTGCGACATGATAGAGCAGGCTGGTAGCGCGCCGCGACTCGGCCTCGTTCTCGCTCCGCGCCGCCACTTCGCGGGCAAAGCCGACCGCGCGGTCGGTAAGGCCCCGCAACCTGTCGCGCCAGGCTTGCGGCACCTCGGCGCTGTCATCGAGTCGCGCATGCAGGTCGGCGGCGAGTGCGGATTCCGCGCCGTGCCGCCCGACCGCGCGCTTGAGCGCATCGATCGCGACGATGTTGCCGGTGCCTTCCCAGATCGAGCCGAGATGCGCATCGCGCAGAAGCCGCGCGGTCGCGAACTCCTCGATATAGCCGATGCCGCCGCGCATCTCGAGCGCATCGCCGCAGACCTTTCGCGCATCGCGCGTCGCGCGGAATTTCAGGGTCGGTGTCAGGATGCGCAGCAGCGCGGCGGCGTCCTGGCTTCCGGCTTCAGCACGGTCGAGCGCGTCGGCGGTGAGAAAGCTCATCGACAGCGCCTGCTCGGTCGCGAGTATGATCTTCAGCAGCTGCCGGCGTCCGAGCGGCAGGTCGATGATGCGGCTCCCGAACACCACGCGGTTCTTCGCCACCGTCATCGCGTCATGATAGGCGCGACGCATCAGGGCCGTCGATTTCACGCCGTTCGACAGCCGCGATGAGTTGACCATCTCGGCCATCTGCACAAAGCCGCGGTCGAGCTTGCCGACCGCATAGGCAATGGCGCCTTCGAGCTTGATCTCGCCCGAGGCCATCGAGCGGGTACCGAGCTTGTCCTTCAGCCGCACGATCCGGTAGTGGTTCTGCGAACCATCGTCGAGGAAGCGCGGCATCAGGAACAGGCCGACGCCGCGCGTGCCCGGAGGCGCACCTTCCGGCCGCGCCAGCAGCATCACGACTTTCGCGTCGGCATTCGAGCAGAACCACTTTTCGCCATAGAGGCGCCAGTGATCGCCCTCCTGCACCGCTGACGTGGTGAGCGTGCCGACATCGGAGCCGCCTTCCTTCTCGGTCATGAACTGGCCGCCCTGGGTCAGTTTTGACATGTCGGTCTGCGTGAGACCGTCGAGATATTTTGCCTTCAGGGCGTCGCTGCCGAAATTCGCGAGCAGCTTGGCGCAACCGTCGGTGACGTTGATCGGGCAACCCATGCCGAACTCGGTCTGATTGAACAGGAAGGTGAAGGCATGCTTGGCCACGACCGAATATTTGTCCGGCCAGCCCATGATCCCCTTGCGGATCGACATCGCATGGATACCGAACTCGCCGAAGGCGGCGCGCTCCAATTCGCGATAGGCAGGATGATATTCGATCCATTGCACGTCGCGGCCGAACTTGTCGCGCTGGTGCAGCACCGGCCCGTGACGGTCGGCGAGCCGCGCGCATTCGTCGAGATGGCCGCCGGCGAGCTCGCCGAGCCGATCGAGATGCGGCTCGATATGGTTGAACAGCGCATCGGGCAGATGGATGCGGAGCAGGTCCGTCAGCGCTGGATCGTCGCGGTAGAAATTCATGCCCGACGTGTCGGGCGCGAGCAGGCCGGCCTGACCCGCCTTCGACGTCACATCCTGCTTGAGGAGCTGGTGCATTTTTCAAGAACTCCTGATCGTTCCGCCCTGTCTTGTTAGCTTTCTTGCCGGCTTTGGATGATGTAGATCATGTTCCAAGCAGTGCTTGAAGCACCCGCAATTTGTGGAGGGCATGATCCCATGGCGGATCTCTATCGCATCTTCGGCGCCGAGATGTCGCCCTATTCGGTCAAGGTGCGCTCCTATTTTCGCTACAAAGCCATTCCGCATCAATGGATTTTGCGTAACGCGGAAAGCCAGGCAGAATATGAAAAGCACGCCAAGCTGCCGATCGTGCCGCTGGTGGTGACGCCTGATGGCGCTGGCATCCAGGATTCCACGCCGATCATCGACCAGATGGAAAAGCTGTTCCCGGAGCCGTCGATCCATCCCGAGGGCGTGGCCGGCTTCATCTCCGCGCTGATCGAGGAGTTCGGCGACGAGTGGGGCAACAAATGGATGTTTCACTACCGCTGGACCCGCGATGTCGACCAGATCTGCTCGGCGGGGCGGATCGCGCGGATGCGCGTGCCCATGGCGAGCGAGACGGAGTTCGGCGCATTCGCGGGCCAGGTCCGCGAGCGCATGGCCGGCCGGGTCTGGTTCGTCGGCTCGAACGAACAGACCGCGCCGCAGATCGAGGCAGGATTCAAGGACATGCTGGCGCTGCTCGATAAGCATCTGGCGAGCCGGCCCTATCTGTTCGGCGGGCGGCCCGCCTATGGTGACTTCGGCCTGTGGGGACAGTTTTATGAGCTATGGACCGACCCGACTTCCGGCGCGCTGATCGAAGGCAATGCGCAGCACGTGCTGGACTGGGTCCACCGCATGCTGTGGCCGCGCGCGGAAGGCGCGTTCGAGGCTTGGCCACAGCTTGCACCGACCTTGATGCCGATCCTTGCGAAGCAGGTCGGGAAAAATTTCATGCCATGGACGGTCGCGAACGAGAAAGCCCTTGCTGACGGCAAGGAGGAATTCAGCGTAAAGCTCGGCGACGAGGTCTGGGTGCAGAAGCCGCAGAAATATCATGCGCGATCGCTATCCATGCTGCGTGCGAAATATGCAGCCGCGGCCGACAAGGCTGCGCTCGATGCGATTTTGGCTGACGCGGGTTGCCTGCAGGCCCTGCGCACATAGATCAGGTGTTCCCGCCCTCTCAGGAAATCATCCATGGAAACGGCAAAGTACAAGACCGCCCTTATTGTCGGTGCTGGTGAAGGCCTGAGCGCCTCGCTCGCGCGGCTATTCGCGCGGGAGAAGATCAATGTAGTGCTCGCCGCGCGGAAGATCGAAAAACTGGGCGCGCTCTGCCGCGAAACCGGTGCGCATGCCTATGCCTGCAACGCCGCCGATGGCGACGAAGTCGAGCGCCTGTTCGGGCTGGTCGAGCGCGAGATCGCCACGCCCGATCTCGTGGTCTACAATGCCAGCGGCCGCTCGCGCGGTACATTCGTCGACCTGGTGCCTTCGGAAGTCGAGAACGCGATCGCGGTCAGCGCCTTCGGCGGTTTCCTGGTGGCGCAGCAGGCGGCCAAGCGCATGCTGCCGAACAAGCATGGGGCGATCCTGTTCACGGGCGCCTCGGCCAGCGTGAAGGGCTATGCGCAGTCGGCGCCATTCGCCATGGGCAAATTCGCGCTGCGAGGCCTTGCGCAAAGCATGGCGCGCGAATTGTCGCCGCAAGGCATTCATGTCGCGCATTTCGTCATCGATGGCGGCATCCGCAGCGCGGCACGTTCCGATCCGCAGGACAAGCCGGATTCGTTCCTCGATCCCGATGCGATCGCACTGAGCTACTGGAGCGTCCTGCAGCAGCCGCGCAGCGCCTGGACCTGGGAGATGGAATTGCGGCCCTGGGTGGAGAAGTTTTGAACGCCGTCACCGTCATTGCGAGCGAAGCCGTAGGGTGGGCAAAGCGAAGCGTGCCCACCTCTTCTGCCGACGCAAGGATTGGTGGGCACGGCGCTCTCGCGCCTTTGCCCACCCTACAAGCAAATGATAGCGGGAGGAAATTTTCATGACCTACGCAGCGATCGCAGAAGCCGGCGAAGCCAAAATCGACACCGGCACCGACGAACTCCTGTGCGTGATTCGCGATCGCGTCGCGATCATCACGCTGAACCGTCCCGAGGTGAAGAATGCCATGTCGGACACACTGACGCCGGCGCTGCGCACCATGATCCGGACCTGCGGCGAGAACCCCGATGTCGGCGTGCTCCTGATCACCGGTGCCGGCACAGCCTTCTGCGCCGGCGGCAATGTGAAGGGCATGGGCGCGCATCGCGACAAGAAGAAGCTCGAAATGTCCTATGACGAGAAGGTCGCCGACCTGCAGGAGCGCCAGCGGCTGCTCACCGGCGCGCTCGTCTCCGTGCGCAAGCCGACGATCGCGGCGCTGCCGGGGCCCGCGGTCGGCGCGGGGCTTGCGATCGCGATGGCCTGCGACATCCGCATCGCCGCGCAATCGGCTTTCGTCTCCACCGGCTATTTGCGCGTCGCGCTCAGCGGCGACTACGGCATTGCCTGGCTATTGACGCGGCTGGTCGGCACCGCGCGGGCACGCGAACTGATGTTCACGGCGGAAAAGGTCGACGCGGCGCGCTGCGAGGCGATCGGGCTCGTCAATCGCGTGGTGCCGGACGAGAAACTGCAGGAGGAGGCTTTTGCGCTGGCCAAATCGATGGCGGAGGGGCCGACGCTGGCGCTGCGCTACATGAAGGACAATCTCGACGAGGCGCTGCTGTTCGACTTCGCCACCGCGCGCGACCACGAGGCGATGCGGCTGATCC
>Ga0207661_10001454_pt1 | contig 16000 bp, 20 predicted proteins | sample KBSC713LmetaG_FD_184337 | JGI IMG/M metagenome (GOLD analysis project Ga0207661, IMG submission 184337) | Corn rhizosphere microbial communities from Kellogg Biological Station, Michigan, USA - KBS C7.1-3L metaG (SPAdes) (version 2) | ecosystem: Host-associated > Plants > Roots > Rhizosphere ...
ATAAGCGATGTAATCCGCAGCAGAACCGAAGCTGACCACGTGCAGATCGAAGGTCGAAAGAAGGTCACATACCGCCTCGCAAATCCGCCGGTCGTCATCAACGATGAAAACAATTTGGTCGTGCGGAGTCATTCCATCCCGGACCGCTGGATTGAAAACGTTCTCGTTTCGCAAGTTCATTCTATCTCGAATCACTTCACTGTTCGGGCTCATCTGGATCGCACTTTGCCTCACCGTATCAGAGCACTGCTGCGGCCGACAATAATGCGAACATATGATAGCGATGCATCGAGCTTGCGACAGACCGAATGTTGTCCGCATACACAGCCGGGATGAGCGACTCGGCGCACGGTGAGCTTGATTAGCGTCCGCCGACTGTTGCATCCGCCGGCATCGCCGTCAGGATCGCCCTACTAACTGCTCATCGCCCGGTCGCGTTCCCACCGGGTCTTGAACTACGTCGTCTCGCTCCGCATTCACTCCCGGCGGACTTCTGCAGGTTCGTGCGTTGAGCGATGATGCGCTAGCAAACGGTTGCATATGTCGCCTCTAACAGAAAGACATGATGGCGAGATATAGCGCCGATATCTACAGTCACTCAACGTCGCTCGATGGAGACAACTCATGGCATTCACCATCAAAGTCAATAAGAAAATACATACTGTCGACGTCGATCCGGATACGCCGCTCCTGTGGGTGCTGCGCGATGTAATCGGCCTTACTGGTACGAAGTTTGGTTGCGGCATGGCGCTCTGTGGCGCCTGCACGGTGCATGTCAACGGCGTTCCAACGCGCTCATGCGTCACGCCTATCGAAAGCGTCGGCACTTCGGAAGTCACGACCATCGAGGCGATCGGCGCAACACCAGTCGGTGCGAGGGTTCAGAAGGCGTGGCTTGACCGCGAGGTCATTCAATGCGGCTACTGCCAGTCCGGGCAGATCATGTCGGCTGCGGCGCTCCTTTCGAGCAAGCCTCAACCGACTGATTCCGATATTGGCGACGCAATGTCCGGCAACATCTGCCGCTGTGGAACCTATGTGCGGATTCGAGAAGCGATCAAGCAGGCTGCGCAAGCGCAGGCATAGGAGCAATCAGAATGATGTTTGCAAAACGTATCTCCCCGGGAAACTGCCCAGAACGCTCTCCGGCGTTGTCAGACGTTTCGCGGCGCGATTTCCTGAAGGTGAGTGCAGTCGCCGGCGGCGGTTTGTTATTGAGTGTAAATATGGCGTTCTTAATGCGCGATGCAGAAGCGGCAGTCGCTGGCGGCTTCACGCCGAACGCGTTCATCAGCATCGGAGCGGACGGTCGCGTTTTACTGACGATGCCCTATGTCGAGATGGGCCAAGGCACCTACACCGCGATCCCGATGCTGATTGCTGAAGAGCTCGAGGTAGACCTGCAGCAGGTGAAGCTCGAACATGCGCCACCCAACGAAAAGCTCTATGCCAATCCGTTGCTGGGTATCCAGGCTACCGGCAATTCGAATGCCATTCGCGGCGCCTGGCAGCCGCTGCGCGAAGCCGGCGCAATCGCGAGAACCATGCTTGTTTCGACCGCGGCGAAGCGCTGGAACGTCGACCCGACGGCTTGCCGCGCACAAAGCGGGGAAGTGATTCATACGCCGACCGGTCGGAAGATCAAATACGGCGCGCTGGCCAGCGACGCTGCCCGCATGCCGGCCCCGAAAAAGGTCGCGCTCAAGCGGCCCGAGAATTTCAAGCTTATCGGCACCGCCGCGAGGCGTTTGGATACGCCGGCGAAAGTGAACGGTAGCGCTATTTATGGCATTGATGTCCGCCCGCCGGGCGTGAAGATCGCGACGCTTGCGCAATGTCCGGTCTTCGGTGGGCGTGTAAGGAGCGTGGATGACGCCGCGGCCAAGGCCGTCAGGGGCGTGCGGCAAATCGTACGGCTCGACGACGCCGTTGCCGTCGTCGCAGACCATATGGGAGCTGCGAAGAAAGGGCTCGCAGCGCTCGTAGTCGTATGGGACGATGGTCCACACGGGAAGCTAAGCACCGAAGACATCGCACGCGAATTGGAGAAGGCAACGCTCACTTCCGGGCCCGTAGCCCAGAACGTCGGCGACAGCGACAAGGCGATGGCGAGGGCGGTCACCAGGGTCCAAGCGACATATCAGGTTCCCTTTCTTGCACATGCCGCAATGGAACCGATGAACTGCACTGTTCACGTGCGCAAAGATGGTTGTGAAATCTGGGTCGGCACCCAGGCCATCGCCCGAGCGCAAGCCGCGGCGGCGAAGGTCACGGGCCTCCCATTAGACAAGGTCGTGGTTCATAACCATCTGATAGGCGGTGGCTTCGGCCGTCGTCTCGAGAGCGACGGCGTGACACGTGCGGTCGAGATCGCGCAAAAAGTTGCCGGCCCTGTGAAAGTCGTGTGGACGCGCGAAGAAGATATACAGCACGACATGTACCGTCCATATTGGTTTGACCGACTCTCCGCCGGCCTCGACGATAAGGGAAGGCCGGTGGCCTGGCAGCACCGCTTCGCCGGTTCGTCGATCATCGCGCGATATCTCCCGCCGGGTTTCAAAGATGGTCTTGATCCGGACAGCACTGAGGGCGCTATTGATTTAGCGTATGCCCTTCCTAACATGCACGTCGAGTATTTGCGCGTCGAGCCTCCGGGAATTCCAACGGCATTCTGGCGCAGCGTGGGGCCGTCACACACTGTGTTTGTCGTCGAGAGCTTTATTGACGAACTGGCCGCAGCAGCGAAGCAGGATCCGGTCGCCTATCGGCGCGCGCTGCTTGATAAGACGCCGCGCGCCAAGGCTGTGCTCGAGCTTGCCGCGGAAAAGTCGGGCTGGGGACGACCGTTGTCAGAACGAGTCGGCCGGGGTGTCTCGCTTCAGTCTGTCTTCGGCACCTACATCGCGATGGTCGCTGAAGTCGAAGTGGCAAAGGATGGCGCGGTTCGTGTGCGGCGGGTCACCTGCGCGGTCGACTGCGGAACCGTGGTAAATCCCGATACTGTCCGAGCACAGATCCAGAGCGGCATCGTTTTCGGTGTAACGGCTGCCCTTTACGGCGAAGTCACAATCAAAGACGGCCATGTGCAGCAAAGCAACTTTCATAACTACAAAATCCTGCGCATGAACGAGGCGCCGTCCATTGATGTGCACATCGTCCACAGCATGGAGCCACCAGGCGGGCTCGGGGAAGCCGGAACTTCGGCTACCGCGCCCGCAGTCACCAACGCCATTTTTGCAGCGACGGGAAAACGTTTGCGCAAGCCACCGGTTGACACTGCGGCGCTGAAGCAGGCGGTGTGAACAATTTGCACGCCTTTGCGTGAGTCCGAAGAATGGCTGCATCATTAGACGACGAAGACCGGAATGGTCCTAATTCGTCAGCCTGAGATAAACATCGGTCACGATTCGCCATAGGCTGCTGCTGTCTGCAAAGTCACGAACATAGGAGAATGTCCATGAAACTCATCCCCGCCCCCAGGTTCCTGAAGCTTTCAGTTGTCGGCGCCTTGGCGTTAGCCGCCACCGGCTGCATGACCGATCGTGGCACAAGCGGTGACCGCTATTCGACCGATACGAGCGGCAGCTTTCCTGCCAGCAACAATGACACGGCAGGCCCAATAGGCTTATCGCTATGGTGTCGTCAGCATTACAGTGAACCGCGGTGCGCTTCCGGCACAAGCAATGACTTGACTGGCCCTCGCTAGCAACAGTCTATTGCTCGGACTATCTACATCGTTGCTGCGACAACTGCGTTTGCAGTTGATTGTGACGCGCGGCGCCAATCCGTGCGATAGACTTTACGCTGCCTGACGTTTCTCTTCGTTGGCGGTCAAATCGAATAAGCGCCCGAGCTTAAGCCCGCGCGTCGACACTTTCATATGCGTGAGCGCTGTCCACAGAGTGCAGTGATTTGAGCTCGTGACTGGAACGCCCAACTCGTGCTCGAGATTTTCGATTTGATCCATGGTGAGCAGATTGGTGCAGCTAATGAAAACGGCGTCGCACTTCGACGCTTGCGCGCGATGCTCGAGCACGCGTTGCGCGACAGATTCGGAAGTGAGGTCACGGATCTCTACCGTATCCGCGCAACCAAACGTGTCATGGCCATCGACCGCGATGTCGCGAAAGCGCAGGAATTCAATTTCCTGCCTATGTATATCTTCGGGGTATGGCGTCAACATGAACACGCGCTTCGCTTGAAGCGCTGTCAGTCCCCTGATCACCGAGCTTGATGTCGTATATGCGCTAACGCCTGTCCAGCGCCGAATCATTTCCCCAATCTCGTCTTCGCGGCCGGGTCCGGACAGGAAGCTGCCGCTTGTGCACGCATACACGATCACCTCCGGATTTGCTTGTGCCAGCCCGCGCGAAGCTTGCTCGGCGGAGTTGATCATTGCGAGCAAGCCCTCTTTGTCGACCGACACGGTTGGTCTATAGAGGCGGTTGAAGTGAACCCGCACGGCGGGCGGTGCAAAACGTGTGAACTCCTGCTCCACCGTGACATTACCTGGCGGGATCAACGCGCCGATGCGTCGAAATGCGTTATTCATTGTTTTCTCCTGCCGATATGCAGCGAAGACGCACCTTCAATGTGCCGCATATAGATGCATATTCAGTGAAGATGGCTTCAACCGCATTGAGGAAACGATTCTTGCACACCCGGCCGCAGCATGCCAGTCGGCACCTTACGATGACCGTGTAGTCGGCGACATTGGCTGACGTAGTTCTTCGCATCATCGCGCATTTGTCCACCTGCTTCCGGAAATCGACGCGCAACATGATCGAACTAACCGATGTCCCGACTTTGCAAATAGCTGATGCCGTGCCTACAATGATTCTCGGATATCGTCCGCCGGCTACGAATGCAGCACTCCTATCTCGTCGATTCAGCAAACGCGCCTTGGAAATGCAGCAGCAGCGAGGGGGTTTCCTTTGCCTGCCAGGTTTTACTGTCCGGCGCGGACGGCGGCCCGGAAGCCCTGCGTTTTCGCTTTGATGATTGCCCGTCCGTTTACGCACACATGCATCTGACTTCGCAGTTTCAGCTACTGCTCAATGGAGCGATGGATTTCCCGCGCGGCGTGAAACATCTCGAAGCCCCGGCGATTCACTACACGGACCATAAGATGCCTTATGGACCGTTCGCAGTATCAGGCGGCCACGATATGCTGGTACTACATCCGCATGTTGGCGGCATCATCTCGATGGCAAATCGCGAAGCACGGCGCAAGATAAATCTGCGCGGCCGGCTTTTTGCGATGCCGGCAACGGATTTCCCATGGCAAGCGCTGCCGGGCGCTGACGGCGCCATGTTCAAGTGCCTGTTACCGCCTGAAGCCGGGCCCGCCGCGGTTATCGTCAAAGCGCCGCCGCACGCGGCGTTGACCATGCCCGCGCCGCAGTTCGGTCGTTACGAGGTAGTACTTGGGGGTTCAGTTATTATGCAAGAGCAAGAACTGCGGCCGCCCGGGTTTCGTTATGTTCGCGGCGACGAGGCGGTCGAACCGCTTGTTACTGGCCCCGACGGCGGCACCGTCATATTTCTAACGTTTGACGCGGACGCGCTGGAAGGCGGCATTAGCGACGAAGGGCTGGGTGTAGAGGCAGCAGCAGCGATGGCCCGGGCGATTTAGGAAAAGGAGCGCGTATGACAGCAGAGAACCGGATAGCAGAGCAGGATTTTCGCGTAGTCGTCTTTGCGGACTTCGTGTGTCCATATAGTTTCCTCGCGGTCGACCAGATCGACCGCCTGGCGCGCGAATACGATGTCAAGCCGATGTGGCGCCCGCACTGGCTGCACCCGGATACACCGCCGGAAGGCACTCCTCGCGAGCGCAATGAGGATTCTGCGGCGCGCGATGAGCGCCGGCACGCGTGGTTCAAGGAAATGGCACCGGAACAGTACAGCCGCATGCGCTTTCCCGACAAGCGACAGTACAGCTTTCGCGCGTTCGAAGCGTTGGAGTTTGCGAGTGATCAAGGCCTGGACTTTGCATACAAGACCGCGGTCTACGAACTGATGTGGGTGGAAGGTCGGGATATCGGTGAGATCGCAACTCTAACGGACGCGGCAGAACGTGCAGGCATCGATCCGGCCGCGATGCAATATGCACTCGACGAACACGTCTATGCGGAACGGGCGCTTAACGCAGTCACGCAGGCGCACGACATAGGCATCACCAACACACCGACCATCTTCCTCGGAAGAACGCGTATCAATGGCTGGACTTATGACGAAGTGATCGAGTCAGTCATGGAGAAGCAAGGCCTGCACAAGCGTGAGGCATTGGCGAGCTAACACGACCGGACGGCGGAACGATTCGTGTAACGAGCCCACTCACAAATTATGTCATCACGACAGAGCCTGTCTACTCGGTCCTTGTGCCGATCGCTCGTTTGCAAAAGAGCCGGCATACGCTCGATCAACAATGCGAGGTAGGGAATTCTAGTTTCCCTATAGTTGCGTCGCCCGCGATCCTAATGCCGGCCGTCGTGCACGCCACCCATCTTTGCATGGTAGTCGGCCGCCTCATGAAGGTTGCAATTATCGGGCGGCGGGTACCTCACCACCCGTTCCTTCAAGGCACCTTTCGCCTCTACAGTCATGTACACCGTCTCTGCATGCGCTCACGGACGGTCTTTTTCCCACTGCCGTTTACTATCATCGCGCTCGGCTTTTGTTGCGCTAGCGTACTTGCTCCATAGCGCCACCACTACGATCGCAAAAGGTAACACCCCGATGAACAGATAACTGTGATCCAGGGATTCCAGCCAGTGAATCCAGGCGTCGTAAAAAAACATGAGTCAGGCTAAATCTGCTGCGGCATAAATCAAAACGGACAGCTCCGATCAACGACCGCCTTTTCTCCATGCGGCATATGTGAGCCTCTTATTTGGTTGAAACCAGGTCCGGACCGGTAGCATCCGCCATCTTGTTGACAAGAATAGCGCCGGAGATAATAGGCTGCATCCCACGTCTGGAAAATTCGAAACTTAACGTAAGCAAATGTACTTACGGGTAGTTTCACGCACAAGCGACATCCGGCAGTCGCATGCGAATGAGATTTATGTTGATCGATTTCAAGAAATTCGAATCATACAAGGGCACGTCACCGGCAGCGCTCGCGAGAGACACAGTGATGTTCGCCGCCGCATACGTCGTGCTCGACTGGACGAGTTATATATATCCTCTCGGCCCGTTCAACATTACCCCGTGGAACCCCGCGCCTGCGCTCAGCATCGTGTGGATGATGTTGGGAGGTACTCGTTACGCACCGTTGATTTTCGCCACGATGTTCCTGTCAGACATCATCATTCGTCATGCACCGGGCGGCGCACTATTCTCAGCGCTGACGTCGATCGTTCTAACCGGGGGCTACGCGGCGATTGCACAAACGATGACCTATTTCCTCAAGTCCGATTTTCTGTTTGGTGATACACGGCAGGTGTGGAAATTTGTGGCAATAACGGCCATCGGCAGCGCAGTTATTTCGGCGCTTTACGTGGGACTTCTGTGGATAAACGAGTTTGTGGTCGATGAGTTATTCAGCGCGGCCGCTTTCCGGTTCTGGATCGGTGATGCAGTGGGCGTGCTGGTGACGGCACCGCTGCTACTGCTGGCTTCAGACACTGCCTGGCGCGAGAGATTGCTTAATTCATGGCGCAAACCAGAAACGGTTTGTCAGTTTGCGGTAATGATCGGAACTGTGGTTTTCGTATTCAAGGGCGCCGGGGACGACGCGTCCAAATATTTTTATCTGCTATTTCTACCTCTCATATGGATAGCTTTGCGCGGCGGATTTGCCGGCGCCGTCGTGGCTTCGGCGGTGGTCCAGGTGGGCGTAGTCCTGGGATCTCAAGGGGCACCTCTAAACTCTCATCCGCTCATGGAATTGCAGGCGCTGGTGGCTGCGCTGTCGCTTACGGGCTTCTTCCTCGGCGTCATGGTGGACGAGCGTGAGCGCGCAACCGAAGGTCTCAAGGCCTCATTGCGGCTGGCAGCCGCGGGAGAAATGGCCGGGGCAATCGCTCATGAAATCAACCAGCCGCTTGGCGCATTGAGTAATTATGGACGAGCCTGCCAGCTGATTCTTGCAAAAGGCGATGCCGGGACAACACATACAGAGCTCAATTCAACCATCGAAAAGATGCTCGGAGAATCACGGCGCGCCGCGGAGGTCGTAACGCGGCTACGCGATTTTTTTCGGACGGGCACGACGCGGCTTGAACATGTGACAGTGGCGAACCTGCTCGAACGTGCGCAAGAGATCGGCGACAGGCTGAACGAGTCCGGCGAGATCGATCTCCGTGTCGAGCCTGACAGGACCGGAAGCATACTTTTTGCCGATCGATTGCAGATCGAGCTCGTCCTGCGTAATCTCATCGCAAATGCGTTCGAGGCCATGATGAATCTGCCGCCCGGGCAAAAAGCAGTGACGGTTTCCGCTCATCGCGCTGGAGACGGCTGGATTCGTTTCTGCATTACAGATACAGGACCTGGACTATCCGCTGCGGCGCGCAAGCGAATGTTTGAGCCTTTCCTGACGACCAAGCGGATGGGTATGGGATTAGGCCTAGTGATGAGCCAGACGATCGCGGAAGCGCACGGCGGCTCGCTGACGGCGCCCATGACGAAACACGGCGAATTTCATCTCTTGCTGCCCGTCGTCACTCCAAATGGATAAGTCGCGTTATGAAGGGCTGACCGTCTATATCGTCGAGGACGATGCTGCGATGCGCGACTCGCTGTTGCTGATGCTCGGGCTACTCGGTTTTCGCGCCGTATCGTTCGAGAGCGCCGAAGCATTTCTCAACACCTGTCAGGACGATTGGGCGGGCTGCATCGTCGCGGATCTCAGACTGCCCGGCATGAGCGGTCTCCAGCTGCAGGCCGCGCTGCGCGCGAAGGGAAAACAACTGCCTTTCGTTATCATCACCGGGCACGGCGACGTAAGATCGGCGCGTGCAGCGTTCCAGTCTGAGGCCGTCGATTTTATCGAGAAGCCGTTTGTGGAAGCGGAGTTGCGGGCGGCGATTGAAAAAGGGCTGGACCAGGAATCGCGCCGAATCGAGGATTTGCATGCGGGCGAGGATCAGGCATTGAAACTGACCAAGCTGACTCAGCGCGAGCGTGAAGTACTTGAGCTTGTTGGCAAGGGCCTGCACGCCAAGGAAATCGCGAGATCTCTTAACATCAGTGCGCGCACGGTCGAGGTTCATAAGACTCATTTGATGACAAAACTCGAAGCTCGCAACGTTTCCGAGCTGGTGCGATTTGCGCTCGCGACGGATAAGCATTAACTGAGCTTACCCCCGCGCACGCACGCATGCGCGCCTTCGCTTCTGCACGTCCGCTATGCGTACAAATACGTACGCAATCTTCCGTCTTATCTAAAACATATTCGTCCTCTAGGCTTTCGTGTAACGCGCATGCGCCTACCCGAAGCATGGGTACGTTGCCTGCGCGATTTCGCTCGAACGTCGGGCACTTTCGCGATGCTCACGTTCATTCATATACGAACCGATCGAGGAGATTTCTGTGAAATTAACACTAGGCCAGCTTATTCCAGTCGTGCTTGCTGTCGTCCTGACGGCATTCCTTATCTATGACGCGCCATTCGAAGCTGCAAACGTTGCGGCTTCCGCCTCCCAAGCTGTCTACGCGCCCATTTCTCAGCCGCCTGTCATCGCCGGCGCCGCGGCCAAGCTCGACGTGTCCTTGCTTCTCATGGAACTGGGATTTGTCGCCTTTGTGGCCGCCGCTATCTTTTTTGCGGCGACCCAGAAGAAACGCAATCAGTGAGGCATCGTTGCGGACGTTTCGTGACATGACCGCAGCGGAAAATCGCTAGTTACGACGTGTTGCGCCGACCGCGGCCGCAGCTATTGCCGCAGTCTATGGTTTTTTAGTAGCGGTCTTGGTGTACCACGACATGGCATGAAAGACCTAAGGTCTTGATCGACGCCGCACGCGTCCCCGTCATGCTGATGACGCAATGGCAGTTCCTGGTCGTCATGAACATAGTGTTGCTGATTGCCGCAAATTTCACGAAGCCGGCCGGCATCACCAAAATGTGAATCATGGCGGTTGTATGGGCAAGACTTCATGGTTATCGGTACTTTTCGTATTCCTCATCATCATCACTTACGTTCCCAAACTTTCGCTGGCGCTTCCGAACGTTCTGTTTTGACGGCTAACGGGCCGCCGCAAGGCGTCTGATATTCAGGAGAGAGTCATGCAACTTGATATGCGCGCTTCTTTTAGAGGTATGTTAACGGTGACCATGATCGTTGGCTGCTCGAGCAGCGCGCTCGCACAGAACTGGCCGGATAAGCCGGTGCGCATCATTGTTCCGTTCGGACCCGGCGGAGGCACTGACATTCAAGGGCGACTCCTGGCCAAGAAGTTTTACGAAAGCCTGGGTGAAACGTTTGTTGTCGACAACCGGCCGGGCGCAGCCGGCCTGATTGGCGCTGAGCTGGTAGTCAAGTCTCCGCCCGACGGCTATACGATCTTATTTACGACAGCGTCACTGTCGGTCAACGTAACGTTGTATAAGAAATCGATTACTTTCGATCCACTCAAGGATCTGGCGCCCGTGTGTTGGATCTCATCGGTGCCGCTCGTGCTCGTTACGCATTCGAGCGTGCCCGCCAGATCGGTAAAGGAGCTCGTCGCATTGGCAAAGAAGTCCGGCAAGCTCAATGCAGGATCGAATGGTGCCGGCACCACGAGCTATCTGGCGGTCGAAATGTTCAAGCAAGCTACGGGCGCTAATTTGGTGAACGTACCATACAAGGGCGGCGGCCCTGCGGTTACGGCCCTGATCAGCGGCGAGGTGGACTTTGAATTCGCGACTGCACTTGCGGCGGCACCGCATATAAAGTCGGGCAAGGTCCGGGCACTGGCCGTTACGACTGCTAAGCCGTCCAAGGCCTACCCCGCTCTGCCGACGATGACATCGATCTTTTCGGGATTTGATGTCGATAACTGGTATGCGATGTTCATGCCCGCCGGCACACCTCAGGCAATCGTTGGCAAGCTGCACGGGGAGATAGTCAAAGCGATCGGTTCATCCGATGTGCAGGCGTTCATGGCGAAAGAAGGCGGGCAGCCGGTTGGCAGCAGCCCAGAGGAGTTGACACAGATGTTCAAGCGCGAAGTGGCAAAGTACGCCAAGGTAATCGAGGCGGGACACATCGTTGTCCAGTAACCCGTTTACACCTCGGGCAAGCAGCCGATTCCAGGCAGCGAGCCTACGTAAACTGCTAATCGATATGACTTGCTTAAGCGTTCGGCCGCTATTGAAATCGTCGATGCCGCTCCATATGATTATTCTGTTGTTCTTCGAGTCGTCGCCGCAGCTGCGTTGATCAGGCAGTTCGTAGGTAAGCTCATTAAAGGAGATGTCCATGGGCGCGGGCTGCTATCTTTGCGAGTTGAATTACGGCACGATGCCGGGGAAAAGCGCCGGCGATGCCGCTGGGGCATGCAAGTTGTGTGGGGTTCTGGCATGTTTGGGACATGCGATACGCGACGCCAACCGCCCTGCCTATCTGTGTGGATGCTGCGTGCCGAACCTGCTGGCGGCCGCCGCGCTAAACCAACTGCGCGCCGGCGATCTACCGCCAGATATAGCGCCGCCGCCCGCAGACGATGAGCCTTCTCCGGACATGCCTTCCGGTTACGCACAGTGGGCCGTCGATATCAGCGAAGTGAACGACGCGATCAACGATCTTGCTGACGATCGCTGGACGTGGCTGCGAGCCGATATGAGTTACCTGTCGAAATTGCTCGAAGATGCGGACCCCAAAGGGCCGGAAGAAGTACGTATGTTTGCCCATCCAGAGGCGGGCCGCGCACGCTCGTTGATGGGGGCGGCTGCGGCGTTTGCTGTGCAACTGAATTTGCCGCCCTATGAGCTCACGCCGGTTTTGCAGGTGGTAGCGCAGGATGTCCGTGTCGGACGACGCTAGGCTGTACGTTCACTCAATCGGCACGATCCCCGGGGCATCACTGCCGGAACGAGGGCTCGATCCTGCACTCAGCGCGTCCAAACATCTTCGTATCGCACTGCGCAGCGCTCCCTCGCGCGCAGGTGTGTTCGAAGTGACTGCGCGTCGGGAAGGAGCCAGTGGAACGAATATATATCTGCAGCCCGGCCAACTTGGTCTGAAATGGGACGAGAGAGTGGAGGTGTCAGCATCACCTGTCGGTCGTTGGGCATATCGACTATTCCAACTCAATTCACCTAATGGCTATCTGGTGCTTATCACGCTCGCCGCTGCATGCACTGCTGCGTGGATCGACGGTACGCTCGCCATCGGCAAGTCAGGTTCGGCGTTTTTCTGGTTCACCCCGGAGACTTTAGCTATCTTTGGCGTGGTGTCGTTATTCTCCAAGCTGGTGTCCGCCATCGCGGCGTTCTTGCTGGCGTTGTGGTTCAAGAAGTAGAACGCCGCGTTGTTAGTGCCGGCGGTTTGAACAGGTCGGATTGCACCACACTGATCAATAGGGCCAAACAGCTGTGCGGCCACTTCAGGCCGGGCCTGCCGCTTTGATATCCAACGTGACCTTGAAGCGTTCGACGATGGATTGATCGCCCTCCCATGGGCGCGATCTCTTGAGCTCAATGCGCGTTACGCCGGATGAGCGAACACGCAACATCCATTTATCGATACCTCCGCTCCCCAAGGCGCTGCTGGTCGCATCGTAGTCCGCGTGTTCGACACTAACAGCATTTTCGTCGATCGACGCAAAAGCCCACTTGTATCCCGTGGTGGGATTAGATGGAAGCTCCAAGGCAATCAGGTCGCCGATGCCTGCAGTTATAGTTTGGCCATCCTGCGCCTTGGAGATGTGTACGCTCGCCACGATTCTATGACTTCACAAAACGATCAAAGTGTCACACCGTACGACTCGTCGAAGAATGCGCCCGCGATATATGCGGCCGAAGCGTAGCCGAATCCCCGGTCGCCCCAAGTGGTGCTCCAACTGTTGCGGAGGATGAAGCGGCCGGTAGCCGTATATCCAACCACAGCGACTGCGTGACCGCCGCGCACAGTATTAGGATAGAACGTATCGAGATTTCCGTGCGTGGCCGTAGCATTGTCCCACGTCTGGTCGACCGAAAGTCCGGCCAGTATCGGCCCGTGCATGGCAAGCCAGTTCTTCCAGTTGTTCAGATCCTTCTGCAGGTTGAAATAGGCTGCGATCTTGCGCTGTGCAGCGGTCGCAAAGAACGTATTCTCGGGACCGGTGTGCATGAGCGTACTTATATTGAATGGAAGCAGTGCCATGGTTACGACGCCATATTTGCGGCAGATATCCACTGCAGCCTTCAGCGACGTGCCGGCCTCTTCAATGAATGTCTCCGGGCGTTGGGTGTACTGATCCGTTTCCTTGGATGCCATCCACACATACCGCGGTGAAAGCTGTTCATTCTTGCCAAGGCGGTTTGCAGCCACCATGTGATACCGCATAACGCCTTCTGCCGTTGCCCAGCCAACGCATGAACCAGTTTGGCCTTGATCGCCGATCGTCCACCAGGACTGACGAAGATCGACGGATGCCGGCGGCGCTGCCACCGCACGCAGTGCTCCTGAAGAGACTGCATCACGGAACTGCCAGTCGCTCTCTATGCCCTTCGAAGGCACCAGATTACATATCCGTTTGATAGCTGCAACTTTCGTAACAGTCGACTTACTCGTTATGCGCCGCCTTTTACTCTTGGCCATCACTTTCTCCCGTTGTTGAGAAGCGGAATTGATGCTCATGTGAAGACGTCCGAACCGAACGCCAATGCGTTTACCTCCCGTAATTACCGTGTGTATCTTTTCGCCTTACTATTGCCGTCGCCATTGATCAGCGCTTGCCCAGCGACGCCTGAACAAAAGACAAATTTCGGTCGACGCGATGTGCATGTGAATCGCTAACTGCCGAGGCCCAAGCTGCGGCGGAACTCGCGGTAATTGGTCGGGCGCTCGCGCGCCGCGATGTAATCCTTTGGGAACCATATGATGTTGACGCGAGCCCGGCGGGTGGCGTCCGGTACGGCGTTCTCAACATGAGCGTCGTTGAAACGGCCGTTTGTATCGTAGACTTGATCCAGGACAATCGCGAAGCGTGTCCCGTCAGCTAACAATGTGTTGTCGGTCAGCGGAAAGTCGAACCACGACAGTTCGAAATCGCTATCAGCGAGCGGTACTTCCCGGCGGTCCTTGATCGCACATATGCGCACGGCCACATGGAATGTCTCGTCGTTCCAATTCTGACGGTCCACTTGCAGATAGAGCTTGTGACGGCCTGAGCCGCTCATGACCTCGATAGGTTCTGAAAACTTGTGGACCATGGCGCCATCCACCTGAATCTGCCGCAACACCGCTGCATCGTCGACCGCTGGACCAAGATCGATTCTTTCGATGCGCGCATTGTCTTCGGACTGTGCATCCGTCGATGATCGTGTGAGCATCGCTGTCTGGCGTGAAATTACCGTACGCGCTATGGACCGGAACGAGAGTCGCGCGAGCCGGGCTTGAGCAGCCTTGCTCTGATCATGGTCCAACGACTCTTGCGCCAGCCGCGCGTCGACGTGGTTGAGTAACGGCTTCATTCCAATATGTTCGTGGAAGTTCAGCGACAGCAATTCCGCCAACAATTGCTCTCGTTCGAGCGGAACCTCAGCGCCTGACTTCGCGCCGGAAATGGGATCGACGAGCTTCGCGAACATCTCTGAGCGCAACTGGCTATCCGCCTTCTCGCGCTCGCTGAGCAGAGTCGAGGCGGTCAGAGACGTTTTGTATTGGTCCGCAAGTACGGTCACTGCGATGGTTGCAATCACTGGAAGTAATTTCACCAACCAGTCCAAAATTTCGCGCACCCATGATTTGATTTGCATAGAGGCGGAGCGGTTGGCAGGCGCCGATTCGTTGGACCTGCTGCTCGTATCCGCCACTTTCCGCAAAACGCGCGTGTTAGTCATCAGATTTTTCTCTGACTTTCGTGCGGCAACATCCAGCTCGCCTGAATCACAATCCCGAGCTCGTCACCGTTTCCATGTACCGTCTGCAGTGCAGATGAATGGGCCAAGGCGGTCGCCGGTCCGATAAACGCGCCCGTCTCTGGTGCAATCCGCAAAAGCGGACAAGCTGATGGCAAGGAACACGCATAGGAACGACTTCGATAAAGCTTTCATGCTGTCCTCCTATCTTCAAGGCTTGATGCCATATGCGCCGCTGTTCTACTACCTTGCAGCGCAATGGTGTGACTAGATGCAGGCAAGCGCAATTGCACATACGTCATAGACCTTTTGACGGATATCGCGGTGCGCGCCCCAACGCGAGACGCACTTCCGTCTATGCATGGCGTGACCTTCCACTGCACTTGTTCGACGCGGTAAGAACCAGTCGACTCATCGCGCCGGCTGGCAGTCGAGCTCATGCATACAAGAGCGGTCGAAGGCGCCCTGTTTTCAAGCGCAGGAAGCCCGAGTCATGCCCGTCGAGCAAGTCGCCTCTAACACTTACACTATGCGATACTTTCGTAACCCGGCACGAGCACTACAGAACATCCACAGACTCCTAAGGAGGCGATTTGAAGCTTCATGCACATTCATCGACGTACATAAACCGCGGTCATCACCTCTTTGCTGGAACCACCGTACCCGCGCGCACGAGCGGTTATTTCTGGCAAATGGCAAAGCGATTCATGTCTTCACAAGTTTCGTTAGTCGCGTTATGTGTCTCGAGCTTGTTGACGATGCACGCCGGTGCAGCCACCGCCACGCGAGAACAAACCTTCTCACTACCTGCAGGAAGCAGCATCACCCTGGGTGTGCCCGAAGATTGGCGAGCGAGTATTCACAAACCGACCCACCCGGAGACGAGACGAATTACATTTGGTCCAGGCAAAGGAGCGCGATTCTCGTTATCCGTGGTTGCATCAACGGGGAAATCGGCGTCCGGCGCCAAAGGTACAGACGACGCGCAGAAGCGCGTCG
>Ga0207661_10001457_pt1 | contig 15993 bp, 12 predicted proteins | sample KBSC713LmetaG_FD_184337 | JGI IMG/M metagenome (GOLD analysis project Ga0207661, IMG submission 184337) | Corn rhizosphere microbial communities from Kellogg Biological Station, Michigan, USA - KBS C7.1-3L metaG (SPAdes) (version 2) | ecosystem: Host-associated > Plants > Roots > Rhizosphere ...
CTCCGACATTGAGCGAATGGTGCTTGGTCAACGTTGCGATCGCGGCAGTCGGACCGATCAGTTCCGTCCAGTAGGAACTGCTGACGAAAGAACGCTGCGCCGCCTCCATCACGGCACCGATACCGATGACGGCGGCCATGGGGTACCCGTTGCCGAGGGCCTTGGCGAACACCGCGACGTCAGGGTTCACGCCATAGGTCAGATGCGCGCCGCCGGTGTTCAGGCGCAATCCGCTCGTGACCTCGTCGAAGATCAACACGGCGCCGGACTCGGTGGCAATGCGGCGGACCTCCTCGAGGAAGCCCGGCGCGGGGTTGTTACCGCGGACCGGCTCCATGACGATGGCGGCCAACTCGGCGCTACGCGCGGCGACGATGCGGCGCAGGTCATCCGGCTCGTTGTACCGGAAGGGCAGTGCGGTGGCCTGCAACTCGTGCGGTACGCCCGCCGGTTCGAGCCCAGGTAACAGGTGGCCGTCGAGTTCGCGACGGTCCGCCAGATTCGCCGCGATGTACCAGTCACTCCACCCGTGGTACCCGCAGAACGCGACCACGCTGCGACCGGTTGCCGCACGAGCCAGCCGGACGGCGATCGACAGAGCCTCGCCGCCGGTGCGCGCGTAGCGCACCATCTCGGCCCACGGGTGCAGCATGACGAGCAGATCCGCGAGGACCAGGTCCTCAGCGCAGTTCAGGGTTGACATCGATCCGCGCTCGACCGCGGCATGCACCGCAGCGTTGACGTCGTCATCGGCGTAGCCGAGCGAGCACGTACCGACACCCGTGATGCTCATGTCCAGGAACCGTCGACCGTCGAGATCCCAAACTTCGACACCCTTGGCGCGCGAGTAGAAGCGTGGCCATTGCAGTGGAGCGAATTGTTCGGGACGCTTGCTCAGTAGTTGCGTACCCCCCGGGATGCGCGCGAGGAGCCGGCGTTCGAGGTCTGCGGTCTCCCGCGACGCCGCCTGAGGAGGTGAGGTCATGCGTGTGCCTTTCGACCGAGCGAACTCGTCAATCCCAGTCGGAGTCGGGTGAGCGACGGCTGGGATGCATGGGTAGACCGCACGCAGGCGCTACAGTAGCGCAGTGTTCCATTGTTCGGTAGTAGCGTGTCAGCAGCTGGCACGGCTGCACGTCAGTGCAAGAGCGGGAACGCGACGGTCGGGTTCCTCAGACGGTCCATGGAGTCGAGATGACGAAGGCGGAGACCACCGAGGGTGCGATCTATCCGATCCGCGCCGTCGAGCGCGTGTGCGACATTCTCGACATTCTGCATGAGCGAGGCGCCGGCGTCACCCTTGCCGAAGTAGCCCGCATCGCCGAGCTGCCCAAGAGCTCCGCGTATCGATACCTGCTCGCGTTGGAGGCCCGGCGCTACGTGCACCGTGATGCCGACTCCGGCTTGTTCACGCTGGGGCTGGCGTTTCGACCGCAGCAGAGTCGGGACATGGAGCTGTTCATCGAGCGGGCCCAGTCGCAGTTGGAACGACTGCGTGACGACCTGAACGAGACGGTGAACATCGGCGTCCTGGACGGCGGACAGATCGTGCACGTGGCGGTCGTCGAATGTGCCCAGATGATGCGCCTGGCAGCGCGAGTCGGCGAGCGATCGCCGATACACGCGACCGCGCTGGGCAAGGTGATCGCGGCTCAGCTGCCCACTGATCGGGTGATGGCGATCCTCAACGCCGAAGGGATGCCACCCGTGACCGATCGCACCCTCACCACCGTCGAGGACTTCCTGACGGAAATGAAACGGGTGAAGGCGGCGAAGTACGCCCTCGATGATCTCGAGGCGCAGGACGACGGTAGGTGTGTGGCCGTTCCGCTCGTGGGGCTGCCCATCGCGGCCGGCTTGAGCGTGAGCGCCCCGGCCAACCGGCTACCCCGCAGCATGCTTCCCGAGGTCGTGCGGGCACTCGGCGAATGCGCCACCGCCCTTACCGACGGCTACCGAATTCCGCAGGCCTGAGCCGACTGTAGGGCTGCCGCCGCGGGCGTTGGGTGGCGCCGACTGTTGACGCCGTCTGTCGGTTCCGGCTAACCTGACGTGGTTTCACCTAGTGAGTGAACGGTTCCATTTAGCAGAACCTGGCCGGACGGGCGCGTCGGAGTTGCCGACCCCGACCACGCGAGCATCTGTGAGCCGTCGCCCTTGTCGTGAAGGGAACATCCGTGGCTGGTACTTCTGTGCGTACCCGATCCGAGGCGTTCCGGCAGCGCGCGATGACCAGCGTTCCAGGCGGTGTGAACTCCAACGTTCGGTTGTCCGCTCCACCGGTCTTCTTCGACCGCGGTCGGGGCGCTCGGATCTGGGACGTGGACGGCAACGAGTACATCGACTACGTGCTGGGGCAAGGGCCGCACTTTCTCGGGCACGCCAACCCGGTCGTGAACGCCGCCGTCGCAGAAGCGTCCAGCCGCGGGATGCTGTTCGGCGCCCAGAACACGCTCGAGGTTGAGGCATGCGAGCTGATGCTCGCCGCGCTCGGCTGGGCGGACATGGTCCGGCTGGGAATGACAGGCACCGAATGCGTCCAGGCAGCGCTGCGGGCGGCACGAGCGGCCACCGGGCGGACGGCGTTCGTACGCTTCGAAGGCCACTACCACGGATGGCTGGACAACGTACTGGTCCAGACGACCGGTGAGTGGACCGGGGTGGCGAGCCGGGGCCAGTTGGGTAGCCATCTCGCGGACTGCCGCATGCTGCCGTGGAACGACGCCGACGCGCTGTCCGAGCTGCTGCGGACCTCGGGCGACACCATCGCAGCGGTGATCATGGAACCGATGATGGTCAATGCGGGCGGCATCGAGCCGCTGCCGGGCTACCTTCAGCGGGTGCGCGAGCTGTGCGACCAGTACGGCATCGTCCTGATCTTCGACGAGGTCATCACCGGATTTCGGCTCGCCCGCGGCGGAGCGGTAGAGAAGTACGGCGTTGTCCCCGACCTCGCGACCTACGGCAAGGCGATGGCCGGCGGCTGGCCAGTTGCCGCCCTGGCCGGACGGGCGGACCTCATGGAGCCGTTCGGCGCGGGCAGCGTGAACCACTCGGGTACCTTCAACGGGTCGCTCATGGCCGCCGCCGCCGTCGTGGCCACGCAACGTCTGCTCATCGACGACTCGCCGTATGAACGCATTGATGCCTACGGCCGGGAACTCATGGCGCAGCTGGCCAAGATCGGGGAACGTCACGACATCCCGTTGCGCGTGCAGGGCGTGCCGGCGGCATTTCATGTGTCCTTCGGCGACCCGACACCGGTCTGCGACCTACGCACCCTCAACACGCTCGACCTCGGCCGGTACGCAGCCTTCGCGAGTCGGCTCGCCGACAACGGACTCTGGCTGGCCCAGCGCGGGATCTGGTATGTGTCGGCAGCGCACGGTGACGCCGAGCTCGCGGACACGGTCGAGCGTATCGAGTCGGCTCTGGCAGAGAGCCTGCCGTGACTCGGCGGGCCGGCGTTCTCGGCGTGTGGCACGAGACCAATACCTACTCCGCGCACCCCACAACTCTGGCTGACTTCGCGGCCTTCGAACTGCTCACCGGTACCGCGATCGAGACCCGCAACCGCGACACCGGTTCCGTGATCGGCGGGTTCTATGACAGTCCTGATCTCGACCTGGTACCGGTGTTCTCCGCCGGGGCGTGGCCTTCTGGCCCGTGCGGGTCGGAAGTGATGGCGCGCATCCTCGACGACCTACAGAGCGGGCTGCACAGAGCCGGACCGCTGGATGCGCTGGTACTCAACCTGCACGGCGCGATGGTGGCGGTGGGCACGGCTGATGTCGAGGCCAAGGTGGTCCTCGCCGCGCGCGAGGTCGTCGGCGACGTGCCGATCGGGGCCGTGCTCGACCTGCACGCCAACCCGTCTCCCGCACTTGTGGAAAGCTGCGAGGCGCTCGTCAGCTACGACACGTACCCGCATGTGGACATGCGAGAGCGCGGCCGTGAGGTTGCGGGCCTCGTCACGGACATGCTGGCCGGTCGCCGGTTGCGCACGATGGTGCGCAAGCTGCCGCTGCTGGTCTGCCCGCTCGCGCAGGCAACCGAGCAGGGACCGATGCACCGGATTCAGCGGGCTGCCGCGGCGCGGGCTCAGGCTGCCGGCGTCGCCCGGGTATGTGTTGTTGGCGGATTCGCCTACAGCGACGTCGATCGCGCCGGCATGAGCGTGCTGGCCGTGCATGACGTCGGTTCCGAGGCCGCGGCGCGGGACGTCGTGGATGCGACCATCTCGGACATCGCTGAACACGCCGGCGAGTTCGCGGTGGCGCGCGACGATACAAAGACCGCGGTGGCGCGGGCCATCGCCTCGACGCGTCGGCCGGTGTTCCTGGTCGACGTCGCCGACAATATCGGCGGCGGTAGCCCGGGCGACGGCACCGCGCTGCTGCGCGAGCTACTGGCCGTCGGCGCGACCGGCGCCGTCGTGACCATCGCCGACCGCGAGGTTGCCCTACACGCCGCGCGCCTGGGCCCGGGTGCGGGCATCGACGTCATGCTCGGCGCGAAGACCGATCGGATGCATGGCGAACCGCTGCACGTGCAGGGCAGGATCGAGCGGACCAGCGAAGGGACCTACCGCACCAGCGGCTACTACATGACGGGCCGAACCTTCTCGATGGGTACGACGGCCGTGCTGTCGGTTGCCGGGAACACCGTGGTCGTCACAGAGCTTCCGGTGCCGCCGTTCCATTCTGAACAGCTGTCCTCGGTCGGGGTCGACGTGGGCGACGCGTCGGTGGTGGTCGTCAAGGGCGCACTGGCATGGCGCGGCGCGTACGAACACATCGCGGGCGAGATCATCGAGGTGGCGACGCCGGGGGTGTGTCCCGTGGATGTCTCGAGCTTGCCGCGACTGGCCGAGCCGATGACGGTGTAACACGGTGACCAACTCGGAGGCCGGCGCGATGGAACTCCTGTGCCGCGCGTGCGGCGCTACCCGCGGCTTGGGTTCGCTCGACTATCGATGCGTCGGCTGCGGCGGCGAGTACGTCGTGCGGGTGAACGAGCCACGACCCGGTCACCCGTTCGCCGCACGGGGTATGTGGAACCGGTCGCGATGGCTGCCGCTCGCGCGGCCGGAGGCCATGGTCTCGCTGGGCGAGGGGGACACGCCACTCGTCGCGGTGGGCGGCAGCAGCGCGCGTGAAGCCGGTGTGGCGTCGATCGAGATGAAATGCGAGCACCTCAATCCGACCGGGTCGTTCAAGGACCGGATCGCATCGGTCGCCGTGTCGCTCGCTGTGGAGCGTGGTGTGCCTGGTCTCGTCGGTACATCCTCGGGCAACGGTGGTGCCGCCGCAGCCGCGTACTGCGCCCGGGCCGGCCTGTCGCTGATGCTGTTCGCGCTGTCCGACGTGGTACCCCAGAAGTTGCTGCAGATCCGCGCCTTCGGAGCTCGGGTGCGTCTCGTCGATGGGCTCGGGCACGACGCGCGGTCGACGGAACTCGCCGCCACGGCGATCTCCGGCCACGCCGTGGCTGCCGGCCTGTTCCCCTTCCTGACGGGCGGCCGGTACTCGCCGGAGGCGATGGAGGGCGCGAAGACCATCGCGCACGAGATCATGGCGCAGCGGCCGGAGGCCACCCTCGTCTATGCGCCCGTGGGCGGGGGCGGCTTGGTAGCTGCATTGGGCCGTGGGTTCGCGGAGATCGCCCGGGCTGGGCGCCAGGTGCCCAGGCTCGTCGCTGTCCAACCCGAGGGCTGTGCGACGTTGGCTCCGGCATTGCGCGGTGACACGGCCGGCTTGACGGCGGAGTGCACGACCTCAGTGTCGGGTTTGCAGGTGGCTCAACTGTTCGACGCGTTCGGTGCAGTCGACGCCGTCCGATCCGGCAACGGCCACGTCGTCGAGGTCACCGACGCGGAGATCTATGCAGCACAGGAGATCCTCGCCCGTGAGTCCGGACTGCTGGTCGAGCCGGCCGGAGCCACGGCCTATGCGGGGGTTCTGTTCGATGCGCGTCGAGGCGTCCTTGACGAGGCAGACCGGGTGATCGTCATCGGTACGGGCGCGGGATCCAAGGACGCGGCGGCACTCGAACGCATCGCGGGCGTAGCCGCCGTACAGAGGATCAGCGCAGACCAGATTCGCGAGGTACTCGATGAGCGATCCTGATGTCGTTCCCGGGCTGTTCTCGCTCGCCGGACAGGTGGCGATCGTGTCGGGGGGAGCAGGGCTGTACGGTCGGCACATCGCCCACGCGTTGGCCGGAGCCGGTGCGCACGTCGTGCTCGCCGCCAGAGGCCTCGGCGCGTGCGAGCGTACCGCTCAAGAGTTGCGTGATCTCGGCCTGAGCGCTGACGCGATCGAGCTGGACCTGACGTCGGAGGAATCGATCGTCCGCCTGCGCCACGAAGTCGTATCGAAGCATGGTCGCATCGATGTCCTGGTCAACAATGCCGTCGCGCGGGCGGGGCGCACTGTGCGGGACACGTCGGCGGCCGAGTGGGCCGCGACGTCGGCGGTGAACTCCTTGGGCACGTTCCTGATCACCCGTGAGTGCGGCGAGCAGATGATCGCGCAGGGCTCGGGCGTGTTCATCAACATCGCGTCGATCTACGGCATGGTCGGTCCGGACTTCTCCATCTACGGCGAGACCGGGATGACCAATCCTGCCTTCTACGCCTACGACAAAGGTGGCATGATCAACTTTACCCGCTACCTCGCCACTTCCTACGCGCCGTACGGCATCAGGGCGAACTGCATCAGCCCAGGCGGCCTGGGGACGCCCGATCAACCCGCGGAGTTCGTCGCGAACTACACGGCGAGCGTGCCACTCGGACGCCTCGCGGGCGCCGATGACATCAAGGGCCCGATCGTGTTCCTGGCCTCTGCGGCGTCGGCCTACGTCACGGGCGTCAACCTCGCCGTGGATGGGGGCTGGACGGCCAAGTAGTCAGCCTCGCTCGACGTCCATCCAGCGGTTCTCCAGGGCGGATCTGCGCATCGCGTCGGAGACTTGCAGGGCGGCCAGCCCGTCGTGCACGTCCACGACCGGCGGCACGGTTCGACCCGCGACGGCAATGAAGTGCGCGGCCTGGGCGCGGAACGCATCGTCGCGCGTTTCGGCGTGACTCTCGACCTGATCCAGCTGTCCTGCGCGGCGGACCCGAACGTCGCCAGAAGGCACGTCGACGTCGAGCGTGCCCGTGTCGCCGATGATCGTGAAGCGCCGGTTCCCCGGCGCCTGCACGTAGTCGAGGTGCGCGGTGCCGGTGGTGCCGTCGTCCAGGCGCAGCACGACGTCGACCACGTTCGGGTGCTGCCGTAGTTCGAGCGCGCCTGCTGTGCGCGCCAGCGCGTAACCTCCGCCGACCGGGGCGAGCAGCCACCGCAGGTAGTCCCACTCGTGGCTGTAGTCGCGGAACAGCGTGCCGTAGGCCGCGCCGTCGAACCGGTTCCGCGCAACCTGCAGCGTCTCGTAGGCGCCGAGCATCACCTGGAACGACAGCGGTGCGCCGATCGCTCCGTCGCGCAGCAGCGCCAGTGCCCTGCGCATACACCGCACATGACGCAGGACGTACCCCATGAGGACAGGGGTGTCGCTGGAGGTCGCTGCTGCCGCGATCTGTCGTGCGGCATCGACGGTGTCGGCCATCGGCTTCTCCAGCAACACGGCTACGCCGCGATCACAGGCGAGCAGAGCGGCGCGGGCGTGCGTTTCGTCGGGTGACGCGACGACCAGCCCGTCCACGCCGCGGTCCAGAAGCGCGTCGAGCGAAGGGGCAATGTGGACGTCCGGCCCGAGTCGATCGCGTAGTTCGCTCGTGCTCGCCACGGCGTCGTGCACGACGACCGTGACGTCGTGCATACCGCTGAAGACGCGCGCATGCCGGGTACCGATTGAACCGACGCCGCAGATGCCGATGACCGTCACGGCAGTAGCGGCGGCGGCAGTTGCTGGACGTCGAGGGCGGCGACGGCTTCGTCGAGATGCTCGTGCGCGTTGTCGAGGACGAGCGTCTCGTGGCCGGGCAGCAGCACGTCCGGCCGTAGCGCTGCGACGCGCCGCAGACTCACGGCCAGCTGGCTGAGATCGCAGTCGGGGGTTCCGAGCAGAGCCACCCGCCCACGCGAGAACACGAGATCTCCGGAGAACAGCACGGTGCGCCCATCGGCATCCACGGCAAAGCACAGGTGACCGGCGGCGTGACCTGGCGTGGCGATCACACGCACGGTGAACCGACCTACCGACAGCGTGTCGCCGTCCTCGATGAACTCGACGTCCGTCGGCAGCAGGCGTACCGATGGCGGATACAGTCCGGTCGCCTGCGCGGCCGTCAGTCCGGCGGCGTCCTCGTCGCCTCGGCGCAGGATGTCGGCGGTGACGGGTGCGGCCAATACCTGCGCATCGAGCCGTTCGGCCAGTGATCGCGCTCCCGCCGAGTGATCCGGGTGCGAGTGCGTGATCAGGATCCGGGACACCGACCGCGCCGGCACTCCCGCTTCCTCGATGCGCCGGATGATCGAGTCGGTGGCGGCGCCGACGCCGGCGTCGACCAGCACGGCGTCGTCGCCGTCAGAGATCAGGTAGACATGGCAGTCGTCCCGGTTGCTCAGCCCGAATCCGAGCCAACCGCTGCCGACCAGCTGGATGCCCGGAAGCAGTTTCATCCGGCCCCCGAAAGCTGAACATAGGCGTCGGGTACCTCAGCGGGCACAAGGTCTGCGCGAACGCGCTCGACGTTGCCCGTCAACATGCTCAGCTCCGCGGCCGCGAGCGTACCGCAGACGAGCGCGGACTCGCGGTAGCTGAAAGGCCACTGCGCGGCGCCGTCGATCGCTGAGATGAAGGTTGAGATTTCGTCGAGGTACACGCTCTCGAGGGTCTCGCCCCAGTCGCAGATCTTGCGAGAGTCATCCAGGTTCGTGGCCGGGAGCTGACGGTCGACCACTCCCGTCAACAAATCGAAGTACACGAACCCGTTGTTGCCGGCAGCCCAACCGCGCCGGGCGACCTGCGGCGGGGCCATCAGTACCGTCAGCTGTCCGGCGGCACCGGATTCGGTGCGGTACTGGAGCGAGAAGGTGTCCTCGATGTCGGTACCGAGGGCTCCACGCTCCTGCACGAGTCCGGAGACCGTGGCCGCCGGCCCGAACACCCCGTGCAGCGCGATGAGCTCGAAGGCGGTCATCTCGCGCGCCGGTGCCGTCGGTCGGTGCCTGGCGTAGTACTCGGTGCCTTCGCCCGGATGCCACCCCGGCGCGTCGACCGACAGGACGTACCCGAAGGCGTGCAACGTGCCCAACTCCTCGGCCACGATGCGGGCGACCTCCCGGATCACCGGCTGGAACCGGAGCGTTGCCGACGGCGCGGCGATCAAGCCGGGATGGTCCGCCTCGGCGCGCTCCACCGCGGTCGGGTCGAAAGGCCAGATGTCTGCCTCGCAGAAGACGTGCTTACCGAGCGCCAGCGCGGTCCTCACGAATTCCTGGTGGAGATGCGGGGGAGTGGACACCACGAACGCATCGGGCTCGAAGGCAAGCGCCTCGTCCAGCGTCGCGACACCCGGTACGCCGAATCGCTCCTCGGCTGCGGCACGGCGGTCAGCGCGGGCGTCGAGCAGCCGGATCGTGATCGGGTCGGCTCCATGTGCCAGCTTGTGGAGGTCACGCATGCGACGGGTACCCATCGAGCCGCCGCCGATCTGCAGAACGCGCATTGTCATCAGCTCCAGGACGTATGGCGTGGTCGGGGGATCAGTACGACAGCCAGCCACCGTCGACGAGGATCGTCTCGCCGGTGATGAACCCAGCGGCGTCAGAGCACAGGAAGGCGACCACCGCGGCGACGTCGTCGGGCTTCCCACGCCTGCCGAGGGGTGTGTCGCGCAGCCATCGCTGGGTCGACGGGGGCATCGATGGTCCAGCAGCGGCAGTTGCCGAACCGTTGACGACGATGTCGCCTGGCGCGATGCACACGGCTCGAATGCCCAGAGGAGCCAGCTCGAACGCCATGCCGCGGGTGAGCCCGACCATCCCGGCTTTGGATGCGACGTAGGCACTCGCGTCGAGCTGCGCCGCGTATGCCGCGACCGAGGAGACGTTGACGATGACGCCGCTGCCGCGCGTGGCCATGTCGCGCGCCGCTTCCCGACCACAGCGGAAGGCCGCCTTGAGGTTGACGTCGATGACCGTGTCCAGAAGCTCATCACTGAACTCCAGAAACGCGCCGGTCGCCGGTGCACCGGTCACCCCGGCATTGTTGACGAGGATGTCGATGCGCCCGTACCGCTCGAGCACCGTGGCCACTATGCGCCGGCACGCCTCGGCCGTCGCCAGGTTGGCGCCCACGCCGGTGATCGTGCGGCTGCCTGATCCGAGTTCGGCGGCCGCGGCGTCGGCCTTGGTCTGTGTCGACTGGCCGAGCACCACTACCGCGCCAGCGTCGGCCAGGTGGGCGGTGATCGCGGCGCCGATGCCCGTGCCCCCACCGGTGACGAGGGCGACGCGTCCGGCTAGCGAGCCGGTCATGCCGGCGGCTTCATGGCATGCGACCCGCCTTCGGGTACCGGGCCGAGCATCGCGATGCCTTCGGCAGGCTGAACCTCCGCGTGCCGCCGGAGCATCATCACTGTGCCGAGGCGTGGGCTGCGAATGTGTTCGACCGGGTCGCCGTCATCGTTGACGATGTCAGCCAGTACCTGGCCGGGCTGGACGACGTCTCCGGCCCGGACCCGGGTGATGCAGTAGCCGGCCACGGAGCACGCCAGGGAGTCATCGACGTTGCCGTCGTCCCCGCGCAACACCAGCGGCGGCCGCGGCGTGGTGTGCTTCACCGACGTGATACCGAGCCAGGCGAGCAGCCGGTGCAGGCCGTCGACGTAGATGTCGAGGTCGCGACCGATCAGCCCGCCGCCGCCGCTGCCTTCGACGTAGACGGATGCGACGCCCAACTCCCCGGCGGCGGACATGCTGCGGCCGGGACCGCTGCCCAAATGCTCCCAGACCATCGGCGCGCCGAAGGCGGCGGTCGCCTCGCCGGACCGACCGCCCATCGGCGCATCAGATACGAAGCCCGCGAACACCGGCATCTCGTACTTCGCGCCGGCCGAGTGCAGGTCGACCAGCAGGTCGGCACCGGCGATCACCTCTGCGGTCAGCAGCTGCGCGATCTGTTCGGTGACGGTCCCGTCCGCCCGTCCGGGAAACACCCGCGCCAGGTTGGCGCCGTCGGTCACCGTCGTGCGGGTCCGAGAGGCGAACGCGACGGGGTTGCTGACCGGTACGACCTTGACCCGACCATTGAGGGTTCCGGCGGGCAGTGCGTTGAGGTGTGCGGCGAACATCCGCGCGGCGACGACTCCTTCCAGCTCGTCGCCGTGCACGCCACCGAGAACAGCAAGCGTCGGACCGTCGCCCGACCCGATGTCGTGGATCTCGAGAGCGTGGCCGTCGGCGAGCTCGTGACGACGTATCACTGGCGAGCTGCGGCGGCCACGGGCCGGTGGCCGAGCTCGGCCGCGAGCTCCTCGCCGAGCCTGAGGATTTTCGTCACGTGTGCGCGTACCGACTCGTCGCTCTGGATGAGAGGCGGGCTCGTGGTTCCATGCGCGATGATCCCCCGTTGCACGAGCGCCTCCTTCACCACCGCGAAGAACTGGGCCGAGAAGCTCGCGTATTCGAGCGGGTGGAAGTAGAGGTCGAGCAGGCGCATGATCATGCCTTGCACGGCGGATGCGGCGCCCCAGTCTCCGGCGGCCAGCCGCCGGAGGAGCTCGACGTGGAATTCGGGGAACACGTTGGCGAGGCCGGCTATCGCGCCGTCGTACCCGCCGAGGATCGCGGCGTCGATGCACTGCTCGCACCCGGTGTACCGGACGAATCCCGGAAGGTGCCGAGTGGCTTCGGACACCGCCCGTCCACGGACGAGATCACCGGACGAGTCCTTGACGCCGATGATCGTGCCGTCGCTGCCCAGCTCGGCGATCAGCTCAGCCGACAGCGACACCCCCACCCGCGTGGGCACTTCGTACGCGACGACCGGCGTGTCGACGCGCGCGGCGATCGTCCGGAAGTGGCCGGCGATCTCCCGCTGCGACATTGCGAAGCCGCCCGGGGCGGTCAGGAGCAGGCTGTCCGGTCCGATGCCATCCAGCCGCGCGGCGTCGGCGCCGGCGTCCTTGGTGCCGTGTGCGACGACGCCGAACATCAGATGGGCGCGGCCACCACAATGCGCCCGCGCACGCGTCGCAACTTGGTAACGCTCGTCGGCGCTGAGCGCCACTGCCTCGCCGGACGAACCGAGCACGAGGAAGCCGTCCACGCCGGCGTCGATGCCGAAGTCCAGCAGCCGGTCGAACGAGGCCAGGTCGGGCTCGCCGCTGGGCAGCAGCGGTGTCACGACCGGAACCAGCAGCCCGGGATTGGGGAGCGGGAGACGGGCGGCGCCGCGGTTCGTGGAGGGGCCAACGAGGGTCGTCATGGCGGGTGGCACCTCCTCGGAGGCGGTACTCGTTTCGTTCTATGAAACCACGTTAACTATTGCGTGGAACAGTATCTGTGCCCCCGTTCGCCAGTGTCAACAGTTCGGGGACGCCGTGACGGCCTGTCTGCCGACGGCTGTCGTCATCGAAAATGAAACTCCAGTGTCGCCTGTTGACACGCAAGCGCCGTGGCTACAGACTGCACCTACCCTCACGCCGGGCACGAAAGTCGCCGCCCGGCGCAGTCATGGCACAACGGGCCACTAGGAGGAAGCGTGGGCGCACCGGTCGACACGCTGGACAGGGTCGCCCCCATCGTGCCGCGCCGCCGACTCCCCGGACGCATCGCACGCCGCATCGACTACCTGAGCGAGCGCAAGTTCGCCGTGCTGCTCTTCCTTCCGGCAGGCTTGCTTATCACTCTCGTCGCGGTACCGCCGATTGCGGCCGTGTTCGGGATGAGCCTGTTCCGGATCGAGCTGCTGCGCGACGGCCCCGATCGCTATGTCGCTTTGAAAAACCTCCACCGCCTCGTGGCCGACACCAACTTCACCGCCTCCATCCCGCGCACGATGCTCTTCGCGCTGGGGACGACCGTGCTCACCGTCCCGATCGCGCTGGCGACGGCGTTGTTGATGAACAAGGCCAAGGGGATATTTTCGGCGGTGCTGTCGGTGGCATTGCTCCTGCCGTGGGCGATCGCCCCGATCGTCACCGGGTTCTTCTGGCGCTTCATGTTCCAGCCCAGCTTCGGCGTCGTCACGAGCATCCTGCGCGCTCTCGGCGTAGTCCACGGTCCCGCAGCCTGGCTGCAGGACCCGGGCAAGGCCTTCGGCATCGCCATCTTCGCGACCGCATGGCGGTCCGCGCCGCTGCTGGCGCTCATCATGTTGGGCGCACTGAAGTCGATCCCCAACTCGCTCTATCGGGCCGCGGCCATGGACGGCGCGACGGGATTGCAGGCGTTCCGGGCCGTGACCCTGCCCGCGATACGAACCACTCTGTTCATCTCCACGATTCTCCAGATCATCATCTCGCTGCAGGTGTTCGACCTGCTGTTCCAGCTGACCCACGGCGGTCCGGGCCTGGAAACCACCACGGTCGCCTACTACATCTACGACGCCGCATTCAACGACCTCAGCCTCGGCTACTCGGCGATGCTGGCGTTGTTCCTGATGGTCGTGATCATCATCTTCAGCCTCGCCGCCGCCTACCTCGGGCGTACTCGCAGGCCGAAGGTCGAGGTCACCGACGACGAACTCGTCGAGATGCAACTCCAGTCGTTGCCCTCGACATCGGTCGCGACGACGTCAGCCGCCGTGCACGTGGAGCCCAAGCGCCGTCGGCGTTGGGTACCGTTGCGCGCGCGCAAGATCGGCGTCGGTATCGGCGTAGCCCTGCTGCTGGTCTGGTCGGTGGGTCCAACACTGTGGATCCTGATCGCCAGCGTGGAGCCGGAGAGCGCGGTGACCTCGAGCCCACCGACGCCGAGCTGGCACCTGGACTTCAGCCACTACCGCGAACTGTTCACGAGCCCCGAGTGGATCTCGTCGTTCAAGGTCAGCTTCATCGTCACGGTCGCGACAACGATCATCACGTTGATCCTCGGCTGCCTCGCGGCCTACCCGTTGGCGCGGCTGCGGATTCGGGGCAAGAGCGTCATCATCGGCCTGTTGATGTTCACCTACACGGTGCCGGCGCTCGTCCTCGCAATCCCGCTCCTGTTGGTCTACAACCACCTCGGCCTGACCGACACCATCCAAGGTCTGGTGATCGCGAATGTCGCGTTCTGCCTACCCCTCGCGATCTGGCTGCTCAAAGGGATCTTCGAGAACGTTCCGGAGGGCCTGGAGAAGTCGGCTCGCATCGATGGCTGTTCCCGGATCGGCACGCTGACCCGGGTCACGGTCCCGGCGGCCAGCTCCGGCATCGCCGCCACGGGCCTGTTACTGCTCATCAGTGTCTGGAACGAATTCTTGTTCGCCGTGGTCCTCGGGAGCCACGGCGCTGTCACCATCACCCGACGGATCGGGTACATCAACTCGCCTACCGGCATCGGTGGCGAACCGCCGTACACCTATCAGGCGGCGGCCGGCATCGTCGCGGTGCTCCCCGTCATCCTGCTCGTCATGTTCTTTCACCGTCGGATCAGATCCGGCCTTGCAGATAGCTACCTCAAGGGCTGACGCGTCGCCACGGCACCGCAGCCAAGTCCGAGACTCCACGTCACGAAGGGCGCCGACATGACTGACAAAGACCTCATCACCCACGTTGCATCCGTCGGTAGTTCCGGCATCAGTCGGCGCGGATTCCTTGCCGCCGCCGGGCTCGCCGGTATCGCGGCGAGCAGCGCGCTTGCCGCTTGTACCAACAGCGATACGAAGTCAGGCAAATCCGGATCGGCTTCCTCGCCGGCCAGCGTCGGGCCCGACACCTTCAAGGGCGTGACGCTCAACATCGGGTGCAACCCCACCGACGTCCAGCCGGCCCAGGCGGCCGGGGCGCTGTGGGCAGCGAAGACCGGCGGCAAGGTGAACGCGGTGGTGATTCCGTACGCCGAGCGTGCGACGGACTACGCCACCATGATCGTGTCGAAGGACCCGCACTACGACGTCCTGTTCGCATCGGTCGACTTCGTCTCGAACTTCGGCGACCGGATCTATGACGACCTTGGCGACCTGGGCGGCATGACGAAGGACCTCATCCCGGCGGCGATGAACCAGCTGAAGAAGGGCGGCAAGCTCTTCGCGGCGCCGCTCTTCGCCGACATGGAGTTCTTCATCTACAACAAGCAGGACTGGACGGCCGCGGGCCTGGATCCCAACAAGGTACCCACCACGTGGTCGGAGCTCTACGCCCTCGCCCCGAAGTTGAACACCGGTGGACGTGCCGCCAACGTGACGCCGTGGAACACCATCGGCGTGCCGTACTGGATCAGCATGTACAACTCCTTGGGCGGTCAACTGTTCAATGAGGACAAGACTCAGGTCCTGTTCGACAACGACAAGGCGCTCAAGACGTGGCAGACGGTGGAGGCCGGCTTCAAACAACAGTTCTTCGGCATCGCCGCGGCCAACGCAACCGGCGACGCCGACACCCAGCTCCTGTTCAACCAGAACCTCGGGGCATCCGAGATCAACACCACGGGCTTCTGGAGCCAGGTACTCGGCTCCGACCCGGCGTTCAAGCTGCAGATCAAGAAGGAGGATGTCGGCGTGGTCATCATGCCCGGCATCGACCCGGGTACGTCCGGCAGCATCATCGTAGCCGAGGGCTTCGGCGTGAACAAGTTCGGCACGCAGAAGGAGGCGGCGCTGGACTTCGTGAAGTTCACCGTGTCGCCCGAGTTCCAGAAGCAACTCGTGCTGGGCAAGGCAGGCACGGTACTGCCCACCAGCAGCATCTCGGTGAGCGGCGACAAGGAAGTCGCGTCGTCGTTCCCGATCGCACCGCTGCTCGCCGAACAGGCCAAGCACCAGCTGACTTGGCCGGGCAACGCACCGTACAACTGGAACGCGCCGTTCCTGCTCGGTCTGACTAACATCTCCAAGGGG
>Ga0207661_10001460_pt1 | contig 15987 bp, 17 predicted proteins | sample KBSC713LmetaG_FD_184337 | JGI IMG/M metagenome (GOLD analysis project Ga0207661, IMG submission 184337) | Corn rhizosphere microbial communities from Kellogg Biological Station, Michigan, USA - KBS C7.1-3L metaG (SPAdes) (version 2) | ecosystem: Host-associated > Plants > Roots > Rhizosphere ...
TACCCAGGCCCATCCACAATTCACAAGCGAATAGCTCACTTCACTGTGGGTTTTTCGCCGCCTTCAGTCGGGAACCTGGTGGATCCCGCCCTACTACGAGTCGCAGGATACGAGTGCTGACCGGGTCGTCCCGAGCGTTGTTCGCGATCCGGCCGGTTGCTCAACCAGAGTAGGCTGAATCAAGTCCTTGGGTGCGTGAACGATGAAAGGTCAGACAAGTGGATAGCTTGTCTGACCTTTTTTTGTCCGCGGCGGCTAGCAGTCCCGAACGTCCGCCCTAGCACGTGGCGGCAAAGGGTTTCCAAAACTTAACGGACCACCGATTGGTTGATCCCCGTTAGGGCGGGGTCACGTTTACAAGATGTATTGAGATATCAAAAGCGCGTACGGCTCCTAGACCTTTGATGGAGCGCGCTCGAAAGCGCGCAAGTTGATCGAGCATATTCGCGAACCGGTGCTGATGCGCGCCTAACGGTGTGTCAACGTTACCTACTGCGATGATGCGTTCTTCGGGGTGGGCGAGAACGTCGCCGTCACCCGCGCGCGCTTTGGTCAGACTCCCAAAGGCGATGGCTAGGTCAGCGACCGACGCTCCCTCGGGCAGGACGATAATCGTTCGCGGGTCACCGGTGGCGCGGCGAATCACCATAATCCGACCGCCGGGCTGAGGCGGGCTATTGGTGGAGACGAGCGTGATCTTGACGGCAGCATTTGGGTTGGTGGCTTGCGCTGCGCTCTTTGTTGTGGAACCGAGGAACGCAGCCAGTGCAATAAGCGCGAGACGCCAGAGAGCTGCATGCGTGGAAGTGGAAGGACCGCTGAACATTGTGGAGATCCTCTGTGATGATTTAACAGATGTGATCAGGTCGCGTAATAAAGCACTTGGCGACAACCAAGCAGCACGGTGTACAAATAGGTTCCGTCGGAGTCGAAGTAGGCCATGTAGTCGCAACTCGTCACGGTCACTATGGTTGACCCGCTTCCGACAGACCCACCCCCTCCAGAACATTCGAACCGTGGCGACACAGTTCCGATTGACGGCGCTGCTCCGATGGTATTCGTCGGAACCATTTTTGTAGAAGCAGCGGAATCACCCCCCGGGCTGCCTCCACCTCTGCCACCGCAGCCCAAGTAGATCGACGTAACCTTTCTTTCGGCAAGCTCCGTGTTTGACCACGGGATTTGGATTTCAATAAATCCGAGGGTGGACGCGATCCGGCACATCCAGCCGTACAAGTAGAACTGGCCGTAAGCAGCCCAGGTCACCGTCACGTCGGTAATCCCATTAACTGGATAGTAGACCTTGCCGATACCGTCCGCACCCCGAAAAGCATACCCGTTGTACGTGGCGCCGGTTGACGGGCTCGGGCCAAAGCTGAACGCGACCATTTTCGGGCAGAAGGTCATACCTTCTGTATCAATGGCTTGGCTTCGCGTGGCGGGCGTATTGTTTTTTGCGCGCGGGTGGGCGAGAGAGGTGCGAAAAAGCACAGAGTCAAAGCCGTCACAAACAAGGGGTGAAATATCCGTTGGGAGGACCTCATAGTCAGAATTCCTCCGCGCTGCCTACCACCCGGACGTCTCCTAACCCAGTTATTTGTCGCAGGGAGCCGGAGCGCGCTCGGAACCTCTCCGTCTCGCCCTGCTGAAGTAGCGACAAATTCTCGAGTTTGGTTACTTCACCGCTCGTTTTCAATGTCCCGTCGGACCAGACTAGCACTATTTGCTGCGATTGGAGTACTGGCTGGACAGAGCGAGTCTGGATAAGGGCTACACGCGCGAGCGATACTAGCCGATCGTTGAGAACCGCATTTCTAAAGACCAGGAGCGACTTACGCGTGCTGTCGCTGAACCTTACGATGGCAGCGTCGGCGTTTTCGGGGAGCTCACCGTCGGAAATTGCATATTCCCACGTCGGTGCTTCCGCCTGCTCTCGAAGCTTGCGTTGAAATTCCGGGCTCTTGCGAATATTTGCGAGCCGTTCCCGAGCGGCATCGGTTAAGTCTTCCTGTCGATACATCCGGGTCCCATCTGGAGCCTCGTAGATCGGCTTTGAGCCAGGTTTGTGGATCTTATCATCCTTGTCCGTCATGTTCGAACGCTCCCGATCGGATGAGGTGGGGAAGGAACTTGCGTTGCGTTCACACGCTAAGGCTAGCGCCGGGAGAGCTACAAGAAGGAGGATCCTATGGATTCTTGCCTCGATTTGTGGGTGGGCGCGCTAACTGAACACAGCTGTCTAAGATCGGAGTCCGCCGAGAGTGGTAAATGCCACTTTCTTATCACCCGATGTCACTTTCTTATCAGCGTCTCAAAACGCACGGGGTTAGCCATCACCGGTGTCAGAACAACCTCAGTCAAGTCTTAGGACGGGACCAGGCGCGGCCCTGCGGCAGGAAGCTGATAGGGACTCGATCCTCGGCGATAAACGCCTGACAATTGCACCGTCTGATGAGTGTGGGCATGTCGCTGACACCTGAAAGCCGAGCACGTACCAACTAGAAGCGATAACGGAGCCCGGCGGAGGTGTTACTCTGCGGGCTTTCCTTGCATTCCTGGCAATCAGCGCGAAAAGGTGTAAGGATTGCCATCAGCCGGCGTGATCTTCACGTTTGGCCCCCTCACGCGTCCTCCGAAAAACGCCCTGCCCCGCCGCGAGGCAATTCAATGACCGACCAAATCTCCCGCCGCTCGTTCGCGAAACTCGCCGGCGCCGCCGCGCTCGGCGCCTCCACAGCTCCGCTCGCCGCGAACGCCGGTCAGAGGCGACAGACAGCCGCGCTCCAGTCTTCGACGGCGCGGACGTTCCCGACCGGCTTCCGCTGGGGCACTGCAACCGCGTCTTATCAAGTCGAGGGCGCCGTCGCTGAAGACGGACGCCTGCCGTCTATCTGGGACACCTTCTCCCACACGCCCGGCAAGGTCGCCAACAACGCGACCGGTGACGTGGCCGACGATCACTACCATCGCTACAAGGGCGACGTCCAGCTAATGAAAGCGCTCGGCGTCAAAGCCTACCGTTTTTCGATCGCCTGGCCGCGCGTCTTTCCTCAGGGCAGCGGCGCGCCCAATCCCAAGGGACTCGACTTCTACAATCGCCTCGTCGACGAGCTGCTCGCCAACGGCATCGAACCGTTCGCCACTCTCTACCACTGGGACCTGCCGCAGGCGCTCCAGGATCGCGTCGGCGGATGGGAATCCCGCGAGACCGCGGAGGCGTTCGGCAAATACGCGGGCTACGTGGCCGAGCATCTCACCGATCGAGTGAAGCACATCTTCACCATCAACGAGTTCGGCGCATTCATGGAGCTGGGCTACGGCATCGGCATCCACGCACCGGGACTCAAGCTGCCGAAGCCGCGTTTCTACCAGGCCCGCCACAACGGCGTGCTCGGGCACGGGCTCGCGGTGCAGGCCATCCGCGCCCACGCCAAGCCGGGCACCAAGATTGGCATCGCAGAAAACCTGATCGTGGGCGTGCCTGTGATCGAAACGCCCGAGCACATCCAGGCGGCAGAGCGCGCGACGCGCGAGATGAACGCCCAGTACCTCACCGTCATTATGGAAGGGAAGTACACCGACGCGTACCTCGCGCGGATGGGCGCCGACGCACCGCGCATCACGGCGGAAGATCTCAAGACGATATCCACTCCCATGGACTTCGTCGGCACCAACATCTACCAGCCGACCTTCGTCCGCGCCGATGCGTCACCGAGCGGTTTCGCCGTTGTTCCAAATCCGCCGTCGTATCCGCACATGGCGTCGCCGTGGCTGTTCATTGGACCCGAAGTGTTGTACTGGGGACCGCACCATGTCGCGAAACTCTGGAACGTCAAAGAGATCTACATCACCGAGAACGGCACCTCGTCGTCGGATGTCCCCGCGGGGGACGGCCAGGTTTACGATACCGACCGCATCATGTACCTGCGCAATTATCTCAGTCAGCTCCAGCGCGCGGTGTCCGACGGCGTGCCGGTGAAGGGCTACTTCCTCTGGAGCCTGATGGACAACTTCGAGTGGGCCGACGGTTACGGGAACCGCTTCGGCCTCCACTACGTGGACTACGCCACGCAGCGGCGGACTCCCAAGTTGAGCGCCGCGTTCTATCGCGAGGTCATCGCCAGAAACGCGGTGGCGTAACAGCCTCGATGACGTCGGCCAGCAATCGCGCTCGGGCGTTCCTGTGCACCGGTCCGGTTGATAGCTTCACCCGCATGTCCCTTTCCGCGAAGCTCGCGCTCAGTGGCGCGCTCATCTTTTCTGCTCTGACTTCCGTCGCCGTGGCGCAAGACACCACATCCACCGCGCGCGATTCCGGCCGGGTGACCCAGCTCGACACCGTCGTCGTGACACCCCAGCGCTCGGGCACCCCGATTCGAGAGTCCACTGTCGCAGTCAGTGCGATCCCGCGCTCGTGGATCCGCGCGCTGCCGCTTCGATCGACTGCCGCCGCTCTCGCCATCACGCCCGGCGTCGCTGTCATCGATGTCAACTCGGTGGGCGGAAGCCCGCGGGTGATCGTGCGTGGCTTCTACGGCGGCGGCGAGACCGATTATCTCCCCGCTGAAATCGACGGCGTCCCGATCGCGGCGCTCGGCACCGGCGCGGTCGACTGGGACATGCTCCCGGCAAGCTCCTTCGGTCGGGTCGAAGTGCTCCGCGGCGCATCGTCGTACCTGCACGGAGATGCCGCGGTCGGTGGCGCACTCGACGCCGTTACTGAGCCAGCCGAGCAGCTTTTCTGGCGCGCGGCCGGCGGCGCGCACCAGATCTTCGATGCCGCGGTCGATGCTGCCCGCACCACCGGAGAGGGCACCGCAACGATCGACGCCGACCACAAGTCGGCCGCCGGATTCCGACATCGCGAAGAGCGGAGCGCATCGACCCTGCGTGCCAGAATCGATCGCTACGGCAGCCAGGGCTCCTTCGCGCTGTTCGGCCTGCTTCACCACCGCCAGTTCGAGGATCCCGGTCCGCTGCCATCGACCATCACGGATCGCGAGGCGGCAAACCCATTCTTTCGCTTCGATCGCTCGCGCGAGTGGGTCGATCGCATCGGAGCCAACGCCAGCCGACTGATTGGACCTGCAAAAGCGTCGGGCTATCTGGTCGGAGAGTGGGCGACGGCGAACACCATCAAGACCCTGCCGCTTTCGCCGGACTTCGCGGACACCAAGCTCCGTCGCACCAACGCGCCGAGGGCGCTTGCGTCCGGCCAGGTCGAAGTGGGGAACGACGCGCCCCGCACTTTGGGTCGCATCGTCGCTGGCGTTGACGCATCGGCCGGACGACTTTCGTCTCGCTACGCCGACATCGTTGCCGGCGACCAGACTGCGTACGCTGCCTCCGACGGCAACGCGGGGGCGTCCGGTCCAACCTCGCGCGCTACCCGAAAATCGGTCGCCGGTTTCCTCAACTGGCAGCTCCGACCCGCGGCGCCCCTGAGGTTTTCACTCGGTGGGCGCTATGACCAGCTGAGCGATTCTTTCGACGACGGAACGTCGGGTGGCAACGACACCCACGCGTCCCACAACGCCTTCAGCCCGCGGGTCGCGACGAATGTCGCTCTGCCGACCTTCGGCGCGCTCGCCACCAACGCCTACGTCGCCTGGGGCCGCGCGTTCAAGGCGCCGACGCTCGACCAGCTCTTCGATACCAGAGCGATCCCGATTCCCGTTCCGCCGTTCTCCGCCACGGTATCAAATCCCGATCTCGTTCCCCAACGCGGCACCGCCATCGAGGGCGGCATCTACCAGACGTGGACCGCTCCCCGTGGCGTCCGTCTCGATTTTTCCGGCGCCGCCTACACCGAGAAGATGCGCGACGAGCTCGACTTCGACGTCGCGAGCTTTCGCTACGTCAATATCGGTCGGAGCCTGCACCGCGGACTCGAGCTCGGGCTCACCGCGGTGGCGCCGCGGAACTGGCTTGCGTTCGCAAACTTTGCGGATCAGCGCGTCACGGCCGAAGCAGGGCAATTCAACGGCAAGCAGCTCAAGGCGATCCCACGGCACATCGCTTCAGGGGGATTCAATGCGCCGGTGTGGCGGGGCATCTCGGCGGGTCTCGTCGTCACGTCGATCAATGGCGCGTACATCGATGACCAGAACGTGCTTCCCCTTGCTGGCTACACGCGAATCGATGCTCGCGCCGGAATTCCCGTGGGCCCAATGCGACTGACCATCGATGTGATGAACGCCCTCGACCGCCACTACGATGCGACAGCGTTCCCCGATCCTGCAGGGTCCGACATCACGTATCGCCATCCCGCCGCGGGCCGAATGCTCATCGTGGGAGTCGAAAGCCGCTAGACATCGGCGGCAGCCACCGTCAGCAGAAATAGTGCGCCCGCTTTCGAGGCGACCGCGTGCGGGATCCGCGCCTCTAGCGTCAAGATTTCGCCAGCCTCGAGCCGCCACTTGTGGTCGTGGGTCGTGACTTCCATCGCGCCATCGAGGATCTGAATCGTTATCGGACCCGGCGAGGTGTGTTCGTGGAGCTCGCCGCCCGCGCTGATGCCGACCAGCGTAACTCGTAGCGCGCCCATCTTGACGAGAGTGCGAGCGACTCTGCCGGAAGCAGACGTCAGCTCCTTCCGAACGAGCTGCATCTCATCCCTCAGGCGGACCGAGAGCTCGGTTCCCGAGATTTGGTGACGTACGGGCGACATTCGGTTCTCCTTCATCGACGAGTTTCAATCTCTCATTGGATGATAACGCATCTCTCACCTGCGCTCCCGTTGAGCCAAAAAAACGCGCGGCGAGAATCGGCGGTGGGAACAGATTGTGCGAATACATCGATCTGCGCCTCAATCCGGCGACACTCAGCAACGAGGGCCATGCAACGCGTCAAACGGCGCGAAAATGCGGGCCAGAAGGCATCCGTGCGAGGAGAATCCCAATGGCGATAGATCGAACTGACAGCCCGTTCCAGCCCGAAGTCGTGATTCAGCGCGGCGGCAACGGTCGCATCCATGAAGACGTCCAAAGCGCCTCGATCGGGGAGCTGCTGAAGCGGCTCTCATCGGATGGCAGTCATCTCGTGCAACAGGAGATCCAGCTCGCAAAAACGGAGCTGCAGGAGAAGGCATCGACCGCGGCGACCGCCGCGACCAAGATCGGCATCGCCGCGGGAATCGCGCTGCCTGGAATAATGGCGCTCACAGCCGCGCTCGTGATCGGACTCGGCATCCTCATCAACAGCTACTGGTTGTCCGCGCTCATAGTCGGTGCCGTGATACTCGCGGTCGCCGGATTCATGGTGAAACGCGCGCTCGCAGGCTTCAAGTCGGGGCTGGCGCCGAAGGAGACCGTTCGCACGGTGCGCGAAGACATCGATTGGGCAAAGCGCGAAACCGCGCGCGTTAAACAAGGGCTCTCTGCCTGACGCGCGAACCTACACAAACCACAACGACAAAGTGAATGGAGGAGCGATGGGGAATTCGATCGAGATAACGGGCGGCGACGCCATGCGTGGCGCGGACGGCGCGAGCGGGTCGGCGTCGATTAGCCGCGGGCAGGGCATCGATAGTCAGCCGGCCTCGCAACCGCAGTCACTGGTCGACAAGGCCAAGAGCTCGGCGGAGGATCGCGTGCGCTCGGCGGCGATGACGGGAAAAACGCGCGCGATCGAGACGGTGAGCGGTCTCGCCCAGTCGCTACGCACCGGGGGCCAACAGCTCCCGGATCAAAGCAGCACCGCCGCGAACCTGGTCGGGCAGGCCGCCGATCGGCTCGATAGTGTCGCGCGTTATCTGCAGAACACCGAGCTCGATGAAGTAGTGAAGAAAACCGAAAGCTGGGCGCGCCAGAACCCGGCGCTCTTCGTCGGCAGCGCATTCGTCATCGGACTTCTCGGTGCGCGCTTTCTGAAAAGCTCGCAGCGCAACATCGCGCCGGAGTCCGACTCGCTGAGCTCATCCAGCACTTTCGCCGACCGCGAGGTGCCGAGGTCAACGGTGATGGAGGGCGTATGAGCGCCGATTCATACTCTGGAAGTGACGGGTCGTCAGCCACCGCTACGACTCGCGCCGACATCGAGGCCACCCGAGCGCGCATGGGCGACACCATCGAGGAGCTCGGCGTTCGCCTCAATCCATCGCGGCTCAAGCAGCAGGCAAAGGACAAGGTTCGCGATGCAACCATCGGACGGGTACAGACAATGGCAAATACAACGGTAGAGAAAGCAACGTCGGCCGGTCAGCGGGTAACCTCAGTCATTCGTGAGAATCCCATCCCGGCCGCACTCATCGCGGCGGGCATCAGCTGGCTGGTGGTCAACAGCCGTCGCGGCAACTCCTCGTCGTCGGAGTCTTCGTCTGATTCGAGGCCACCGTCGTACGGTTCGATCGAGGAGCAGGGGATCGATGACAATCTCCGCGATAAAGCCGGCGCAGCAGTCGAGAGCGCCCATGACGCCGCTCAGCAGGTGAAGGAAAAGGCCGGCAGCGTCGCGAGCAACATTGCGCAGACCACGCGCGAGAAGACCGACAAAGTTGCTCGGACCATCGAAGACAATCCGCTCCCGCTCGGCATCGTCGCCGCGGCGATCGGCCTCGCCGCCGGATTCGCTGTCCCATCGACTCGCAAGGAAAGCGAGCTCGTTGGTGAGAAGCGCGACGAGCTGATCGATAAGGCGCGCGATGTGGTCGAAGAGAAAAAGACCCAGGCAAAGAACGTCGCAAAGCGGGTTGTGAACGAAGCCAAATCGACGGCGACCGAAGCAGCGCGCGAGGAAGGTCTTACCAGTTAGCGACACCACGCACCTTCACGGAGATACCATGGGATTACTCGACGCAGTCCAGGGTCAGCTCGATCAATCTGCGGTCACGCAGATCAGCCAGAAGCTCGGCATCAATCCGGCGCTGGCGCAGACCGCCGTCGCCGCTGCAGTGCCGATGATCGTCGCCGGCATGGCGAAGCACGCGTCGACACCGGGCGGCGCGCAGAACATTGAAACCGCTGCCGAAAAACACCGCGACGTTCCCGGCAACGTCGGATCAGTCCTGCAGGCCGGTCCCCCCGAGGACAATACGGGCTTGCTCGGCAAGATCCTCGGCCAGCACCACGAGACTGTAAAGGATGGAGTCCAGAAAGCGACCGGACTCGACACCCAGAAAGCGGGCAAGCTGTTGATGATGCTTTCGCCGGTGGTGCTGGGGATGCTTGCGCGCAAGCAGTTTGGCGGACAGAACGGCCAGCCCCAGCCGTCCGATATCACCACGACGCTGCAGCGCGAAGCCGGCGAAGCGCGGCAGCAGGTTCAAGCCCAGGCGCCTCAGGCGCAGGGCGTACTCGGCCAGCTGCTCGACGGCATCAGGTAGCCAAAAAGCGCCCCGTTGAGCCCTCCCGTTGGGGCTTGGCGGGGTGTTTCGCATCCTGTCGGCTTTTCGCTGACATCCGCCGGGGCGTTCCCTGAGCAAAAATCCACCAATTTCCGACTAAGAAGACTTCGGTTCCGAAGCATTTTGCATCCGTAGTTCAACACCACCTCGGAGAATAAATGCGTACTCGTGGAGTTCTTCCTGTCCTTGCCGGCCTTGCCCTCGTGGGCGGTGTCGTTACGCTCACCGGTGCCCGTCGTGGCGAGCGGGTCGTCAAAGTCGATTTCGATAAAGTCGTTCGTTCCACCTCTCCCGCCTACGACGCCCGCCTCGAGCCGGTCGTCGACGCGCCGATCAAGGAGTTCCGCATTCCGATCAAGAACGCGACCCTCCAGATCGCCGATGGCGTTTCATACGAAGGCTGGACCTTCGGCGGGACGGTGCCGGGTCCGGTAGTCCACGTCCGCGTCGGTGACAAGGTTCGTGTCACCGTCATCAACAACTCGCCGATGCCGCACTCGATCGATTTTCACGCGGCGCGAATTCCCGCCAACAAGGCGTATCGCATGATCATGCCGAAGGACTCGGTGCAGTTCGAGTTCATCGCGCGTGATGCGGGCGCCTTCATGGTCCACTGCGGCACCCCACCCGTCACCATGCACCTGATGCAGGGCATGTACTTCCCGTTCATCGTCGATCCGAAGAACGGCTGGGGCACCAAGGCTGACAAGGAGTTCGTCCTCGTCCAGAGCGAGTTCTACGCTAAGCAGGCCGACTCGACCAAGGTCGGCGTACTTCTCCCCGCGACACCCGACTGGAGCGCCGAACAGTCCAAGAATGCAAGCCAGGTCGTCTTCAACGGCCGCGCGTTCCAGTACAAGAAGGACATGCTCAAGGTTGACGTCGGCGACCGCGTCAGGTTCTACGTCGTCAACGCAGGCCCGAATTTCGAGAGCGACTTCCACATTGTCGGCGCGATCTTCGACCGCGTCTATCCCGATGGCAACCCTCGTCACGCGCTCGAAGATGTCCAGACCTATCACGTTCCCGCGGGCGGCGGCGTCGTATTCGAGACCGTCTTCGACAAGGATGCCAGCGGTGAAGGCCTGTACGCCTTTGTCACCCACAGCTTCGCCGACGCCGAGAAGGGCGCGGTGGGCATGATCCAGGTCGGCGACCCCAAGAACGCGCACATGGATCACTGAGCGGAGCGATGCCAACTGGCTCTGATGCGGCGCGCGCGATGGACGACCTGCGCAGACTGGTCCGGGTTCTACGGACTGGCAGCTCGGAAATTCAGCGCTCGACCGGCATCAGCTCGGCACAGCTCTTCACTCTGAGGCAAATCTCCCGTCGAACCGGCCAGTCGCTCAGCGATCTGGCCGGTTCGACTTTGACCACCCAAAGCTCCGTCTCCGAGGTGGTATCGAAGCTCGTCAAGCGTGGGCTCGTCACGCGCGCCAGCGCAGCGGATGATCGCCGCCGCGCCGAGCTTAGGGTGGCTCCCGCCGGATACAAGGTGCTGACAGCTGCCCCCGAGACGCCGCAGGAGAAGCTGCTCGCTGGTTTGATCTCGATGGGGCCGGCGAGGCAGCGTGAGCTCGCTGCCGGGCTCGAGGAATGGCTGAAGTCGTCAGGGCTCGACAACTTACCGCCGACCATGTTTTTCGAAGGTGAGGCCTGAATCCATTGCCAGAACGAGACCGACCGGCGATGATCGCCATCCGTCCGTGACGAGCCGCGTCAGCGTCGGCGACCAGATTCCGCCAAACTGCGAGCTGATCGAAGTCCATGTCACCGATCTGCGGCAACTCTTCAATCCGATCGATCCGTCGCCGCCGCGCGAGAAGGATCTGGATTCGCGCGCGGAGGAGTTCATCGTGTCGTGGGCGCGCGCGTCGAAGCGCGATGCGCAGCTTGCTCTCCTGGTAGAGGTCGACACTCCGGAACGACCGGACGAAGCGGCGACGGTTCGAGATGCGGTCCACGAGTTCTTTCGGCAGCGATCGTTGAGTGCCAGCCGCAGGCTGAGCCAGCTATTTCGCATCGGTCGCACCAGTCTCCTCATCGGCATCGCGTTTCTCGCTGCTGCCGTCATGGCCGCCGGTCTCGTCGACCGCAGCTTTGGCCACACCACGGCCGGCGCGTTGCTGCGGGAGAGCATGGTAATCGGCGGCTGGGTCGCTCTCTGGCGGCCGCTCGAGATCTTCCTCTATGACTGGTGGCCGATTCTTGCAGAGCGAAAGCTTTACGATCGCCTTAGTGTCATGCCGGTGCGGACCACTTTCCGCGCAGTGGCAAACGATCCGAAACAGCCGCAGGAGCAGCGATGACGAGCGTTCACGCACCAGGAGAAATGGAAGAGACCGCCACTGAATCCAGGCCGTTGTCCGATGCCGAGCTCGACCGCATCAACGCGTACTGGCGCGCTGCGAACTATCTCTCGGTCGGCCAGATCTATCTGCTCGCCAATCCGCTGCTGCGCCGGCCGCTGACGCTCGACGACATCAAGCCGCGGCTGCTCGGCCACTGGGGAACGACGCCGGGACTCAACTTCGTTTACGTCCACATGAACCGGGTGATCAAGCGCGACGACATCGACGCGATCTTCGTCACCGGCCCCGGGCACGGTGGGCCCGGCATCGTCGCGAACGTCTATCTCGAGGGTACCTACACCGAGTTCTACCCCGCAATCACCCGCGACCTCGACGGCCTCGCCAAGCTCTGCAAGCAATTCTCGTTTCCGGGCGGGATTCCCAGTCACGTGTCGCCCGAGACTCCGGGCTCGATCAACGAAGGCGGTGAGCTGGGCTACTCTCTACTCCACGCCTACGGCGCAGCATTCGATAATCCAGACCTGCTCGTCTGTTGCGTCATCGGCGACGGCGAGGCGGAGACTGGCGCGCTGGCAACCAGCTGGCACTCCAACAAGTTTCTGAATCCGGTGCACGACGGCGCGGTGCTGCCGATTTTGCATCTCAACGGCTACAAGATTGCGGGACCCACGGTGCTCGCGCGCATCCCGACGCCGGAGCTCGCCGAGCTGCTGCGCGGCTACGGCTACGATCCGCACTTCGTCGAGGGTGACGATCCGGCGAAGATGCACCAGCTGATGGCCGCGACCATGGACAAGGTGCTGGCCGAGATCCGCGCCATTCAGCATGAGGCGCGCGCGAACGGGTTCACCGAGCGTCCCACCTGGCCGATGATAGTGCTCAACTCACCGAAAGGGTGGACCGGCCCCGAGTACGTCGACGGCAAGAAGAACGAGGGCACCTTCCGTTCTCATCAGGTGCCGCTGACCGATCTCACCAATCCAAAGCATTTGCAGATGCTCGAGGATTGGCTGCGCAGCTACCACGCCGAGGAGCTGTTCGACGAGGCCGGCCGGTTCGTTCCCGAGCTCGCCGATCTCGCGCCCAAGGGTACGCGGCGGATGGGCGCGAATCCCCACGCCAACGGTGGGTTGCTGCTCCAGGATCTCGAGCTGCCCGATTTCCGGAGCTACGCAGCGCCAGTCGAGAAGCCGGGCGCGAGCGATGGGGAATCGACGCGGATCATGGGCAAGTATCTGCGCGACGTGCTCGCGCTCAACGCCGAGAGGCGCAATTTCCGGATAGTTGGACCCGACGAGACGACTTCCAACCGCCTCGACGCCGTGTTCGAGGTCACGACACGAGAGTCGGTCGCGGAGATAATCCCGGACGACGATCACGTCTCGCCCGATGGACGCGTGATGGAGGTCCTCAGCGAGCATGCGTGCCAGGGCTGGCTCGAGGGTTATTTGCTGACCGGTCGTCACGGCCTCTTCTCGTGCTACGAGGCGTTCATCCACATCATCGACTCGATGTTCAATCAGCACGCCAAGTGGCTGAAGACGACGCGGGACATTCCGTGGCGCGCGCCGATCGCATCCCTCAACTACCTGTTGACCTCGCACGTCTGGCGTCAGGACCACAACGGCTTCAGCCACCAGGATCCCGGCTTCATCGACCATGTCGTGAACAAGAAGGCGGATGTGATCCGTGTGTACCTGCCGCCCGACGCAAACACCCTCCTGTCGGTTACCGAGCACTGCCTGCGGAGCAGGAACTACGTGAACGTCATCGTCGCCGGCAAGCAGCCCGAGCCGCAGTGGCTGTCGATCGACGAAGCAATCCCGCATTGCGAGATGGGAATCGGGATCTGGCACTGGGCGAGCAACGATGACGGCGCCGAGCCCGATGTGGTGATGGCCTGCGCGGGTGACGTGCCGACTCTCGAGACTCTGGCCGCCGTCGATCTTCTCCGCACCAATCTGCCGCGCCTGCGCATTCGCGTCGTCAACGTGGTCGATCTCATGACCCTGCAGCCTCGCAGCGAGCATCCCCACGGGCTGCCCGACCCAGAGTTCGACGCGATCTTCACGAAGGACAGGCCGGTGGTGTTCGCCTTTCATGGATATCCGTGGCTCATTCACCGGCTGACGTATCGGCGCAACAATCACGGCAACATTCACGTGCGCGGCTACAAGGAAGAGGGCACCACCACGACGCCGTTCGACATGACGGTGCTGAACGACATCGACCGCTTTCATCTCGCCATCGATGTCATCAACCGTTGCAGCGTCGGTGCCGAAGGCAAGCGGATCGTCGAGATGTTCCACGAGAAGCTTCGGCAGCACACTGCCTACACCCGCGAGCACGGCGAAGACATGCCCGAGATCCGCGACTGGCGCTGGGACGCGGCGAGACTGGGACCTAAGTGAGCGGATCGACCGCGCGGTCGATCCTCGTTCTGAACGTCGGCTCGTCGACACTGAAGTTCGGCGTCTTCCCCGTGGCAGGCGGCGATGACGCCCTGCTGCGCGGCGTGCTCGACCACGCCGGCTCCAGCGCCGGGCAGCTCCGCACCATCGACGCATCCGGCCGCAGCAGCTCCATCCCGATTCGCGGCGCCCCCGGCTCAGCGATCGGCGAAGTGCTCCGCATCGCGGCTGACCAGCTGACCGGCCACCGCATCGAAGCCGTCGGCCACCGGCTCGTTCACGGCGGATCGACGATGCGCGCGCCCGTCAGGGTGGACGCAGTCGCGCGCAAAGGGCTCGAGGCGCTCGTACCGCTCGCACCCGAGCACCTGCCCGCCGAGTTGCGCGCAATCGACGAAGTATCGCGTTACGATGCCGCACTGACCCAGGTTGCGTGCTTCGACACGGCCTTCCATGCCTCACTCCCGACGGTCGCGCGGCTGTTCGGAATCTCCCGAGAGCTCAGCGACTCTGGAGTAGTACGCTACGGATTTCACGGTCTATCCTATGAGTACGTGACTGCATTGCTGCGGGAGCGCGGTGAGCTGCCGCCGCGCCTGATCATCGCGCACCTCGGCAACGGCGCCAGTCTCTGCGCCGTTCGCGATGGAGTCTCGATCGACACCAGCATGGGGATGACACCGACGGGCGGCGTCGTGATGAGCACCCGATCGGGAGACCTCGATCCCGGGGTGCTCCTCTATCTGATGCGGTCGCGCGGGCTTGGGCGTCAGCAGCTCGAGGACGCAACGGACCGCAGTGGTGGACTGCTCGGCATTTCCGCACTGAGCGGTGATGTCCGCGAGCTTCTCGCCGCCGCTCCAGACAATCCGCGCGCGCGGGAGGCGATCGATATCTTCTGTTACAAGGTGCGCAAGTTTATCGGAGCGTACGCCGCTGCGCTCGGCGGGCTCGACGCGCTCGTGTTCGTCGGTGGAATCGGCGAGCATTCGGCGCCGATTCGCGGCGCGATCTGCGGCGAGCTCGGCTTTCTCGGCGTCGAGCTCGACGCGGGGCTCAACAATGTCAGCGCGCCACTCATCTCGGCGGCGACCAGTCGCGTTCGGGTTCGCGTCGAGCATACCCGCGAGGACGTCATGATCGCGCGTCACGTTCGCGCGCTGCTGGCGGCAGACGCCCGCCGATAGGATGTTATCCGCATGAGAAGCACGCCTACCGTCGAGACCCACAAGTCGCACCGCATCGGCTGGCTTCGCGCCGCGGTACTCGGCGCAAATGATGGGATTGTCTCCACTGCGAGTCTTATCGTTGGAGTCGCCGCGGCCGAAACGGGAAAAAACAACGTTCTCATCGCGGGACTCGCCGGGCTTGTGTCCGGTGCGATCTCGATGGCTGCGGGTGAGTACGTGTCGGTGAGCTCGCAATCGGACACGGAGCGCGCCGATCTCGAGCTCGAGACGAAAGAGCTGGCAACCATGCCCGACGAGGAGCTCAAGGAGCTTCAGCAGATCTACATCGAGCGCGGGCTCGATCCGGAACTTGCGCACGAGGTCGCCCAGCAGCTGACGGCCCGGGGCGCACTGTCCGCGCATGCGCGGGACGAGCTCGGAATTTCCGAGACGACCGCCGCGCGTCCCGTGCAGGCGGCGCTGGCATCGGCGGCCACATTTTCCGTCGGCGCGGCGCTGCCGCTCCTCACCGCCATCATCTTTCCCATCGGACGGATCATCGGAATGGTTTCTGTTCTGTCGCTCGTCTTTCTCGCCGCGCTCGGCATGCTCGCCGCGAAAGCCGGTGGCGCGAGCGTCATTCGCGGAGCCGTGAGGGTCACCTTCTGGGGCGCTCTCGCCATGGGCCTCACCGCCCTGGTGGGCAGGCTGTTCGGCGCGGTCGTGTGACCAGCGCGTTTCCCGACGCG
>Ga0207661_10001464_pt1 | contig 15965 bp, 15 predicted proteins | sample KBSC713LmetaG_FD_184337 | JGI IMG/M metagenome (GOLD analysis project Ga0207661, IMG submission 184337) | Corn rhizosphere microbial communities from Kellogg Biological Station, Michigan, USA - KBS C7.1-3L metaG (SPAdes) (version 2) | ecosystem: Host-associated > Plants > Roots > Rhizosphere ...
CGATCTCCGACACCCTGTCAGCGCAGGCGCCAAGGGGCTGTCACTTCGTCAGTCCCCGAGCGCGTTACTCTCCGAAGAGGGCGGCAACGGCGCCGCCGGTAGAGGAGTGTGTCATGAAGGTCGCCATCCCGCGCGAGGTCAAAAACCACGAATACCGGGTGGCGATCACCCCGGCCGGCGTGCATGAGCTCGTTCGTAATGGTCACGAGGTCTTCGTTGAGGCCGGGGCGGGCAACGGCTCCTCGATCGGCGACGACGAATTCGTCACAGCGGGCGCGACGATCCTGCCCGATGCGGACGCCACGTGGGCGACCGGCGACATGGTGCTCAAGGTCAAGGAGCCGATCGCCGAAGAGTACGACCGGATGCGCGAAGGCCAGGTCCTCTTCACCTACCTGCACCTGGCCGCGTCGGCCTCCTGCACCCAGGCGCTCATCGACCGCAAGGTGACCGGCATCGCCTACGAGACGGTCGAGCTGCCCGACCGCTCCCTGCCGCTGCTGGCGCCCATGTCCGAGGTCGCCGGGCGGCTGGCCCCGCAGGTCGGCGCCTACCACCTGATGCGGGCCGGCGGCGGCCGCGGCGTGCTGCTCGGCGGCGTGTCCGGGGTGTACGCGGCCAAGGTGGTCGTCATCGGGGCCGGCGTGTCCGGGCTCAACGCGGCCGCGATCGCCCTCGGCATGCAGGCCGAGGTGCTGCTGCTCGACAAGAACATCGCCCGGCTGCGCGGGGCCGACGCCATCTACCAAGGGCACCTGCAGACGGTCGCGTCCAACAGCTATGAGATCGAGCGCGCGGTCATCGACGCCGACTTGGTGATCGGTGCCGTGCTTGTTCCCGGGGCGAAGGCGCCCAAGCTGGTCTCCAACGACCTGGTCAAGCGGATGAAGGCCGGCAGCGTGCTCGTCGATATCGCGATCGACCAGGGCGGCTGCTTCGAGGACTCGCATCCGACCACCCACGCCGACCCGGTGTACCAGGTGCACAACTCGATGTTCTACTGCGTGGCCAACATGCCCGGCGCGGTCCCGCACACCAGCACTTATGCGCTCACCAACGTCACGCTGCCTTACGCGGTCGAGCTGGCCAACCGCGGCTGGCGCGACGCGATGCGGGCCGACCGGGCGCTGGCGCTGGGCCTCAACACCTACGACGGCCACGTGACCTACGGCCCGGTCGCCGAGGCGCACGACATGCCGCACGTCGAACTGGCCGACGTTATTGGATAATCCGGGGCTGTGGCCTCACTTTGGCGGCCGGTCCAGTCCTACCTCGACCACCTGACGATCGAGCGGGCGCTCTCGGTCAATACGCTGGCGTCCTACCGGCGTGACCTCACGCGGTACACCCGCTGGCTCGGCGATGAAGGCGTGACAGATCTCGGCGATGTCGGGCCGCGGGAGGTGGCCGGCCACGTGGCCGCCCTGCGCAGCCAGGGGCTGTCCGCGTCCTCGACCGCGCGGGCGGCCAGCGCCGTGCGGGGACTGCACAAGTTTCTGCTGCTCGAGGGCGTGACGGCCGCCGATCCGGCCCGCGAGGTCAAGCCGCCTGCGTTGCCCAAGCGGCTGCCCAAGGCGCTCGCGGTCGACCAGGTCCAGCGGCTGCTGTCCATTGTGGACCGCCACACCCCGCGCGGCCTACGCGACCATGCATTGCTTGAGTTTCTATATGGTACTGGCGCCAGAATCTCCGAAGCCGTCGGCGCATCGATCGACGACCTGGCCCTGCGGGACGCGACGGTCCGGCTGATCGGCAAGGGGCACAAGACCCGCGTCGTGCCCATCGGCAGCTACGCCCGCGACGCCATCGACGCCTACCTGGTGCGCGGCCGGCCCACGCTGGTCCAGGCCGGGCGCGGCTCGCCGGCGGTGTTTCTCAACGCGCGCGGCGGCCGGCTCAGCCGCCAAGCCGCCTGGATGATCCTGCGCAAGGCGGCCGAGCAGGCCGGCCTACCCGTGGACGGGCCGCACGGGGTGTCGCCGCATACCCTGCGCCATTCGTATGCCACCCACCTGCTCGACGGGGGCGCCGACATCCGGGTCGTCCAGGAACTGCTCGGACATACCTCGGTGGCGACCACGCAGGTCTACACACTGGTGACGGTCGACAAGCTGCGTGAGGTGTATGCGACGGCACACCCGCGGGCGCGCTGAACTACTTGTGCCGGTTGTACTTCCTCGGGGCGGAGGGGTTGGAGCCCTTGCCGCCCCGGCCGCCCTTGCCGCCGCGGTCGCCCGTGCCGGGGGGCGGGACGCGGTTGGCTTGCGCACGTCGGATGGCCTCGAGCGGGCTTTCGTGCTTTTCCGGCTCCGCAGTGTCGTCGGTGGTTTCGTCAGGCATCATGCCGGGTCTCCCTCGGGAACGAATCGTTGACAGGGCAGACGGTGGCCGCGCGGCCTTCTGAGGATAGAGCCCACAACGGGGGCCAGCGATCGTCCGAGCGATCGCGGCACGCGCGGCGTCGTTGGGCTCAGTTACGCATAGGTTGACGGTAGCACCGCCGTACACCAGTCGTCATGGTGTTTCTCTTGGGCCGCGACACGCCGCGTGGGGTGCCGGTTTTCGGGCCTGACGTGCCCTAAAGTCGGGCCAACGGCAGTTCCAGCTCATCCGAGTCGCCCCGGGTGACAGAGCCGCCGGGAGGGGCGTGGCGAATGTCAGGCATGGGCCAGCAGGCCGAGTCGTGGACGACGACTATGCGGGCGGAGCAGGCTTCGCTCGATCTCGGTGCTGAGCTGGGTCCAGCCGATCCTACGGCCTACACCGTGCGCAAGCCGATCCCCGAGCCGATGCCGATGGACCGGCACGGCCCGGCCCGCGTGATCGCGATGGCCAACCAGAAGGGCGGCGTCGGCAAGACGACCTCCACGATCAACCTCGGCGCGGCATTGGCGGAATACGGCCGGCGGGTGCTCCTCGTCGACTTCGATCCGCAGGGTGCGCTCTCGGTCGGCCTCGGCGTCAACCCGCACAACCTCGACTACACGATCTATAACAACCTGATGGACTCGGACGTTACGGTCGAGGACATCCGGATCAAGACCGACGTCGCCGGCTTGCACCTCCTGCCGGCCAACATCGACCTGTCGGCCGCCGAGATTCAGCTGGTCACCGAGGTCGCCCGGGAGATGGCGCTGGCCCGGGTGCTGCGCCCGGTCATGCGGGAATACGACTTCATCCTCATCGACTGCCAGCCCTCGCTCGGCCTGCTCGCGATCAACGCGCTGACCGTCGCCCACGGCGTGATGATCCCGCTGGAGTGCGAGTTCTTCTCGCTTCGCGGCGTGGCCCTGCTCCTGGACACCATCGACAAGGTTCGCGAGCGGCTCAACTTCGACCTCGAGCTCGAGGGCATCCTCGCGACCATGTACGACAGCCGCACCACCCACTGCCGCCAGGTGCTCCAACGAGTGGTCGAGGCCTTCGGCGACAAGGTCTACCAGACCGTGATCACCAAGACGGTGAAGTTCCCCGAGTCGACTGTCGCCGGTGCGCCGATCACCACCCTCGACCCGTCGTCGTCCGGCGCACGCAACTACCGGCAGCTCGCCCGCGAGGTCATCGCGGCCCACGCCGAGCGCCGCGCAAACGCTTACTGACCTCGTAAGCTACCGTTTCCTGGTGACCGAGCCCGCCGTCGACGCGTCTGCACCTGCGTCGTCGCCTCCATCCGGCTTTCAGGTCAAGCTCGCCAACTTCTCCGGACCGTTCGACCTGCTTCTCGATCTGATCGGCAAGCACAAGCTGGACGTGACCGAGGTCGCGCTGCACACGGTCACCGACGACTTCATCGCCTACATCCGGGCCATGGGCGATGCCTGGGATCTCGACGAGACGAGCGAGTTCCTGGTGGTCGCGGCCACCCTGCTCGACCTCAAGGCCGCGCGGCTCCTGCCGGCCGCGTCGGTCGAGGACGAGGAGGATCTGGCGCTGCTCGAGGCGCGGGACCTGTTGTTTGCGCGGCTGCTCCAGTACAAGGCGTTCAAGGAAGCGGCCGCCCACATCGCCGGGCTGGAGGCGACCGGCTCGCGGCGCTACCCGCGGGCGGTCGCGCTCGAACCGCGCTACGCCGAGGCGCTGCCGGACCTGATCCTCGGCATCGGGCCGGAGCGGCTCAGGGCACTGGCCATCAAGGCGCTCACCCCCAAACCGGTGCCGACCGTGTCGGTGGCGCACATCCACATGGTGCGCGTGAGCGTGCGCGAGCACGCCGGCATCCTGCGCGACCGTCTCCTGCAGCAGCGCGTCGCCACGTTCCGGGCGCTCTGCGCCGACTGCGAGACGACACTCGAAGTGGTTGCGCGGTTTTTGGCGCTTTTGGAGTTGTACCGCGAAAACCTGATTGGCTTCGATCAGGTCCAAGCGCTGGGCGAACTCACGGTGCGCTGGACCGGGCCCGACAATGCGGACGTGGCGATCGAGGTCGAGGAGTACGAGGGCACCGACCAGCCGCCAGCCCAACGCCCGCCGGCGGAGTCGCCTGGTTCGGGATTGCTTTCGACACAGGTCAGGGAGGCCCTCGCCGGGTCGCTCGAGGGGGACACAGCATGAGCGCCGACGAGACGCATTCGCTGGCCGACCAGGCCGCGGCGTGGGTACCTCCGTGGGCCCGCCAACCATCACCAAGCGAGTCCCGGCCACCGTCCGAGCCCGACGCGGTCGCGTCGTTGCCCGACGCCGAGGCGGCGACCGAAGATGCGGCTGTCGAGGAGGAACCGGACGAGGCTCAATCTGTCGAGCAACTCGTTGACTCTTCTTCAAATGCGTCTTCCTCAAATGCTGACGAATCCGATATGTCCGGCGGACCGCCGGCGAGTGGTGCGGTCGATGTCGAGGCTCCGGCCACCGAGTCCTTCCAACGGCCGGTTGAAGAGCTGGTAGCCGAGCGGGCCCAGGAGCCGCTTGTCGAGGGTCCGGTTGCCGAGGAGCCGGTTGCCGAGCCGGTTGCCGAGCAGGCCGAGGAGCCAATTGCGGACTCGCTTGCCCAGTGGGTTGCCGAGCCGGTCGAGGAGTCGATTGCGGAGCCGGTTGCCGAGCCGGTCGAGGAGCTGGTTGCCGAGCAGGCCAACCTGGTCGAGGAGCCGATTGCGGACTCGCTTGCCGAGTGGGTTGCCGAGCCGGTCGAGGAGTCGATTGCGGAGTCGGTTGCCGAGCCGGTCGAGGAGCCGATTGCGGACTCCTTTGCCGAGCGGGTTGCCGAGCCGGTCGAGGAGCCAATTGCCGAGCAGGCGCGCGAGCCGCTTGCCGAGACGGCGGTCGATGACACGCCGGCCGCGATCGATACCTTGACTGATCTGGCCGTCGCGGCGCCGGAGGCTTTCGCTGAGGTCGAGACCGAGGACGTCGTCGCCGATCGGTTCGCTGATATTCCCCCACAAGCGGACGAATCCGATATATCCGGCTCAAGCCAGGCGGCTGGGATAGCCGAGCCGGTCACTGCCGAGCAGGTCGGTGACCAGGCGGCTGGGAGAGCCGAGCCGGTCACTGCCGAGCAGGTCGGTGAGCAGACGGCGCTCCCGATCGAGGGTGAGTCCAAGATCGAGCTCTCCGACGTGGAACTCCGCGGCGCCGTGGAGGCGATCCTCCTCATTGTCGACGAGCCGGTGACCGAAATCATCCTGGCGCAGGTCCTCGACCAGCCCGTCGACCGCATTGCGGGGGTGCTGGAGGCGTGCTCCCGCGAGTACGCGGAAATGGGCCGTGGGTTTGAATTGCGGCGCATCGCCGGCGGGTGGCGGCTGTATACACGCGCGGAATACGCCGCATATGTCGAGAAGTTTGTGCTCGATGGTCAGCAGGTACGCTTGACGCAGGCGGCGCTCGAGACACTGGCAGTGGTGGCCTACAAGCAGCCGGTGACCCGGTCGCGGATCTCCGCAATCCGGGGGGTGAACTGCGACGGGGTGGTTCGCACGCTCGTGGCGCGCGGCCTGATCGAAGAATGTGGCAGCGAGCCGGAGAGCGGAGCGTTCCTCTACCGGACGACCACCCTGTTCCTGGAGAAGTTGGGCCTGGACAGTGTGGAGGAGCTGCCGCCGCTCGCTCCTTTCCTCCCCGACGACGTAGACGAGATTGCCGATGCCCAGCGCTGAATTTGCCGCCTCCGCCTTTGACCCGGCGCCCGACGCACCGCCACCGCCCGCTCGGGTGGAGCGCCTTCAGAAGGTGCTGGCCAACGCCGGCCTGGGGTCGCGCCGGCTGTGCGAAGGGTTCATCGCCGACGGGATCGTGACCATTGACGGCAAGGTCGCCACGCTCGGCGACAAGGTCGATCCGGCCACCGCGGTGATCCACATCAACGGCCAGCGGGTCGTGACCGACACGCGCCTGGTCTACCTGGCGATGAACAAGCCGCGCGGAGTGGTGTCCACAATGGACGACGAGCGCGGGCGGATGGCGGTCATCGACTACATCGGCGAGCTGTCGACGCGCGTGTTCCACGTCGGCCGGCTCGACGCCGACAGCGAAGGACTGCTGCTGCTGACCAACGACGGGACGCTCGCCCACAAGCTGATGCATCCCTCGTACGAGATAGCCAAGACCTACCGGGCAGAGATTGCCGGTCCCGTCCCGCGCGCGCTCGGCCGCCAGTTGAAGGCGGGCGTGGACCTGGAGGACGGGCCGGCGAAGGTCGACGAGTTCCGGGTCGTGGACGCGTTCGGTAAACAGGCGCTGATCGAGCTGGTCCTGCACGAGGGGCGCAACCACATCGTTCGTCGTTTGATGGAGGCGGCCGGCTTCCCGGTGTCCCGGCTCATCCGGACCGCGATCGGGCCGATCAAGCTCGGTGACCTCAAGCCCGGCCGGACCCGGCGGCTGACCAACCCCGAAATCGCCGCCCTGTTCAAGGCGGTCGGCGACTGAGCAAGTACTGTCTACCGGACGGCGCAGAACAGTGGAGGCAGGCGTGCACGACGACACCCGGCGGTTGGTGGTGGCCGTCGACGGCCCGTCTGGCTCGGGCAAGTCGACGATCTCGCGTCGCCTCGCCAACGCGCTCGACGCCCGCTACCTCGACACAGGCGCCATGTACCGGGCAGTGACCTGGGCGGTTCTGCGCGACGGGGTCGACCCGCAGGACGCCGACGGGGTGGCCGCGGTCGCCCGCAAGCTCCGGCTGGAGGTCGGGACCGACCCCCTGGAGCCCTACACGATGGCCGACGGCACGCCGGTCGACCGGCAGATCCGAGGCCCCGAGGTGACCCAGGCCGTGTCGGCCGTGTCCGCCGTCGGGGCGGTCCGTGCCCTGCTCGTCGCCGAGCAGCAGCGCATCATCGCCGGCGCCACGCGGATCGTGGTCGAGGGGCGCGACATCGGCGCGGTCGTCGCGCCGGATGCGGACCTGAAGGTGTACTTGACCGCGTCGGCTGACGAGCGGGCCCGGCGGCGCAGCGCGGAGAACGGCGCCCAGCAGGACGCCACCACGGCCGACCTGGCCCGGCGCGACAAGCTCGACTCGACGCGCGCGGTCAACCCGCTGAAGCAGGCCGACGACGCCGTGGTCCTCGACACGACGGAGCTCGGCATCGACGAGGTGGTTGCCCGGCTGCAACGGATGCTGGAAAAGGTACGGCTGTGAGCGTTGAGTCCGACCTCGAGGTCGCGCTCTCCCAGCCGATCGTCGCCGTCGTCGGGCGCCCCAACGTGGGCAAGTCCACCCTGGTCAACCGGATCCTCGGGCGCCGGCAGGCGGTCGTCGAGGACGTCCCCGGGGTGACCCGCGACCGCGTCGCGTACGACGCGGAATGGACCGGCCACCGGTTCACGATCGTGGACACCGGGGGCTGGGAGCCGGACCCCAAGGACCGGGCCAAGGCGGTCGCCGCGCAGGCCGAGGCCGCCGTGCAGACCGCTGACGTGGTGCTGTTCGTGGTCGACGCGACGATCCCGCCGACGTCGGATGACGAGGCCGCGGTCCGGATGCTGCGTCGCGGCGGCAAGCCGGTCATCCTGGTCGCCAACAAGGCCGACAACGCGCGGATCGAGTCCGAGACGTCCAGCCTGTGGGGCCTCGGCCTGGGTGAGCCGATCCCGGTTTCGGCGCTGCACGGCCGGGGCTCGGGCGACCTGCTCGACCTCATCCTGCAGAAGCTGCCGACCCCGGCGCCGACCGAGGAGCCGCGCCCGGCCGGCCCGCGCCGGATCGCGCTCGTGGGCCGGCCCAACGTCGGCAAGTCCAGCCTGCTCAACAAGCTGGCCAAGGAGGAGCGGGCGGTTGTCGACCCGGTCGCCGGGACGACGGTCGACCCGGTCGACAGCCTCGTCGAGTTCGGCGGCGAGACCTGGCAGCTGGTCGACACCGCCGGCCTGCGCAAGCGAGTCGGGCAGGCCAGCGGCACCGAGTACTACGCGAGCCTGCGCACCAACGCCGCCATCGAGGCGGCCGAGGTGGCGATCGTGCTGCTCGACGCCAGCGAGCCGATCAGCGAGCAGGACCAGCGGATCATCACGATGGTCATCGACGCCGGTCGGGCGCTGGTCATCGCGTTCAACAAGTGGGACCTGGTCGACGAGGATCGCCGGTTCCAGTTGAACAAGGAGATCGACCGGGAACTGCGGCGCGTGCCGTGGGCCGTGAAGGTCAACGTGTCGGCGCTGACCGGCCGGGCGGTCGACAAGCTGGCCCCGGCGCTGCGCACGGCGCTGGAAAACTGGGAGCGGCGGGTGCCGACCGGCCAGCTCAACCAGTGGCTGACCGCGCTCGTGCAGGCGACGCCGCACCCGATTCGCGGCGGCCGGGCGCCGCGCGTGCTCTTCGCGACCCAGGCCGGGACCAGCCCGCCGAAGTTCGTGCTGTTCACGACCGGGGCGCTGGACGCCGGATACGTGCGGTTCGTGGAGCGCCGGCTGCGCGAGGAGTTCCCGTTCACCGGGACCCCCATCCACATCACGGTCAAACCACGAAAGAAGCAAGGTCGGCGTTAACGCCATGGACGACCGGGCGCGGGATCTCCACCTGCCGTCGCCGCCGCACTCGGCCAGCTCGACGGGCTCGGCTGGTCGAGTGGAGCCGTGGCCAGCGCGACGGTCGACGCGTTGTCGCGACCGCGACGCCGGCCGGGCGCGAGGCGCTCGACCGGTTTGACGCCGGACGAGCGGGCGCGGCAATGCCCCTCCTGGAACGGGTCGCCAGCGAGCTGTCGGGTAGAGGAGGCTGAGCGTGTACGCGGATCTGGAAGGCAAAGTCGCCGTGGTCACCGGCGGCTCCAAGGCGCTCGGGGCCGGGGTGGCCGGGGCGCTGGCCGAGCACGGTGTGCGGGTCGCCGTGAACGGCCGCGATGAACAGGCGCTCACGGCCGTGGTGGACGGCATCCACGCCCGGGGTGGCCAGGCGATCGCGGTTCCGGCCGACCTCACCGACGCCGCCGCGGTCGCCGCGCTGCGAGACGCGGTGGAGCATCAGCTCGGCCCGGTCGACATCGTGGCCGCGTTCGCCGGCGGCAACGGCCGGCCGACCCCGTCGGCCGAGCTCGGCGCCGAGCGCTGGCGGGCGACACTCGAGTCCGACCTCACGTCGACGTACCTGACGGTGACCGCGTTCGTGCCCGCGATGATCGAGCGGCGGACCGGCTCGATCGTGACGATGTCGTCGACGGCCGGCCGCCAGCCGAGCCCGGCCAACGTCGCCTACGCGGTGGCCAAGGCCGGCGTCGTGATGCTCACCAAGCACCTGGCCGCCGAGCTGGCTGGGCACGGCATCCGGGTCAACTGCCTGGCTCCGTCGACGATCGTCAACGAGAAGATGCAGTCGGTCATGTCGGTCGAGCAGTTGGCCGGGCTGGCCCGCTCGTTTCCGCTCGGCCGCCTCGGCGAGCCGGCCGACATCGCGGCCGCGACGCTGTTCCTCGCCTCCGACGCCGCGTCGTGGATCACCGGCGTGACGCTGGACGTGACCGGCGGACGCGTCATCGTCTGAGGACGGCGATATCGTGATGGCTGTGCCAGCAAAGGGAAGGGGCCGCACCGGCGGCGTTGCGTTTCTTCTCGCCCGGATCGGCGCGCACGCGACCGAGCGGTTCGCCGAGCGGATCGCCAAGCTCGACCTGACCCCGCCCCAGACCGGCCTGCTGCGCGCCGTGGCCAACGAGCCCGGCCGCAGCCAGCAGGCGGTCGCCGAGCAGCTGGGCATCCAGCCGAGCCGGTTCGTTGCGCTCGTCGACGAGCTCGAGCGCCGCGGCGTCATCGAGCGGCGGCGCAACGCGACCGACCGCCGGCTCTACGCGCTGCACCTCACGGGTCCCGGCGAGGAGCTCATGCACGAGATCGGTCACGTCGCCCTGGCCCACGAAAACGACGTCTGTTCGGCATTGTCGGCGACCGAGCGAACGACGCTGCGTGAACTGCTGCAACGGGTGGCCGATCAGCAGAGGCTGACACCCGGTGTGGACCCCGGCTATCGGCGCTGAGCAACCGACTGCACGATCGGATCGTTTGCCGCGGTGTGACCCAGTCCGTCGCCGAGCGCGCCCCCGCGGCCGAAACCGCCCCCGAGCCGGCGCCCTCGCCTCGAGTACGCCTCGCCGGATGGATTCCGTTCGGGCTGCTGCTCGCCGGTACCAGTGTCGTCTTGCACTTCTATGGCGTCGCGCTGTCGAGCATCGCGCTCTTCGCCGGCTACGTCGCCCTGGGCATCACCCTGCCGGGCACGCTGGTGTGGCGCGCGCTCCACCGCGGTGACGCGATCCTCGCCGCCGATCTCGCCGCCGGGACCGCGCTCGGCTACGTCGGCGAGGTGCTCACCTACATTCCCGCGCGGGCGATCGGCCTGCCGTTGCTCGTGCTGGCCTGGCCGGTCGGCGTGCTCGCCGCGTTTCTCGCAATCCCGCGGCTGCGCCGGCACTGGCGTCGCCGCCCGAGCCACCGTCCGCCGGCGCTCTGGTCGTGGTCGCTGGCCGCCGCATTCGCCGCCGTCCTCTTCTGGAGCTGCAAATTCTTTCGCTTGTACGGCCTGAGCTGGCCCTACTACTCGGCCCCTGACACCGATTCGACCTTCCATCTCGCGTTGATCGGCGAGGCCAAGCACCACATGCCGATGGCCACCCCCTGGGTGTCCGGTGAACCGCTGTACTACCACTGGTTCGTCTACGCCGAGATGGCGGCGACCAGTTGGGTCACCGGCATCGAGCCGCAGGTGCTGCTGCTGCGGTTGGCGCTGCTGCCGATGCTCGCCGCGTTCGTCGTGCTCGTGGCCGTGCTCGGGGTCAAGCTCTTCAAGCACTGGTGGACCGGCATCGCCGCGGTGGTGGTGACGCTCTTCGTGATCGCGCCGTACCCGTACGGGTGGTCGCTCGCGGACTTCTACACCGGGCTCGGGTTCAGCCCCGTGGACGACGGCTCGGCGCTCCGGCTCACCGTGTGGACCGGACCGACCCAAACGTTCGGGGCGCTGCTGTTCGTACCGGTGGTCCTCGTGCTGGTGGACCTGGCGGCAACGCGCTGGGTGCTCCTCGGCGTCCTGCTGATCGGCGTCATGGGAGCCAAGGCGACCTACCTGCCCCTGCTGCTGGCCGGGCTGCTGACCGTCCTCGCCCGGCACCTGATCCGTCGCCGGCTGCACCGCCCGGTGCTCGTCGCGACCGGGATCACCGTGGCGCTTCTCGCCGTCGCCCAGTTCGCCTTGTTCGGCGGGCGCGATCAGGGACTGCATGTCGAGCCGCTGCACGACGTCGAGACCTCGGGTCTGAACCCCACCGGGATCTTCCTCGAGGCCGGCTGGGAACGGCTGACCCTCCTCACCGCGCTCGCCATGGCCTGCTGGATCGCCATCTGGGCCGGCATTTCCGGGCTTGTTCGGCACCGCACGTCCATTTCGGACGGCATCGTGCTGATGCTCGGCCTGAGCGCCGCCGGGATCGGCGCGACACTGCTGCTCGGCCAGGACGGGGACAGCCAGCGGTTCTTCTTCGAGTCGGCCCGGCCATACCTGTCCCTGGCCGCCGTCGGCGGGCTGGCTGCCGTGGTCGGGCGCCGGTCCGTGGGCGCGTTGGTCGGCGCCGCGGTCGCCGGCCTTGCGACCGTCCTTGTCGTGCGGCGCTTCACCGGCACCAGCATGCCTACCGACTATGTCCCGCCGATGCGGCACCTCATCCTGCTGCTCGTCGGACCCTACGCCGCTCTCGCCGCGGTCGCCGTCGGGGCCGCAGTGCTGCTCGGTCTGGCCCGGCGGCGGATCGGCGCGCTACGCGGCATCAGCCACGCGCTGCTCATCGCGCTGCTCGCCGGATTCGGACTGAGCGGCACGGTGCACACCTTCGCACAGGTCGGCACCAACGGCACATGGCGGCACGCCGACCCGGTCAACCCGATCGTCAGCGAGGGCACGCGGGCGGCCGGCCGGTGGCTGCGCGACCATTCGGACCCAAATGACTTGGTGGCGACCAACGTGCACTGCCTGCCGTCGGACGACACGGCGTGCATGAACCTGCACTTCTCGGTCGCCGCCTACACCGAGCGCCGGGTGCTCGTCGAGGGCTGGGGCTTCACGGCGACCGCCCACGAACGCGCGGCCGCCCTCGGCCTGTGGTCCGGCTGGGTCCCGTTCTGGCGGCCCGACGTGCTGGCCGACAACGATCGCGCGTTCGCATCGCCGTCCCCGGAGACGGTCGGCCGGCTGCGCGACCGGTACGGCGTCCGGTGGCTCTTCGTCGACACCGGTCAATCACTTGACGGCGCGGCAACGCTCCGCTTCCGCTCGGGAAACTGTGCGGTGTACGAAATCCTCCGTCCAGGTGAAGCCATGTGATATAAGCCCGCTAAAGCGGATAAATACCTACAGTTCTTCCATGACGCGTGTGGCGATCCCGTTCAACCGGCCGAACCTCGCCGGTTCCGAGACCCGGTACCTCGCCGAGGCGATCGCCGCCGGTCCGCTCGCCGGGGACGGGCCGTTCACCAAGCGGGCCACCGCGCTGCTCATGAAGCTGCTCGACGCCCCGGCCGCGCTCCTGACCACGTCGTGCACGCACGCGCTGGACATGGCCGCGCTGCTGCTCGACCTGCGCCCGGGCGACGAGGTCGTGGTTCCGTCGTTCACGTTCTGCTCGACGGCCAACGCGTTCGCGCTGCGCGGCGCCGTGCCGGTGTTCGTCGACTGCCGGCCGGACACGCTCAACCTCGACGAGCGCCTCGTCGAGGCGGCCATCACCGACCGGACCAAGGCGATCGTCGTCGTCCACTACGCCGGCGTCGGCTGCGAGATGGCGGCCATCCAGGCCATCGCCGACCGGCACGGCCTACCGATCGTCGAGGACAACGCGCACGGGCTCGGGGCCACCTACCGGGGCCGCCCGCTCGGTTCGTTCGGGGCGCTCGCGACCCAGAGCTTCCACGAGACGAAGAACGTGCAGTGCGGGGAGGGCGGCGCGCTGGTCTTCAACGACCTGCAGTACCTCGACCGGGCCGAGATCATCCGGGAGAAGGGCACCAACCGGGGCCAGTTCTTCCGGGGCTTGATCGACAAGTACCGGTGGATGGACATCGGCTCCAGCTACCTTCCTTCGGACCTGCTCGCCGCGTTTCTCACCGCGCAGCTCGAGCACTTCGCCGACTCGCAGCGCCAGCGCCTGCACGTCTGGGACACGTACCATCGGGAGCTGGCCGACTGGGCGGTGCAGCAGGGCGCGCTCCAGCCGACTGTGCCGAGTGACCGGCAGCACCCGGCTCACCTGTACTACCTGCTGCTGCCCGACCTCGACACCCGGCATGGGCTGCTCAAGCATCTGGCCGCGCGCGGCGTCCACGCGACCTTCCACTACCAGCCGCTGCACCTCGCCCCGGCCGGGCTCCACTTCGGACGGACCGGTCCGGGCGGCTGCCCGGTGACCGAGGACGTGGCCGACCGGCTCATCCGGCTGCCGCTCTTCGCCGGCCTGCACGGCCACGAACTGGACTGGATCGTCGAGTCGGTCCGTTCCTACGAGCCGCGCCTGCCGTGACGGAGAACGCTGGCCTGGTCTCATTCCGACAAGCGGCGCGGGACGCAGGTCGCGTCGTCACCTTCCTGGCCGACCGGCGCATCCGGTACGTGCTGGTCGGCGGCGTGGCGGCGGCCGTGTTCTACGGCGTCTTCTCCGGCGGCTGGCTGCTCCTGCACGGCCACCTGCCGTACCTGGCGATGGTCCTCGTGGCCAACCTCGTGACCGCGGTCAGCACCTATCCCTTGTATCGGCGGCACGTCTTCGCCTCCACCGGGCCGTGGCTGCGCGGCTTCCTGCGCTTCTACGTCGTGTGCTTCGGCAGCCTGGTGTTCAATCTGGTGAGCCTGCCGTTCCTGGTCGAGGTGGCCGGCCTGCCGGTGCTGCTGGCCCAGGCGATCGTGATCGTGGTGACCCCGCTCGTGAACTATCAGGTGAACCGGTGCTGGACGTTTCGAGCCCGCCGGTAACGCAGCCGGCCGAACAGCGGTTTGGCCGGCTGGCCGCCGAACTGGTGCTGGCCGCGGCGCCGGCGGTCGTCAGCCTGCTCGTCATGTATCACTGGCTCGGCCACACACCGCGCGCCTACCTGCCGATCGTGACCGACGAGGTGTCGTACTGGCACCAGATCGCGACCTTCTCGAAGGTCGGCTTCGGCAACGGCTATTACACGTATCAGGAGTACACCGCGCCGGCGCTGTCCGCGTATGGTGCCTGGGGACCAGGTTTCCCGCTGCTGTTCGGCTCGCTGCTCGCCGTGGTCGGGGTGTCCTACACCACGATCGTCTGGCTCAACCTGGCCACGTTCACGGCCCTGGCCTTCGGCGCGCTGAGGGTGGCCGGGGCCGGTCGATGGTGGATCGGTGGCCTGCTCGTCACCTACACGCCGCTGCTGCTGTACCTCCCGACCGGCATGCAGGAACCGCTGCACCTCGGGCTGGCCGTGCTGCTGGCCGTGCTGTTTCACCGGCTCCTCGTCGCCGAGCCCGGCTCCCGGCGCCAACCGGCGATCGCCGTCGTCACGCTCATCGTGCTCGCGTCGCTGCTCCGCTCGACCTGGGCGCTGCTGCTTGTGCCCGCCGCGCTGCTGGCCGGGCGCGGCTTCAAACCCGTCCTCGGCGCATTGGTCGCCGCGGTCGGCTTCATCGCGCTGTTTCCGCTGTGGGCCGCGCCTTTCCCGTACGGGAACACGTTCAAGATTCAGCATGCGGCGACGCTCGGGGACAAGGTCCACCTGCTCGCCGCCAACGTCGGGCGCAACGTCGCGCTGCTGCTCCAGGTGCGCGGCTCCTACTACCAAGTCCCGATTGCGCAGCACTACCAGCTGATCGTCGCGGTTGTCGCCGCCCTGGCGGTGGCGGTGACCGTGCGTCGCGTCCGGGCCGCCTCGGTCACGGTGTGCCTGGCGTTGATCCCGGCGGTGCTGTTCGTCGTCGTCTTCTACGACGTCGGTCCCGGCGTCCGGGTGCTCGCGGCGCACGTGCTCTTCGCCGGCGTGTTCGCCGCTCTCCTGCGTCCGCGCTGGACCCGGGCGTTACCCGCGTTGCTCGTCGTCACCAACCTGCTGACCCTGTCATGGTTCAAGCACGACTTTGTGCTGTTCGCCGGAATGGACGTGCGGGGCAACCGATCCGCGATCGCGGCCGAGCGTGCGGCGCTGGGGCGCTACCTGCACTACGATCCGTCCGCCGACCGCTGGTGCAACACGATCCTGCTGGCCGACGGCCGCGGCTTCACCCAGACGCTGGCCGTCCCGCCCGGCTTCGGCGTGGGCGTCGACCTGAATCACCGCTTCCCCGGGCCGTTGCGCTCGGCCTACGTCATCGCGACCGACGTCACCCTGCCGATGCTGCCGTCGGCCGGCTCTCATCTGGTGCTCGTCGCCCCGACGCCGCAGGGCGGGCTCTACCGCAATCTCGACTCGCCGTGCTTCGCGACCTAGTGCGGTGTCCACCAACGTTTGCCGGCTTCGCCGGCCCGGGTGACCAGCGGCCGAAGGCCGCCAGTCACCCGATGAACGTTGGTGGACAGCGCACTGATGTGGAATGGCCT
>Ga0207661_10001465_pt1 | contig 15950 bp, 13 predicted proteins | sample KBSC713LmetaG_FD_184337 | JGI IMG/M metagenome (GOLD analysis project Ga0207661, IMG submission 184337) | Corn rhizosphere microbial communities from Kellogg Biological Station, Michigan, USA - KBS C7.1-3L metaG (SPAdes) (version 2) | ecosystem: Host-associated > Plants > Roots > Rhizosphere ...
CCCGCCTGCGTGACGGCGGCTTCGAGATCGCTTGGTGTGATCTCGGCCTTGGGCGGAATGTGGCGCAAGTCGAGGCAGATACCCGTTACTATGCATTTCTCGAGCGGGTACTTGTCGATCGAAATCCCGGTCGGACCAAAATGCCGTGGCGCGTCGATATGCGTGCCGCCATGGTCGGCCATCGAGATGAACATCGACGACAGCCCCCAGACATTGCCGGAATCCTTCAACGAGTCGGCGTGGTCCTTCCACATGCCGTGGATGATCGGGGGGTGCCCGGGATAGCTCGGGGTGCGGTGATAGAGCTCACGGCTGAGGTCGACGATTTTCATGGAAGGGCCTTATCGAGGGTGCGGTGCTTCAACTCTAGCGCATGATCCGGAAAAGTGGGCACCGGTTTTCCGAACAGATCATGCGCAAAAAATAATAAGCTAAAGCGCGGCGGCGAAGCCGTTCGTGCTTTAGTGCAATACCCGCCTCGGCAGCCATAGCGATATTTCGGGCACGTAGGTGACGAACATCAGGACGATAAACATCACCGCATAGAACGGCCAGATCCGGCGCATCACCTGCTCGATGGAAACCTTGCCGACCGCGCAGCCGACGAACAGGATCGCGCCGACCGGCGGATGACACAGCCCAATGCCGAGATTGAGCAGCATGATCATGCCGAAATGCACCGGGTTGACGCCGAAATTCTGCATCACCGGGAGCAGGATCGGTGTCGCGATCAGGATCGACGGCGCCATGTCGATCAGCGTGCCGAGCAACAGCAGCAGGATATTGATCAGGAACAGGATGACGTATTTGTTCGACGAGATCGACAGGAAGAACGCCGTCATCTTGGCCGGCATCTGCGTCAGCGCCATGATGTAGCCGACGCTGGAGGCGCAGGCGATCAGGGTCATCACCATCGCCACCGTGCGCAACGTCCGGTGCAACAGCACCGGCAGGTCGCGCCAGCGATAGTCGCGATAGATGAACATCGTGACAAAGAACGCCCACAGGGTGGCCACGGCACCTGCCTCGATCGCGGTGAAGATGCCGCCCAGGATGCCACCGAGGATGATGACGAGCGTGATGAGCCCCCAGGCGGCGTCGATGCAGATTTTGATCGCGTCTTTTGCCGCCACGCTCTGCCCCTGCGGGTGACCCTCGCGATAGGCGATCACGAGACAGAGGATGATCAGGGAGAAGCCGAGCAACAGCCCTGGGAATACGCCGGCCATGAACAGCGCCGAGATCGAGATCGTGCCGCCGGTCGCCAGCGAATACAGTACCGCGTTATGGCTTGGCGGCACCAGGAGCGCCTGCACCGACGAGGTGATGGTGAGATTGGTTGCGAACACGCGTGGGTAGCCGGTCTTCTCCATCTGCGGGATCATCACCGAGCCGATCGCCGAGGTGTCGGCGACGGCTGAACCCGAGATGCCGCTGAGAAACGACGTCGCCAGCACGTTGACGACCGAAAGGCCGCCGCGCACGCGGGTGAAACCGACCAGCACGTCGGCAAAAGCGACGAGGCGCCGCGCCATGCCGCCTTCGGCCATGATCGCGCCGGCAAGCACGAAGAAGGGGATCGTCAGCATCGCGACCTTGCTGACGCCGTCGGAGATTTTCAGCATCAACGCCTCGAGCGGAATGCCGATTGCGAGCGCGCCGGCAATCGCCGCCATCGCCAGCGCATAGGCGATCGGCATGCCGATCAAAAAGCAGGCGATCATCGTTCCGAGCAGGATGAAGATTTCCATCGATTGCTTACCTGTTCAATCGAACGATACGGCTTCGGAATGGTGGCCGATCGGATCCGGCGGCGCGCCCAGCAAGATCCGCTCGATGATGAAGAGAAAAAGGCAGGCGCCGCCGGTCGGGATCGGCAGGTAGGTGACCCCCACGGAGAGGAAGGGGAAGTCGGCGATCGTATTGTGCCAGGTCACCTCGACCAGCCTCTCGCCCCAGATCACCATGAACAGCGCGATCAGCGCCATCAACAGCTGCACGACGAGATCGAGCAGGCGCCGCCACGGCTGCGGCAGCTTGTCGGCGAAATAGGAGATGTTCATGTGCAGGTTGAGCCGGTATCCCGCCGCAGCGCCAATGAAGGTCAGCACGATGGTGAGCAAAACTGCCAGCGGCTCCGGCCAGGACGCGGCGCTGTTGAGAACGTAGCGGGTGAATACCGCCCAGGGGATGATCGCGGAGATCAACACCAGGGCGATGCAGCCGATCAGCACGCACGCCAGATAAAGATAGTCCATCGCGCGGCGATAAAGTCCGGCCATGTCGGGACTCTCCGTGTCGGAGATCGCGCTTTACGCGATCTCCTGGATGCGCTTGATCATGTCCCGATACTTCGGACCGTATTTGTCCCAGACCGGCTTCACCGCGGCCTGGAACGGCGCCTTGTCGGCGATCTCGATAATCTCGCAGCCGGCGGCCTTGGCCTTTTCCATCGCGGTCTGCTCGTACTTGTTCCAGAGCTCGCGCTCCTCCATCTGCGCCTCGCGCGCGAACTTCTTGATCAGGGCCTGGTCATCGGCGGAGAGCGCGGTCCAGGCTCTTTTGGAGAAGGCCAGCACCTCGGGAATGATGAGGTGCTCGGTGAGTGAGTAATATTTCGCCACGGTGTAATGGTTGCTGAAGACGTAGCTCGGCGGATTGTTCTCGGCGCCGTCGATCACGCCGGTCTGCAGCGCGCCGAACACCTGGTCGTAGCCCATCGCGATTCCGTTGCCGCCGAGCGCATTCATCATGTCGATGAAAATGGGATTGCCGATGACGCGGACCTTCAAGCCTTTGAGATTGTCGATGGTCTTGATCGGATGCTTGGTGTTGTAGATGCTGCGAGCGCCGGCATCCATCCAGCATAGCGCAACCAGGCCGGCATTGGGGTTGGCGGAAACCTTGTCGAGCAGATCCTGACCGACCTGGCCGTCCATCATCGTTCGCGCATGCGCCGTGTTCTTGAACAGGAAAGGCATGTTGACGACATTGACGTCGTCGACGATCGGCCCCAACGCGCCGGCCGAGACGCGCAGCATCTGGATCGCGCCGATCTGGGTCTGCTCGATCGTCTCCTTCTCGGCGCCGAGCTGCGCCGAAGGATACATCTGCACCGACAGCCGGCCATTGGTGGCCTCCGCGAGCTTCTTGCCGAGGCTCTCGGTTGCAGCGACCGTCGGATAGCCGGCCGGCTGCACGTCGGCCGCCTTGAATACGGTTTTGGACTGCGCCTGCGCGCTCGAGAAGGCGGGAAGGGTCGCGGCGGCGCCAAGTCCGGCACTCAGTTTGAGAAAGTCTCGTCGTTTCATCTCAATTCCCTCCCTTTTGTGTCGTCGTTCGGTCGGCAGCTGATTTCGTTGCGCTAGCGCTGGTCGTCAAAGAACTCCGGATTGATGTGCTTGATCGCGGCGATATCGCCGAGCAGCCGCTCGATGTGCTTCGCCATTGCGGCCACCGCGGCGCCCGCATCATGCGCCTTGATGGCGGAGAGAATGCGCTGATGCTCGGCGATCACGGTCGTCATTCGCCCTGCCTGCGGCAAGGTGAGAAGCCGGAAACGGTCGACATTGACTTTCACCTGCAGGATCAGCTTCCAGATCCCGGGGTATCCGGCAATCTCGGCGATCGTGGCATGAAACAATTCGTCGGCCTGATGGAAGGCTTCGCGATCGTTCGCGGTATCGGCCTCGCGCTGGCGTTCGACGACAGAATGCAACGCGAGGATCTGGCTCGCAGTGGCGAGCTCCGCGGTGAGCCGTGTTGTGGTCTCCTCCAGCGCCCTGCGGATCACGATCGCTTCCGGCAGCGCCCTGATCGGGATGCGCGAGACGTTGATGCCGGATTGCGGGAAAATATCGACCAGCCCCTCGTCGGACAATTTGAGGATGGCTTCGCGCACTGGAGTTCGGCTGACCCCGTAGGAAGCCGCGATCTCGGTCTCCGAGATCGCTTCCCCGGGGCGCCGCGTCAGCGACACGAGCTCCGCGCGAAGATCGGAATAGATGCGCGAGGAAGCGGTCTGGCGCGGCCGGCCCTGGCGAATGCCGCTGGTCGTGCGCGGCGCGGTCTCGCGGGCCTCCCTCTTTTCGGTCCGTGCGGACATGCTTGTTCTCATAAATTAATATATTAGTATATGAAATCGAGAAGCAGGGCAAGCGAACGTGCTATTGCGCTGCAAAAGAGAGGGCGGGCATGACGGACTATCGCAAGCTGTTTGATCTCACTGGCAAGACCGCGGTGGTGCTGGGAGCGGCGTCGGGCATCGGCAAATCCTCTGCCGAGGCATTGGCCTCGCTGGGCGCCAGCGTGCTCTGCGCCGATCGCGAGGCCAATGGCGCGGAGGCGACCGCCGCGGGCATTCGCGCAAAGGGCGGTGCGGCGTCGTCGGCTGCTTGCGATGCGGCCAGCCGCGCTGACGTGGCGGCGCTGGCGCAGGCCGCAATGGGAATGTTTCCGCGCCTTGATATCGCGGTAACGACGCCCGGGCTCAACATCCGCAAGACCATTCTCGACTACACCGAGGAGGACCTCGACCGCGTCGTCAATCTCAACATCAAGGGCACGGTGTGGTTCTTCCAGGCGTTCGGCCGCATCATGGTCGAGCAGAAGGGCGGCAGCCTGATCGCCTGCTCATCCGTGCGCGCGGTGACGATCGAGCCGGGGCTCGCGGTCTATGGCTCGACCAAGGCCGCGATCGGGCTGCTGGTGAAAGGCTTTGCCTCCGAAGTCGGCCGGGCCGGCGTGCGTGTCAACGCGATCGCTCCGAGCATTGCCGAGACCGCGCTGACGGGACCATTCAAGCAGCGGCCGGACATCTACAATCTCTATGCGGGGCATACCGTGTTCAACCGCTGGAGCAGCGCCGACGAGGTCGCGACTGCGGTCGCCTATCTCGCCTCAGATGCCGCGAGCTATGTCAGCGGCTCGACCTTGTTTGTCGACGGCGGCTGGACCGCCGTCGATGGGCCGCCGACCGGGCTCACCCAGTTGCACAAATCATAGGAAGCCGGCCCGGGCGCGCTGCTCGCGCGCATCGGGGCTGGTGACCAACTCGATCAGGGCTTGTGCCTCGCTCGCATGCGCGGCGCTCGTGGTCACGCCCGCCGTATACATGGTCGCAAGCTCAGAGCCCTTGGGCAGCGCACCGGAGAGCTGAACCCCCTCCGTGCTGATGATCTCGGTCGACTGGGTGCAGCCGATCGGCCGCTTCGCGCCGGAAGCCGCAAGCTCACGCATCGCGGTCGCGCCATTCGGATAGATTCTCAGTCGGGAGGAGACCTCGTCGGCGATACCAAGCTGCGCCAGCACCTTTGCGACATGAATGCCGGCGGTCGAGGCCTTGATGTCGGGCACATAGATCTCGTCGGCCCCAAGCAACGCTTCGCGCAAATCGACGCTGGTCCGGACCGCGACCCTCGTATCGCGGGCGCGGACTGCTAGCGCCGTCTCGACCAGGCCGACATCCCTGATTGAGGACGGGACCACCAATCCCTCCTCGGCAAGCTTGGCGACCAGGGCCGCGGTCAGGATGATGAGGTCGGCCGCAACGGCGTTGCGCAACTTGTCGGCCATGAGGCCGACTGCGCCGAATTCGCCTGCGATGAAACAGCCGGTTCTCGTCTTAAAGGCGGGCGCAAGGCTTGTGACCAGCCCCTGCGCGGCGCCACCGCTCAGGATGTTCAATGTCGTCATGAAGCGGCCATCGCCGCGATCAGGCTGTCGCGGGTGATCGGCAGGTTGCGGATGCGGACGCCGAGGCAATCGAACACGGCATTGGCAATCGCCGCGGTGACCGGGCCATGCGCGGCCTCGCCGGCGCCGACCGGATCGATCTCCGAGCGCTGGATCACCTCGACCTCGACCTGCGGCACCTCGGAAAAACGGAGAATCGGATAGTCCGTCCAGCTGTTGCTGGTGATGCGCGCCCGGTCGAAGCGCACGCGCTCCTTCAGTACCCAACTCGTTGCTTGGATGGCGCCGCCCTCGATCTGGTTGACGACGCCATCGGGATTGATCGCCTCGCCGACGTCGACGGCGAGAGTCAGCTTCTTCACCCGGATCTCCTCATCGCCCTCGATCTCGGCGATGGCGGCGCAATAGGCGCCCGTATTCTTGTAGCGCGAGTAGCCGACGCCATAGCCGGTGCCGACTTTTGGCGCGGGCTTCCAGCTCGCTCGCTTTGCGACGGCTCGGACCACGTCTTTCGCGCGCTCGTCCGTCAGATGCCGGAGGCGGAACGCGATCGGGTCCTCGCCGTGCTCGGTCGCGATCTCGTCGAGAATACATTCGATCGCGAATACATTGCCCTGCGCGCCGAGCGTTCTCAGCGCCGAGGTGCGCACCGGCATGGTCAAGAGGCGATGGCTCTTGATCGTCCAGGCCGGGAAATCGTAGAGCGGGACCGAGTTGCGATCGGCGCCGCCGCCATTGGCCTGCGGCGGATTGACGGAGATCGCGATCGGAAACGGATTTTGCAGCTCATAGCCGGCAAGCAGCGTCGGCTTGGTGCCGCGGCCGGGACGGGCCCCGTGTCCATTGCTCCAGATCGAATGGCGCCACGCGACGATTTCGCCTTTCGCATCGAGATCGGCCTCGACCTCGATCGCCATCGCAGCGCCAAAGGGACCGTGCGTCATCTCATCGGCGCGCGACCATTGCACGCGCACCGGCCTGCCGCCGGCGGCTCTGGCCAGCAACACCGCGTCGAGCGCGACATCGTCGGCAGGGTTATGGCCATAGCAGCCGGCGCCCTCGAGATGCTCGACGGTGATCTGCTCGAGCGGAAGATTCAAGACCAGCGCGAGGTCGTTGCGCAGCAGATATACGCCCTGGCTGTGGGTCCAGACATGGACATGATCATCGCTTGTCCATTGTGCCATCGCGCAGGACGGCGCAATCGAGGCGTGCGCGATGTAGGGGCGGGTGTATTGCCGCTTGAGTGTGCGCGCCTTTGAAGCCGCGTTCGCCGCCGTCCTGGTATCGATGATCGTCGATTCCACCGGCTGCGCCTTCAGGAACGCCGCGAGATCATTCTCATCCGGCAGCGCTTCGCCTGCGCTCCAGGTCGCGCCTTTGCGCAGCGCCGTCAGCGCAGCTTCCGCGTCGGCCTCGGTCTCGCAGACCACGCCGGCGAAATTCCCGTCGCGCACCGCCGCAACGAAGCCTGGCACGGCGCGTGCGGCGTCCTGCTTCAAGTCGACAAGTTTCGCCCGCGAATTTTCCGGCCGCAGCACGCGGCCATGCAGCAGGCCGGGCAGGGTCACGTCGTGAATGAAGCGCCGGTGGCCAAAAACCTTGTCGGGAATGTCGAGCCGCTCGACCGAATGACCGGCAAGCGCGCGCTGAGCGATCGGTTTTGGCTGCACGCCCGGCGTCGCATCGCGGTCAAGCGAAACTTCGTCCGCGAGCTCCCAATAGCTCGTCCTGACATTGCCGGGACCCGAGATCGTACCGTCTTCGACCGCAAGTGCGCTCGCATCGACGCCGAGACGATCCGACGCCGCAGCCAGAAATATCTGCCGGATTTCGGCGCAGGCCGCCCGCAGCGCGCGTCCTGATTGCTGGATCGAAAGGCTGCCCGAGGTGACGCCTTCATTCGGGCTCGCCGTGGTCGTCGCGCGCACCATCCTGACGCGGCCGATATCGACATCGAGCTCGTCGGCGGCGATCTGGGCGAGCGCCGTGACAATGCCCTGGCCGATCTCGACCTTGCCTGGAGAGACCGTCACCTGTCCGTCGCTGGCAAACTTGATCCATGATGAGAGGCGCGGGTTGGCCGCGAGGCTGAAGGGCAGGGTGGGAGCGCTGCTCATGATGCGGCCGCCTCGTTTGCGGCGCGCAGGATCGCGCGCACCATACGGTTCTGCGAGCCGCAACGGCAGAGATTGCGGTCGAGCGCGGCGCGGACCTCGGTTTCCGTCGGCTTTGGGTTTTGCCGCAAGAGTGCCGCGGCGCTCATCAGGATGCCGGAGACGCAGTAGCCGCACTGCATCGCCTGCTCGGCGATGAAGGCGCGCTGCAGCGGATGCGGATGCTCGGCACTGCCCAGACCTTCCAGCGTGGTGACGTCCTTGTCCGCGACCGACCAGAGCGGCGTATCGCAGGCGGTTACCGCGTGATCGCCGACCAAAACGCGACAGGCGCCGCATTCGCCGGCGCCGCAGCCAAAATGCGGCCCCATGACACCGAGCCGTCCGCGGAGGACGTCGAGCAGCAGGCTGTCCGCATTGGCGTCGATCTCGGTCGGCGCGCCATTGAGGCGAAATTGGATGCTGGGCATGACGGTTTGAAGGCGCTCTAGGGTTTGTCGAACTTTTTGACGACTTCCGCCCATTTCGCAATATCGCCGCGGAGGAATTTGTCGAATTCTTCCGGGGTCATCGACATTGGCAGCGCGCCCTGTTGCTTCCACAGCTTGACGATATCGGGCCGCTTGACGAAGGCATTGGTGGCGGCGGCAAGCTTGTCGATGATCGGCTTCGGAGTGCCGCTAGGGGCCATCAGGCCGAGCCAGATGGTTGCTTCATAACCCGGGACGCCGGCCTCGATCACGGTCGGCACGTCCGGCAGCACGTCGGAGCGCTTGGTTCCGGTGGTCGCGAGCGCGCGCACCTGCTTCTCCGCGATATTCGGCGCCATCGCCGGCACCGCATCGATCATCATCTGTACCTGACCGCCGATCACGCCAGTTCGCGCCTCGCCGCTGTTGCGATAGGGCACATGCACGACGTTGATGCCGGCCATGGATTTGAACAGTTCGCCGGCCATGTGATAGGGCGTGCCCGTCCCGGAGGACGCGTAGTTCAATTTGCCCGGCTGTGATTTCGCCAGCGCGATGAATTCGGCCAGAGTCTTGGCCGGCACCGAAGGATGCACCACGATCACGAGGTCGGAGTAGTTGACCGGCGCGATCGGTGCGAGATCGCGCATCAGGTCATATTTACGCTGCGCCATCGGCATCAGCGATTCATTCGCGGTTTGAGTGTTCGACATCATGAGCAGCGTGTAGCCGTCGGGTGGCGACTTCACGACCTCCTGCGTGCCGATCACGCCGCCCGCGCCGGTGCGGTTCTCGATCACAAAGGGCTGGCCCATGCTTTCCTGCAGCGCGCTGCCGACCAGTCGCGCGGCGACGTCCGCAGGCCCACCAGCGCCGAACGGGACGACGATCCTGACCGGCCGGCTCGGATAGTCCTCTGCATGGGACGGAGCGCTGACACAAGGCGCCATCGACAGCACCAACGCCAGCGACATCACGAACCTCCAGACCGTCATTCGTCTCTCTCCCGAAAACCTTGTTCGTTGTGCACGCAATCTAACGGAATTGCGAACGGACTGTCGACGATAGACTATCGGGCGGTCCCGTGAATAAGACTTATGGTTCGGCGTTCTGAAGCGCCGAATCGCAAGCACCCCCTTTTTGGTCTTCACGCCGCGTTTCAGGGGTCGGCTACGCATCCAGGAGGCTTCGTATCCTGGCGGCGAGGGATGCTTGCGAAAACGGCTTTTGGATCAGCGACACGCCGGCGTCAAGACGCCCCTGATGCACGATGGCGTTGCGCGAATATCCGGTCATAAAAAGCGTCTTCACCGCGGGGTGCGACTGCCGGACCGCATCGGCCAAAGCACGTCCATTCATGCCGGGCATGATGACGTCGGTCAGCATCAATTTGATCTCGGTGTTGCAGGCGAAGGCCGTCAATGCACCCTCGGCGTCGCCGGCCTCCACGACGCGATAACCGATGCCGCTCAGCGCTTCGACGACATAGGCGCGAACATTGGGATCGTCCTCGACGACGAGGATGGTCTCGCCGGCTCCTTGTTGAAGTCCCCCTGCCTGGAACGCGCGCGCAAGCTCGGGGGCATGTGAGAGGCATCGCGGCAGATACATTCTCATGGTCGTGCCTTCGCCGGGCTCGCTGTAGATCCGCAAATGTCCGCCGCTTTGCTTGACGAAGCCGTAGACCTGGCTCAGGCCGAGACCGGTGCCCTCGCCAGCGGGCTTGGTCGTGAAGAAGGGCTCGGTCGCCTTGTCGGCGATCTCGCGCCGCATTCCGCAACCGGTATCCGTCACCGAGATCATGACGTATTGCCCCGGCTTCAGATCCTCGAAGACGCGGCAGTAGTCCTCGTCGAGGTACGCGTTGCCGGTCTCGATCGTCAGTTTCCCGCCGTCAGGCATGGCGTCGCGGGCGTTGATCGCAAGATTGAGGATGGAGGACTCCAATTCGGCGGTGTCGACTTCCGTTTGCCACAGACCCGCGCTCGCGACGGTTTCGACCGAGACTCTTTCGCCAAGCGTCCGGTTGAGAAGGTCCGACAATCCGGCGATCAGGCGGTTAGCGTCCACGGGACGCGGATCGAGCGGCTGTCGTCGGGAGAATGAAAGCAGTCGCTTGGTCAATGCGGCCGCCCGTTCCGCCCCCGACAATGCGTTCGACAGCATTCCCTGTATCTTGGCGTCGCGCTCGCGCTTCAGAGCCATCTGCAGATTGCCGATGATGATGGTTAACAGATTGTTGAAGTCGTGGGCGATACCTCCCGTCAGCTGGCCGACGGCGTCCATCTTCTGCGATTGGCGAAGGTTCGCTTCCAGCGCCTGGCGGCTTTCTGCTTCCGCGTAAAACGCCTCGGTCCTGCGCATCGCGACTAGCACCAGCACGATCAGGAGTACGGTGGCCGGCAGACCGAAAACAAGATGGCCCGCCATCCTCAGGAGCCAGCCGCGACGAATGTCCTCCGTCGCCAGGGTGGCGGCGATGTAGACCGGAAATCCGGTCAGTTTACGCAGGGCGAAGCGTCGTTCGATTCCGTCCACCCGGGAAACCGCGGTGTAACGTCCGCCCTCCTGCGAACGTGCAATCATGGTCGCAAAGCCTGATGTCGAATCGAGCTTGATGCCGACGTTCGTCGGAATTGGGTATCGGGCGAGGATCGAGCCGTCCTCGCGGATCAGCGCAAGGCTTGCCGTGGTTCCGGCGGCGATGCCGGCAAAGAACGACTCGAAGGCGGAGGGCTGGATCGACACTTCGATGATGCCGCTGAAGTTGCCGGTGTCATCGATGCGCCGCTCGCTGACCGGAAAAACGTTGCGGGCGGTTACCTGGGGCGCGAAAACCTTGCCGATGAAGAGCGGCGCGTGGGCATCGCGCTGGGCGGCAAAGAATTCGCTGTTCGATGCATCAAGGTCGGACGGGACCGGGATCAGAAGCGATGACACGATCGGGCGGCCGCCGGCATCGAACAGCCAAATCGATTCGATGTCGGCAATGGCGGCGCGCATCTCCTTCAAGCGCTGGTTGAGTTCGGACTCCTCCATGCGCATGCTGTCGGCGGAGCGTCCCCGGGTGATCTGATCGACACTGTTCATCGTGACGGCGATCGACTGAAACACCGCCTGGGAGTGCCCCGCCGCGATGTCGAGCGAGCGCGCAATGCTCGCGTCCGCGGCGGCAAAAGCGGATTTGTAGTTGGCCCAGGACACATAGGCAAACAGCGCCGCGGGCAGTGTCGCGCACGCGACCAGAATGAAGTGTAGGGACCACAGAGCTTTGTCGCGTCGGGCCTTCATGAGCTTTTCTCCCGCAAGAGGCTACTCAATTTTGACGGGAACTCAATTGACCAATTGCGGCGGATGCCAGTCCAGCCGGAACGGCCAGGTGCCTCGCCAGCGCCCGGCATGCCGAACCTGATCTCGACGAAAGACTCGCTGCACACTAAAGGAATAACCGATAGCTTGCGGTGTACCCCAGCAAGCAAGAAACAAGCCAAACGGAAACGCCGATGAAGAACCCGCCAGTCTCGCGCCGCGTGATGCTCAAAGGGTCAGCCGCCTTGCTGGCAGGCAGTGCCCTGTCGACGCGGGTGATGGCGAGCGCGCCGCCCCCCGAGCCGGTCACACAGGCGCTGATCGACGCTGCGAAGAAAGAGGGGCAGGTTGTCTACTACACCTCGACCGACCTGCCGGTTGCGGAGAAGGTCGCCAAAGCCTTCGAGGCAAAGTATCCGGGCATCGCGGTGCGCACCGAGCGCACCGGCGCCGAGCGCGTGTTCCAGCGCATCGGCCAGGAATATTCCTCCAATATTCACGCCGTCGACGTGGTCAACTCCTCGGATGCCGCGCATTTCATCGTCTGGAAGCGCGACGGCATCCTGCTGCCTTACGTGCCGGAGGATGTCGCGAGATATCCCGCCGAGCATCGCGATGTCGACGGCCAGTTCGCGAGCTTCCGCGTGTGGCTTTCGATCATCGCCTACAACACCAACATGGTGAAAGCGGAGGAGGCGCCGAAGAGCTTTGCGGATCTGCTCGATCCCAAGTGGAAGGGCAAGATCGTCAAGGCGCATCCGGGCTACAGCGGCACCATCATGACCGCAACCTATCAGATGCAGCGCGATCTCGGCTGGGGCTTCTTCGAGCAACTCGCCAAGCAGAACATCATGCAGGTGCAGTCCTCGGCCGATCCGCCCAAGAAGCTCGATCTCGGCGAGCGCGCGGTGATGGCCGACGGCAACGAGTACAATATTTTCGAGCTCAAGGAAAAAGGCCGTCCGGTCGAGCCGGTCTATGCCACCGAAGGTTCGCCGCTGATCATCGGCCCGAACGGCATCTTCAAATCGTCGCCCAATCCGAACGCTGCAAAGTTGTTCCAGACGTTCTGCCTCAGCCGCGAGGCGCAGCAGCTCATCATCGATGTCGGCGGATTGCGCTCGGTGCATCCGGATACGAAGGACAAGGAAGGCCGCAAGCCGCTGAAGGACATCAAGACCATGAAGGACGATGCCGCGGCGGTCGAGCAGCAGAGCGACCAGATCAAGGCGCGATATTCGAAGATATTCCACGTCTGATCATGAACGTACCGTTACCCAAGGTTTCCGTCGCGGAGGAGCTGGCGGAGAAGATTGTCGCGCTGAAGCCTGGCGCGCTGCCCGACGTCACCGCCCGCAAGTGCGAGGATCTCCTGATCGACGTGGTCGGTCTTTGCGTCACCGCGCGCAACGAGGATTATGTCGCAAGCGCGCTGAAAGCATGCGATGACGACGGCCTTTGCACCGCGATCGGTCACGCGCGCACCCTGACCGCGGCGGGGGCGGCCTTCGTCAACGGCACCGCCGCGCATGGCGAGGACTTCGACGATACGTTTGAGGGCGGTCCGGTCCATGCGGGCGCGGTCATCGTGCCGGCTGTGCTCGCAGCCTGCGAGCGGCGCAATCCCGATGGAAGGATGGCACTGACCGGGATTGCGGTCGGCACCGAAGTGTTGTGCCGGCTCAGCCTCGTGGTGCCCAAGGCCGTGCACAAGTCGGGCTTTCATCCGACCGCGGTCTTCGGCGCGATGGGAGCGGCGGCCGGTGTCGGCGCAGCACTGGGCCTCAACGCCAGGGAGATCGTCGACGCGCTCGGCATCGCCGGCAGCATGGCCGGCGGCATCATCGAATATCTCGCCGAGGGCGCCTGGACCAAGCGGCTGCATGCAGGCTGGGCGGCGCAATCCGGCCTGCGTGCCGCGCTGCTCGCGCGCTCCGGCTTTGTCGGGCCGCGCACGGTATTCGAGGGCGTGCACGGGCTGTTCAATGGCTTTGCCCATACGGCGCAGGGCGATTACGCCGCGCTGACCGGCGACTTCGGCCAACGCTGGGTCACCGATACGCTCGCCTTCAAGCCCTATCCCTGTGGGACCATGGCGCAGCCCTATATTGACTGCGCGCGGCGGCTCGGCGCGCGCGGCGTGAAGCCGGAAGATGTCTCCGAAATCGTCTGCGAGGTCGGGGAGGGCACGGTGCATCGGTTGTGGGAGCCGCTCGCCGACAAGCAGCGCCCGCCCAACGGTTATGCCGCGAAATTCGCCGTGCCCTATCTCCTGGCGACCGGCTTTGTCCATGGCGGGGTCGGGCTCGCTGCGTTCACGGACAGCGCGATCCGCGACGCCCGCGTGCTGGCGCTCGCCGCAAAGGTGAAGTTTGTGATCGACCCCGACAATCCCTATCCGAACAGTTACACGGGCCATATCAAGGCCACGATGAAGGACGGCCGCGTCATCGAGGAACGCCAGCCCCATTTGCGCGGCGGCGCGCAGGAGCCGCTGACGCGACAGGACGTCATCGACAAGTTCGCGCTCAACGCCGAGCATGGCGGCTGGTCCAGGCTGCAGAGCGAGGCGGCGTTGAAACTGATGGCGGGGCTTTATAATGGGCGGATCGATCTCTCGTCGTTCCGAGGGTAGGCGTCTATGACCAAAGAACTCGCAGGCAAGGCGGCTGTCGTGACCGGTGCCGGCCGAAATATCGGCCGCGCGATCGCCCTGACATTGGCGGAGGGCGGGGCGTCGGTGCTGGTCAATGCGCGCTCCAATCGCGCGGAGGCCGAAGCGGCCGCGCGCGAGATCGAAGGCGTCGGCGGCAAGGCGCAGGTGCATATCGGAGACGTCGCCGACCCCAAGGCGGTGCAGGCGATGGCGGAGATCGCCGTCAAAGCCTTCGGCCGCATCGACATCCTCGTCAACAACGCCGCCCTGCGGCGGGAAAAGTCCTTTGCCGAGATGGACTATGCGGAGTGGCGCGAGATCCTCGACGTGACGCTCGACGGCGCTTTCCATTGCACCAAGGCCTGCTTGCCGGCTTTGCGGACCAGCGGGCAGGGAGCCATCATCAATGTTGGCGGCTTGAGCGCGCATACCGGTGCGAGAAACCGCGCCCATGTCGTCACCGCGAAGGCGGGCCTCGTCGGCTTCACACGCGCGCTCGCCAACGACTTGGCTGCCGATGGCATCACCGTCAATTGCGTGGTTCCCGGGCTGATCGGCACGCCGCGGCCAAAGGACAAGCCCGAACCCGCGCATCATTTGACCCACAACACCATCACCGGCGTGCGCGGCAAGCCGGAGGATGTCGCCGCGATGGTGCGGTTCCTGTGCGGGCCCGCCGCGCGTTACATCACGGGGCAGGCGATCCACGCCAATGGCGGCGCGTATCTCGGCGCCTGACCGGCCGCCGACTTGCGCATTTTCGCATGGGACTGCCGGATAAATGCACTCGGCTGTCCGATTTTTTGATGTTACCGTCCCGTTATGAACCAGCACGCCAGGATCGAAATCCGCCATTCCACCTGCCCACACGATTGCCCGTCGGCCTGCGCGCTCGATGTCGAGGTGGTCGGCGGCCAGTCGATCGGCCGTATCAGGGGTTCCAAGAAGCAGACCTACACGGCCGGCGTCGTCTGCGCCAAGGTTGCGCGGTATGCCGAGCGTATCCATCACCCCGAACGGGTGACGTTCCCGATGCGCCGCATCGGCTCGAAAGGCTCCGGCCAGTTCGCGCGGATTTCCTGGGACGAGGCGCTCGACGAAATCGCCGCCCGGTTCGATCAGGCCGAGCGCGAGTTCGGCGCCCAGTCTGTCTGGCCCTACTACTACGCCGGCACCATGGGCGTCGTGATGCGCGACGGCATCAATCGGCTGGCGCATGTGAAGAAGTACTCGCGATACTATTCGACGATCTGCGCCAACATCGCACGCATCGGCTTTGCCATCGGCACCGGCAAGATCGCCGGCGTCGATCCACGCGAGATGGGCGTCTCCGATCTCGTGGTGATCTGGGGCACGAATCCCGTCAACACCCAGGTCAATGTGATGACCCATGCCTCGCGCGCCAAGAAGGAGCGTGGCGCACGGATCGCGGCCGTCGATGTCTACAACAACGACACGATGAAGCAGGCCGACATCAAGATCATCCTGCGACCCGGCACCGACGGCGCGTTCGCCTGCGGCGTGATGCACGTGCTGTTCCGCGAGGGATTTGCCGATCGCGCCTACATGGAGAAATACACGGACTGCCCGGCGGAGCTCGAGGCGCACCTGAAGACGCGCACGCCGGAATGGGCCTCGGCCATCTGCGGCGTGCCGGTCGCGGAGATCGAGGCTTTCGCGCGCGCGGTCGGTGAGACCAAGCGC
>Ga0207661_10001472_pt1 | contig 15924 bp, 10 predicted proteins | sample KBSC713LmetaG_FD_184337 | JGI IMG/M metagenome (GOLD analysis project Ga0207661, IMG submission 184337) | Corn rhizosphere microbial communities from Kellogg Biological Station, Michigan, USA - KBS C7.1-3L metaG (SPAdes) (version 2) | ecosystem: Host-associated > Plants > Roots > Rhizosphere ...
CGAGGTGAACCTGCATCCTACACTCGAGCTGGCCCGAGGGGCAGCACGGCAATTATCTGCGCCACCCGACCGCCTATACATCGACCCCTTCAACGATGAGGCAACGATTGCAGGCGGTGCCAGTGCAGGAGTTGAGGTTAGCGAGGCATGGGCAGCGCTACAAGTACACAATCGCGTTGGCGAAAATGACTGCACGACACTTTTGGTGCCAGCTGGCGGCGTGGGCCTTGGCGCGGGCGTAGCGATCGCCATAAAACGCGCCCGAGATAGGCACCAACTTAATTCCAATTTCCGTGTCGTACTGGTACAAATGGACGGTTGCGATGCTGCCGCACGCCTGGTGTACGGCCGCGAGCCTCTAACCGACAAAACACTGGATGCCTCATGCGATGGCACAGCGGTTGTCGAGCCCGGCCAAAAAACGCTGCCGATTGCAGCCGATCGCCGATATGTTGACAAAATTATCTCTGTTCCTAAGGCGCTCTTGGCTGCCACCATGCGTGACATTTATGAACGGACTGGCCGCATGGTCGAACCAGCAGGTGCGCTGGCCGAAGCTGGGGCACTGTTTTTGGCCGAACAGGGGGGCCGTGCGCCGCGCGACGGCCGGGGGCATCACATGGTGGCGTTTCGGAGCGGTGCGAACATCTCCAAGGAGCAGTTTGCCACCTTTACACAACTCACATCGGCGCGGGTAGCCAGAAAGCCGGCTGTAGCCGCGAGGGCAGCAGCTACACCGAAGCCAGCTCCCGGACAAAAAGCCCCTCATCAGGCCTCGGACAGGCAGACGCAGGCTTCCAAGCCGGTCGGGCCAAGCCAGCAAGGCCATGCAGTAACAAAGACCATTCCGTCTAAGTCGCGCCCCTACCAAGGTGTCAAGAGAGCAAAACCTGCGACGCCGGCAGCCGAGTCCCAGCCAGACACAAACCCTACATCAACAGACAAACAATCCCAGAAGCCACAGGATATCCTGCCAATGAAGCGCGACGAGGATCGGCGGCGATCCGCGGTCTGGAGTTCGCCCACCGGTGCATGGCGCGCGGAGCGAATGCGAAAAGGCTAGTCGTCCTGCTCTTTGAGTTTAACGTCCTGAATAGCCCGGCACACATAAATAATCGCATGAAATAGCGTTTTGATTGCTTCGTCTGATAGCGGGCCACTATTCACAGAGGTGACGTGATCAATGACCGCAGCCTCACGCTCCGGCCGGTACACACTCGTACCGCCCTTAGCTATGCGCACTTGGAGGGCTAGCGTTGCTCGCTCATTCAGTAGCTGCGTTAATCGTTCGTCGATCGTGTCGATTTGCGTACGGAGTTCAATCAGTTTTTTTGTGTCTTCCATCAAATCATGATAGCACGACCGAACATGAAAACCGCCCCAAGCGAGGCGGTTTTCGATGCAGTCTTTCCGACAGTGCGTCTTTGGCTGGCGCGTTGTCCAGATGCCGTGACTACTTTGCGTTTTTGGCAATGATTGCCTCAGCAACGTGCGGTGGCACGTCGGCATAGTGGTCGAGCTCCATACTCGAGCTGGCGCGGCCTTGCGTCATTGAGCGCAAGTTGGTCGTGTAGCCGAACATTTCACCGAGCGGCACGAAGGCGGTAATCTCCTTAACGCCGGCACTCAAATCTTCCATAGATTCGATGCGGCCGCGCTTGGAGTTGAGGTCACCGATGACGTCGCCCATGAATTCCTCAGGGGTAACGACGACGACTTTCATGACTGGCTCCATTAGCACAGGATTGGCTTTTTTGACACCCGCTTGCAAGCCCATTGAACCGGCAATCTTAAAGGCCAGTTCGTTAGAGTCAACTTCGTGGTATGAGCCGTCGTATAGTTCAACCTTGAGGTCAACGACGGGGTAGCCCGCCAGCACACCGTTGTTCATAGCCTCGATCACCCCTTGCTCAACGGGCTTGATGTATTCATTCGGCACCACACCACCCTTGATAGAGTTGATGAATTCCAGGCCTTTGCCTGATTCATTCTGGCTGAGGCGCAACCATACGTGACCGTACTGACCGCGACCACCGGACTGGCGGACGAATTTACCTTCGGCTTCCACGGCGTCCTTACGAATCGTTTCGCGGTAGGCAACTTGCGGCTGGCCGATGTTGGCTTCGACGTTGAATTCGCGTTTCATGCGGTCAACCAAGATCTCCAGGTGCAATTCGCCCATACCACTAATGATGGTTTGGCCGGTTTCGTCGTCAACCTTCACGCGGAAAGTCGGGTCTTCTTCGGCCAGGCGCTGCAGGGCGATAGACATTTTTTCCTGGTCGCTCTTCGTCTTTGGCTCGATGGCGATTGATACTGGCGGCTCTGGGAAGGTGATGCTTTCCAGAACAATCGGGCTGTTCGGGTCGCAGAGCGTGTTGCCGGTCGTCGTGCCCTTCAGGCCAACGATAGCGGCGATGTCACCAGCGCTGACCTCGGTAACATCTTCGCGCTTGTCAGCTTGCAAGCGGACCAGACGGCCGACACGTTCTTTTTCGCCGGTCGAGCTGTTCAATACATATGAACCGGCCGTAACTTTACCGGAGTAGACGCGGAAGTAGGCCAGTTTGCCTACGAATGGGTCAGAGGTAATTTTGAAGGCAAGTGCGGCAAATGGCTCGCTAGTGGCGTGCTTGCGTTCAATCTCTTCGCCAGTTTTGGGGTGCGTGCCCCAGTTGGTCGAACGGTCGGTTGGCGCTGGCATGAGGTCAACTACGAGATCCAGTAGTTTTTCCACGATCACACCACGACCATCGCCACCACTGACAGCAAAGAATTTACCGCCCATAATCGCCGTGCGAACAGCTTGAACGATTTCGTCTTCGCTCAGACCCTCTTCGCCAACTTCGAAGAATTTCTCCAGCAGGGCTTCGTCTTCGGCGACGGCGTTTTCAATCAGCAGACTACGGTATTTTTTGGCCTGGTCCAGCATGTCGGCCGGGATTTCGCCTTCAACCAATTCGTGATCGGTGAAGTCCTTGTAGGTGTAAGCCTTCATAGTCACGAGGTCCACGATGCCGTTGATGCTTTGCTCGAACCCGATCGGCAGGTGAATTGGGAACGCGCGCTTGCTCAATCGGTTGTGGATCGATTCCAGTGATTTGTAGAAGTCGCCACCAGTTTGATTGATTTTGTTGATGAAACAAATGCGTGGCACACCGTACTTGTCCGCCTGGCGCCAAACGGTTTCGGACTGTGATTCCACGCCCATCTTACCGTCAAAGACTACAACTGCACCGTCCAGCACGCGCAGACTGCGCTCTACTTCCACGGTAAAGTCGATGTGGCCCGGGGTGTCGATAATGTTGATCTGGACTTCCTTGCCCGAACGCTTGTTCTTCCAGTAGCAGGTTACAGCGGCAGACACGATGGTAATACCTCGTTCGCGCTCCTGTGCCATCCAGTCGGTGGTTGTCTCGCCTTCGTGGACGGCACCGATTTTGTGCTTCAGACCGGTCCGGTACAAAATACCTTCGGTCGTGGTGGTTTTACCGGCATCGATGTGCGCGATAATACCGATGTTTCTTAGATCTTGGATCGTATATACTTTTCCTGCCATAACCTTTTACGTGTTACCTTCCCTGACTGCACGCCAGGTTATTAATTATTGTTGCGGCTGTGCTGCTACTGCTGTGACGATCGCACCAACTGCTTCGATGGTGGGTAGCGGCGCTTCAGGTGGTTCCTGAGCGTCCACTTCTCTTAATGCACCAGCTGCTTGAGCTGTGTCGATAGCTCGCTGGGCATACCTACGAACGGCCAAAGAGTGTATACGCAGGCCACCCGAAGTTTTCCATTCGTCTGCGGGGTCTAGGTTGACTTCTGTTTGGTAACCCTGCTCAGTGCCGTCAGCTACGGTGACTTCCATGGTTCTAGGAAAATGTTTCAACCTGGTGGGTGGCACCGTTCCGCCACAAAAAACAACGTTGGAGGTGCTTGTAAGGTCAATCCCGTGCGGCTGGTGCTCAACCGGTCTGCCGCACCCAATCTTGCTTTCTGTCATAGCCTAACCTCGGGCAAAATGAGCGAAGGCGCGGTTTGCCTCAGCCATTTTGTGGGTGTCTTCCTTCTTTTTGACAGCGGCGCCTTGACCGTTGTAAGCGTCAACGAATTCGAGTGCCAGGCGGTCGATCATGCTCATACCTTTGCGGGCGCGGGCAGCGGTCACGAACCACATAGTAGTCAGGTGCTGCTGGCGTTGGCCGCGAACTTCAAATGGAATCTGATAGTTGGCACCACCAACACGGCGAGAGCGAGTCTCGACATGTGGCTGCACGTTTTTAATAGCTTGCTCGAACACTTCAAGCGGGTTCTCCACCTTTAGTTTAGCGGCAGCTTTTTCGAGGCCTTGGTACACGAGGCGTTCAGCAAGTTGCTTTTTGCCGTCGCGCATCACGCGGTTAATAACACGTTGTACCTGTACACTGTTGTACACGCGGTCAGGTTGAATGTCGCGCACGAGCGCTTTGGTCGTTTTGCGTGGCATTACTTGCTCTCCTTCTTGGAGCCGTATTTGGAACGGCCCTGCTTGCGGTTAGCAACACCTTGGAGGTCGAGTGCGCCACGAACGATGTGGTAGCGCACACCCGGAAGGTCGGGCACACGGCCACCGCGCACCAATACTACGGCGTGTTCCTGTAGGTTGTGGCCTTCACCACCGATGTAAGCCCAGACTTCCTGGCCGTTGCCGAGGCGAACACGGGCGACTTTACGCAGTGCAGAGTTTGGCTTCTTTGGGGTCTTGGTCGTAACCTTGACACAAACGCCACGCTTGAACGGCGCAGGTTTTTCATAGTTTTTGTTCTTGAGGTTGTTAACAACCTTCAAAAGGGCCGGTGACTTGGACTTGCCCGTCACCTTGGAACGCGGTTTGCGAACCAATTGGTTGATTGTTGGCATATTATCTCCTATCTTCCGCCATGGGAGCGAGTTGCCTGTTTGCCAACGGTGGCAACTCGCTTTGATCCCGGCTCGGATTTAGTAATGAACTAACTTTAACAGATTTAGGCAGCCTGTGCAAGCTCAAGCTCGTCTTCAGCAGCAAGGTCGTCTTCCGGCTTGTGGCCAGTGCCGACTGGAATGCGGCGGCCCAAGATGACGTTTTCCTTCAAGCCGTATAGCTTGTCGATGCGACCACTGGTGGCTGCGCCGATCAGTACACGTGTGGTATCCTGGAACGATGCCGCGCTCAGGAATGAGTCGGTCGACAGGCTGGCCTTGATGAGGCCGAGCAACAACTGGTTGTACTTGGCTGGCGTCTTGCCTTCGCGCGTCAGTGTGTCGTTGGCTTCAACGGCGGCGAGTTTGCTGACAGTGTCACCGGTAACGAACTCAGAGTCACCGGCGTCTTCAATCTGTACGCGACTGAACATCTGACGCACGATGATTTCCAGGTGCTTGTCGGCGATGTTTTGACCCTGGCCAGCGAAAATCTTGAGGATTTCGTTCATGACGTAACGCTGGGTGGATTCAACCCCTTGCAAACGCATCAATTCGTGTAGGTTGATCGAACCGTTGGTCAAACGCTGACCAGATACGACGTTGTCGCCATCGGCAACGACCAGCTGTTTGAAGCCGGGGATTTCGTAGCGCACCACGCTCTGGCCAGCAGGGGTGATGATGACTGCTTTGTCAGTGACTTCGGCCTTGCCTGCCATTGGTGCAACGATCGGTTCTGCGCCGTCGTGCTGGCTGGCAATGACGTCGCCAATGGCTACGTCGGAGCCGCTCTTGATCTTGGCAATGCGTTCGCCCAGCTCGAAGGTCAGGTTTTCTTTGTCGTTGGCAGTGACTTGGACAATGTAGTGGTCGCCTTCTTCCCAGACATTGGCTACGCCGGAAATGTCGGTCAAGTACGCTTGGCCCTTTGGCGTGCGAACTTCGAACAACTCTTCCACACGGCTCAACCCTTGCGCGGTATCGTCGGCGACAACGGCGCCGGAGCGGTGCTTGGAGTCCAGGCTCAGCTGGGTACCAGGCTCACCGATGGACTGCGCAGCGATCACGCCAATTGGGTGGTGATGCGCGACCATTTCGCCAGTGGCTGGGTCAATACCATAGGATTTCTGCGGCACGCCATGGACCGACGTTGCGCTGAGCACGCTCATGATGCGAACGTTGTCCAACTTGTCGTTGGCCTCAATTGCCTCGGCAATTTGCTTAGTAATGAGATCGCCGCGCTTGGCGATGCCCGCAACGTCTTGTGCCAAGTAACGACCCTCGAGACGCGAAGCGTAGGTTACGCCAATTTGCTCGGCGTCAGCACGCATCATTGCAAAGCCTGGGTCAAGGTCATCACTGTCGTCGCCTTCGATTGTAAATACGTCCTGTGCAACGTCGACCAAACGACGAGTCAGGTAACCGGCGTCGGCGGTCTTGAGTGCGATGTCAATAAGCGCTTTACGGGTACCACGGGTACCGGTGAAGTACTCCAGCGGCGTCAGGCCTTCGATGTAGCCAGACTTGATCGGCAGCTCAATGGCGTGACCAGTCGCGTCCGAGAACACGCCCAGCATGCCGACACACATTTTCATCTGAGAAATGTTACCACGAGCACCAGAGGTGATCGCGACAGCCATGGTCGATTCCTGGCCAACCATCTGCTGTGCCAGCAGGTCCTGGACGCGCGAGTCGATCTTGGTCCAGTTTTCAACCGTCAGGCGGTAGCGTTCCTCTTCGGTAATGAAGCCTTCTTCGTACTGCTCGGAAATGGCAGCGGCGCGAACTTCGCCTTCCTTGATGACGTCTTCCATGCCGGTAATCGGACTGAAGTCGCCCATGCCCATGGATAGACCTGAGTGCGTTGCGTACTCAAAACCGAGGTCCTTGAGTTCGTCAGCAATGCGTGCAGTTTCAGCCTGACCGTACTTGCGATAGACCAGCGCCATGACTTTCTGCAATTTCTTCTTGGTCATCGGCTCGTCCTGGTATGGCATGTCTTCTGGGAAGACTTCGTTAAAGAGCACACGACCGAGCGTCGTTTCGCGGACTTCGCCACGGAACGGCACGCGCACAAAGCTTTGCAGCTTGATGTGGCCTTCGTCGTACGCCATCAGCGCTTCTTCGAGGCTGGTGAACGGACGAACGTCGCGGCTCATGCTCGGGCGGTCGTAGGTCAGGTAGTAGCAACCGAGCACCATGTCCTGCTCAATGTGCAGGATTGGCGTACCGTCGGCTGGCTTCAGCAAGTTTTTGTTAGCGGCGATGATGTCGCGTGCTTCGGCCTGAGCTTCATCGCTCAATGGCAAGTGTACGGCCATCTGGTCACCGTCGAAGTCAGCGTTGAAGCCTTTACAAACGAGCGGGTGCAGCTGGATAGCGCGACCTTCGATCAATACTGGCTGGAAAGCCTGAATACTCAAACGGTGCAGCGATGGAGCGCGGTTCAACAGAACATATTTGCCCTTGATGACTTCGTCCAAGGCATCCCAAACGGCGGTTTCGCCGGTTTCAATCATGCGCGTAGCACTGCGGATGTTGTGTGCCTGTTCGCGGGCGATCAGTTCACCAATCACAAATGGCTTGAACAATTCCAAGGCCATCATCTTTGGCAAACCACACTGGTTGATCTTGAGTTCTGGACCAGCAACGATTACCGAGCGGCCAGAGTAGTCGACGCGCTTACCCAGCAAGTTTTGGCGGAAGCGGCCTTGTTTACCTTTCAGCATGTCGCTCAGGGATTTGAGGCGGCGCCGCTGGCCAGTTGCGGCTACGGCGCGGCCGCTGCGGGCGCTGTTGTTGTCGATTAGCGCGTCAACAGCTTCTTGCAGCATGCGCTGTTCGTTGCGGCGGATGACTTCTGGGGCGTTCAGCTCGATCAGCTTCTTCAAACGGTTGTTGCGGTTAATGACACGACGGTACAAGTCGTTCAAATCGGATGTCGCAAAACGTCCACCGGTCAGCTGGACCATCGGTCGCAGGTCCGGAGGAATCACCGGCAAGACGCTCACGCACATAGAACCAGGCTTGATGCCAGCGCGCTGCATGCTTTCCAGTAGGCGCAGGCGCTTCATCAGCTTCTTCATGCGCTGTCCCTTGGCACCTTCGGCCTCTTCGGTCAGGGTCTTGATCAGGTCGTCTAGATCAATTTCGTCGAGCAGCTCTTTAAGAACAGCACCGCCCATGCCGACCTCAATAAGATCACGCAGGTTGTCAGGCAACGCACGGTACTCGATTTCGCTGATAAGGCGAAGTTTTTCCAGCCCATCGATCTGGGACTTGAAGGTTTCCCATTCTTTTTCCAGCTCGTTAAGCTCTTTGGTTTGTGCTTCGGCCAGTGCTTTGAGGTTGGCGTCAGTAGCTTCAGCCTCTTTTTCGTAACGCAGTTTGATGGCGTCGCGGGCAGCGGCAAATTCGGCTTCTTTGTCTTGGCGCAGTTGGTCACGCTTGGCAATGTTGACCTTTTTGATGATGTAGCTGGCAAAGTATGCAACGCGTTCCAAGTTCTTGACCGTAACGCCAAGGAGCAAGCCGATTGCCGATGGTGTGCCACGCAAGAACCAGATGTGCGCAACAGGCACGGCCAGGCTGATGTGGCCCATGCGCTCGCGGCGAACGATGCTCTTGGTGACAAGCTCGCCGTTCTTGTCCACGGCTGCTTCACGCGAGCGAACACCTTTATATTTGGCGTCGTGCGGGTTAATGTCTTTGACTGGCCCGAAAATCCGTTCGCAGAACAGACCGTCGCGCTCAGGTTTTTGGGTACGATAGTTGATCGTCTCAGGCTTGGTCACTTCACCGTGACTCCAGTCGAGAATATCAGCGGCACTTGCGACCGCTAAGCGTACCGCGTCAAAGTCAGCAATGTTGGTGCCGGATGTGTATCGACGCATATTACGCTTCCTCCTTCATTTCTTCTTCATCGGTGATGTCGTCTGTGACATCGGTGTCATCGTCACTCACGTCATCGGTTGTAGCCGAAGCAGTCACGTCTTCGCTGACGTCTTCCATAACCATGAACTCGTCGACGGCGGATTCGTCCGTAACGTCAACTTCGGAAATCATTGGCGCCGGGACGTTGACGTCCGGCTGGTGCTCGGCTTCGTCGCGGATGTTGGTAGCGAGCACGCTTTCGGCGTCAACAACTTGGCCGGAATCAACCAGGTCGACCTTCAGGCCAAGACCTTGCAACTCCTTAACCAGCACGTTGAAGCTTTCGGGAACCTTTGGTCCGACGATTTCGCTCTTTTTAATGATTGACTCGTATGCCTTGGAACGGCCGTAGACATCGTCAGATTTAATGGTGAGCATTTCCTGCAACGTTGCCGCAGCGCCGTATGCTTCCAGGGCCCACACCTCCATTTCACCAAAGCGCTGACCACCGTTTTGCGCCTTACCACCGAGCGGCTGCTGGGTGACCATAGTGTATGGACCGGTCGAACGAGCGTGAATCTTGTCGGCGACCATGTGGTTCAGCTTAATCATGTACATGCTACCGGTGGTGGTGCGCTCTTGGAATGGCTCCCCGGTGCGGCCATCGTACAATTGCTGCTTGCCGTCTTCGGGCAGCTTGGCTTCTTTCAACAGTTCCTGGATCTTTTCAGCTTCAACACCATTGAATGATGGGCTGGCGACCTTCATGTTAAGGGCGCGAGCAGCCATACCGAGGTGCGTTTCGAACAGCTGGCCGATGTTCATACGAGATGGCACACCGAGCGGGTTCAGGATGATGTCGACCGGGCGGCCGTCTTCCATGAACGGCATGTCTTCGATTGGCAGAATGCGGGCAATAACGCCCTTGTTACCGTGGCGACCACCTAACTTGTCGCCCACGGCAATTTTGCGCATCTGGGCAACGAACACTTGGATTTGCATCAGCACACCGGCTTTTAGTTCGTGGCCGTTTTCGCGGCTGAAGACTTTAACGCCAACCACTTTGCCGTGCTTGCCGTTACTCATGCGCTGTGAGGTGTCGCGGACCTCTTTGGCCTTTTCACCGAAGATGGCGCGCAGCAGGCGCTCTTCGCTGCTGAGTTCTTGTTCGCCCTTTGGTGTGATTTTACCGACTAGGATGTCGCCGGGGTGCACTTCGGCGCCGATGCGTACAATGCCGTCGTCGTCCAGGTGGCGCAATGCGTCTTCGGAAACGTTTGGAATGTCGCGGGTAACGATTTCTGGCCCGAGTTTGGTTTCGCGGACTTCGATCATGAAGTCGACGATATGGACGCTTGTCAGCGTATCGTCTTCGACCAACTTGCGACTAATGATGATGGCATCTTCGAAGTTGTAGCCGCTCCATGGCATGAATGCCACGATGAGGTCTTTACCGAGCGCCAATTCGCCGTTTTGGATGGACATGCCTTCGATCAGCACGTCACCCTTCTTGACTTTGTCACCGGTGTTAACGACGACTTTTTGGTTGATCGACGTACCTTCGTTGGAGCGTACAAAGTGTTGCGGCTCGTAGGTCACGTTGCCTTCTTTGTATTTGACGACAACTTCGTCGCCGGTAGCACGGACAATTTCGCCGTCAGCTTCGGCCAGTACCATTTGACCGGTGTTGCGGGCGGCAGCGCCTTCAAGGCCAGTGCCCACAATTGGCGAGCTTGGCTGGATCAGCGGTACAGCCTGACGCTGCTGGTTACTACCCATCAATGACCGGTACACGTAGTTCTTTTCAATGAATGGAATGAGGCCGGCGCTTGAACCAATAATCTGGTTGCGGGCGGCGTCCATGTGGGTGACGTCTTCAGCATCAACTTCACCGGATTTAAGGAACATACGGGCACTAACGCGGTCGGAAACAAATTTGCCGCTTTTGTCCAGTTCAACACCGGCACCGGCAATGACGGCATGCTCTTCAGCAGCAGCATCGAGATATACGACCTCGCTCGTCACCTTACCTTTTACAACCTTACGATATGGGGTTTCGATGAAACCGTATTCGTTAATGCGCGCATAGTTGGCCAGGTTCAGCACCAAACCGATGTTGGCGCCTTCCGGCGTTTCGACCGCACAAATGCGGCCGTAGTGCGTGGCGTGGGCGTCGCGGACTTCCAGGCCGGCGCGTTCGCGGGACAGACCACCGGGGCCAGTCGAGCTCAAGCGGCGCTTGTTGGCAAGTTCTGACAAGGGGTTAATCTGGTCCATGAACTGCGACAACTGGCTGCTGGCAAAGAATTCGCGGACCGCAGCGACCACAGGACGAGCGTTGATCAGTTGCCCAGGAGTTACTGACTCCAGTTCGCTCATTGACATGCGGTCCTTGGTGTTGCGCTCCATGCGCAAGAGGCCGATGCGGAATTGGCGCTGGACCAGCTCACCGACCAATTTGACGCGGCGGTTGGCCAGGCTGTCGATGTCGTCAGCCGGTTCCTGCGTGTTGTTCAGGCGGATCAGCTCGGCGATGATAGCAATTAGGTCTTCCAGGCGCATCACACGGTTTTCGACCGTGTTTGGCACATCGAGATTCAAACGTTTGTTGATCTTGTAGCGGCCAACACGGCTAAAGTCAAAACGCTTGAAGTTGTAGAACATGTTTTCGAGCAGGCTTTTGGCGTTGTCGACGGTGGCGAGGTCGCCCGGGCGCAAGCGGCGGTAAACTTCGATGAGCGCGTCGCTCTGACCGCGAGTGGGGTCTTTTTCGAGCGTCGCGTCCAAGTAGCTGCGATTACCGGTGTCAACATGCTTGAAGGCGTCCTTCATGGCCGCTTCGTTCAAACCGAAAGCGCGCAATAGGGTGGTGACGGGCAACTTGCGCTTGCGGTCAATTTTGACGTACAGGCCACCCGCGGCAGCGGTTTCGAACTCGAGCCATGCACCGCGGCCAGGGATAACCTTGGCGCCGTACAAGGCACTCGAACCGTGCCGTTCGGACGTGAAGAACACGCCGGCCGAACGAATGAGCTGGCTCACAACCACGCGCTCTGCGCCGTTGATCACAAACGTACCGCGCTTGGTCATGTACGGGAAGTCGCCGAGGTAGATTTCCTGCTCTTTGACTTCGCCGGTGACTTTGTTGGTCAGCTCAACGGTTGCTTTGAGTGGTGCCTCGTACGAAATATTGTTTTCACGAGCGTCCTTTTCGGTTACCTTCGGGTCTTCAAAATGGTAGTCTTTGAAACGCAAAGAAAGTTTAGTGCCGGTATAGTCATCGATCGGGCTAATCTCAGCCAGCAACTCGCCAAGACCTTCCTCAATAAACCATTGGAATGATTTATTCTGGTGGTCGACGAGGTTGTCGAGCTGGATCGCGTCGTCCTGATCGGTGAAATATACCCGCTTGCCATCATCTGTGGTTGTGCTGGTTTTCGCCATATGCAGCTGCAATCCCCTTCTCTAAATTGTGGCCGCTCGCCTGCGGACGAGCATTGGCCCTTATGTGGTTATAAGGTTGTTGTAATTTTGAGATGTTTCGCGCGAAGGTCTCTAAGCGAACGTTTTTGGCACTGCAATTTTTGCGAACTACAGCACTGCCCGACTTACACTACTTCTTAGAGTGATATTGTGAGCCATGTTCAGCAATATGTCAACAGTAATTGACAGCGTTAGTAGGTCAGTACTCGACAGGCGGTTTTGCGCATCAAAGCTACAATCGATCAAGCAGATGCAGACGACTGAGCGGCGGCGGAAGCAAGTTGGGAATGCTAAGGTCAGGCAGCGGCTGCCCCGGGCCGCTCACATGCCAGCGCGCAGCAGGTCCGTGGTGCGCAAAGCCCGCTTCTTCAATCGCGCGCACCACAAACGGAGTAGCAATAGGCTCAGTTGTCCAAAGGCTCGAATATGGCAGACGCTCCGCTCCAGCCTGTTCATACACCTCCCTAAACACTCCTGGTGTACCCATAGCAGTAGCCGTCACCCAGGCGCTTACGTGAGTCCGTGGCGTCACGCGCTGCATAACAAGCGGCGAAAGATGTTCCAGGGCCAAGCGCGGCAGCGGGAGTCTGGGCGCAATAGGATGGTGCAGGCGCACGCCCTGCCGTGCCATTGTCATACCAACCCAAGAGCTATCTTCGCCCTGTTTAAGCCTCACGGCGTGTGCTGTTAGTCTGTCTAAATGCATATTTTGGGCAGCTATTTGCAGTGGATTAACCGTTTTGTGCAAGTGCACGTCGGAGGAGGGACTGTGGTCAAAAGCCCTGACCACCCGCCCCAGATCGCGCGCCATCATCTGACGTCTGGTCCGACGATGGCTGTCGTGCAACTCTGCCATAAATATATTGTTGATCTCGATCAACAAATCATCGCTCATGTCTGTTAAAGGTACCAGTTCGACTACGTTCCGTGGCATGTGCAGCCCTCCGTTTAGCATTTCCTGGTGTACGTTGGTAGCATAGCGTATTTTGGGGGCGTACAAAAGACGTACAGGACGTGATTTTTAGCACGTACTACCGGTGTGTGGTTTAATCTCAATTTCATAAAACGAAGCGACACTCTGGCCGCTTCGTTCTTATATTTGGTCCGGTGAATCGTAAGACTAGCTTAGCTTGGGTGGCGAGGTCAGAATATCGTCAACTAAACCGTATTTTTTGGCTTCGTCCGCGGTCATCCAGCGGTCGCGCTCCATGTCTTCGTGGATTTGTGCCTTCTTTTGACCGGTGTTTTTGGCCATAATTTCTTCCAGCAAATGTTTGACGCGGAGCGACTCTTTGAGGTCGATTTCCTGGTCGGTTACCTTGCCGCGAGTGCCACTCGATGGCTGGTGAATCATCACCGTCGAAGTAGGCAGCAAGAAGCGCTTGCCCTTGGTGCCCGAACTCAGCAAAAACGCAGCGGCCGACGCCTGCATACCGATGCCAACGGTCTGAACGTCGTTGGTAATGTATTGCATAGTGTCGTAGATTGCCAAAGCGTCGTACACACTGCCACCAGGACTATTAATGTACAAGAAAATGTCTTTCTTGGCGTCTTCGGCTTGCAAAAACAGTAACTGCGCCACGATGAGATTGGCTGAATGCTCATCAACCGGGCTGCCCAGGAAGATAATACGGTCCTTGAGCAAACGGCTATAGATGTCGTATGCTCGCTCTACCCGGCCATCGTTGTCGATGACAGTCGGAATCAAAATACTGTTCGTTGTGCTATTCGTCATGATGTCCCTCGAAGTTAACATGTCTATCATAGCCCGGCTGGCACTCGCAAGTCAAGAGTGCTAATTGATGATTCTGCCCCTCGGCAGGGCGCTAGATCTCCGTTCGGCCCGCGTCAGCATGGTACGTAACAAGATCCAAGTACAGCGGGTGGTCAGTGACACGCGACGTGCCGTTGGGGTTCGTGCCCCACAGACCGCAGTTACCAAGTGCCGCGTAATTCGGCACAGGGCGATTGTAGGCCTCACTTGTTTCGGCTACGTTTGATCGGCGCGGCTCTGGCACAAGGGGCGGCCCGGCGGGGCCAGCCGCAACAGCCTCCAAATTAGCGCTGAGCGGTATCTGTTCGATAACGATTGGGTTTGTACGTCATCTCTGTTTCTCCTCTTGCTGGTGAAGGGATACTATACAACGCTCTGCATCATCTTACTAGTGATTTACATCACAAGCGTAGGCACGTCAAACACCGCAGGAATAGATGCGGCTATTTCGCCGTTGCGTAGCCAACCAGCTTATCGATGGTTTTCTCGCTCACCATACGTGAGGCGATTTCGCGGCGCGCTTCGGGCTTGTCCAGTTCGGCCTGCATTTGTTTGTCCTGGTATTGGCCCTTCAAAAGCTTTATGCGCAGGTCAAGCTCTTCAGCCGTAATGACAATCTTTTCCTGCTCAGCGATTTCACCCAGAATAAGCCCGGCTTTGACACGCAGTTCGGCATCCGGGCGTAACTGCTTGCGGTATTCTTCTTCGGTAACACCCTGGCCTTCCAAAAATTCCTGCCATGTTTGGCCGCGGTACATCAGGTTCTGTTTTTGGTCGGTAATAATGCGCTCGAGCTGTTCTTCAACAAGCGAATCGGGTAGTGCAACGGTCGACTTGGCGGCGATGTCCGTGATCAGTTGATCGGTGAAGTCGCGGTCAGCGTCGCGGTCTTTTTCGGCTTGCAGCTGTTTTTTGATGTCAGCTTTAAGTTCGTCCAGCGTCTTAAACGGGCCAGCCTTTGCGGCAAAGGCGTCGTCTAATGTAGGCAAAACGATTTCCTGAACTTTAACAACGGTAACGGTAAATGCAACTTTGCGGTCCTGCAGAACTTTCACACCGTAATCTTTAGGGAAAGTTAGTGTGAAAGTTTTTTCAGCACCAGCCTTCAGGCCAATTAAGTTGTCTTCGAATCCAGGAATGAAGCTGCTGCTGCCGAGTACGAGCGGGTAATTTTTGCCATCAGCGCCATTGATTGGCTCCTTGGTTTTGGCGTCCACGCCTTTGAAATCAATGTATGCCTGGTCGCCGCTCTTGGTGGCGCGGTGGACATCTTTTCGCTCGGCTTCGCGCTGGCGCAATTGGTCCAGAACTTCGTCGACTTCTTTGGCTGTGACGCTTGCGGATTTTTTGGCGAGCTTCATTTTTTTGTAGTCGGGCAGCTTAATAGTACCGATAATCTCGACTTCAATCTCAACTTCCAGCATGTCAAACGGCGCGTATTTGGTAATTTTGACTTCTGGTTGCGACACGGGACGCAATTTTTCCTGATCCAACGCAGCGACATACATCAGATTAACGGCGCGGTCCAAAAATTCCGTCTGCAGATTAGCCTGGTTGACGTTTTTTTCGATGAGTGCGAGCGGTGCTTTGCCTTGGCGGAAGCCTGGCAGGCGTAGCTCTTTGCCCATGATTTCAAGCGTAGCTTTTTTGGCAGCTTGCAGCTGGCCGGCGTCAGCAGTTAGCGTGAGTTGTACCTTGGTGTCAGATAGATTCTTTTTTGTGACTTGCATAGTCACGTACTGTAACAGATGTAGCTCGCTTTGGCTAGCCCCAGAAACGCCCGGCACGCAAAAACAGCACCGTGGCGGTCACAAACCACCCCGCTTCAATGCCGGCATGGAACGGACTACGTTTTT
>Ga0207661_10001477_pt1 | contig 15906 bp, 15 predicted proteins | sample KBSC713LmetaG_FD_184337 | JGI IMG/M metagenome (GOLD analysis project Ga0207661, IMG submission 184337) | Corn rhizosphere microbial communities from Kellogg Biological Station, Michigan, USA - KBS C7.1-3L metaG (SPAdes) (version 2) | ecosystem: Host-associated > Plants > Roots > Rhizosphere ...
CGACGTCCTCTTCATCGAGGCGACGGCGATGCCGGGCTCGGGCAAGCTGACGATCACCGGCCAGCTCGGCGAGGTGATGAAGGAGTCGGCGCAGGCGGCGCTCTCCTACGTGCGCGGGCACTGCGCCGAGATCGCGCCGAAGGTCGAGGGCGACTGGTTCGCCGGCCACGACGTCCACGTCCACGTCCCGGCGGGGGCGGTGCCGAAGGACGGCCCCTCGGCGGGGGTGGCGATGACCGTCGCGCTCTCCTCCCTGGTCAGCGGCCGGCCGGTCCGCAACGACGTCGCGATGACCGGCGAGGTGACGCTGACGGGCCAGGTCCTCCCGATCGGCGGCCTCAAGGAGAAGTCGCTGGCGGCGCAGCGGGCGGGGATCAAGAAGGTGATCGTCCCCGGCCGCAACGAGGGGGACGTTGCGGAGATCCCCGAGCACGAGCTCGGCAACCTCGAGTTCGTCTACGTCGACGAGGTGCGCCAGGCCCTCGACGTCGCCCTCTCCTAGATGGAGGCGGCGAGCATCGGCCGCGGCCGCCCGGCTTCGGCCGCCCGCTTCGTCGGGGAAGCGGTGCGCTCCCGGTCCCGCGCCTTCTGGATCGTCGCCGGCCTGACCCTGCTCGGCGCCGTCCTGCGCTTCGCGACCCTTGGCGCTCAGGCCTACCACCACGACGAGATCGTCACCGCCAGCCGGGTGCTGCGGGTCGGCTTCGGCCACGCGATGGACGCGGTCGGGTTCTCGGAGTCGGCGCCGCCGCTCTACTACGCCCTGGCCTGGCTCTGGACGCAGGTGACCGGCAACGGCGAGTGGGGGCTGCGCTTCCTCTCGGCGCTGGCGGGGGTGGCGACGATCCCGGTCGCCTACCTCGTCGCCCGCGAGCTGCGCGGCGTCCGCGCCGGCGTCATCGCCGCCGCCTTGGTCGCGACCAACCCGATGCTGGTCTGGTACTCGCAGGAGGCCCGCGCCTACGCCCTGCTCGGCTTCTTCTGCGCCCTCTCGCTGCTGTTCTGCGTGCGGGCTTTGCGGGACGGGGGGAAACGTGACTTCGTCGCATGGGGGGTGTTCTCGTTCCTCGCCCTCGCCACCCACTACTTCGCCGTCTTCCCACTCCTCGCCGAGGTGATCCTGCTCGCCCGCCGCCGCGGCCGCGCGATCCTCTCCGGCCTCTGGATCGTCGGCCTCGCGGTCGTCCTCCTGGCGCCGCTGGCGATCCACCAGATGTCCTACGGGCACGCCGAATGGATCGGCAAGTTCACCCTCGGCCACCGCCTAGGGGAAGCGGCGATCACCTTCATGGTCGGCGAGACCGGGGACATCATCGGCCGGACCGAGAAGGTCTGGCCGGCGCTGCTGCCGCTGGTGCTGGTCGCCGCCGCCTTCGTGCTCCTGCTCTGGCGCGGTACCCGCGCCGAGCGTCGCGCCGCCTTCGTTCCCTTCGCCGTCGCCGCGGTGACCGTCGGGATCCCGCTGCTGCTGGCGCTCCTCTCCGCCGGCAAGGACTTCGTCCTCGCCCGCAACCTGCTGCCGGCGCTGGTCCCGCTGCTGGTGGCGGTGGCGGTGGCGCTGAGCGCCGAGCGGGCGCGGCGGCTCGGCGCGGCGATCGCCGCCGTCCTCGCCGCCTACTCACTCGCCTTCTGCATCTGGGCCAGCGCCGACCCGGCGCTGCAGCGGCCCGACTGGCGGTCGGTGGCCGATCACCTCGGCGAACCGGACGGGCCGCGGGCTACGGTGACCTGGGTTCTCGGCGAGGCGCCGCTGCGCTTCTACCTCTCGACCGGGGCGATCCAGCTGAAAGCGTCCGAAGGCTATGACTGGCTGGTCCACGAAGTCACCTTCGTCTCGATGGGCGAAGCGCCCGCGCCGCCGCACCGCCTGCTTGGGCCCGGCTTCCGCGAAACCGGCGCCGAAGACGTCGGTCCGCTGTTCATCCGCCGCTACCGGCTGCGCGGCCCGGAGCTGGCGCCGCTGCGCCTACGCCTCCTCCGCCACGCCCGGACGAACTTTCGAAACAACGGCGTCCTATTGGACGGTGTTGGGCCAGGGTGAGCCGGGGTAGGGTTATCCTGGTATCGGCTACGGAACCCACCGAGGAGAAGGCATGAGCAAGACCAAGGCGGCACGCGCCGGCGACATCTACGAGACGGCCCGTGAGAACCCCTACGTGCAGCGACTGATCGAAGACGAAGAGCTGCGCGAAAGCTTGAAGGACGCCTTCGAAAGCGCGAAGAGCGCCTACGGTCGCGCGACCGGCAACGGCAAGGGCACCGTGCACGCGGTGACCGGCGACAAGAAGGTCCAGAAGGACCTGCGCAAGGCTGCCGAGAGCCTGCAGGAAGCTTCCGAGTCCCTGCGCAGCAAGCCGAAGAAGCGCAAGGGCGGCCTCGGCCGTCTGCTGCTGATCGCGATCGTCGGCGCCGTGATCGCGCTTGCCGTCAGCGAGGGTGCCCGCAAGGCCGTGCTCGACGCCCTCTTCGGGGCCGAAGAGGAGTTCGAGTACACCTCCACGACGAGCATCAACGGTTCCTAAGACCCGCCTGATGGAGGCGGCGACCAACGAGCGGGAGCTGAGCGGCGACAAGGCGCAGCGGATCGTCGACGCGATGCGGGACTCCGTGGCCCGGCGCGGCGCCGCCGGCTCCACCTTCGAGCACGTCGCCCGCGAGGCGGGCGTCAGTCGCGGCCTCCTCCATTACTACTTCGGGACCAAGGAGCGGCTCCTGGTCGAGGTCGTCCGCCGCGACTCCGAGCTGCGGATCGAACGCCTCGACGAGCGGCTGGCGCCGGCGAAGAACGTCGACGACGTGATCGAGGCCCTGGTCAGCAGCCTGACCGAGGTGATCGACAACGAACCCGGCTTCTTCCTCCTCATCTACGAGCTGTTCAGCGCCGGCCGCCGCAACCCCGACATCCAGCGGGAGGTCGGACAGCTCTTCGAGCGCACCCGCTCCCACGTGGCGGAGGTGCTCGACAGCAAGAACGAGGAGGGTGTGCTCAGCCTCCGCCACCCGGCCGAGGACGTCGTCTCCTACCTCTTCGCCCTCGGCGACGGCTTCGCCTTACAGGCGCTCTCGGATCCCTCCCGCGACACCACCGGCGCCTTCGCGGTAGGCGTCACCTCGGCCCGGTACCTGCTCGGCGCCGCCGAGTAGCCGACGCGCCGCTCGCGGCGCGGTTACAACCAGCCGGCGCGCTTGAAGCGCCAGTAGAGGAAGAGGCAGACCGAGACGATCAGGACGAGGACGGCGGGATAGCCGAACCTCCATCCGAGCTCCGGCATGTGCTTGAAGTTCATCCCGTAGATGCCGGCGATCATCGTCGGCACCACGGCGATCGCGACCCAGGCGGAGATCTTGCGCATGTCTTCGTTCTGGCGCATCGAGACCTGGGTCAGGTTCGCTTCCAGGGCGCTGTCGAGCAGCTGGCGGAAGTTCTCGATCCGAGACAAGACCCGGGCCAGGTGGTCTTCGACGTCGCGGAAGTACTCGTGCAGGGTGGCGGGGACGACCGCGTAGTTGTTGCTGCAGAGCTCTTCCAGCGCTTCGGCCAGCGGCGCCGTCGCCGCCTGGAACTCGAGCACCTCGCGCTCGAGCTTGTAGATCCGCTCGGTTGGGTTCTGGCCTTCGCCGAAGACCTGCAGCTCGACTTCGCGCACGTCCTGGTCGAACCCGTGCGCGGCTTCGATATAGCTGTCGACGACGTGGTCGAGGATCGCGTAGAGGACCGCGCCCGGCCCCTTCTCGAGCAGGTCGGGACGCTGCTCGAGCCGCTCGCGAACCGGCGCCAGGTCCGCCTTGCCGTGGCGCACCGTGATCACGGAGCTGGGGGCGACGAAGACCGAGAGCTCGCCGAGCTCGATCACCTCCTCCGGGTCGACGTAGCGGGCGGTCTTCACCACCACATGGATCGTCTCCCCGTACTCCTCGACCTTAGGCCGCTGGTGCGCCCGCACCGCGTCCTCGACCGCGAGCTCGTGCAGCCCAAACTCGGCTGCGACCGCCTTGAACTCCTCCTCGCTCGGCTCGACCACCCCGAGCCAGACGAACGCCCCCTCCTCGGCCGCCGCCTCACTGGCCCGCTCGATCGGCAGCTCCCCCTGCCGCCGTCGCCCCCCCTCATACGCCGCGCAGTCGACGATCATCGCGAGGAAGTATGGCGCTGGGCAAGGCGGCCCCTGCAGCGACAGGCGAACGGCTGAATCGCTGCCAGGAAGGTCCCACTGAGCCTTGGTTCTCGCTGTAAAACTCAAAAGAGTTTGATCGTAGGCCAGAAATTGTCGGAGTTTGCGGGAAGCGACACGCGAAATGTCGTCCGAGGCTGCCAAAACCCCCCGTATCCGTCCGCCCGGTATGGCTTGATCCAAACGCGGACCTAGCCGCTGCACATGATGAGTTCTCCCTCTGAAGTGCAGATGGTGCGCTAGGGCCGGAAGTCAGTTACGGGTTTTTCGTTAGACCCGGTCTTCCATTCCACAGGGAGCCACTTCCAGCCCTAGCGCGGCTAGCAACCTAGGTCCGCCATCTTCATTCTCTTCTTTTTGGAATCGACCGGCTCTCCCATCGGTCGACCTAAGCCATCCTGCATTTTGCAAGACGATCTTGCAAACCCTCTCGATTTGCCCGGACGGAACCAGTAGGGCACCCCAAGATTGTGGGGTTCCCCCTGCCAGGCTTTCTTGGGCTGCAGCGGATTTTGCTGGGGAACAGACGTGATGCGGCTCACGAAGTGATGGCCCTCACAGACCCGGTTCCCGGTCTCGGGGGAGGCTCTTGGCAAGACGACCCGGCGACGAGGGAGATGGCATGAAAGACGCGATGAGTTCACTGGCGGGGTTCCTGGGGAGGCGACGCCGGTGGGTGGTCGCGGCCTGGGTCCTGATCGTTCTTCTTGCCCTTCCCTTCGCCTCCAAACAGACCGATCACCTGACCGGCGGCGGCTTCGACGTGCCCGGCAGCCAGTCGATGAAGGTGAGCGAATCGCTGCAGAGCGAATTCGGCGACCAGGCCGACGGGATCTCGGTGGTCCTGAAGGCGGAACCGGGCGCTAGTGCGGCCGAGCGGGATGCGGCGGTGGCGCGGGTTCAGAAGGAGGTGGCGACGCTCGACGACGTGGTCCTGCCGCCGCCGGTGGCGCGACAGGCGCGGCGGCAGCTGCAGGGCTCCGACGTGGTGCTGGTGCCGCTGCGCAGCGACCTCTCCTCCGACGAGCTGATCGACCCCGCCGCGACCCTGCGCGAAGACCTCGAACCGGGCAGCGCCGATGCCGGGGTCACCCCGTACCTGGTCGGCCAGCCGACGATCTGGGCGGGGATGCAGGAAATCTCCAAGGAAGACCTGGCCAAGGCGGAGGGGACCGGGTTCCCGATCGTCGCGATCATCCTCCTCGTCGTCTTCGGCTCGCTCGCCGCGGCGGCGCTGCCGCTGGCGCTCGGCTTCGGCAGCGTGCTGGTGACCGGCGCTCTCATCTACTTCTTCTCGCTGCAGATTGAGACCTCGGTCTTCGTCACCAACATGGCCTCGATGATCGGGATCGGTGTCGCCGTCGACTACTCGCTCTTCATCCTCGCCCGCTACCGCGAGGAGCGGGAAGCGGGGCACGAGCCGGCCGAGGCGCGGGCGCTCTCGCTCTCGACTTCCGGCCTCGCCGTCACCTTCTCCGGCCTCGCGGTGATCATCTCGCTGGCCGGGCTCTGGATGGTCAACAACCAGGCGCTGCGCTCGATGGCGCTGGGGGCGATGACCGTGGTCGCCGTCTCGATCCTGACCGCGACGACGCTGCTGCCGGCGCTGATCGCGATGCTCGGCGACCGGGTCCTGCCCGGCGGGGTGGTCGGCCGGGTCGAGCGCTTCTTCCAGCGCCGCTGCTACCGTCGGCGCACCGCAGCCGAGCACGCGAGCGAGAAAAATCGCTTCTGGCGTGCCTGGACCGAGCGGGTGATGTCGCGGCCGTGGACGGCGATCGTCGGCGTCTCGGCGGTCCTGCTGTTCCTCGCCAGCCCGCTGCTCTCACTCGAGACCGGGACCGAAGCGCTGACCCAGTTCCCGAAGGACAGCGACGTCCGCGTCGGCAACGAACTCGCCTCCGACCAGCTCGGCGGCGGCACCGACCCGATCCAGATCGTCGCCGGCTTCGACGGCGCGGTCACGGGTGAAGACAAAGCGGCGGTCGCCGGCTTCACGCGGCAGCTCGAAGGCACCGCCGGGGTCAGCGCCGTCGCTGCCCCCGCCTACGCCGGCGACGCGGTCCTGGTCCAGGCGACCCCGAGTGCCTCGAGCGAGTCCGACGCCGCGGCCGCGCTGGTCGATCGCCTCCGCGACAGTGTCGTCCCCGCCTCGGCGCTGGCGCAGCAGGCCGAAGTCAACGTCGGCGGCGAGACCGCCCGCAGCCACGACGTCCGCGGCCAGATCGGCGGCTCGATGTGGAAGATCATCCTCTTCGTCCTCTCGCTCAGCTTCCTGGTCCTGATGGTGATGCTGCGCTCGCTGATCCTGCCGCTGCAGGCGGTGCTGATGAACCTGCTCTCGATCGGGGCCGCCTTCGGCATCCTCGTCGCGATCTTCCAGTGGGGTTGGTTCGACGGCTTCCTCGGCTTCGAAAGCCAGGGCGCCCTGGACACGATCAACATCCCGCTGATCTTCGCGATCGTCTTCGGCCTCTCGATGGACTACGAGGTCTTCCTGATGTCGCGGATCCGCGAGCGCTACATGGTCCACGGCGACAACGAACGCGCCGTCGCCGAGGGCCTCTCGACCAGCGCCCGCACGATCTCCTCGGCGGCGCTGATCATGACCTCGGTCTTCGCCGTCTTCGTCCTCACCGGCGTCCCCTCGATCAAGGAGCTCGGCCTCGGCTCGGCGGTGGCGATCGCCCTCGACGCGACCCTGGTCCGCCTGATCCTGGTGCCGGCGGCGATGAAGCTGCTGGGCGACTGGAACTGGTGGATGCCGAGCTGGCTCGACCGCCTTCTCCCCGACCTCAGCTTCGAGGGCGGGGAGCCCGAGCCCGAGCCGGCGAAGGCGTAGGGCTGGCTGGTTAGCCAATAAGATGCCCCGCATGAACGGGGACGAGCTGGCCTTTGCCGGCGCTGCGAAGCAGGCGGAGATGGTGCGGGCGGGGGAGGTCTCGCCGAAGGAGCTGGTCGGGCTATACCTCGACCGGATCGCGCGGCTCGACCCCGAGCTGAACGCTTTTCGCGTAGTCCTGGGAGAGCGGGCGATGCTCGAGGCCGAGCAGGCCGAGGCGCGCATTCGTGCGGGGGAGAAGCGGCCGCTGCTGGGAGTGCCGATCGCGCTCAAGGACAACCACGACCTCGCCGGCGAGCTCTCGGCCAACGGGACCGACGCCTTCCCCGATCCCGCCGCCCAGGACGGGGAGATGGTGCGGCGGCTGCGCGAGGCCGGCGCGATCGTGATCGGCAAGACCCACCTCCCCGAGCTGGCGATGTTCGGCTTCACCGAGTCGGCCACCTACGGCGTCACTCGCAACCCCTGGAACCCGCAGCACACCCCGGGCGGCTCCAGCGGCGGCTCCGGCTCGGCCGTGGCCGCCGGCCTGGTCCCGGTCGCATCCGCCTCCGACGGCGCCGGCTCGATCCGCATCCCCGCCGCCTGCTGCGGCCTCTTCGGCCTCAAACCGCAGCGGGGCCGGATCTCCCTCGGCCCCTTCGTCGAACACTGGAACGGACTATCGGTCAACGGCTGCCTCAGCCGCACGGTTGGCGACACCGCACTCTGGCTGGACGTCACCAGCGGCGGCTCGGAGGAGCCGGGGGCGCCGCCGGCGCCGGAGCGTTCCTTCGCCGAGGTGGCGAAGACGCCGCCGGGGAAGCTGCGAGTCGCCTTCACCGCCAAGCCGCCTCCCTCGGCGATCCCGCCCAGCGTCGACGAGGACGCGAAAGGAGCGGTCGTCTCAATGGCGGAGACGCTGCGGTCGCTCGGTCATGAGACCGCCGAGCAGGCTCCCCACTGGGGGACGATCGGCAACAACATGATCCCGCGCTACCTCCGTGGCGGCGCCGAAGATGTCGCCCACACGCCGCAGCCGCAACGGCTCGAACGCCGCGCTCGCGGCTTCGGCCGGCTCGGGCGAATGATTCCGGAGCCGGTCTTCCGCAACGCGCTGAAGGGGCAGGTGGCCGACGCCGAGCGGGTCAACGCGATCTTCCGCGACTACGACGTACTGATGACGCCGGTGATGGGCGGGACGGCCGCGCCGGTGCGCAAATGGGAGGGGATGGGGGCGCTGCGGACCGTGGTGGGGATGGGCCGCTTCTATCCCTACTGCATCCCCTGGAACCACCTCGGCAACCCGGCGATGTCGGTGCCGGCCGGGTTCAGCAGCGCCGGCCTGCCGCTGGCGGTGCAGATCGTCGGCCGCCCCGGCGACGAGGCGACGCTGCTCTCGCTCGCCGCCCAGCTCGAGGCCGAGCGGCCCTGGGCGGACCGCCGCCCGCCGCTGCTCTCCTAGAAGCGCGGCGCTGGCGCGGCGCCTACCCGAAGACCTTGCGCAGGCGGGCGATGTCGCGGACCTTGCCGCGGGGGCGGATGCGGCGCTGGACGATCATCTTCAGGCGGTCGGCGTCGGGTTTGCCGGAGGCGATCCAGTCGGCCCAGCTCGCCTCGATGACGACGTTCGGGCTGGGGGCTTCGCCGGCCTCGGCGCGGGTCGAGCCGTTGTCGAGGACCAGGTGCCACGGTTCGGCATCGGTGAAGCGCCACTGCAGAGTGAAGGGCGAGCCGTTGGCGGCTTTGGGGTTGGCGACCCGGGTGAGGATGTCGAAGTGCAGGCGCTGCAGCTCGGGCGAGGCTTCCGGCGTCTTCGCGCCGGGGTTGCCGACGACGCCGCCCATCAGCATCTTCACCTGCTCGACCGCGATCTCCTCCTCGGATTTGTCGGGGTCGAAGGGGAAGACGCCAGCGGGCATCTCCTCGATCGGGTAGCCGATCGTGCGCCAGCGCTGGCGCACCAGTTTGAAGCCGAAGGCGAGGATGTCCTCGATGGAGAAGCCGTAGCACTCGGTGTAGGAGCGATCGAGGCCGGGCGGGGAGAAGACTCCCGGCATGTAGGGGAGGACTTCTTTCAACAGCTCAATCACGGCGGCGCGGTTCTCCTCCCAGCCGGGCGCGCCCTCCTCGAGCAGCTCGGAGAGGACCTTGACGCCGAAGCCGATGTGGCGCTGCTCGTCGCGGGAGACGTTTGCCATCCCGGCGGAAAAACCGGGCATCGTCTCCTCGGAGGCGAAGAAGTCCTCGATGAAGTGCTGCCCGGGCTGGGCGAGGCTGCCCTCGACGATCAGGTGGTAGAGGGTGATCGCCTGCGCGAACTTCGGCACCGAGCGGTCCTTCGTCAGCTCCTCGGCCATGCGGTCGAGGCGGTCGAAGATCCCGCGGTAGCCCCAGTTCAGCTGCGGCAGGGTGGAGGAGAGCGTCTGCTCGATCGACTCGCCGCCGACGCCGATCACGTCCTTGAAGAAGCGGTGGAAGAAGACCGAGTGGCGGACCTCGTCGACCTGCTGGGTGGCGAGGAAGTAGGACATCTCCTCGGTCGGGGCGGCGGTGACGTAGGGGGCGAGGGTGTCGGCGACCCGGTCCTCGCCGTAATAGAACATCGAGTAGATCCACATCGCCGAGCGGCGCTGGATGTCGCTGAGCGCCTCCCAGCCGGCGCGGTCGGCGGAGAAGTCGATCTCGATCGCGCTCCAGTTGCCCTGCTCCCAACGGTGGTAGAGGTCCTCGTAGGTGATGTTGTCCATAAGGCGCTGGGAGGCGACGCTCATCTTGTCTCCTTTTGGTGTCGCAATGCGGGCACCGGGAGACTAGCGCGATCCTGGCCAGCTAGCCAGGATCGCGCCGGGTCCTTCACAAACTGCGGAGCCCGGGTCGTGGCCGGGCCCGCAGACCTACCTATTTAACGAATTCGCGGACCTGTTCGTAGACGGTTTTGTCCGTCGTCAGGGCCGTGTGCGAGAGGCAGGCGGTTTTGGTGTTGGTCGCACCGGAGAGAGCGACGCTCGAGTCCGGGTTGATGATTTCGTCGCAGGGCGACCACCAGGTGCCGTAGTTGACCGCGCCCGGCGTCTCGTCCCCGGCGTTCAGTTCGCTGAGGAATTTCGAGCCGACCCGCATCTCGACGCAGGAGGTCTGGAAGCAGGCGTTGGCCGTTTCGGTGCCGTGGTTCGGCCCGCCCAGCGAGACCCAGTCGTCGACCTTGGCTTCCCCGCCGTCGAACTTGATGTACCAGCGGGTGTTGAGGCTCCCCATCGAGTGGGCGACGATGTCGACCTTCGTAGCGCCGGGGTTGTTTTTCAGCAACATTTCGACGTGCGACTTGACTTCGGTTTCGGCGAGCGTCTTGTTCGAGGTGCCGGTGTTGTAGCTGTACGCCATCAATTCCGATTTGGCGTAGCCGTCTTTTTCGAAGTTCGAGATCATCGTGTTCCACAACGATGCGCTCTCGACGTAGCCGTGCACGAACAGGATCGGGTCATGTGCCGATGCGCTCGCCGGTACCGCGGCCGCGATGCAGACAGCGAGCGCGGCGACGAGCGTTGCCAGTCGTCTAGTGACCATCAATCTCTCCCTTATGTGTGAACGCAGGGCGCCTCCCTTTTGAGCGCGCTGCTTGTTACCCCCGAGCAGACTGGTCAATACTCGGAGAAAATCGAGTTAATCAGGTCTCACAAGCGATTGCCAGCTTCGCTGGCGGCGGGAGCTTCGATCTCGCGCTTGAGGATCTTCCCGGTCGGTCCCTTCGGGAGGTCGTCAAGGAACCAGACCAGCCGCGGGTACTTGTAGGCGGCGATCCGCTCCTTCACGTACTCGCTGACCTCCTCCGGGGCCAGCTCCTCGCCCTCGTGGAGGACGACGGCGGCGCCGATCTCCTCGCCCCACTGGTCGTGCGGGACGCCGAGCACGGCCGCTTCGCGGATCTTCGGGTGCTCGTAGAGGACCTCCTCGACCTCGCGCGGGTAGACGTTGTAGCCGCCGCGGATGATCAGGTCCTTCTTGCGGTCGACGATGAAGAAGTAGCCCTCCTCGTCGACCCGGGCCATGTCGCCGCTGTGGAACCAGCCGCCGCGCATCGCCTCCTCGGTCGCCTCCGGTTTTTCCCAGTAGCCCTTCATCACGTTGTGGCCGCGGATCACGATCTCCCCGACCTCGCCCTGCGGCACCTCGTTGTCGTCCTCGTCGACGACCTTCATCTCGACTTCCCGCAGCGGCGTCCCGATCGAGCCCGGCTTGCGCGGCCGCCCCGGGTGGTTGCTGCTGGCGACCGGCGAGGTCTCCGAAAGTCCGTAGCCCTCCAGTAGTTCACACGCGAACGCCTCCTCGAACCCGCGCAAGACCTCGACCGGCATCGAAGCGCCGCCGGTGATGCAGATCCGCAGCGAGGTCTCGTAGTCCTCGCGGCCGGGGTGGTGGAGGAGCGCCCCGTACATCGTCGGCACCCCGTAGAAGTGGGTGACCCCGTCACGCTGCATGATCTCCAGCGCTTCGCCGGGGTCGAATTTGGGCAGCAGGGTCAGGGTCGCGCCGACCCGGATCGAGGCGTTCATGCTCACCGTCTGGCCAAAGGAGTGGAAGAGCGGCAGCGAGCCGAGGACGACGTCGCCGGCCTTGATCTCGCAGGTGGTCTCCGAGGCGATCTCGGCGTTGCGGTGGAGGTTGAAGTGGGTCAGCTCGGCGCCCTTGGGCTTGCCGGTGGTGCCGGAGGTGTAGAGGATCACCGCCGTGTCGCTCTCGTCGGTCTCGACCAGCTCCGCGGTCGGCTCGCGTTTGTCGAGCAGCGCGGCGAAGGACTCCGGCTCGACCTCGATCAGCTCGGCGCCGGCATCCTCCGCGCCCGCCCGCGCCTCCTCGCCGAAGCCGTGCCAGGCGAGCAGCAGCTCGGCACCGGAGTCTTCGAGATAGAAGGCGATCTCCCGCCGCTTCAGCAGCACGTTCATCGGCACGACGACGCCGCCGGCGCGGAGGACGCCGTAGTAGGAGATCGGGAACTCGAGGACGTTCGGCAGCATCACCCCGACCCGGTCGCCCCGCTCGACCCCCTTCTCGCGCAGCAGCGTCGCCAGCCGGGCGCTGCGCTCGTCGAGCTCGCCGTAGGTCAGCTCGAGCCCGCCGAGGCGCACGGCCACGGCCGCCGGCTCCCTGCCGGCGCTCTCGGTGACGATCGAAGCGAGGTTCAGGCCCATCTCTTCCTCCCCGGACGAAGTTGCTCCCGGCGGCCAGTCTAGAGCGCGAACCCGGTTCGCTAGGCTCGCCGCGATGGAGGACCTCGGCCACCCCGTCTCCTATCTCGTAGCGAAGCGGGGGATCCCGGTCTTCTCCAGCGACGGCGAGAAGCTGGGGCGCGTCGTCCGCGTCCTCGCCGCCCCCGAGGCCAACATGTTCGACGGGGTCCTCTTCGACACCAGCCGGGGCCCCGGAGGGCACCGGTTCGTCGACGCTCCCGAGGTGGGCGAGATCTACGAGCGGGGGATCGTCCTCAAGATCGACGCCGCCGAGGCCGCGGAGCTGCCGAAGCGCCGTCCTTGACTCCTTTGCATAAGATGCCGTCGATGCGAAGACTCTTCCTGATCGGTTTTGTGATTTCGATGCTCGCGATCGCCGGCTGCGGCGGCGGCGACTCCGCGACGACCTCGTCTTCCTCCGGGGAAGAAAGCACCGCCGCGGAACAGGCCGAAGCGCCGGAAGAAGCGCCGGAAGAAAAGACCAAGCCGACGGTGAAGCCGCCGCAGGGGCCGCCGCCGAAGAAGATCGAGACCAAGGACCTCGTAGAAGGCAGCGGGCCGGCCGCCAAGAAAGGGGACCAGGTCACGGTTCAGTACGTCGGCGTCAACTACCGGTCAGGCTCTGAATTCGACGCCTCGTGGGATCGCGGCGAACCGTTCACCTTCACGCTCGGCGTCCACGAAGTGATCTCTGGCTGGGACATCGGCATCGACGGCATGAAGGTCGGGGGTCGGCGCGAGCTGATCATCCCGCCCAACCACGCCTACGGCTCGACCGGTTCGCCGCCGGCCATCCCGCCGAACGAAACGCTGATTTTCGTCGTCGACCTCGAAGCGATCAACTAGCCGACTCGGGCCCGGCAGCACTTAAGATGCGCTAATGCGAAAATTGGTCCTGAGTATTTTGGTTGGCTTTGCGCTCGTGCTCGGCGCCTGCGGAGGCGGCCATGACTCATCCTCCGAAGCTGAAGCGAAGCCGTTCCGCATCCCAGTCGGCAAGGTTGGGATCAGGGCAGAAAGCGACCTCAAGTTCAAGGCCAACGGTCTTGTCGGCCCCGAGCCGAAGCCGATCATGCCCAGTGGGCCGCCCCCTGTCTCCCTTGCCGTCCAGGACCTGATCGAAGGGATCGGCGCGGCGGCGGGTTCCGGCACTTCAGTCACGGTTCAGTACGTCGGTGTCGACTACAAGACCGGGAAGAAGGTCGATTCCTCCTGGGATCGGGGCGAACCGTTGACGTTCAAGCTCGGCTCCGGCTCGGTGATGGAAGGCTTGGAACAGGGCATCGAAGGCATGGAGGTCGGCGGCCGTCGTGAGCTGGTGGTCCCGCCGGGACTTACCTTCGGCCCCCAGCTGGTGAAGACGGGCGCTCCGGGCTCGACTCTTATCTTCGTTATCGACCTTCTCGGCATCGAAGAAGGACGATAAGCCGGCAGGCATCCGTCCCCTTGCGCCTTGGCATCATCGGCTCGTGCCGCCCGCCCCGATCGCCGAACGCCTCACCGCCCAGGCCCTCGCGGGCGAACGGCTGCGCTCGCCGGAGGCGGTAGCTGAGCGGTTGCTGGCGGTGCAGGGACAGGATCCGCGCGGGGCGCGGCTGGCGGTGCGGGCGCGGACCGAGAGGGTCACCGCCGCCGACGTCGACCGGGCGCTGAGCGAACAGCGATCGCTGCTGATCACCTGGCTCAACCGCGGCACCCTGCACCTCGTGCGCAGCGAGGACTATCCCTGGCTGCATGCGCTGACGGCGCCGACCCACTTCGCCAGCTGCAGGCGGCGGCTGCAGCAGGAGGGGATCTCCGAGAGTGCCGGGGGGAAGGCGATGAGGACGATCGAGTCGGCCCTCGCCGAGGAGGGGCCGCTGAGCGGGACGGACCTGCGGGCGCGGCTCGACGCCGCGGGGGTCCGGACCGAGGGGCAGGCCTTCATCCACCTGATGTTCCTTGCCGCCGCCCGGGGAATCTCCGTACGCGGGCCGATGCTCGGCAAGCAGCACGCCTACGTCCTCGTCCGCGACTGGCTCGGCGAGCAGCAGCCGGTCGACCGGGAGAAGGCGCTGGCGGAGCTGGCGCGGCGCTACCTGGTCGGTCACGGCCCCGCCGATGACCGCGACCTCGCCCGCTGGGCCGGGCTGCCGCTGCGCGACGCCCGCGCCGGGCTGGCCGCGATCGCCTCCGAGCTGGAGCAGCGCGAGGACGGGCTCGTCCAGCTGAAGGGCAGCCCCGACCCGGCGCCGTTGCCGCCGCCGCGGCTGCTCGGCGCCTTCGACCCGCTGCTGCTCGGCTGGAGCTCGCGCGAGGAAGTCGTCGGCCCGCACGAAGTGCTGGTGACGACGAACGGCATCTTCCGGCCCTTCGCTCTGGTCGACGGCCGCGCTGTCGCGCGTTGGGGGCTCGCCGGCGGCAAGGTGAGGATCGAGCACCTGGGCGAGGTGCGACGGAGGGACGCCGCTGCGCTCGAGAAAGACGCGCAGCGGGTCCTCGAGTACCTCGGGTCTTAGGTCTGGTCGTCGATGCGCGGCGGCATCGTGTCGCTGGGCGCCGGCGGCGCGTCCTGGCCCGGAAGCGGTTCGGCATCCTGCTCCCAGACGTTGTTGAGCGAGACCTGCAGGTAGGCGAACATCGCGGGCGAGAGCAGCAGGTAGAGGATCAGCGCGATCCAGCCGCTGGCCGGCTCGCGGCCGACGATCTTCGAGGCGCCTTGGACGCGCTTGGTCCCGCGCCAGTAGCTGACCAGCGGCGGGACGATGATCAGGAAGCCCGGGAACAGGGCCAGCGCCGAGTTGGTCGGGTTCTGGCCGAGGTCGTAGCCCTTGGCCTCGCCGTAGGCCTTCAGCTCCTTGTTGACCTTGTACCACCAGACCACGTGGTAGACGCCGAAGGTGACGAACGGCAGCAGGGCCACGGCCCAGGGGCTGCGCACCTTCACCTCGTCCTCGGTGCCGCGGATCCTCATCTCGTAGGCCATGACTCCCCTCTCAGGTTTCCGGCGGCGGGGTCGCGGTCAGCTCGGCCCTGTCGTCGGGTCCCTGGCCGTACTTGTTCGGCGGGCCGGAGTCGATGCAGGCGAAGACGATCAGGACGATGGCCCCGATCAGGGGAATCAACCCGATCAGGACCCACCAGCCGCTGCGGTCCGTGTCGTGCAGGCGGCGCACCAGCACGGCGAGGTTGGGGAGGAAGAACCCCAGCCAGACGAGGCCGACGATGATCGTGGTGTGGGCAGCCGCCTGGAGAATCGACGCCACGATGACGACGAGGACGTAGAAGAGGATCCAATACCAGTAGGCCGATCGCGAGGATCGTCCGCTGAACGTCGCGTATTTCGAGAAGCCGTCGCTTATCGCTTCGCCGAAGCTCATGTGTCTTTCACTCCTGTGAGTTTGGGGACTTGGGCAGGCGCTGGGGGAACTCTCGCCGCTGGAGCGGACGCTCCGGTAGACAGGTGCCCGGCGACCGTGGTCAGCCGAGCTTCGGGCTGCGCCAGGGTGCTTCCAGGCGGCCGACCAGCTCGTCGCCGAGGCCCTCGATCGGGACGCGGACCTGCTCGAGGGAGTCGCGGTCGCGGAGGGTGACGGTGTCGTCCTCCATCGTCTGGTGGTCGACGGTGATGCCCCAGGGGGTGCCGATCTCGTCCTGGCGGCGGTAGCGCTTGCCGATCGAGCCGCCTTCGTCGACCTCGGTGGGG